>Ga0209061_1001825_pt1 | contig 31412 bp, 28 predicted proteins | sample Coa_R1_10_FD_187157 | JGI IMG/M metagenome (GOLD analysis project Ga0209061, IMG submission 187157) | Surface soil microbial communities from Centralia Pennsylvania, which are recovering from an underground coalmine fire - Coalmine... | ecosystem: Environmental > Terrestrial > Soil >... | reverse complement strand
TCACCGAGCACGGCGAGCTGCTCGGCACTTGCACCATCGACCCGGCCAAGGGTTACCAAGCCCTAAGCAAGCCTGTAGTGTCCGGTATGTCTTGAGACAGCTGTCCGGGATGTCTCGCGACACAACAGTGGTGGAGACGAGGGGACTTGAACCCCCGACCCCCTGCGTGCAAAGCAGGTGCTCTAGCCACTGAGCTACGTCCCCGTGACGTTGCCCATGCTGCCACAACCACGCCCGGCTGCGGCAGCCCCGTCTCCCAAGGCCGCTGGGCCAGGCCGCGCCCGCGACGCCAGCGGCAGGGGCCTCACCGGGCCGGCGCACGGGCTGGCGCTAGGCCTAAGAGGGCGGCCTGGCCGGCCCAGGAGGGCCGGATGTGCTTGGGGCGTCGCGGTAGCGTTAAGGTAGGGCCGATGTCCCGCATAGCCAGGGCCGAGACCGCGGCACCGGCCGGTACCAGCCGGTCGGGCCTGAGGCCATGACGGCTCCAAGCGTACCCACCGCTGCCCCGGCGCCCCGGGCCCGGGCGGCCATTGCCGCCCGCACCCTGCGGACCGACAACTGGCGCAAAGAGCCCACCATCACCGCGGCAGTCCTCCTCTCCTTCGTGGCCTACGCCACGTGGGCGGCGTTCAAGAACGCCGACTACTACAAGCCACCGTACCTCTCCCCGTTCTACTCGCCCTGCATGGCCAGCATCTGTGGCCACGCCCGGGCCGGGGCGACGGTCGTACACCCCCCCATGGTCGGCCTCTTCGGGCCGTGGTGGGCTATCTCGCCGGCCATCATCGTCCTCATCATCCCGCTCGGGTTCCGCTTCACTTGCTACTACTACCGCAAGGCCTACTACCGCTCCATCTGGCGGTCGCCGGCCGCTTGTGCGGTGCAGGAGCCGCACGCCCGCTACCGGGGCGAGAGCAAGTTCCCCCTGATAATCCAGAACGCCCACCGCTGGTTCTTTTACCTGGGCCTCCTGCTCAACGGGATATTGACCTACGACGCGGTCGAGGCGTTCCACTTCCCGAGCGGTTGGGGCCACGCCGGCTTCGGGACCCTCATGCTGGTCGTCAACGCCGTGCTCCTGTGGGCCTACTCGTTGTCCTGCCACGCCTGCCGCCATATCATTGGCGGCCGGCTCAAGCACTTTTCCCGCCACCCGGTACGCTTCAGGCTCTGGGGGATCGTGTCGAAGTGGAACGCCCGGCACATGGAGATCGCATGGGTAAGCCTGGTCTTCGTTGCCCTCACCGACCTGTACGTGCGCCTGGTGGCCAGCGGGTGGGTGACCGACCCGAGGTTCTTCTGAGATGCCTGAAGACAGCGGTGGCTACGAGAGCCACCACTACGACGTGGTGGTCATAGGGGCGGGGGGCGCGGGGCTCCGGGCCGCCATCGCCGCCCACGACGCGGGCGCTCGCACGGCACTGGTCTGCAAGAGCCTCCTGGGCAAAGCGCACACGGTGATGGCCGAGGGAGGTATCGCTGCCGCCTTGGGCAACCTGTGGCCCGAGGACAACTGGCAGGTCCACTTCCGGGACACCATGCGTGGTGGCAAGCTGCTCAACAATTGGCGTATGGCTGAACTGCACGCCAAGGAAGCACCCCAACGGGTCTACGAGCTCGAGCAGTGGGGTGCCCTGTTCGACCGGACACCTGACGGCAAGATCAGCCAGCGCGACTTTGGCGGGCACCGTTACGCGCGGCTGGCACATGTCGGCGACCGCACCGGTCTGGAGATGATCCGGACGCTCCAGCAGCGGGCGGTTGCCCTGGGCATAGACGTGTTCATGGAACTGACCATCACCGACTTGCTGAAAGATGGTGCCAGGGTGGCGGGAGCGTTCGGTTACTGGCGGGAGTCTGGGCGTTTCGTCGTCTTCGAGGCACCTGCGGTCGTGCTGGCTACGGGCGGCATCGGCAAGTCGTGGAGGGTCACCTCCAACTCCTGGGAGTACACCGGGGATGGCCACGCCCTCGCCCTGCGTGCCGGGGCGACGCTCATAAACATGGAGTTCGTGCAGTTCCACCCCACCGGTATGGTCTGGCCGCCGGCGGTCAAGGGGCTCCTGGTCACCGAGTCGGTGCGCGGCGACGGCGGTGTGCTGCTCAACTCGCAGGGCAAGCGGTTCATGTTCGACTACATCCCGGAGTTCTTCAAAGCCGAGACGGCTGACACCGTTGAAGAGGCGGACGCCTGGTACACGGACAAGCGCAACAACCGCCGGCCTCCGGAGCTGCTGCCTCGCGACGAGGTCGCCAGGGCGATCAACAGCGAGGTCAAATCGGGCCGGGGCTCGCCGCACGGCGGTGTCTACCTGGACATTGCCAGCCGGCGCAGCCCCGAGTTCATCAAGAGGCGCCTGCCGTCCATGTACCACCAGTTCATGGAGCTGGCCGGCGTGGACATCACCAAGGAGCCCATGGAGATCGCGCCCACCTGCCACTATGTGATGGGCGGGGTGGAGGTGGACCCGGACACCCAGATGTCGGTGGTGCCCGGGCTCTTCGCCGCCGGCGAGGTGGCCGGGGGCATGCACGGGGCCAACCGGCTGGGGGGCAACTCCCTGTCCGACCTGCTCGTGTTCGGCAAGCGAGCCGGGGACCATGCCGCGTCGTACGTGCAGGCCTTGGGCCACCAGCGTCCCCAGGTCGACGCCCAGGCGCTGTCCGCGGCCAGCGAAGTGGCCCTGGCACCCTTCGCGGGTGGCCACGGCAGCGAGAACCCCTACGGCGTCCACCAGGACCTGCAGGTCGTCATGCAGGACCTGGTCGGCATCATACGGACCGAGCACGAGCTCAAAGAGGCCCTGGACAAGCTTTCGGGGCTCCGGGCGCGCTCCGGTGCCCTAGCTGTCGAAGGCAACCGCCAGTACAACCCGGGGTGGCACCTGGCGTTGGACTTGCGCAACATGCTGCTCGTGTCGGAGTCCGTGGCCCGTGCCGCGCTGGAGCGCCAGGAGAGCCGAGGAGGCCACACCCGTGACGACTACCCGATGAGCGACCCGTACTGGGGCACCCAGAACGTGGTGGTGAAGCTGGACGGCCACGACCTGCGGGTGGAGCGCCAGCCTCTGCCCAAGCCGCCGCCCGAGCTGGCCCAGCTGCTGGAGGAGGGGCATTGAGCCGCGAACTTCTACTGCGGATCTGGCGGGGGGACGCCAGTGGCGGGGACCTGGTCGACTTTGTCGTCCCCGTCGAAGAGGGCGAAGTGGTCCTCGACGCGGTGCACAAGACCCAGGCCCTTCATGCCGGTGACCTGGCTGTCCGCTGGAACTGCAAGGCGGGCAAGTGCGGCTCGTGCTCGGCGGAGATAAACGGCCACCCCCGGCTGATGTGCATGACGAGGCTGTCGTCGTTGCCCAGCGGGCCGGTCACCATCACGCCCCTGCGGACCTTCCCGGTGATCAGGGACCTGGTGACGGACGTGTCGTTCAACTACGAAAAGGCGCGCCAAGTGCCAGCGTTCTCCCCGCGACCGGAGCAACCCGTGGCCCCGTTCATCATGTACCAGCAGGACGTCGAGCGCTCCCAGGAGTTCCGCAAGTGCATCGAGTGCTGGTTGTGCCAGGACGTCTGCCACGTGATCCGCGACCACGAGGAGAACAAGCCCCACTATTCCGGGCCTCGCTTCTTCATACGCTGGGCCGAGCTGGACATGCACCCCAATGACGGCCTTGACCGCAAGGAGGCCCTGCAGGACACCCAGGGCCTTGGGTACTGCAACGTCACCAAGTGCTGCACGGAGGTCTGCCCGGAGGGCATAAAGATCACCGACAACGCCATAATCCCCATGAAGGAACGGGTGGTCGACGCCAAGTACGACCCGCTGGTCAGGTTTGCCCGCCGGCGCTTGCGCCGTGCCCGGGGCACGGCCTCCTCGGCCACCAGCCAGGGCCCTGGCCATGGTTGACTCGCAGGTCGACCAGCTGGTCGCGGCCGGCGACCGGGAGGGGCTTGAACGGTTGCGGGCCGAGCTGGTCCAGCGCCTGTACACCCGTTCTGACGACCACGAGGCCACCGCCGCCTTGAGGCTGGTGAACCGCGCACTTGCCCAGGTGGGCCGGCCGTACCCCTACGACTGGAGGAAGCGCCGCAAGCCCTGATCACCAGGCCGGGTTCACTGGCGCGCCCTCGAAGGCCGACAGCTGCACGCCCCGGTCGTGGAGCTCGGCCAGCACCGCAGCTGGGTCAGGGACGAGGGAGGCCAGGCCTCCTGCCCCGGGGCGTAGCTGCCCGGTTGCAGCCCGCAGGGCGGCCGTCGCGGCAACCGTCCCGGCCAATAGGGCGGGCCTCCCGGCCGCACCCAGGACCACGGACTGGGCCGCCCCCCTCCGGTAACCGCGGGCCTCGACCCGCAGGGCGCCCACGGTGCCTTCGGGGTGGGGAGGGCGCAGCATGGGCAGCCAGGACGTCAGGCGGTCGCGGCGGGACGCGGCGGCCCTGGTGGTCACGCAGGAGGTGCCCGGGAAGGCCCTCACCAGCAGGAAGGTGTCGGGCCGGTTGAGCCGGTAGCAGTCGGCGCCTCCAACCTGTCCTGGGAACCAGACCAGCTCCCGTCCCGAGCCAGGCGCCTTGCGGGCCCAGCGGCCGTCCCGCCATTCTTCGACCGGCTCGCGGAGGGAGGCATGCCGCCTCTTAGCGCACTGGGGCCCGCCGGTGCCGAGCGTGGCAATGTGCAGCTCTGACAGCTGGTCCAGCCGGCTGGACGCCCAGGCGGCCAGCAGGCAGGACAACCCGGGGGCCATCGCTGCGCCGGCCACGACCGCCAAGCCGCGGCCCTGCGCCTGGCGGTCCATTGCCACCAGGGCGCGCACCTCGTCGGGCCGGTCCGACGCCGACACCACGGGCACGCCCGCGTCGATGCTGAGCTGGGCCACCCACTGGCTGCCCGGGGCAGCCAGCACGGTCACGCTGGCACCCCTCAGGGCAGCAGGCAGCGTGGCCGGGCTGAGCTCCGCCACCTCGAACGAGCCGCTGAGCTCGCGGCTGCGCCCCCGGGAACGCACCGGCTTGCGGGCCAGGACGGCCAGGTGGTCGACCTGGGGGGAGGCGAGAAGCTGGCGGGCGGCCCGGGCGCCGACCGCTCCCAGCCCGACGAGGACGGCTCGCACCTACGGTTTGGCCGGAGGTGCCAGCTCGCTCGCCGCAAGCTCGCGCCAACCTCCCTGGTGGGGTGGCGTACCACCGCTGCCGCGCAGGCGGACCACCAGCGCGGCCAGGCCGGCGAGGGCGACCGCGAGCATGGCGCGGCTGAGAGGCTTGAACTTGGCGGGCCAGCCCCGGCCCCGGTTAGGCGATGTCACGCCCGCACCCTAGCTCGCGCCGCCCTCTGTACGATAATGAAGGTGCCGGAGGCCATGCACCTGGACGACCTGAGCGCTGCCACCCCCGGTGTGCTGCCGAGCCAGTTGCTGGCCGAGGCGGTGGACGCTGGGTGGGTCAGCGCCGGTGAGCTCGAGGTCCCGGCCACCAACATCCAGCCCGCCAGCGTGGACCTGCGCCTGGGGGACCACGCCTACGCCTTGCGCTGCAGCTTCTTGGCCCGGGACCAGCCCGTGCAACGCAAGCTGGACGATTTTGTGGTGGACAAACTGGACCTGAGCGGTGAGGGGGCCGTCCTGGCGACGAACCGTCCTTACCTGGTGCCGCTCCTGGAGCGGCTGGAGCTGCCTGGCTTCGTGCGGGCCAAGGCCAACCCCAAGAGCTCGACCGGCCGGGCCGATGTCTTCACCCGGGTCATAACTGACCACAGCCACCGCTTCGACGAGGTGGCTGCCGGGTACCGAGGCCCGTTGTACATAGAGGTGGTGCCCCTCTCCTTCACCGTGAGGGTGCGCGCCGGGCTGGCGCTCAACCAGTTGCGGCTGTTCGTGGGCCGCTCGCGGGTGAGCGACACCGAGCTGTGGGAGCTGCAGCAAACGGGCCCGATCTTGTTCGTGGACGGCCAGCCGGCCGGCCGGGACCAGTTCAGCACTTCCGACGGCCTGTTCTTGTCCCTCGACCTGCGGGGGGAGCAGGGGGGGTGGGTAGGGTACCGGGCCAAGCGGAACACGCCGCTGTTGGACCTGGGCGCTCCGGGCGCGCACCGGAGCGAGAACTTCTGGGAACGCGTCCGGACCGAACGAGGGGGCCGGCTGCTGCTGGAACCGGAGATGTTCTACCTTCTCTTGTCCGAAGAAGCTGTCCGGGTACCGCCTGGGCTTGCCTGTGAGATGACGGCTTACGACCCCACCAGCGGGGAACTGCGCACCCACTACGCGGGGTTCTTCGACCCGGGCTTCGGGTACGACAAAGAGGGGGCCATGCCCGGGTCGCGGGCGGCCCTGGAAGTAAGGGCCCACGACGTCCCGTTCATGATCGAGCACGGCCAGCGGCTGTGCAAGCTGACGTTCGAGCGCATGGTGTGCGAACCGGCCAAGCTCTACGGCGAGGCGATAGGTTCCAGCTACCAGGGCCAGGTGGACACCCTGGGCAAACATTTCCGCCGGTAGGTGGCGGCCCGCTCACCTTTGACGGCCAGGGCGGCCCCGGCGGGGCCGGCACCCAAGGCCTAGGCCCGGCTCGGGGCCAGGGCTCGGCCTTTCCCCGTGAGGCGCCCGCGATGGCGTCGCCGCCCGCGGGCTGGCCCGGGTCACCGTGCCCGTCGCCACCGTGGGGTAATGTCATGGCCAGCCGCGGTGTGGAGAGGGGAGGACTTTGGCCATGGCTGAGCCCAGCGGGGTTGTGACCGGTACTGAGCCCGCCAGCGGGCGTTCGCAGGTCCCCCTGGTGGTCGAGGCCAGCGCCCCCGAGGGCTACGAGGCGTTCCGCCTCGAGCAGCGCGGCATCGAGCTCATCCCCGAGCAGGAGCGGCCCATGCGCCCATCGGGGCTGTTCTGGATGTGGGCGGGTGCCATCTGGAACGTGGAGTTCCTCGTCTACGGTGCGCTGGTCGTGTCGTTCGGCTTGTCGTTCTGGCAGGCCGTGGCCGCCATCTTGGTCGGCAACACCGTGTACGGCTTCCTCGGGCTCGCCAGCCTGCCGGGCCCTGAGACGGGGACCACGGCCTTCATGGTGAGCCGGGCCGCTTTCGGCCGCAACGGCAACCGGGCCCCGTCGCTGTTCAACTGGCTCACCCAACTGGGCTTCGAGATCGAAGGCATCGTGCTGGTGGTGCTGGTCGTGAAGACGATGTTCAACCACGAGGGTGCGTCGCTCGGCACTGGGGGCAAAGCGGCCGTGATAGTTGCTGCGGTGCTGGTCCAGTTCATAATGCCCTTCCTGGGCCATGCCACCATTACCAAGGTGCTGCGCTACCTGTCGTTCGTCTTCATAGTCGTCTTCGCCGTGATGGCGGCCCTGGTGGTACCGCACGCCCACCCCACCCACCTGCACCAGCACACCTCTTGGCTGTACTGGACCACCGGGCTCGTGCTCATAGTCTCGGCCGGTGGCCTCGGCTGGACCGAGAACGCCGCCGATTATTCGCGTTACCTGCCCCGCAGCACCCCCAAAGCCCGGACCTTCTGGGCCGCGACACTGGGCGGGGCGGTCCCCTCGGTGCTCCTGGAGCTGTTGGGGGCCACTGCCTACCTGGTCAGCCCCAAGGTCACTTCCGCGACCGGGCTCCCGTCTGCCTTCGCCAGTTGGTTCTTCTGGCCGTTCCTGGTCCTGGCCCTGCCGCAGCTGTTCGCGATCAACACCCTCGACATGTACTCCTCGGGGGTGACCCTGCAAGCCATCGGGCTACGCCTGAAGCGCTGGGGCTGCATCGTCGTCGACACGGTTATCTGCGGGGCGGTAACGGCCCTGGTGATATTCAAAGGCAGTTTCTACACGGACCTGTCCGGGTTCTTGGACTACATCGTGGTCTGGCTAGGGCCTTGGTTCGGCATATTCCTAGTGGATTACCTCCTTCGCCGCGGCCGGTACGACGCCCGGTCCCTGGCTGCTCGCAGAGGCGGTGTGTACTGGCGTAACAATGGGTTCAACTGGAAGGCCCTGGTTGCCCTGGCGCTCGGTATGTTCGCGGCCATGATGTGGACCGATGCTGCCTATTACGTGCCTTCTTATACTTCCCCTCTTTCCAACCACACCCATGGTGCTGACCTGAGCTGGCTGCTTGGCCTGGTGGTGGCCGGCCTCACCTATTACCTGCTGTCCCGCTCCAGCGTGCCCCAGGAGCAGGGCACGAGCGTCGGGCCAGCCGGCAGCGGGCAGTTGCCAGCTCATTGAGCCGCGGCCGGCCGAGCGGCTCCTTCCGCGTGGCCCTGAGCGCGGGCCTGCGGGCCGGCTGAGCTCGTGGCCGGGGGTCGTGGCCGCCCCGGCTGGTGGCAGTACGGGCGCCGTGGGCCACCTGGAGCACCGCCAACTGCTGGCAGTGGAAGTCGAGGCCTTTGCCCGCTTGCTGGCTGGCGCCCCCTCAGCACGCCGGTGCCTTCTTGCCCGGGGTGGGCAGTAGAGGAGTTCGGGTAGGCCGGCCGCTAGCTAGGTTGCTTGCAACCTGCACCTTGTACTTGTACTATGCAATGATCGTACTATGCAAGGAGCACGGGTAGGCGCACCGCCGCCAGTACCTGTCCCGGGAGGGGTTGTCCCCGGAGTGGTCGACGCGGTGGTGGCGGCGAGCAGGGCTTTGGTCGGGGTGGCGGCCAGGTCTTTGGCCGGGCTGGAAGAAGAGGTGACGCTCAGCCAGTACCGGGCGCTGGTGCTGCTCTGCTCGCGCGGCCCCCAGGGGGTGGCGCAGCTCGCAGACCTGCTCGGCGTGAGCCCTTCGACCGCTACCCGCATGGTGGACCGGCTGGTAACCAAGGGCCTGGCGCGCCGCCACAGGGCTAGCAGGGACCGCCGGTGCGTGACGGTGCGGGTGAGCGGCGTAGGAGAGGCACTGGTGCGCGAGGTGACCGCCCGTCGGCGAGCGGAGATCGCCCGGATCGTCGGATCGATGGCCCCGGGGTCCCATGAGAGCCTGGTCCGTGCCCTGTCGGAGTTTGCCCGGGCGGCTGGTGAGGTGCCTGACCAGAGCTGGGCATGGGGCTGGCAGTGAGGGGCCGGTCGGCGAGCAGGCACGGCGCGCTGGGACCAGTGCTGGTTGATTGGGCTTCGCGCCTGGCCGGGGGGACCGCCCGGGCGGTGCGCGTGCGGCTTGCCCCACTGGCCGCTTGGGCCCGCAGCTCCCCGTACCTGCGCAAGTGGTTGCTGCTCGGCTCGGCGATCGGTGTGATCGCGGGGCTGGGCGCAGTGGTCTTCTACAGCGCCCTTGGAGCTGCCACCCACCTTCTCCTCGGCGACCTCGCTGGCTACCGCATCCCCACCCCGTTCGGGGAGGGCAACAGCCCTGGCAGCTCGTACTTCGCCCGCCCCTGGGCGCTGCCCCTGGTGCTGGGCCTGGGGGGCCTGCTTTCTGGTGTGCTGGTCTTCTCCCTGGCACCCGAGGCCGAGGGCCATGGGACAGACGCCGCCATCGAGGCTGTGCACCGCAACCCGCGCATGATCCGGGCACGGGTGGTGCTGGTCAAGATCGTCGCATCGGCACTTACGATCGGCTCGGGAGGGTCCGGGGGCCGGGAGGGGCCCACGGCCCAGATATCGGCTGGGTTCGGCTCGTTACTGGCCCGGGCCTTGGACCTGTCGCCCGAGGACGGCAGGGTCGCGGTGTCGGTCGGCATTGGGTCGGGGATAGGGGCCATCTTCGGGGCCCCGCTGGGCGGAGCCGTGCTTGCCGCGGACATCGTCTACCGTGACGACTTCGAGGTCCAGGCGCTGATCCCCGGGCTCATAGCTTCCATCATCTCCTACACCGTCTTTGGCCTCATCGAGACGTTCTCACCATTGTTCGGCTATGTCGCGGCCACCTACCAGTTCCACCAGCCGCTCCAGTTGGCCTGGTTCGCCCTGATCGGCTTGGTTGCCGGGCCGGTTGGCCTCATCTATGCCCGGGCTTTCTACGGCACGACGGCGATCTTCCGCCGGCTCCCGGCCAACCGCATGCTGAAGCCGGCGCTGGCCGGCCTCCTCGTGGGGCTGATGGCCTTAGGCTTGCCGCAGGTGCTGGGCACGGGCTACGGGTGGGTGCAGCGGGCGCTCGGCCCGGCCCTGGCCTCGATGCCGCTCTGGGTGGTGCTGGTGCTCCCTTTGGCCCGGATCGTCGCTACCTCGTTGTCCATCGGCTCAGGCGGGTCGGGAGGCATCTTTGGCCCCGGTATGGTCATAGGTGCGTTCACCGGTGCGGCGCTGTGGCGCCTGCTGGAGCCAGTCGCCCCCGGTGTCCCCGCCAGCCCGGCCCCCTTCGTCGTGGTGGGGATGATGGCCTGCTTCGGTGCCATCGCTCGGGCGCCCCTGGCAGTGATGCTCATGGTCGCTGAGATGACCGGCTCGCTCACCCTGCTTGCGCCGGCAATGGTGGCCGTGGGCCTGTCCTACCTGATCGTGTCGCGCACCGACGAGACCATCTACCGCAGCCAGCTCAAGAACCGGGTTGCCACGCCGGCGCAGCGCCTCCAGTTCGGCCTGCCCATGGTGGGTGGGCTGTCGGTGGCCGAAGCCCTGGTCGCCCCGCGGGTCGTGCTCGACGAAGGCGAGCCCATCGAAGAAGCCCTCGCCCGCCTCGCCCGGGCGCGGGTCCCCGGGTCACCGGTGACCGACCACGAGGGCCGCTTCATCGGCACCGTCAGCAAGGACCTGCTGGCCGCCGAAGTGGCCTCTCGCCCGGGCGCCAACGTGGGACGGCTGGCTGACCCCACCACCCCTACCGTGCAGCTCACCGACTCGCTGGAGATCGCCCTGGAAGCTCTCTCGGGGGAGGACGGCTGGGCCCCGGTCCTGGGCCCGGGCCGGCACCTCGAGGGCGTGCTCGCCACCAGCGACATCGTGCGTGCCTACGGCAAGGCCATAGGGGCCAGGATGGGGAAGCTGAAGGCTCTGCCCGCCTCGACGTCCGTCCTGAACGGCCGGGTGGCCCCCGGATCCCCGCTGGCGGGCCACGCGTTGCGCGAACCGCTGCTACCTGATGGCTGCATCGTGGTCTCGGTGCAGAGGGGCAGTGCCCTGCTGTTCCCCGACGGCAGCACTGTGCTCCAACCGGGCGACCTGGTCAGCGTGCTCGCCCGGCCGGGGGCAGTCGAGCCAGTCACCCGCCTGCTCGCCGGCCCGTCTCAGGTGCCCCTTGCCCCAGGTAGCGCGCCTGCTCGTGGTGCGAACCAACCGTTGGCGCCCAGGGCCGAGCCGCCGACGATGGACGGCCAGTAATGGTCGAAGAACACCCGGGCAACCAGCTCGCGGCGGGAGCTCACCCCGACCTTCTCGTAGACGGAGCGGAGGTGGTCTTGCAGCGTGTAGGTGCTGAGCTTCAGCTGGTGGGCTGCTTGCTTGGCGGACAAACCTTGCACCATCAGCCTGGTCACGTCTTGTTCCCTAGGTGTGAGCCCGTAGGCGTGGACCACCAGCGGTGCCATCTCAGCCGGCCGGGCCGGTTCGATGATCACCGCGGTGTGCCCCGTATAGGGACCGCTCAAGCGGGTGGCGTGGATGACCATCCACGTCCCGCTTTGGCAGCGGGCCCGCGCTCTGGCCGGCAGGTCGGGGCCCTCGGCACAGCGCGACAGCGCCCGGGCGCGAGCGGCCAGCGCCAGGACCACCGGTGGCAGAGGCCCCCCACCGGGGCCTTGTAGCCCGGCCAGCCAGGGGCCGGCTGGCTCACTGGCGGCTACGACCTGGTCGGCGTCATCAACGATCACTACGCCGGGCCCGCCCGGTATGTCGTAGAAGCTAGGGTCGCCTATCAGGACAGAGCGGCGCATGCCCTGGGCCAAGGTAGCGGACACGCTGGCGACGAACGCCGCTTCGGGGCCGGTGAAGTCAGGGGCTGCCGGGGACCGGTACAGGCCGAGCGCTGCCCAGCAGGCCCCACCAGTGACCAGGGAGGCACGCAGCTCCCGGCCGATGCCCCGCGGGGCGAGCAGCTCCCGGTAGCGGCGGCTGGTGTGCTCGTGGCCGTGGGTGGCTTGGGACAAGATGCCCACCGGCCAGGGGTTGGTGGCCAGGGACGACCAGGTGTTGACGTCTTCGGTCTCGTACTCGCAGCGAGCCAGGACCGGGAACCCGTCGGGGGGCAGGTTCTCTACGACACCGCCGGTCATCAACAACGTGGCCGGGTCGATAGGGTGCCAGCACATCCGCTCGTAGGCGACAACCCGCCGGATCACCTGGCTGGCGCGAGCGGCCAGCTCCGTCCAGGCAAGCCCCAGGTGCGACAACCGTGCCAGCTCCCGGCGGGCTGCAACTGCCTCCCCGGCGGTCACAACCGAAGGCTAGACGAACCTTGCCCGGGTTGCACCCCCCAATTCTCTGGGATGGCCTGGCGATCCGGGTGTGGCTATGGTCCAGACGTCATAGCTGCATAGCTGCTGCGGACCGGCTCGGCTAGGGAGGCAGGACCATGAGCATCGGCATCGGCACAAAGCTGGCCACAGTCACTATGTCTGTCACGGCCCTGAGCTCCCTGGGCCTCGGTGCCCCGGCCTTCGCTGACTATGGCCCAGCAAGCCAACATCAGGTCGAGATATCCGCCAACCTGCCGTCCAATCTGTTTGGCCCAGGCACCGGTGGCGGCATCTGGCTGTGGATCCAGCTGAGCGGCTCCCCAGCGGGGGGGACGGGCGACTACCAAGGTGCAGATTGCTTGCACCACACCCCCCTAGGGCCTACTGGAGCCGTGCCTGATAGTGGCAGCACCAGCTGGTCTTCGGATGGGGCCACCATAACCATCACTGGGGTGACAGTCGGCGGCACCGTCCCTGTCACGATCACCGTGCCCGCCACCGATGGCCACTACACCACCGATGTCGCCTCGGTGTTCCCCGGGCTGGTGCCCACAGGTACCGGCACCGCCCACGTCGAGGTCGCCCCCTGAGAGCAAAGGACATCGGACAGCATGGGGCACAGTGCGCCAAGCCCAGCACGTCCCTGGGCCAGGTGCCTGCAGCTGTGCTCAAACACCCCGCCATTGTCCGGAGGAAAAGATGGCTGAAGCCTACGAAGTAGCTCGTGACACCTGGGTGATCCCTCAGCTCGTACCTGCCCCACCGATCGGGTACGTCTACTTCAACAGCGCGTTGATCAAAGGAGCCGAGCCTGTCGTCGTCGACACCGGTGCTCCCGTGCACCGAGACGACTTTCTAGCCACCTTGGCCTCCCTGGTCGACCTCGATGACGTCCGTTGGATCTTCCTCAGCCACGACGACCGCGACCACGCTGGCAACCTTGTCCCTCTTCTGCAAGCGTGCCCGAAGGCCACGCTGGTCACCACCTGGTTTGCCGTGGCCAGGATGATCGAGGAATGGCCCATATCGTTGCGACGCTGCCGGTTTGTCGGGGAGGGCACGGCCTTCGAGGCGGGCGGCCGGGCCCTCGTCGCGGTCCGGCCACCGTTTTTCGACTCGCCCGTCACCCGAGGCCTGTTCGACCCATCGACCGGCTTTTTTTGGAGCGTCGACTGTTTTGCCACCTCCGTGCCCCATGCTGCCAACGACGTAGCGGAGGTCGACCGCACGTCATGGGAAGAGGGGGTGCGCATCCTCAACTGCGTCAACCACCCATGGCACCAGTGGCTCGACGAGGCGAAGTGGGCCCGCCACGTCGACGCGGTGGAGGCACTGGGCGTACAGGTGATAGGCGGTTGCCACACCCCGTCGGTCACTGGGCCGCTGGTCTCTAAAGCGTTCCAGCTGGTACGCAAGGTGCCCGCTGCGGCCTGCTGGGAAGTCCCCGACCAGGCTGTCCTCGAAGCCTGGTGGGAGGCGGGCGTCGATGTGGTGAGCGGCGCCTCCGTGAGCCCGGCGTCCACCTTACCCCCAGCCCCTGGGGCGCCCGGCGGGGCCGAGCCACTGCAACAGGCTCTGTAGGAGCCGGCACAGGCCCAACCGACCGACAGAGAAAAGAGGTCAAAGAAAGAGCGAGCGACGGGAATCGAACCCGCGTTCTCAGCTTGGGAAGCTGATGTACTGCCTCTGTACGACGCTCGCGACGTAGGTATGGTACCAAAGCGTGAGCCCCGCCCCGCAGCCACGGGCCACGGTCTGGAGCTAGCCGGGCACGGCCGAGCCAGGCGGTCCTGGTGGCTCGTGGGGCTCAGCCGTCACGGGGCGCGAGCAGCCCACCGGGGCCGACCTGGAGCGGTATGAGGTCGGTCAGCGTCCCGCCGAAGTGCTGGCCCTCACGCTCCCGGAAGGCAATGAAGCTGTACTGGCCTACTGCGGGCTGGACGATCTTGCCCGAGTAGAGCGGCCCCCGGGCGTCGGCAACGAGGGGCTGGTCGCTTGGCCGGTAGTCCCCCAGGAACTCGGGAGCCACGAAGCAGAAGGTGCCCGTCTGAGCGGCCCCGCCCAGGCGCCGGCGCCTCTCAGCCGACTGGTCCTCGGCCCGGCAGGAGAACACGACCACATGGTGGCCGTCCAGCGTGACCAACTGCGGCACCTCCACCTGGGCGAACTCGCCCGGCGCAGACAGCGGCGGGAGGACTTCCCAGTGGACCAGGTCGCGGGAGCGGGCATGGCCGAGCACGCCGGACCAGCGGAGGGGCCCGGTGGCGGCGCGGGCGGTGACCAGGGCGTGGAAGTGCTGGTCCTCCTCACGCCAGAAGACCCAGGGGTCGCGCCACGCCTGGTCCGGCGCACCCCGCCGGCCCAGCAGCTCGTACCACCGGCCGTCGGCCTCGAGGACCGGGTTGGCTGGGTGCTTCTCCCAGTGGCGGAGGTCCTGGGACACGGCCAGGCCGATACGCTGCACGAGCTCCCGCTCCCGGCGGTTCACGCCCGTGTACAGCATGTACCAGAGCCCGCCGTCCTCCACGACGCTCCCCGTCCAGATGGCCAGGTCGTCCCAGCTGCCTTCCGGGCCGGGCCACAGGGCGTCCGGGAGCACTTCCCAGGTCTCGTAGTCGGTGGAGACCGCGTGGCCCACGGTCGCGTGGTAGTGGCGCTGTTCGGGGTCGCCCAGGGCTTTGGGCGCCTGGAGGTAGAAGAGATGGTGCTCGTCAGCTCGGTCCGCGAACCAAAAGTCCCAGACCCACTTGTCGGTCAATGCGAACACAGCCTGAGAGCCCTCAGCCCTTCAGGGACCCTTGGAGGAGGGCGACGACGAAATGGCGCTGGAACAGGACGAACAAGAGCAGGGTGGGAGCCAGGATGAGCAACGACCCAGCCGACAGCAGCGGGATGTTCGTGCCCCATTGGCCCTGGAAGGCGCCCAGGGACCCGGCCATTGTCCGGTTGGTCGGGTCGTCCACGAGCACTATGGCGAGCAGGAACTGGTTCCAGGTCCAGACCGACAGCAATATGCCGAGCGAAGTGAGCGCAGGCCGGGCCAGGGGGACATGCACCCTCCAGAACAGTTGCCAGGTGGTGGCACCGTCCACTCGGGCAGCCTCTGACAGCTGTGCCGGGGCGTTGACGAAGTGCGCCCGCATCCAGTACACGCCGAACGGCATGAACAGGCCGATCAGAGGCAGGATTATGGCCCAACGGCTCCCCAGGAGGCCGAAGTCGCGCATCTCGTAGTAAATGGGCACTATCACTCCCTCGAGGGGGAGCGTGAGGCCGAGCACGAAGAGCAAGAACGCGACCTGGCCCCCGCGTACCTTGAGGTGGCCCAGCGCAAAGCCGGCGAGGGTGGCCATGACCAAGGAGATGGGCACGACGCCGGCCACGATCGAGGTGCTCGACACGAGCATCTGGCCCATGTTGGCGTCCTGGAAAGCGGCCACGAAGTTGCCCCAGTGGGGGTGGGACGGCCACGATAGCCCGAGGGGGTAGGTGCCCGAGGGGAACAACGCGCTCGTGAACATGCTGGCGAAGGGGAGCAGCGTCACCGCCATCAGCACCAAGAGCAGCAACCAGCCGGCGACTGCGTTGCGGCGGGCGACGATCACGGCCGTGCCCCCCGCTTGGTCAGCCACTGGACGGGCATGATGCAGGCCAGGACAAGCGCCATCAGGACGACCGCCAGCGCGGAGGCGAGGCCAACCTGGCGGTTGTAGAAGGCGAGCTCGTAGATCTCGAGGCCGGGGACCATGGTGGCGTTACCCGGGCCGCCCTGGGTGGATATGTACACGATGTCGAAGGCGGACAGCGCCGCGATCACCGTGACCGTGACGCAGACGCCTATTTCCTGGCGGAGCTCAGGCAGGGTTATCGAAATGAACTCCCGGAGGGGGCTGGCCCCGTCGAGCTGGGCGGCTTCGTACAGCATCGGGTCTATCTTGCTCATGCCCGTCAGCAGGAGGACGGTACAAAGCCCAAGGAGCACCCAGGCCCCGATGACCCCTACGGCGGGCAAGGCGGTGTTGAAGCCTCCGAGCCACGCTTGGGCCAGGCTGCCGAGCCCGATGTGGGTGAGCACCTCGTCCACGGCACCGGTGCTCGAGAGCATCCAGCTCCAGGCGATGCCGGCGGCGACCAGAGGCACCACCTGCGGCAGGAACAGCACGGTCCTGGCCACCGCGCTGACCCTCCCGGTCGCGAAACGGCGCATGACGGTGGCCACCGCCAGGCCCAGGATGATAGGGACGGCGCTGAAGAACAACATGAGCTCGAAGGAGTGGCCGATGACTGCCAGGAGCTGGCTATTGCTGAAGACTGTCTTGTAGTTCTGCCACCCGGCCCACGTCGCGGTGCTGACGCCGTCCCAGTTGTAGAACGAGTACTTGAAAGTCTGCACTATCGGCCAGAGCACGAACAGCGCGTAGGCACTTACCGCTGGCACCACGAACAGCCACGCGTGCCGTGCCGCACCGCGAGCCCGGCTGGGCCTCATGGCTCGCGGTGCGGCAGTGGCGCCTGGCCCGGCTCTGTCGCCGGCCGCACGAGCAGTCGTGATCACGACGGCGGGCGTCTCAGGGAGCGCTGAGCTCCTGCTCGTAGTCCGCTTGGACCGTGGTCAGTACAGCCTGTGGGGTGATCTGGCCCCCGAAGAGCTTCTGGACCGCAGGGGTCCACGCCTCGGCATCGATCGGGCCGGCGGCATTGGCGATGAAGCCCATGGCGCCGTCCTCTTTTGCGATCACCCTTCCCGCGGCAAGGGTCTGAGCCGTGACGGTGCCGGGCTTCACCGGCGGGATGGGAAGGCTGGCCGGGCCGCCTGGGTTTGACCCGTACACGGCGACGTTGAGCGCCCTGGCCGCGGGGTTGGTCTGGACCCAGTTGAGGAAGTAGGCGGCGCAGCTGGCATGCTTGGCCGTGGCCGGTATGCCGTAGGTGAGGGGGGCCGACATAGCGGCTTGCTTACCACCCGCCTTCAGAGGGGGGAAGAGGAAGAAGCCGTACTTACCAGGGAAGTTGTGGTCAAGGTTGCCGGACTCCCAGTCCCCGTCGAAGATGAAGAGCCCCTGGCCGTGCTCGAACCTCGCCATCATCGTGGAGTAGGGCACTGCATTGGCGTCGGCATTGAAGTAGCCGTCTTTTATCCACTGGTCCAGGTGCTCGACCGCGAGGAGGTTGGCATGGGTGACGATGGTGGCATGGGGCTGGTCGAGGACCCAGGCGTTGATCGGTTGGACTGACCCCGATGCCGCGATGGTGTAGTCCGCCATGAGGTACTGGAGCGGGAAGATCAAGCCGCCGTTGCCGGCACTGTCGAACTGCTCCACCGGCAGTACCCCCGCTGCCTTCGCCTTGGCCATGTCTTCATCGAGCTGGGCCAGGGTGGCAGGAGGCAGCTTGATGCCGACCTTGGCGGCCAAGGCCTTGTTGTAGAAGACGCCGGTCATGCTGTAGTTGATGCCCATGGCCCACACCGGGCCGACCCCCTGGGGGCGCCCGCTGGGGTCAACCCTCAGCTGCTCGAGGTCGGACGCGGGGAACTTGTCCCAACCGAAGATCTTGTAGAAGCGGTCCAAGTTGAGCAGGATGTGGTCCTTCACGAGGCCGGTGATCTGCGGCGTGCGCATGAGGTCGGGCGGGTTGGGGGACGACAGCACGAGCGGGGCGTCCTGGGTGATGACGGCAAATGGGTCCTCACGGATCTTCCACGTCACGTTCGGGTACTGCTTGGTGAACAGCTTGGTCAGCTCGACTGTGCCCGGGAAGCCTGTTTCGAAGTACCCCTGCAGGGTGACGGGCTTGGTCCCGCAGTTGGCGGCGAAACTGGCCGGGTTGGCGGCCGCCGCGGCGGGCGGGGCGGCCGGTGGGCTGGTGGCGAAGGCGGCGGCCAGCAGGGTTGCGATGGCTGGCCAGCGCAGGGCTGCTGGAGCGCCTCGCCGGCGCGAACGGTGTGCAGGTTTCAAGGCTCTGTCCTCCCTCGATCTGTCGCGCAACCGGGAGCCCGGGGCAGGTACCGGCCGGGCCGCCGGGTGGCGCCGGCAGCTCGGCCAAGCCCTGTCGCCCAGGTCGGTCCTCCCGAGCTAAATCGGATTAGCTTCCGGACATCATCATGCCCAGCGACGGGCGTGGTGTCAAGAGGGTATGCTCCCCGCTGTGGGCCGGGTGACGCTCGCTGAGGTGGCACGGCGGGCCGGCGTTTCGCAGACGACTGCTTCCTTTGTGCTCGCGGGCCGGCGCGAGGAGATGAGGATATCCGCCCAAGTCGAGGCACGGGTCCGCCAAGCGGCCCGTGAGACCGGGTACCGGCCGAACGTTGTTTCCCGCAGCTTGCGGACCGGCACGACTCAGACCATCGGCTTCCTCTCCGACACCGTGGCGACCACTCCGTTTGCCGGGCACCTCATATGGGGTGCCCTCGACGCGGCCAGGGAACATGAGCACCTCTTGCTGATAGGGGAGACCGAAGGGGACCCGGAGCTGGAGAAGGAGCTCGTTGAAGCCATGCGTGACCGCCAGGTCGAGGGCATCGTCTTTGCTTCCATGTACACGCGCTGGGTCAGCGTGCCCAAGGGCCTGCTCGACGGGCCGAGCGTGCTGCTGAACGCGCTGCCCACCAGGCCCTGCCCGATCGCTGCGGTGGTCCCCGACGAGCTGGAGGCGGGGCGGGCAGCAGCCCGCGTGCTCCTGCGGTCGGGCCACACCAGCGGTATCTATGTGGTGGGCGTCGGGGCCAGGCCGGGACAGGTGCCCAAAGGAGTGGTGGCGGCGGTCGAGCGCCTGGCGGGTATAAGGGAAGTCTTGTCTGGCGCTGGAGTTGAGCTGGCCGGCGGGGCTTTGTTGAGGGACTGGCAGCCCCAGGCCGGCTACGTGGCAGCCCTCGGGCTGCTCAAGCGCAAGCCCGAGCCGAGAGCTTTCATCTGCTTCAACGACCGGCTGTCCGTTGGCACCTACCAGGCGTTACAGGACACCGGGAGGAAGGTCGGCAAGGACGTCTCCGTGGTCTCCTTCGACGACGAACCGGTCGCGTCCTGGCTGCGCCCGCAGCTCACCAGCCTGGCCATCCCCCACTACGAGCTCGGCCGCAAGGCAGTGGAGGTGCTGCTCAGCAAGCCTGGCCCGGTCCCCGAGGGCACCGTGCACCGCATACCCATGCCTCTGCGGGAGCGTGAGTCCATTTGCCCAGTCGAAGCCACTCGAAAGCACCCCCTGGCCGGCTGGCGCGGGCCTCGGGGGCCTTTGCGTGGCTGAGCCCGCCACCTTGGAGGGCGCGATGACCACCAAGAGAGAGGAGCCCAGGCGAAATGCCCTGGCCCCCCTTGGCAGCTCAAGGATTGGACGTGTATCGTATCGTCGGAGCGGGAACCCGCCGCCTGCTCCATAGAGCGGATCTGAGATCCGCCGCTCGATCTGCTCCGCCAGTGGCGCCCTTTCGGGGCGCCGCTGGTGTCTCTGGTGCCCGCTGGTACCCCCGTGGGTAGGGGCTGCGGGCTAGTAGCCAGCTGCAGGACCACGAAAGCGCGGGGACCTGAGATGGGTGCAAGGGCTACGGTGGCGTTCGTGGCTGCGGGTGAGGGGGCTGGGCAGTCCCTGGACGAGGCCCAAGTTGGCCCCCTAGCACCGGGTGAGGACCTGCGGGCCCGGTTGGAGGCCGCCGAGGCCGCTGTCCGGCGTCTCGAAGGCGAACGCGACCGCTTGGAGTCGATGGTCGTCCGCCTGGGTGCCCTGGCCGCCCAGCTCGATGCCGACGAGCTGGTCCGGGGGGTGACCGAGGTAGCCCGCGACCTCACCGGCGCGACCGTGGCCATGTTCGTGCCGGCCGAGCGCCTGGCGCCCATGGGTACCACCATGGTGGTCTGCGGTGCCGAACAGGTGGGCCAGGTACCGGAGCCGGCCCGCACGGCCCTGCTTTCGGGCGCGCTGTGGCGGGTCACGCCGCTCCGGCTGGACGACACCTCGAGCGCGGAGGCAGGCGCCGGCCCCCAGGCAGGCTACGGGAGCCTGGCTGACGGCCGGCCCCTGCGGAGCTGGGTCGGGGTACCGGTGCGGGCCCGGCATGGTGAAGCCTTGGGCGCACTGTTCCTGGCTCAGCACCAACCGCACGGCTTTGGGCGCCGAGAGGAGGAACTGGCTCAAGGCCTGGCCGGCCACCTGGGGGCCAGCCTCGACAACGTCGTCCTCTTCCAGGAGCGTTCGCGGGTGGCCCGCGCCTTGCAAGAGACCCTCCTGCCACCCGTGCTGCCCAAGATCCCGTCTTTGGACGTGGCGGCCAGGTACCGGCCGGCCCGGGCGACGGCCTTCGTGGGAGGTGATTTCTACGACCTGTTCGAGGCTCGCCCCGGTGTGTGGAGCCTGGTCATCGGGGACGTCTCTGGCGTCGGCCCGGAGGCGGCCGCCCTTACCGGGGTGGCCCGCTACGCGGTGCGCGCCCTTGCTTCGGAGCTGCGGTCGCCAGCGCGGGTGCTCTCCCGTCTGAACGAGACCTTGTTGGGCTTCGACCTCCAAGAGAAGTTCTGCACGGTGCTCTACGGCGAGCTGCGCGGCAGCGCCGCCGGCCTGGAGCTCAAGTTGGCCAACGGCGGTCACCCCTTCCCGGTCGTGGTCCGTGCCGACGGCAGCGTCGCCGAGCTGGAGGTGCGGGGCACGATGCTGGGCGTGCTGCCTGGGGCAGCCCTGGACGAGCACGTCGTTACCCTTGCCCCGGGCGAGCTCCTGGTGACCTACACCGACGGGGTCCCCGAAGCCCGGGGGCCGGACGGGTCTTTCTTCGGCACCGAAGGGCTGTGCCGGGCCTTGCAGTCCGCCGCCGGCCACCCCGCCGCGTCGGTCGTGGCCACCATAGAGCTGGCCGTGGTGGAGCACTTGTCTGGCATGCCTTCAGACGACATGGCCATCGTGGTACTGGGTGTGGAGCCGGGCCGGGACGGTGCCGATGGGGGCAGGCCGGGCCGCCGGTGGCGAGGACTGCAGGCGCGAGCCTTCCGGCGGCGCCAACCCGCCTGAAGGGTGCCAGCCCGGTCGAGCGGCCCGGGCCCACGGCCAAACCGCGCCTGGCGGTCGGCGCTATCCTCCACCTGTGCCTGAACGCTGGCGCCAGCCCTTCGCCTCCAGCGAGGCTGTCCGGCGGCGGATGAGCGCCCAGCGGCGCCAGGGTACGGCGCCGGAGATGGCTTTGCGCCGGGCGTTGCACGCCCTGGGGCTCCGCTACCGGGCCCATGCCGCTCCCGTCCCAAACCTGCGGCGCAAGGCGGACCTGGTCTTCGGGCCTTCCCGGGTGGCCGTGTTCGTCGACGGCTGTTTCTGGCATGGCTGCCCGGAGCACGGCCGACGCCGGCACAGTGTCAACGGGTGGTACTGGCCGGACAAGATCGCCCGCAACCGCCAGCGCGACATGGACACGGACCGGGCGTTGGCGGAGGCCGGGTGGCTGGTCGTACGGATCTGGGAGCACGAGGTGGCCGCCGGCCAGCCCGCCCTGGCCAGCCTGGCCGAAAGGCTGTTGGCAGCCGTCGAGGAGCGCCGGCCCGCCCGGCCGCCCCGCTCAAGCCGGAGGGCCGCTGGCTAGCTGGACCGTGGCCTGGTGCGCCTGGCCAGAGGGGCCGACCCAGCCCAGCTGCACCCGGTCACCGGGGTGGTGGGGCACCATGAGGTGGGTCAGCTCCGGCCCGGAGGTCACCCGGTGGCCGTCGAAGGAGGTGATGACGTCACCACCGCTGACCCCAGCCGCCGCGGCCGGGCCGCCGCTGATCACGTTGGCGATATGGGCGCCGGCCACGTTCGGGTACTGGGGGCCCACCCCCTGGCCCGGCGACAACCCGGGGAAATTGGGGAAGCCGGGGAAGCCCGGGAGGCCGCCCGAGCTCTGCTGGCTGGGCGCCACGCCCACCCCGAGGAAGCCGGTCGGCCCCACGTGCACGTCCGCCGAACCCCGGCCCGCCCTGACCTGGCCCGCTATGCTGAGGGCCTCGTTTATGGGGATGGCGAAGCCCTGGTTGCCCTGGGTCTGGAACGCAAAGCTGGTCGATGCCGCCGTGTCCATGCCGATGACTTGGCCCGCGGCATTGAGCAGCGGGCCACCCGAGTCGCCTGACTGGACATTGGCGTTCGTCTCTATCAGGCCGGACAGTTGCTCAGAGAACCCGTCCAGCTGGTCGGAGGCGGTGATGGACTGGCCCAGGGCGAGCACGGAGCCACCGGCGCTGGTGGGCGTGCCCCCTACCCCGCCCGCGTTGCCTACGGCGACCACGGCTTGGCCCACAGAGACCTTGGACGAGTCGCCCAGCTTGGCCACCTTGAGGCCCGACGCCCCTTGGAGCTTGAGGACGGCTACGTCGTGGGTGTTGTCGTAACCCAGCACCGTGGCCGGGTAGGTCTTGCCGTTGCCCACGTCGGTGACGCTGATGCGGGTGGCACCATCGATCACGTGGTTGTTGGTCAGCACTAACCCGTCCGAGGTGAGCACGATACCGGTGCCTGCCCCTTCCGCCTGCTGGTAGTCGAAGACCACGTTGATGTCGACCACCGCCGGGACCACCTTGGCCGCTATGGCCTGCACGTCGGAGGGGCCGCCGCTGGCGTTGTCGGGCCCAGTGGGAGGGGAAAGGGGGTAGCCGGTGCCGCCGGAGCCGTCCCCCGGGGTGCTCGGGTAGGTGTTGGGGCTGCTCGCCCCTCCACTGCCGTTGGTGGGAACCGTGCTGCCGGCCGCCGTGCTGGCGGGCGAGGAAGGCCAGACCACCCGCCCGGCGCCCGCTCCGGCGACGGCGGCTGCCATGACGACCAGCACCGCCGCCGCGGCACGCAGCGCCTTGTGCGCGCCCGGCCCCTGGGGAGGCTGCCGCTGGGGGAGGCCGCTTGCCTGGTCGCCAGCGGCAGGCGGGGGAGGGCCGGCCGGCTGCCCAAGCGGGGCGACCAGGTCGTCAGGGCCCGGTGCTGGCCCCAGCGGCCCGTACGGCCAAGTCTGCTGATCGCTCATGCGTACCTCCCGTTATACTCACCACATCGTCGCTGCTAGTAACCCAGTAAAGGCAGGGTTCCTGTGAGCTGCCTGAACCGGGCCTGAAACCTCTCGTACTGGTTTGGCCCGCTTGGTCCCGACCCTCACCCCGGTTGCCCCCGCCACCCCACCCGCCCCGGGGCGAGGGTGGCGCCCGGTGGTGGCGGCCAAGCCGCAGCGGCGGTGGTGGGCGGGCTTGGTGGCGGTGTCCCTCCTGGCCGCCGGGTGCGGGGCCAGCCGGGCCGCGGCGGGCCACCTCGCCCCCAGCTCGCACCGGCCGCTGGCGTCGTTCAGCAGTTCGTGCACCTACTCACCCGGCTCGTCGGACGTCCAGGGGACGCCGGACGTGGCCACCCCGCCAGCGCTGGAGTCGGTCAGCCTCCAGCCACAGTCGGGTGGGCTCATGGTCACCTACAAGTTCCGCAAGCCCTTGGTGCTCGCCCCCGAGGGGGTGTACTTCGCCTGGGTCGTGGTCATCTACCGGCACCGCAGCGACGCCGCCCGCTACAACACGGCCATCACCCTCCAGGTCGAAGACAGGGGGGCGGGCTGGGAGCCGGTGGGCTGGACGGTGGCGGTCCAAGGCCCCAACGTCCAGAGCCTCCTCCAGGGCAGCATTGCCAGCGACGCCTCGCTCGACCAGTTCCAGGAGTTCTTCCCCGCCGGCCGCGTGGACCTGCGACCGCCTTTTTACTGGTACGCCAGCCAGGTGGTCTACCGGGCGTACATGCCCGAGAAGAGCTCGTCGAACCCCCAGGACTTCAACATCTACGGCACCATCACCACCGACTGCCCCGCCGGGATCCGTCGCAACCCCTACAGCCTCCCCGACGCCTCGCGGCTGGTGGTGGCCGGCCCCTAGGGTGCGCGCCTACTGGGACAGCGCCGCCCGGCAGTCGGCCGCCTGGTACGTGGCCACCGGGCACCTGGCCGAGACAGACGAGTTCTTCCGCCAGGGCGCGGCCGAGACAGACGCCTTCTTGTCCTTTTGCGGCGTCCAACCAGCCAAGGACGCGACTGTCCTCGAGGTGGGCTGCGGGGTGGGCCGGATGACCCGTCGCCTGGCCGAGCTCTTCGGCCAGGTGGTCGCCCTGGACGTGAGCGAGGAGATGCTGCAGCGCTGCCGGGAGAACCTGGCTGGCCTGCCCAACGTGGCTTACCGGCTGGTCGAAGGGGACGGCACCCTCGGCGGGGTGGGCGAAGGCGAAGTGGACGTGGTCTTCTCCTACGTCACCTTCCAGCACGTCCCCAGCGCGGCGGCCCAGCTGCGTTACTTCGCGAACTGTGCCCGGGCGTTGCGGGCCGGAGGCAGGCTGGCGGTCCAGATCCGCTCGTCAGCCCCCAGTGCCGTCGTGTTGAGCTTCATGGGCAACCTGGCCCACAGGCTGCAGGGCCGTCGCACCCTGGACCCCTCCTGGCGGGGCTCCCGGGTCAAGGGCCGAGCCGTCTTGGAGGTCCTGCGGGCCCAGGGCGTACAGGCCACCCTGCTGACCTGGCCTCACCGTCCCCGGTGGAGCCCCGCCCATTGCTGGGTGGCCGGGGCCAAGCTCGCCAGTCACCCCGCCGGAGGGCAACCGGCCGGTACGTAGCTCGCGTAAGCGGGTTCCCACATGGCGGCGTCGGTGCAGGCCTCGATCTCTTCGTCGCTCCTGATCCGCGCGACCCCCTGGTCGCGCGCCTGGCGAGCCACGGCGACGGCGATGCGGCGGGACGTGGCCCGCAGCTCGGCCAGGGGTGGGTACAGGGCCCCGGTCGCCAGCCTTTCGGGGGAGACCGACTCCGCCAGTGCGGACGCTGCCACCAAGAACATCTCGTCGGTGACCTGGCGGGCCCGGGCCACCACCGTGCCCAGGCCGATGCCCGGGAACACAAAGACGTTGTTGGCCTGGCCGATGACCCGTTGCCTACCGCCTGGCAGCGCCACCGGGGCAAAGGGGCTGCCTGTCGCCACCAGGGCACGCCCTTCGCTCCAGGCCAGGACGTCGGCGGGGACGGCTTCGGAGTTGGCCGTGGGGTTCGACAGGGGCATGACCACCGGGGCCTCGGTGCGAGCAGCCATCTCCCGCACTGCCTCCTCACTGAACGCGTTGGCCTGGGCGCAGGTCCCTACCAAGACGGTGGGAGAGACACGCCTGACCACCTCTTCCAAGCCGTAGTAGCCCTCGGCCCCGAAGCCGAACCGCTGCATCTCCTCGCCCGTCAAGGCGAAGGCGGCTTTCTCCGGGCTCAGTGGCCCCCGGCCTTGGTAGATGAGCCCCTGGGAATCGAGCAGCACCACAGCGCCCTGCGCTTGGCCGCTGGTGCCCACGTCGGCCTGGATGGCGGCGCGCACCAAGCGGGCAATGCCGATGCCCGCTGCCCCGGCACCGAGGACGACCACACGCTGGTCTGAGAACCTCCCCCCCGTGGCCCGGAGCGCGGACCGGATGCCGGCCACGACCACCGCCGCGGTGCCCTGGATGTCGTCGTTGAAGCTGGCCAGCCGGTAGCGGTACCGGTCAAGCAGGCGGATGGCATTGTGCTGCTTGAAGTCCTCCCACTGGAGCACCGCGTGGGGGTAGACCTCGGTCACCGCTTCGACGAAGGCCTCTATGTAGGCGTCGTAGTCGGCACCTCGCAGGCGGGGCTTGGGGTAGCCCAGGTACAGCGGGTCGTTCAACAGCTGTTCGTTGTCGGTCCCGCAGTCGAGGGAGACTGGCAGGCCCCAGTCCGGGTGGAGGCCAGCGCCGGCGGTGTAGAGCGCCAACTTGCCGATCGGTATGCCCATGCCTCCCGCCCCCTGGTCCCCCAGGCCGAGGATGCGCTCGTTGTCGGTGACGACTATCAGCCTCACGTCCGGCCGTTCACTGTTGCGCAGGAGCTCGGGGATCCGGCCGATGTCCTCGGGGGTGACCCAAAGGCCGTAAGGCCGGCGCACGACGTGGCTGAACTCCCCGCAGGCTCGCCCCACGGTCGGGGTGTAGACGATGGGAGCGAGCTCCTCCAGGTGGTCCACCAAGAGCCGGTAGAACAGCGCCTCGTTGCGGTCTCTCAGGGCTTCCAGGCCTATGTAGCGTTCGAGGTCGTCCGGCTTGCGCCGCAGGTGCTCAAGCTCCAGGTGGACCTGCTCGTCGATGCTGGCCACCCGCCAGGGCAGCAGGCCACGCAGGCCCAGGGCGCCGCGCTCTTGGTCCGTGAAGGCGACGTCCTTGTTGAGCTGGGACTGGGACAGCAGGTTCCTGCCCCGTGGCAGCCCTGCCTGTGGACTTTGCACCACTACCTCCTGAGGCTCCCTGCCCGACGAACACCTGGTCTCCAACGCACCGGCCTACCAGAACTCAGCCTGCCGCGCCAGGGCTGGTACGCCTTGACGGTTGGGCCGGGAGGCAACTTTCCCTGCCGTCGTCGATGAGGTGGCTCAGGACGGCGCCCGGGCCGCCGACCTGAGCTGCATGAGGCAAACGGGAGGGGCATGAGCACGGCCACGGGCACCGCCGGCTTGGTCCGCAGCATCATCGACCAGCGCGCCGTGCGCAGCGTCTTCCAGCCGCTCGTCCACCTGCCCAGTTTGGAAGTGGTCGGCTTCGAGGCGCTGAGCCGAGGGCCGATGGGCAGCGGCCTCGAGCTCCCGGCCCGGCTGATGGCCGCGGCCAGCGCCGCCGGGTGCCTGGAGGAGCTGGACTGGGTGTGCGCCGCCAGCGCCGTGCGGGCCGCGGTGGCTGCCCACCTCAGCCCCTTCATGACCCTGTTCTTGAACCTGGAGCCGTCCACCCTGGCGGCACCCTGCCCGGCTGACCTCCTGGCCGACATGGCCCGCGCCCGCCAGAACCTCCGGGTGGTCATCGAGATGGGCGAGCGCTCGCTGCTTGACCAGCCCTCGGACCTCCTGGACGCAGTGGCTGCCGTCCGGCGCGACGGCTGGGGCGTGGCGGTGGACCGGGTGGGCGGTGACGTGACGGCACTTGCCTTGCTGCCCTTCATAAGGCCCGACGTGGTCAAGGTCAGCCTGCCGCTGTTGAAGGCCCGGGACCAGGCGGACTGGGCGGAGACGGCGAACGTCGTCCGTGCTTATGCGGAACGCTCGGGGGCCGCCATCCTCGCCAGCGGGGCCCAGTCGCGCGAAGACGCGTGGCTGGCCCGGGCGCTGGGAGCCACCTACGGGCAAGGCTGGCACTACGGCCGCCCCGGCCCTCTGCCCAGCGAGGCCAAGGCCCCCTGGCAACCCTTCCCGCTCCTGGCCGGGGCGCAGGGCAATGGTGACCAGACGCCCTTCGAGCTGGTCGCCAGCCAGCGCGAAGCGGTCCTTGCCCACCGGCACCTGCTCCGCCATGTCAGCGCCTTCCTGGAGGACCAGGCCCTAAAAGAGCCCGAGGCGGTGGTGCTGAGCTGCTTCGGCCACGCCCGTCACCTGGCTGGGCCGACCTTCGAACGGTACCGGCGCATCGGGGGACGCGCCATCTTCGTCGCCGCCCTGGCCGAAGAGCTGGCCCCGGGCATGGCCCCGCCCGGGGCCCGAGGGGTAGCCCTGGCCCCCTGGGACCGGCTGTGCCACGAGTGGGACGTGGTGGTGGTCTCGCCGCACTTCACCGGTGCCTTGGTGGCGAGGGAGCACGAAGACGGCTCGGGCGACCCCCACCAGTACTTCGACTACGTGGTCACCTACGAGCGGTCCCTGGTCGAGACCGCGGCCACGGCGCTGCTCTACCGGGTCACCCGCCACTGAGCGCGGCGGAGGTGAAGGCCAGCTGTGCTTCGGCCAGCGGTTCGGGCACGGCGTAGGGCTGGCCCCTGGCCCAAGCGAGGGCCCAGCCGTGGGCCAGGGCCTCGGTGGCCCCCAGGTGCACCGGCTGCGCCCTGGACGGTGCCGATGGCGCGATGTCGACGGGCTGGCGGGCCGGGGCGGTGAACGCATGGGGCAGGCTTTCAGCAGACCTCCGGTAGGCCGCCATAGGGACGCCGCCCAGGTGGTCGCCAGGTTGCCGCTGACGTGGCGGTTGAGGACGTCCCTGACGCGCTATTTATGACCGGGCGCCCCGGTCGACCGCTGGCCGCCCCGGGCGGCGGCGACGAGCGGGCCACCGTCGCCTACAGGTGAGCGGTGCCTTGGGCATCGGAGGGCACTGGCAGCAGCGCTCGGAAGGCGGCCGTGTCGAACACGACGCGGCCAGAGGTGATCTGCCCGGCGTCGACCTTGTGCCACTCGCTCATGAGGACCGAGCCCTGACCCGCCTGGGTGGCCAGGTCGACCTCGTAGAGCGAGCTGACTTCGTTGCCGTCGGCCCATTGGCGGACCAGCCGGTGCCCGCGCACGACCTGCCGCAGGCCCTGCGCGCCGGCGAAGAAGGCGTCCTTGCCGGTTACCTGCAGGAACGGGCCCTCGAAGCAGAAGCCATCGGCGACGACCGCGGCCGCCCGGTCGAAGTCGCCGCGGTAGAACGCGGTTAGGTACTCGTTGACCGCCGCGGTGGTCTCGGCGCTCGCATCGGGGACGGGGCTGGTGCTGGCAGTCGTGGGCATGGTTGTGCTCTCTCTCCTCTCGGCGGCGTCCGCCGCTGCTTTGCCTGACGAGGCCCAACTCTAAGGCATCTACTATCGTGATGCAAGTGCGATCGGATAGGCTGGTAGCGTGCTGGGCCGGACCTACGAAAACCAGAACTGCTCAGCGGCCCGGGCGCTGGAGGTGGTGGGCGAGCGCTGGAGCCTGCTCATCCTGCGCGACGCCCTATTCCGGGGGATGGCCCGCTTCACTGAGTTCCAGCGAAGCCTGGGCATCGCCCCCAACGTGCTGTCGGCCCGTCTGCAGAGCTTCCTGAAGGCGGGCGTGATGGAGCTGGAGCCCACCAAGGAGGGCTCCGAGCAGCCCCGCTACCGGCTTACCGAGAAGGGCCGGGACCTGGCCCCGGTGGTAGTGGCGCTCACCGCCTGGGGGGACCGGTGGTCGGCACCAGGTGGGCCGCCGGTCCTGTTCGGTCACGCCGGTTGTGACGGGCAGGTGAGCCTCGCCCTCGTCTGCGATCGGTGCGGGTCGTACGCCGAGGCGACCGACCTCCAGGCCCGCCCGGGCCCTGGGGCACAGAGGAAGGCCTAGGCGTGCGCTCCATGGCCGTGGTAGCTCTGGTGGCTCCTGTCGAACCCGGCCCCGCCCCTGAAGCGGGCGCTCGCAGCCTATCGCCGCCCGCAAGACCACCGCCTGCCAGCGCCGGGCCATGCCCGCCGACCTGGTCGAAGAGCTCATCGAGGAGGGATGCCGCACCCTCGCGTTGTCCCCCGACCTGCGGGACAGCATCGAGGGACTCGTCCTGGAGGACTTTCGGCACCCTCCAGGAAGCCGCCAGCGCCGAGCGCCGTGACCTTGAAGCCCAGCCGCCGTCCTGACCGCCCAGCGGCAGAAGCTCCTGGACGCGCCCACTACGCCGGAGCCATCCCCCTCGACCTGCTCAGGACCGAGCAGGACCGCACCGCCACCCAGCTCGCACATATGGGCCAGCAGCCCACCGGCGCAGACGAGAACTACGGGCCGGCCTGCCAGGCCCTGGCCGACTGCCTGGACCTCACCCGCGGCTGCCACGCCGCCTACCTCCAGGCCACCGACCCCACCAGGCGCCTGTTCAACAGGCGTTCTTCACCAGGATCTACATCGACGAAGACGACGGCACCCGGCAGCGCACCGTCCGCGTGGGCTACAACCCGCCCTTCGGCGAGCTACTGGCACGGCTCGTGCCCGCCCGAGCCCACCACCAGCTGCACGAAGGACAGCACGGACAGCAAAAAGCCCGCCGGGACACCCCGGCGGGCTCAGCAACCCTGAACCTGGCACCCACAAGGCCCAGGGTTCTCGTACGAGTACTTTGGTGGAGGTGGCGGGAATCGAACCCGCGTCCTCCGATCTCCCACCGGGCCTTCTCCGAGCGCAGCCAGTGTTGTTTTCTCGGCCCCTGCCCAGTACTGGCCCCGGGCAAGTGGCTACAGCCGGTAAGGGTGTCCTAGGTGGCCGACCGGCGCGGCCAACAAGTAAGCCCTACAGTATGACGCCCACTATTGGCCCGTAGGGCCAGGGCCAAGTGGACGGGCTGTTTTTAAGCAGCCAGCGCTAGACGCGCAGTGCCAGTGTTGGCATTTGTTGGTTTTCCCAGTTGTTTTACGTGGCACCCGGGGACCACGGCTCGCTTCTCCCGGCTCGACAATCGGAGTCGAAGCCTGTCACCCCCGTACAGAGGCTCACCTATGTCAATGTTCGCCTGTGTTGTGCAGCCCAAGTCACCTACTTGGGCTTTGCCCCAGTGTACCATGCGGCTTCCGGTGGGCGGCGGGCCGGGCACGCTGCGGGCGGCGTTAGCGGTGCCGAGAGCGCGGTTCAAAGAGCGCGGCACCGAGGGCGCGGTGCCGGGGCCGCGGTGCCGGAAGGGCCCCAGCGACATGGCCTCCTGGCCGGTGCCTGCCCAGGCTTGGCCGGTTGCCGGCCAAGCCCTCAGCACCAGTACTGGCCTCTCAGCTCAAGTACTGGCTCGTTGGCCACCGGGCCACCGCGACTTCAAGGCCTGTTCGAACACCCGGTTCCTCCGTGCCGTCGGTAGCTGGCGAGCTACCCGCTCCCAAGCCTCCGCGCCGGTGGTTCCCAGGTGGTGGGCGAGGTAGGCGGCAGCCACGGCCGGGGTCCGCCGCTCAGCTTGGACGCAGTGGACGACGACCCGTTTGCCCTGGTCGCGCCAAGTGGCGATGGACCGGGCGAGGTCATCGAGCACAAAGGCGATGTTCGGGTTATCGTCTGGGTCTTCGCTGTCGAGCAAACGAACTTCGACCCGCACCTTTGCTCTTGGTACCCGTCGCCCGACCCGGCAGAGCGAGACCACCACGTCGGCTCCGGCGTCTTCGGCGCCGTACAGGTTGGCCAGGACGACGCCGGGGTCTTCCTCCAATGGGACCGCAAGCGGCTTGGCTGGCCAATGCTCTCGGTAGTAGCCGGTTAGGTCCTCAGCGACGGGCCACCCAGAGGAGTCCGGCACACCGCCTCGGCCGGCTAGCACGCCTAAGCCTCAATCCACCGCGTAACCCCATCTGATCGCCTGCCGATGACCAGTCGGTTGGGCAGGACTCGTTCTCGCTGCTGAAACGCCGGTGCATCCTGAGCATGGGCGTGATCGACCAGAGGCTCT
>Ga0209061_1001822_pt1 | contig 31465 bp, 31 predicted proteins | sample Coa_R1_10_FD_187157 | JGI IMG/M metagenome (GOLD analysis project Ga0209061, IMG submission 187157) | Surface soil microbial communities from Centralia Pennsylvania, which are recovering from an underground coalmine fire - Coalmine... | ecosystem: Environmental > Terrestrial > Soil >... | reverse complement strand
CACGGACTGAGGCCACGGACTGAGGCCGGCCTAGGGCCGTGAACGCTCAGGCCGGGCCGGCTGCGCTGTCGCCGGGTGACATTTCCGCGCGGCGCCTGCCGCCGCGGGATCACATCCAGCCCGGGGCCGCCCCCGCCGGACCGTGCCGGCGGGGGCGCCCCCGGGCCGCAGGCGAGGAACTGGCCACGGTTCCCGGCGGCCTGGCCGCGGGGAAGGGCTGCCGCCCGGCACGGAGCCGTAACCCGCGATATCCCGCGTCTGGCGGCAGCCCGTCCGGCCCGTCCGGCTCGTCCGGCTCATTCGGCGCGCAGGGCGGCAGCGGTGCGGGCGTTCGCCGCCCACGACGCCGGGGCGAGAGCGCCCGCGACCGCGATCACCAGGCCCGCGAGGGCCAGGATGACCATCTCCGGGGGCGAGAACACCGAGCTGACCGACGACGGCAGGTCCGAGTTGGCCGCGTGCGCCATCGCGGGGAGCACGCCGTGGTGCAGCGCGATGCCGGCCGGGACCGCGATGATGCCGGCGATCAGGCCGGTGATGCCAACCGAGCAGACCACCATCGTGAGCGTCTGCCGCGGGGTCATGCCCAGGGCCTTGAACACGCCGAGGTCGTGGGCGCGCTCGCGGATCTGGAGGGCGACCGTGTTGAGCACGCCGAGGCCCGCGACGACGATGATCAGCAGCGTGAGCATGGCGACCAGGGCGAGGACCGCGAACAGTGCCCTGCCGCTGCCGCCCTGGGAGCTGACCTCGTAGCCGTCGCCGAGGGCGGCGCTCAGGCCGGCGGCGTAGGTGTCGGCGCTGACGCCCGGCTTGAGCGAGATCTCGTAGCGGCCGGCGCCGCCGGCCGCCGGGTCCACCGCGGCGAGGGTGGCCGGGGACATGTAGATGTCCACGTCGTTGCCTGGCGCGAACACCTCGCCGGCGATCTTGACCGTTACCCTGGCGCTGCCGTCGGCCAGCGTGTACGTGTCACCGACCCTGGTACCGGTGTCGGTCAGGAACAGCGTGTTGACGTCGATCTCCCGGGCGCCCGGCGACTGCGAGTACCAGGTGCCGGAGATCAGCGCCAGGCCGGACCAGGCCGGGTCGCCGCCGCCGTAGGCGGTGACCTGCGCGCCGCCGTTGCCGCTGCTCAGGCCGGGCAGCGGCAGGTTGTCGTTCGTCACCGTCAGGTAGTGCTCCGTGCCCGGCCGGGCGCCGATCGCGGTGGTGATGGCGTGCTGCTGGGCTGGCGTCAGGCGGGCGCCGGGCCCGATGACGGCATGGAGCCGCCTCTTGTCCGCGGAGGCCTTGACGGAGCCGCTGCCCGCGCCCCCGGGACCGCCCGCGCCGCCGGGACCGCCCGCGCCGCCCGCGCCGCCAGGGCCGCCGGGAGGGGCGGTCACGCCCGGCGGCAGAGCGGAGACCATCACCGGCATCGTCGCGGCCCGGGAGATGTCGTTGTATACCCGGTCCAGCGAGCTCGACAGCCCGGCGCCGAACGTGACCGCCGCCGCGCCGAACAGCACCGCGACCAGCGTCACGAGGGTACGCCCCGGCCGGGCCGCGGGCAGGGCGAAGCCGAGGGTGACCGCCCGGGGCACGCCGGTCAGCCGGGCGAGGGCGCGCTGGAGGAGGAAGCCGTGCCCCGGCCGCGGCGCCCGGCCGGCCGCGATCGCCTGCACCGGGGGCATGCGGCCAGCCCGCGACGCCGGGCCGGCCGCGGCGGCGACGGTGAGCGCCAGCACGGCCAGCGGCACCGCGAGGTCCACCCAGAACGGTACGCCGAGCACGCCCACCTGGTACACCTGCGCGTTCTGCCGGTACAGCGGCGCGGCCAGCAGGTTGCCGCAGACCGCGCCGGCGACAGCGCCGCCGACCGCGGGCACCGCGACGAGCAGCACGTAGCAGGCGACGACCTGGGATGGCGTGAAGCCGATGGACTTCAGCACGCCGATCCGCGTCGTGCCCGCGACGACCGCGCCGCCGGCCACGTTGACCACGATCAGCACCGAGATGGCCAGCGCGAGCACGCCGAACGCGATGATGAACGGCACCCAGGGCGCCACGCTGGACTGCTCGGACTGGCGGACGTCGAGGTAAGAGACGGCGCCGGTCACCGCGCCGTCCGGCAGCGCGGCCTTGACCGCGCCGATGTCCGCGGTGATGTCCTGTGCGGTGGCGCTGTCCGCGAACCGGTACAGCAGCTGCGCCTGCCCGGTCCCGGCGGCCCCGGCGATGGCGCTCATCTCGGCGGGGAGCACCCAGGCGTCGGCGGTGTTCGTGACCGAGTTCGCGATGCCGACGATGGTCATGGCGTGGCTGCCGACGATGATCGTGGCGCCGAGCTGGCCGGGCGCGCTGGATGAGATGACGGCCTGGCTGTCGCCGGCCGCCCAGTGACCGGACTGGAGCGTCAGCTGGTCCACCGGCCCGCCGGGCGAGGGGCGGCCGACGAGGTTCAGCGGGGTGGTGATCGTGCCGCTGATCCCCGGGATCCGGAGCTGGGCGGTGACGCTCTCCGCGGCATACGGTCCGGCGACGGCGGTGACGCCCTTCACCGTCGCGGCGGCCGTGACCTGCGAAGCGGAAGCGATCCTGGTGTCCACCGTGACCGCGACGTCCGCGCCGTGCTGCGCCGCGAACGCGTGGTCGAACGGGCTGTGCGCGTCGGCGAGCATGCCAAGCGCGAGCGTCGAGGCAGCGGTGGCGGCGAGGACGACCAGGGCGATGATGACGGCCTGGAGTCTGCGCCCGCCAAGGGCGCCGCGGGCGGCACGGAAGACGGCGCTCATGACAGTGACACCGGGGTGTCCGAGGCGATCCGCCCGTCGGCGATGCGCACGACCCGCCGCGCGTACCGGTGGGCGAGCTCGGGGCTGTGCGTGACGACGATCAGCGTCTGGCCTGCCGCGTTGAGGTCGAGCAGCAGCCGGCCGATCTCCTCGCCGGCGGCGGTGTCGACCGCGCCGGTCGGCTCGTCGGCGAGCAGCAGCGACGGGCGGTTGACCAGCGCCCGCGCGATCGCGACCCGCTGCCGCTCGCCGCCGGACAGCCGGGCCGGGTAGGCGTCCCGCCGGTGCCCGATCCCGAGGGCGGCGATCAGCTCGTCGGCCCGCCGCCGGGCCTCGCGCGCCTTCACCCCCGCGAGCTGGGCGGGCAGCAGCACGTTGTCGGTCACCGTCATGTCGTCCAGGAGGTTGAAGAACTGGAAGATCATGCCGACCTGCCGCCGCCGGAACCGCGCGGCGCCGGCCTCGCTGAGCGTGTCCACCCGTTCGTCGCCGACCCTGACCGCACCGCTCGTGGGGCGGTCCAGCCCGGCGATGAGGTTGAGCAGCGTGGACTTGCCCGACCCGGACGGCCCCATGACGGCGACCGCCTCGCCCGCGCCGACGCGCAGGCTCACGCCGTCGACCGCCGGCGCCGCCGTGCCGTCGTAACGCTTGGTGACGCTCTCCAGCTGAACTAGCGTATCCATGGCTGGCGACGCTAGCGCGGCGCGCTGCCGGCCCGCGTCGCTCGCGGTATTGATTATCCGTAACGTACCGGGCTGACTCGCCGGCCTCGATCATCCTTCCGATGTAGCCGGGTTACGCGGTCAGGCGGATGCCGGCGCCGGGGTCCGCGGATCACAATGACGGGGTGGCAGAACGTACCGGCAGGCTGCTCGCCTCCCTCCGGCGCGCCGAACCGCCCGGCGCGCCGCCGTCTGGCTGGGCGCTCGCGTTCGACGCCGCCGTCGCGGCGGGCGCGGCGGTCGGCGCGGTCTACGAGACGGTGGAGCACTCCATCGCGGCGACCGTCGTGTTGCCTGCCGTGTCCGGTCCCCTTGGCGGCCCGCTCACGCCGTGGCCGTACGGGCTTGGCGGCCTGCTGCTGACCCATCCCGCCCACGCGGGGTTCGGTGCGCTCATCGTCGCGGCGATGACCGCGCTGCCGCTCGCCGTGCGGCGGCTGTACCCGATCAGCGTGTGGCTCGTCATCGCCGCCGCGATCGTGGCCGTCCACCTCCGCTCCGGTTACGTGCCGCCGGTCGCGCTCGGCACCGCCGTCTACGCGGCCTACAGCGCGATCACCCACTCCCGGTACCGGAACCTGGCGATCGCCGTGGTGGCCGCGGTCACCTTCCTGGCCGTCGGGACGCTCGGCAACGAGCTGCCCCGGTTCCCCGTCCGGCTCACGGCCATCCTCGCGATCGTGCCCGCGGCCGCGGCGGGCCTCGGCATCCGCGTGCTGCGCCGGCGGCTCGCCGACTCCGCCGACCGGTTGCGCCGCGCCGGCGAGGAGGCCGCGGCGGCGACGGAGCGGGCCCTGGCGGCCGAGCGGGCTCGGATCGCCTCCGAACTCCATGACGTGGTCACGCACAACGTGTCGGTCATGATCGTCCAGGCCGGCGCCGCGCGGAAGATCCTCGCCCTCTCCCCAGCCGACGCCGAAGACGCCCTGCTCGCGGTGGAGTCGACCGGCCGCGAGGCGATGACCGAACTGCGCAACCTCCTGGGCGTGCTTAGCCCGCCGGCCGGCGGGGCGGGCACCGGCGCCAGCAGCGCCGGCGGGCTGCCGCCGGCGCTGCGGCCGCAGCCCGGGCTCGGCGAGCTCGACACGCTGATCAGCCGGGTGTCGGCGGCCGGCCTGCCGGTCGAACTGACCGTCGCCGGCGAGCCCCGGCCGCTGCCGCCGGGGCCGGACCTGGCCGCCTACCGCGTGGTGCAGGAGGGACTGACGAACGTGCTGCGGCACGCGGGGAGAGCCACCGCGAGCGTCGGCGTGCGGTGGGGAGAGCAGCTGGTGATAACGGTTACCGACGACGGCGCCGGCGGCGATGACGGTGACAGGGTGCGGTCAGGCGCCGCCGCGGCACCGGGCCGCGGGCTGCTCGGTCTCCGGGAGCGGGTGGCGCTCTACGGTGGGGAGCTCACGGCCGGGCCGCTGCCGGGCGGCGGATGGCAGGTCCGGGCGGCCATGCCAACCGGAGGCTGGGGCGCGCCATGACCGGAGAGGCGGCTGGCGCGGGCGTCCCGTCCGGCGGTTCGTCCGGCGGCACGGCGGCTGACCGCGCCCGGCCCCTGACCGTCGTGATCGCCGACGACCAGGCCCTGGTGCGGAGCGGCTTCCGGCTCATCCTCAAGGCGGCCGGCGTCAACGTGGTCGCCGAGGCCGCCGACGGCGAGCAGGCGGTCGCCGCGGTGCTTGAGCACCAGCCCGACGTCGTGCTGCTGGACATCAGGATGCCCCGGCTGGACGGCATCGAAGCCACCCGGCGCATCGTCGCCAGATGGCCGTGCCCGCCGCCCCCCGCGGTGGGCGGCGCCTTCCCCTCCCCGGACCCCGAACCCGCCGACGGCCGCCCGCGCATCATCATCTTGACCACGTTCGACCTGGACGAGTACGTGTACGCGGCGCTCGCCGCCGGGGCGAGCGGGTTCCTGCTCAAGGACGTGACCCCCGAGCACCTGGTCGCGGCCATCCAGCTGGTCCGTACCGGCGACGCGCTCCTGGCCCCGTCGATCACCCGCCGCCTGGTCGAGCGCTTCGCGGGTTCGCCGGGGCAGCCGCGGCCGGGCGGCCCGGGCACGCCGGACGGCGCGGCCGGGCCGGGCACGGCGCGGCGGCCGGACACGCGAGGCCGTGACATATCGGCGCTGACCCCCCGCGAACTCCAGGTGCTCGGCCTGGTCGCGCGCGGCATGTCCAACGCCGAAATCGCGGCGTCCTTGTTCCTCAGCGAGGCGACGGTGAAGACCCACGTGGCCCGCATCCTGGCCAAGCTGGGCCTGCGCGACCGCGTCCAGGCTGTCGTCCTCGCCTACGAGTCCGGCCTGGTCTCGCCCGGCACGTAACCCCGGGCGGCCTCGTCAGGCCCGTGGTCAGGCCGAGCGCTGGCGCTCCCTGAGCGCCTCGCGGTATTCGGCCACCACCAGCTCGGTCAGCTCCTCCGCCGAGGTCTCCTCGGTCCGCTTGTCCAGCGTGATCCGGCCGCCCTGGATCATGTTGACCCGGTCGCACACCTCGAGCACCTGCGCGTAGTTGTGCGCGATGATGATGATCGAGACGTTGCCTTCGCGCTTGAGCCGTGCGATCAGGTCCAGGATGAGCGCGCCCTCCTTGACGCCCATCGCGGCCAGCGGCTCGTCCAGGAGCAGGATCTTCGGGTTCGAGAACACCGAGCGGGCCACCGCGATCGCCTGGCGCTGCCCGCCGGAGAGCATGGCCACCGGCGCGTTCACCGACGGGATCTGCACGCCCATCTCGTCAAGGTGTTCCCTGGCCTCCTTCCGCATGGCCTGGTTCCGCACCAGCGGCCAGCGGATCTTCTCCCGGTTGAGGAACATGTTCTGGAACACCGTGAGCTGGTTGACCAGGGCAAGGTCCTGGTAGACGGCGTCGATGCCGAGCGACCTGGCGTGGTCGACCGACTTCAGCACGATCTCCCGGCCCTCCAGGAAGATCCGGCCGGAAGTGGGCTGCTGGAAGCCGCACAGGATCTTGAGCAAGGTGGACTTGCCGGCGCCGTTGTCGCCGATGAGCCCGAGCACCTCGCCGCGCGCCAGCCGCAGGTTCACGTCGGTCAGCGCGGTCACCGCGCCGTAGTTCTTGGCGATGTGCTCGCAGCGGAGGATGTCTGCGCCCGGGGGCACGAGTTCCGCCTGGCTGCCCGGTGTGGTCGCGGTCATGTCAGCGCTGTCCCCTTTCCCGCAGCCTCGTGAGCTGTACGTTCGCCACCATGGCGACGAGGATCGCCGCGCCGAAGATGATGTTCAGCGGGTCGGCGTTCACGCCGATGAGCGGGAACCCGTCGAGCAGGATGCCCAGCACCACCGCGCCGAAGAAGGCGCCCAGGATCGTCCCCACGCCGCCCAGCATCGCGGTGCCGCCGATCACCGCCGCGGTGACCGCGTAGAACATCCACTGGTACGAGCCCGCCGTGGGGGCGATGTTGTCCGTGTAGTACATCTGCTGGAGGCCGACGAGCGCGCCGAGCAGCCCGGTGATCATGAAGTTGCCGTACTTGATCCGGCCGACGTTGATGCCGGCCTCGCGCGCCCCGAGCAGGTTCCCGCCCACGGAGACCGTGTGCAGGCCCCAGCGGGTCCTGGTCAGCACGACATGGAAGACCGCGGTGAGCGCGACCGCCCAGACGATCGGCGCCCACGCGTAGTTGCTGATCCACTTGCCGATGCCCAGCACGTCCGCCGGGACGGCCGCCGGCTGGTCGTGGGAGGTCGTGTTGATGAGCCCGAGCAGGATGAACCCCGTGCCCAGCGTGGTGATGAACGAGGGCACGCCGACCGTGACCGTGAAGAAGCCGTTGACCCAGCCGACCGCGACCCCCAGCAGCAGCGCGAAAAGGATCGCGAGCAGGCCGGGGAAGCCGTAGAAGTCGGTCAGGTAGTGCATGAGGAAAGGGGCGAACCCGACGACGAAGCCGACCGACAGGTCGATCTCGCCGCAGATCAGCAGGAAGACCTCGCCCAGCGCGATGATGGCGTAGGGGGCCACGTCGTCGGACCACAGCGTGACCTGGTTCGACTTTGAGGTGAAGTCCGATCCCTTGGCGATCAGGAAGTACAGGAACAGCGCCACGGCGATCACGAACACGGTCGCCTCGCGCTGCCGCCCGAGCACGCGCAGGGCTCGGGTCAGCGCTCCGCCGAGGCCGCCGCCGGCACCCGGTTGCCCGCGCTGCGGGACGCCGGTCTCGCCTATGGTTCGATGGACCGTCTCACTCACTTGGGACTCATCTCCGCATTTTCCCTCGGCATGCTGCCGCTACCCACGGGTTCGCGCCCGTGACAGCACGATTCACCGCGGGTAACCCCGTGTCAACCCCGCGTCCGCCGGGGCGGGCAGGCCGGTACCGGCCTGCCCGCCCCGGCGCGGACGGGGCATCACGTGCTCGTCGTCGCCATCGGCTGGTTGATGGGCCCCGCGGGCCGCGGGATGTACATCTCAGCCGAGGAGCCGCCCTGGTAGCGGCTGTTCTTCAGCATCTGGCCGACGTTGCTCGGGGTCAGCACGGTCAGGCCGGTGTCGGTGTCCGGCGGCGCGAGCTGGCCGCCGGACAGGTTGTACAGGTAGAGGTAGAGGACCGGCAGGAAGCCCTGCAGGTACGGGTCCTGGAAGATGGAGAACTTCAGCTTGCCGCTCTGCAGGGCGCTGAGCGTCCGCGGGTCGGTGTCGAAACCCCCGGCCGGGATCGACAGGCCGGCCCCGGCGAGGGCCGCGGCGAGGTTCGCGGTGGACCCCGAGTCCACGGCGAACGCGCCCTTGAGGGTGGACTTGTGCCCGAGCAGGTACGACTTCTCCATCGACAGCTCGGTGGAGTCGACCGTGGTGGTCGCGATCTCGTCCACCGTGTAGCTGCTGCCGAGCACCGATTTCGCGCCGTCGAAGCGGGGCTGGATGTTGCCGGTTCCCGGGGTCGCGATGAAGATCACGATGTGGCCGCCGCCCGGCACGAGCGTCTTGATCTGCTCGCCCATGGCCTGCCCGGACAGGTAGAGGGCCTGCCCGACGTAGGCCAGCCGGTTGGTGAAGATCTCGGGTACCCCGTTTTTGTAGATCCCGTCGGCGTTGTAGGTGACCACCGGGATGCCGGCGTCCATGGCATTCTTCACCGGAGTGGTCATCGAGGAGTCGATCACCGACGTCGCGATCCCGGCCGCCTTGGCGGAGATCGCGGTGTTCATGGCGCTGACCATCTCGGAGTCGGCCGAGGTGGCAGAGCCGCTCCAGACCGGCGTCGGCAGCCCGAGCAGCGTCGCCGCATCGGCGAACCCGTACTTGGTCGGGGTGAAGAACTCGTTCGTGTCGGCGTGGTTCACGAAGTAGTACTTCTGGTTGGGCACTGCCGGGAAGGGGTTCTTGCCGCTGCTGGTGCTGCTTACCGCCGCCGAGGTGCTGCTCGACGAACTGCACGCGGCGAGCAGCGCCGACGCGGCGGCCGTCGCGCTCACCAGCCCGGTGCCGGCGAGCAGCCTGCGCCGGGTGGGCCCGTCCCTCATGTTGAGTGTCTCTATTGCCTCTTCGACCTTCGGGGCCACTTTGCCCATGCGGACCTCCGGGTTCACCTGCCATGTTCATGTCCGATGTGAGCGGTCACATCGGACCCCTTGTGCGGGACGCTAGAACACGGGAAGGTTCACCGTCAATGGGTGTGAAGCTTTCGATGCACCATCTACACCGGAGACGCCCATGCCGTGACCCGCTCCGTCGGCCGTCGCATCTTGTGCGCCATTCGGGCCGATCTCGCGTCATTTGTCACGATCGGCGCGCCCTTCCGCCGGGGTTCGCGGACGATGGACGTAACGACGTGCGGTGCCGGCCCGCCCGGGCCCGGCCCGGCCCGGGAAAGCGGAAACAGCGGAAACCCCGCCGCTCAGCCGCTGTGATCCGGTTACCCGCAACCGACGGCGGCGCCTTCGCGCGCCACAATGTCTTCCATGACGCAGGGCACGAACAGGCGGGCGGCCATGGCGACGGCGCTGTCGCTGTCCCGGCACGCCGCCACGGCGGTGGCGGCCGGACGGGTGGCGCTCGGCGCGGCCGCGCTGGCCCGCCCCTCGGTGCCCGCGCGCCCGTGGGTGGGCGCGTCAGCGGATGAGCTGGGCGCCCGGGTCTTCGGGCGCGCGCTCGGCGCGCGCGATCTCGCCCTCGGGCTCGGGGCGCTCGCCGCGCTGCGGACCGGGCCCGCGGCGGCTGCCGCGTGGTTCGCCGCGGGCGCGCTGTCCGACGCCCTGGACACGGCGGTGACCGCGGCGGCGTGGCCGCGGCTTCCGCGCGCCACCCGGTGGCTGATCGCCGCGGCGGCGGGCAGCGCGGCGGTCGCGGGCGCCGCCGGGGCGCTGGCCCTGCTCCTGGAGCGGCCTTAGAGTGACCCGGCCCGGAATCCCGTCACCGGCGCCGCCGCGCCGCGGGTACGGTCCGCGAGCCGGGCATACCGGGGCCGCGCATGTCAGCCGCGTCCTCGCGAGCCTCCCGGCAGGCGAGGGGATCACCGCCGCCCTCGCCCGCCGGGAGGGCGCCGGCAAGGCCGCCCTGCCGCGCATGGCCCCGGGCGGCCTCGGTCCGCCGCCCGGCATGGCATGGCCCCGGGCGGCCTCGGTCCGCCGCCCGGCATGGCATGGCCCCGGGCGGCCTCGGTCCGCCGCCCGGCATGATAACAGCAACAGGCGGGATCGCCGCGGCCGGGAAGTCCCCGCGTCGGCGGGGGACTGAAACCTGCTTATCCCGAACGCAGGCGCGGGCAAGCCCGCGATGCCCGGCGAGCCTGCCCGGGGTTTCGCGGCGCGGCCGCGCCCCCGTCCGGGCGCGGGCCGGGCGGGCCGCGGCTGCGCCCTCGTCCGGATAACCGGTACTATACCGGATATGCTACCGAGTGAAGGCGTCCGATGAGCGTCAGGCACGCGCTGCTGGCGCTGCTCACCGAGGGCCCCAAGTACGGCCTGCAACTCCGTGAGGAGTTCGAGGCGCGCACCGGCGAGGTGTGGCCGCTGAACGTGGGCCAGGTGTACACCACCCTGCGGCGGCTGGAACGGGACGGCATGGTGGCCGCGCTCGGGGACGCGGAGTCCGGCGGGGGCGGACCCCAGAAGGCCTACCGGATCACCCCCGCGGGCGAGGCGGAACTCGCCGGGTGGCTGCGCGTGCCGCCGGACCTGAGCTCCCCGCCGCGTGATGAGCTGGTCATGAAGGTGCTGGTGGCGGCCCGGGTCCCGGGCACCGACACGCAGGAGGTCGTCCGGGCGCACCGTCAGTACCTAGTGCGGCTCATGCGGGGGTGGACCCGGCTGAAGGAGCAGGAAGCCGCGTCCGACCTGGCGTTTTCCCTGGTGGTGGACGCCGAACTCCTCCGGCTTGACTCCCTGGTCCGCTGGCTGGACGCGGCCGGGGAACGGCTGCGGCGCGCCGCGGCCGGCGGCTGGCCGCCCGCGCCGGCGGTGCCGGCGTCCCCGCGGGTGCTGCGCCGGCGGGGACCGGGGGGAAGGCGGTGAGCAGGCACGTTGCCGCGGTGCCCGCGCGGCACGTTCCGGGCGTCCCCCGTACGGCCGGTGCCGGGGGTATCGTCTGGCTTTGTGACGGAAGCGCCGGTCTTCACCGTGGTGGCGGACGTCGCGATCGTCAAGGGGAAGACAGCGGCCGCGGACCGGGCCTGGCTGTCGTGCCCTGACGGGACCGCCCGCCGTGCCGTCATGCACGTCGTCCACGACCTGCCGCACCTGGTCGTCGAGTCCGTGTTCGGCCTCGAGGACGGGCTGTGGGGGACGATCGCGGCCGGCGGCCCTGCGCCCGCGGCCCGCGCGCTGAGGCGGCGGAACGGGCGGATACGCCTGGTCGCCGACGCCCCGGCGGGCGGCATGGCCGCCAGGGACTGGCCGGGGCACCTCGTCGCCAGGGCCGCGGTGAACGCGGTGCTGAACCGGTGGCGTGACGGCCCGGACACGCCCTCCGGCGTGCGGGAGCGGCTGCGGGCGCACGGCGGGGATGCCGGGGAGCTGGCCGGCCGCCTCGACGACGACAGCATCCGCGCCGCCGCCGCCGGCGTGCGCCGCCTGTACCGGGAGTGGGCCGCGCTGCCGGGCGGCGGCGCGCTACGGGTCACGTGGCCGCTGCACGACAGCTGGCTGCGGCCGTCTCGGCGGCCTTTCGCCATGGCGCAGCGGACGTAGCCGCCGTAGAGGGCCAAGGCGGTGAGGGCGACCAGCACGGTCCGCGCCGCCGCCGTGATGTCGCGGGTCCGGTCCGGCGCCGGCTGGCCGCCCTGCATGATCCAGGCGGCGCGTTCGCGGCTCACCGGCGGCCATGGCCGGCGGGGAAGGTGCCGGTACCGGCTCTGCTCGCCGGCCATGGATCGCATTCAACCGCGAACGCGGAAAGGGCGCGCTGCGGGAGCACCCGGCCGATCCCGGGTTCGCCGGTGATCCCTTGGCGGCGCGCACTGACATGCGGGCCTCATTCAGCGAAGAGGCACCCGGACGGCCCGGCGGGTAATCCCCGATGGCGGCGTCCTCATCGCGATCGAGCGCGAATCGCCTTGAGATGGCCCCGGGCCGCATGCGGTGAGATATGCAGCCCGCCGGCGGTACCGCCGGCGGCCAGGGCGGCCAGGATGAGCGCGGCGATGTCCCGCTCCCGTGCGGGCAGGGCGGCCGCGCGCGTCAGCGGCGGCGCGAGCCGGGGGACCGGCGCGCCGCCGCTTCGGCCTGCCGTCGCCGGTCAGCGACGGCGAGTCCTCGACGAGGTCGAATCCCAGCGCGCCGGTGAAGAACCCGATCGCCTTGTCGTAACGATCGCCTTGTCGTAATCAGTGACGATGATCGTGAACTGCTCGATCCGCATGCCCGGCAGGCTAGTGCCCGCACGGCGCCGGCAGCGCTCAGTCCACCCGGGCGATCACCTCACCCTGCCGGATGACCTGGCCCTCGCCGACTAGCAGCCGGACCCGTCCCGCGGCGGGCGCGACCACCTCCGCGGCCACCTTGTCCACCATGACCTCGCCGAGCAGCTGCCCGCTCGCCACCTGGTCGCCGTCACTGACGAACCAGGTGGCGAGCACCCCTTCGGCGGCGGGCTCCTTCTCCGACAGCCGCGGGAAGGGCACCTCGGCCACGGCTCATACCCCGACCAGGTTCCTGGCGGCCGCGCGGATGCGCTCCGGGCCGGGAAGCACCGCCTGCTCCAGCGGCCGGGCGTACGGGATCGGCACGTCGGGCACCGCGACCCGCCGCGCGGGCATGCGCAGCAGCCCGGGGTCGGTCTCGGCCACGGTCGCCACGATCTCGCCCGACATGCCGAACGACTGGTAGTCCTCATCGACGATGAGCAGCCGCCCGGTCTTCGCCACCGAGCTGAGGACGGTCCCGCGGTCCAGCGGGACCAGGCTGCGCAGGTCGATGACTTCCAGTTCCACCCCGTGCTCGGCAGCCATCTGATCGGCCACGTCCAGGGCATGGTGCACCGAGAGGGAGACGGTGACCACCGTCGCGTCCCGCCCTTCCCGCGCCACGGCGGCCTTGCCGATCGGGGTTTCGTACGGCTCCTGCGGCACCGGCCCGGCCGACCGCGGGTTCTTCGCCATCCACGGCAGGCCCATGATGCCTTTATGGAACGCGTAGACCACCGGGTTGTCGTCACGGATCGCCGAGATCATCAGCCCCTTGGCGTCGGCCGGGTTGCTCGGCACCACGACCTTCATCCCGGGCAGGTGGGCGAACGTTCCCCACAGGCACTGAGAGTGCTGCCCGGCATCCGAGTAACCCCCGCCCGCCGCCATCATCAGCACCATCGGCACCCGGACGTTCCCGCCGGACTCGAAATGGATCTTGGCCATGTGGTTGTAGATCTGGTCCATGGCCACGCCGAAGAAGTCGGCGAACATCAGCTCGACGACCGGCCGCATGCCTTCGACCGCGGCGCCGACGCCCAGGCCGATGAAGGCGGTCTCGGAGATCGGCGTGTCTATCACCCGCTCCGCGCCGAACCGGTCGAACAGCCCGCCGGTGGCGCCGAAGATGCCGCCGTACCTGCCGACGTCCTCGCCCAGCACCACCACGCCGGGGTCCCGCTCCATCTCCTGGGCGATGCCCTCGGCAATGGCGCGGGCGGTGGTCAGCCGCCGCCCGGCCGGCGCGCTCGCGGGCCTGGCCGCGGAATCAGTCGCGCTCATCTGGCTGAACCCCCTTCGCGCTTCACGCGAAGACGTAGTCGCGCGCCGTTTCCGGCGCGGGCACGGGACTGGCCTTGGCGAACTCGACGGCTTTCGCCACCCGGGCGGCCGCCTCGGCCCGGATGGCGCTGACCGCGGCGGCGTCGAGCACGCCGGCCTCGGTCAGGCGCGCCTCGTACGCCGGGATCGGGTCGCGTCCCGGCACCTCCGCCAGGTCGGGGCGGTATGCCTGGGGGTCGCCCTCGAAGTGGCCCCACAGCCGCACCGTGTGCACTTCGAGCAGGGCCGGCCCCCCGCCGGCCCGGGCGCGCGCCACCGCGTCGCCGGCCGCCGTGTAGACGGCCTCCACGTCGTTGTCCTCGATCCGCTGGCCTGGGATGCCGTAGGCGGCGGCCCGGGCGGCGTTGGACGCGATGGCCGTGGACGCCTCCCGCGGCACCGAGATCGCCCAGTCGTTGTCCTCCACCACGAAGACCACGGGCAGCTTCCACAGGGCGGCCAGGTTGAGCGATTCGTGGAAGGCGCCCTGGTTGGCCGCTCCCTCGCCGGTGAACGCGACGGCGACCGCGTCGCTGCCGCGCCGCTGGAAGGCGAACGCCTGGCCCAGCGCGGGCGGCAGGCCCTCGGCGATGATCCCCGAGCAGGAGAAGTGGACCGCGGGGTCGAACAGGTGCATATGACCGCCCCGGCCATGCCCGAGACCGCCCTCGCGGCCGAAGATCTCGGCGGTCATCTTGTCCAGGTCCACGCCGTGCGCGATCGCGATGTGGTGCGGCCGGTGCGGAGCGGTGACCGCGTCGCCGGCGCGCAGGTGAGCGCAGACGCCCGCGGCGACGGGCTCCTGCCCGGCCGACAGGTGCATCTCGCCGGGGATCAGCCCGGCCCCGATGTCGAAGGCCGGTTTCTTGTCCGCGTGGTACTCCCGCAGTATCGCCTCCTCGTAGGCGCGGATGAGCACCATTACCCGGTACAGCTCAAGGCGGCTCTTGTCGTCCATCGCTCCCCCCAAGTTCGCGCCGGGCCGCCGGGTCAGCCGGCGGCCCGGCAGGCCATTACCCCTGACGGGCCATTCCCGCTTTGCCCGCGCCGGACACCACGAGCACGGCCGGCGGCGCGGTCAGCCGCTCATGAGGAATCGCTGAATCGCTGTCGCTACGGCGCGGTGTTGGGATTGACGCCCACGTCCACCGTCACCCAGCCGACGCTGCCGTCCGGTCCGCGGGCCTCGATCCGGTAGTAGCCCGCGGCGGCAAACTTGACTGTGATGTCCGCCTGACCGTTGACGAGCGTGGCCGAGGCCGGGAACGACGAAGGCGCCGGGACGCCGGGCGGCGGCGTCAGCGCCAGCTGAACGGGGCCGCTGACGGCCGAGTCGAGCGACAGCCCGCCGGTCTCCGCTTCGAGGTTGATCGTCAGCGAACTGCCCGGCGATGGCGTGCCGATGTCGGTCAGGATGCCGCCGCTGCCGTGGAAGCCGATCGTGTCCGCCGGGGCGACAGGGACCGACGGCGCGGCTAGCGGCGCCTGGCGGAAGTCGAACGCGGCCATCAGATCGTTCTGCCGTGCGTTCAGCGCGGTCAGCGGGGGCAGCCCCCACAGCTTCTGCATAAACGACAGGATGGACACGTTCGTGGTCTGGCTGTGGAACACGCCCTTCCTGGCATACGGGCTGATGATGATCATCGGTGTCCTGGTGCCGTAGCCGCTCGCGGCCGGCGGCGCCACATGGTCCCAGAAGCCGCCGCCCTCGTCATAGGTGACGAAGATCGCGGTGGAGTCCCAGTACCTGCTGCGCGCTACCGCGTTCACGAGCTGGCCGATCCAGGCGTCGCCCTCGCCGATGTCCTCGGGCGGCTCGGTGCTGTAGCCGACGCCCGGGCGGATGAAGGAGAAGTCAGGCAGGTCGCCGTCCGCGAGGTCAGTGAGGAACTGGCCGCCATCCGTCAGGCCGGCGGTGTCCCCGGGCGGGATGATCTGGTCCCAGATCGTGCCGTTCAGGATGGATGTGGGCAGCGCGTAGTAGATCTTCCACGTGCGGCTGTCCTTGCTCAGCTCGTCGAAGACGGAATTCCACGGCTGTGCCGGGCCGGGCTCCAGGTTGTTGTACACCCAGCCGTGGTCGGTGCCGTTGAGCGCGGTCATGACGTTGGGCTGGGTAGGCGCGATGACCGGCTGGAAGTTGTGGTCGGCAAGCTCGAAATGCGAGGCGAGGTACTGCTCGTCGGGATCGAACGAGGGGCCGAACTCGGTGATGGCCGACATCCCGTCCTGGGGAAATACGGTGTAGTGGTCCATCTGGTAGCCCTTGCCCGGCGCGTAGTCCATGGCCATCTGCTCGGCCACCGCGGAGTTGTTGATCGCCCCTTGGACGTCGCCCTCGTTGGGCGTCGCCCACACCGGTGACACGTCCGGCGCCGAGTCGTAGTACGCGCCGGGGTTGAGGAACGACGCGCCCGACGGGATTCCGTCGGCACCGGGGAAGCTGCCGAACAGGTTGTCGAATGTGTGGTTCTCGATCATGATCTCGATGACGTGCCTGACCGGCGAGCCCGCGATCCCCGCGGGCACGGGCGCCGCCTCGCGGGCCTGTCCTGCGGTTGCCGCGGCCGCCGATGTCACTGCCGTCACGGCGGCTACGACGGGCACGAGCCCGGCCGCCAGGAGCTTGGAACGTCTCATCCGGTAACTCTCGCCAAGCGAAGTAGCCGTCACATTGGTCACATATGAACCGATAGTGAACGTAATCGATCGAGTTTGCGCAGAACGCATCGCACGCCGGGACGCTCAGCCCGGCATACCGGAGGCGTGCTTGCCGCCGGGCTGCGGGCGCCGGCGGACGAGGCGCTGCGGCTCGCGCGCCGCGCCGGCGACCCCGGGACGCTGGCCGACGCGCCGGACGCGCGGCGGCACGCGCCGCGGGACCAGCGCGGGGCCGGGGACCGGCTTGCCGCCGGCTCGGAGATCATCGACCTGGCACGGGCGGCCGGCCGCGGGGCGGCCAGGCGCGCCGGCCGCCGTGCTCCGCGCCTCCCGGCCGGAACCCGTCAGCCGTAGCGGGGTTCGGTGGCGGAGGCGCCAAGCTTGGAGATCACCCGGAAGCAGCGGTACAGGGCGTCAACGGTGGCGGTCTCGAAGGCGACGGCGCGGGGGCCGGCGCGGCGGACGGTGGGGACCAGGGCGGCGAGCGCGGCGGAGCTGGTGCCGACGAACTCCACCTCACACACGTACGGCGCCCCGGGCAGCGGCACTTCGCCGGCCGTCGACACTCCCTTCCGCGCCGCCTCGCGGAGCATGGGGCCGGTACGGGACGGCGGCAGGCAGAGCGCCGTGTACCGGTCGACCGCCTCCTTGACCGCGACGAGCGAGGCGCCCGGCGCGTACTGCGCGGCGTCCCGGCACGTCACGTCGTCACCGGAGACCAGGACGACCCGCGCGCCGTATTCGGCGGCGAGCAGCGCGTTCAGGTAGCCCTCGCTCATCGGCCGGCCGTTCAGCGTCACCGAGAAGATCTCATAGCCGACGAAGGTGTGCGACAGCACCCCCTCCTCGCCGGGGCCGGCGTGGTACCCGACGAACGCCACGACCTCCGGGCGCGCGGCGATGCCCTCCATCATCCCGTACGGCTTGTGGTTGCCGGTGAGCAGCCTGACAGGCGGGTCCAGGTCCTCGATCAGCAGGTTCCGCATGGTCGAGTGGGCCTCGTTGACCACGATGTCCTCCGCCCCGGCGTCGCACAGCCCCGCGGCGACGGCCGCCACATCGGCGGTCAGGAGCTTGCGGAACCGGTCCCACTGCGGGGAGCCTGGCCGGCAGTCGTCCGGGCAGGTGACCCCGGTCGCGCCCTCCATGTCGGCGGATATCAGGGCTCGCATAGACGCGTCCTTCCTCAGCGCAACGGGTTGAACGGGCCGATCGCCTTCGGATCCTTGCCGGTAACGATCCGCTCGGCGAGCAGCATCCCGGTGACCGGGCCGAGGGTGATACCCCACATGCCGTGCCCGCCGGCCACGAACACCCGCGGGTGTGACGTGGCGCCGATCAGCGGCAGCCCGTCCGCGGTGACCGGGCGCGGGCCCGCCCAGTGCCGGGCCGCGGACCCCCAGTCCACCCCGGACAGCAGATCCCGCACCGACGTTTCGATCGCGGCGAACCGTGCCCGCGCCGGCGGCTCGTCCGGCCCGCGGAACTCCATGGTCCCGGCCACCCGCAGCCGTCCCTGGTACGGGGTGCAGGCCACCCGCTGGGCCGGGAAGTACACGGGAGTCGTGACGGGCTCGGCGGTCGCCACGTCGAAGGAGTACCCGCGCCCGGCGCGGACCCGCTGCCGCACGCCGTAGGGGCGCGCCAGTTCGTCCAGCCACGCGCCGGTCGCCAGCACCACCGCGTCGGCCGGCTCGGGCTCTCCCGCGGCCGGCTCCACCATGATGCGGTCCGCCGCGTGCCGCAGCCGCGCCACCGTGAACCCGTGGCGGATGATCCCGCCCCGGGCGGTCACCGCCTCGGCGAGCGCGCCCGTGTACGCGCCGGGGTCGATGTAGCGCTGTCCGGTGATCTCCACCACGCAGCCGACGCGGGCAGTGAGGCCGGGACGGGGCGCGCCGTTGCGGACGACGTGGGGAGCGCCCGTGACGGCGAGTTCGCGCAGGAGCGGGCGGGCGGCGTCACGGTGAGTGAAGGCGGCCATGATCGGGGCGCCGGTGACCGGCGCGGTCACGCCCGCGCGGCCCAGCTCATCGTAGGCGTCGAGCGCCGCGCCGTTCACCGCGGCGAGCGCGTCCACCGCGCGGCGCCACCGCGCGGGCGTGCAGTGCCGCGCGAACCGCAGCAGGAACGCCCACAGCGACGGATCCAGCCTCGCGGGAACCGACAGCGCGGCGGCCGGGTCGAGCAGCGCTTTCAGCCCGTAGCGCAGCACAGCGGGCTCCGGCAGCGGAGTCGCCAGCCCCGGTGACAGCCATCCCGCGTTGCCCCAGGACGCCCCGGCCGCCACGCCGGACCGGTCCACGACCGTGACCTGCCCGCCGTGCTCTTGCAGGAACCACGCGGTGGACAGGCCGACCAGGCCCGCCCCGGCGACGACGTACTTCACGCTTCCTCCAGCCGCCGCCGCGCGGCGAAGTACCCGGCGAACGACGCGATCGCGATGCCGAAGGCGATCCACAGGTCCCTGGCGGATTGCTGGGTGAGGGCGACGATCACCCCGGCGATGGCGACCAGCGGGGGCACCGGCCACAGCGGCATGCGGAACGCGCGCGCCTGCCCGCGGTCACGCACCCGGCACACCAGGGCCGACACCGCGACCAGCAGGTAGATGGTGACGATCACCACGCCGGTGAAGGTGATGAGGTTGTTCAGCGAGGTGAAGATGCACAGCACCGCGTTACCGGCGAAGAGAACGGCGAACCCCCAGACGGGTACCTGGGTTCGCCTGGTCAGATGGCCGAAGAACGGGTTCAGCGGCCTGGGCCACATGCTGTCCCTGGCCGCGGCGTAATAGATGCGGGCGTAGGCGAGGTTGCCCGCCAGGCCGGTGTCGAACATCGCGATCACCACGCCGGCCAGCAGCACCTTCGCGCCCGTCGAGCCCATCACCCGGGACGCGATGTCCGACAGCGGGGCGGCGCTCGCCGTGGTGCCGGACAGGTCCTTGATGGCGTATGTGGCGGCGATCACCGCGAGGACCTCGACCACCACGGAGATCGCGGCGGCGAGCATGACCGCGCGGGGCAGCGTGCGCCGCGACCCGCGGGATTCCTCGGCGAAGTACAGCGGCCAGTCGTACCCGTTGAACGCGAACAGCGCGGGCACGATCGCCGCGATCATCCCCGATGCCCCGACGGCGATCAGCCCGGTGCCGTGGGACGCTGGCAGCGACGGGTGAGTGAACGGGTCGGACCCGAGCGAGACGTGCCCGAGACAGAAGGCGGTAAAGACCAGGATCACGGTCAGCTCGAGCACCAGCATCAGGCCAGTGACCCAGCTCGTCGGGGAGATCCTCTCCAGCGACAAGACCGTGACCAGCACCATCATGCCGAACGCCACCCAGTTCACCGGGATGTCCGCGCCGGCGAGCTGGCCCAGGTAGGTCGCGGCGGCGACCAGGATCGAGGCGGTGACGACGATGCCGAGCACCAGGAACAAGATGGTGCTGACGCCGCCGAAGACCGGCCCTAGCGCCCGGCGCACGATCGTGTAGGCACCGCCCGCCGACGGGAAAACCGAACCGACCTCTGCGTAGCAGAACGCCATCGCGAGGGCGATCGCCGCGCCGATGACGAAGGCCCAGATCACGCCGGTGCCCGCGGAGGCCAGGCCCGCGCCGTAGACGAGGAAGACCGACGTCGTCGGTGATATCGCCGCGACGGCGATGGCTAGGACGTTGACCGGACGCAGCGCGCCGCCATGCAGCGACCGTCGCTCGCCCGTCGGCTGATGAGTAATCATTGGGCATCTCCAGCACGTTCTGACCCTTTTGACCGGAGCGTAGCAGCGTATTGGTATTATGGATAGACCTTTAGGACGGAAAGAACCATTACGGCCTTCGGTGCGCTGCCCCGGCTCGGCGCGGCTACGATCGGCATCGGACACCTACGGCCGGACGGACAATGACCGAAACGACGATGACCGAGCATGGCGCCCCGGGGCCGGCCGGGATCCCCGCGCTCGCGGGGGGCGCGGCGGCGTGGGCCGACCCGCGGGCCGGGCAGCCGACCGCGGCCGAGGCCATCTCCGAGCGCGTACTGGCGGCTGTCGCGGTGGGCGTGCTCCAGCCGGGCGAGCAGCTGCCCGCCGAACGGGAGCTGGCCGAGATGTTGCAGGTCAGCCGCACCACGATCCGCCAGGCCCTCGCGCGGCTCGCCGCGCTCGGCGTCATCGAGTCGCGGCGCGGGCGGGCGGGCGGCACGTTCGTGGCGGACCGGAGCGCGGTCGACGCAGGCACCACCCAGCGGATACTCGAGCCGATCCGGCGGGAGATCCAGTCGCTGCACGACTACCGCGCGCTCATACAGGAGCTGATTGCGCGCACCGCAGCGGTCAGGCACAACGCCGCGCACGACGCGGCGATCAGGCAGGCGCTTGCCGCCTACACCGAGGCCGACGGCGCCGCGGCCTCACGGCTCGCAGACCGCGCGCTGCACGACGCGATCGCCGCTGCGGCGGGCAACAAGCACCTCGCCAAGCTCGGCCGTGACCTCGCCAGCAGGGTGAATCTCGGCTTTCCGTCGGAACCGTATTCCGAGCAGCTGCGGGCGATCGCGCGCCGGCAGCACCAGGCCCTCGTGGAAGCCGTGCTCGCCGGCGACCCCGAACGAGCGGGGCGGCTCGCCGGCGAGCACTTCCGGCTCACCTCGGGACGCGCCTGGGGCGTATGAGGGCAGGACCCGCGTCGCCCGGACGCGGAGGAAACTGGGCGGGCCCGCGTCCGGCTGGCGCCCGCCCGGTGAAGATCCTGCGGGTCTCCGCGATCCGCGGCGGTCTTTGATCATGAAGGAGCCGGGCAGGACGAGGCCGGGGACCTGGCCATCCCGGCCCGCTCCGCCGGACACCGGCCGGAAAACCGGCGTCCGGGTTTCCCGGCCCTGCCCCCCTGCGGCCTAGCGCGCCCTGCGGCCTAACCCGCCCGGGTCCTGGGGATGCGGGGCGATGTTGTGGTTGGCGCGGAAGAAATTGCCGGGGTCGTCGGCGGCCCTGACTTCGGTGAGCCGGGCGCAGTTCCCGCCGTAGGCGGCGCGGACGCGGCCGTGGCCCTCATCATCGGCGGTGAGGTGCACGTACCCGCCCCCGGCCGGGGCGTGCATGGGCGGCCTGCCGCGCGGCGCGCGCCCGGGCGCGGTGCGCGTGCGGCTCGCCGGAGGCCCGCTCGGGCCGGTGGCATCGACCGCCGGGGGCGGCAGGAGGGCCCTGAGAGCCGCCACGCTGCGTTCGGGATGTTCATCGGCGGTGCCGAAGCAGAAGGGGAGCAGTCCCGCGGCCGGCTGCCCGCGCAGGCCTTCGGGGATGAGGGGCAGCGGCGGCGCGGTGAGCAGTTCCGCCCGGGTCAGCCCGGGTGCGGCGACCGCGGCCCCGGCGGCGGGATCGGCCGTCACCGCTTTCATCGGCGGCAGGTCCAGCATCAGCGCGCCGTGCCCGCGGCGCATCGCCGGCGCGGCGCGCGGCCGGGTTCCCGGCCCGCCGTCGCGGCGGCCGATGATCCCGCATCGGGGGGATACCGGCGGCATCCCGTCCGGCCCATCCTGGGAACGGCACACGAAGGGCTCGTCAAACGGAAACAGACCCATCACCTCAGCGGGGAACGCATGGCACGCGAACTGACGGCCGCCGGGCGGCTGATGACGATCATTCACGGCTCGTGGCAGACCCACGTGACGGCGGCCTTCGCCGAACTGGGCCTGGCGGATCTCCTCGGCGGCCAGCCATCCCAGGTCGCCGGGCTAGCCAGGAAGGCCGGGGCCGACCCGGCCGTGTTCCCCAGGTTCGTCCGGGCCTGCTGCCGCATCGGCCTGCTCGCGGAAGATCCGCCAGGCTGCGTGCGGCTCACCCCGGAGGGCGAACTGCTGCGCGGCGGGACTGCCGCCTCGCTGCGCGACTTCGCCCGGGTCCAGGCCACGCCCGGCCAGCTCCGCCCGTACGAGCTGCTGGCCCAGGCCATCCGCGACGGCGGGCCGGCCGCCGCGGCGGCGCTCGGCGAGCCGGTCTGGGAGTACTACGGCAAGCGCCCGGACGAGGCCGCCCTGCTTGAGTCGGCGATCAACGGCATAGCCGCGCTCGAGGCCCCGGCGGTCGTGGCCGCGGTCGATCTCACGGGGTGCGAGACCATCGTGGAGCTGCGCGGGGGCGTCAGCGCCATCCTCGCGGCGCTTCTCGACGCGGCGCCGCATGCCAGGGGCGTCCTCGTCGACCGCCCCGAACTCGTGGCCGCGGCACGCGAGCGGATCGGCCGGCACCTCCTCGGCCGCGTGGAAACGCGCGCGGGCGAGGCGCTCGATCTACCGCAAGGTCTCGCCGCCGACCTTTACCTGATCTCCCACGGGCTGCACTTCCTCGGCGGCGGCGGCGCCGCCCGGCAGGCCCTGGCGAAGCTGCGGGACGCCAGCCCGCGGCGGGCGCGGCTGGTGATCGTCGATCCCGTGCTCACCGCCGACTCGCCCGCCGTGTGCGACCTGCTCGACCTGCACACCCTCGTGCTGCTCGGCGGCAGGGAACGGACCGCGGGCGAATTCGGCTCGCTCCTGGCCGCGGCGGGCTGGCGGCTGGAACAGATCGTCCCGACCGGCGTTCTGGCGGACGTGATCGTAGCCTCCCGGGCATAGCCCTGGCTTGATTACGGCAGCCGCCATGGCGGCTAGAGGTCAACGGGAATGGGCGCCGCTCTTGTGAAGGGAGCGATTGATCAGGAAGTCTGCGTCAGGCCGCAGCGGGCGGTTGTTCCCTGGCCGCGTTCTGCACTGTGCCGCCGGGCCGCCTGCGGCGGTCAGCGCCGCAGCGGCAGGTCGGTGGCGGTGACCTGGCCGGCTCCGATGAACCGGGAGGGGTCCGTCATCAGGGGCTCGAGCAGGCGCCGGACGTGCGGCGCGAGGACCGCCATCCCCGCTTGCGCGTCCTGCTCTGTTTCCCACAGGTTGACAATGAGCCTTTGGGCGGCGCCGGCATCGATTTCGATGCTGCCGGCGTAGCCGGGCTGGGCCGCGTGGAGCCCGCGGAACTCGGCGAGCGTGCCTTCCGCGCGGATGAGCTGGTCAGGGTCGAAGGTGTTCTTCCTGATGATCGCGTACATCGGATCGTCCTCCCGGGTTACAGGCGAAGGTCGAGGTGAGCAGGAGCGCGAGGTGGTCACCGATCCGCCGGGCCGGCCAGCGCCGCTGGTGCAGCAGCCGGTCGAGCAGGTCGATCGACATCAGCGACCAGATCATGTCCGCGGCGCTGGCGGCGGTCCATGGCTCGGCGAGCCTGCCCTCCTGGGCGAGCCAGTCCGCCAGTCGGCGTGCCCCGGCCAGCCAGCGCTGCTGCCCGGTGCGCCACAGGCTGGCCGCATCGGGATCGACGTGCCGGGCGCGCTCGGCTGCCTGCATGACCGGCAGGATCCGGGGGTGGACGCGGGCCAGGTGGCGGCCCCACTCGCCCAGGGCGGTCGCCGCGTCGGGGCTGTCCCACACCCGGTTCAGCGAGGCCGCGATGTCCTCGGTCTCGCCGAGGCGGCTGAACAGCGCGGTGACCAGCTCGGTCCGGGAGGCGAAGTGCAGGTAGGCCGCCCGGCGCGAGACCCCGGCCCGCTCCGCCGCGGCCGCCATGGTGAGGGCGTCGAACCCGCCTTCGCCGATCAGCTCCCGGGCTGCGTCCAGCAGCGCTGCCCGGCTGCGGCGACTGCGGGCGTTTTGCGGCCGTTCGATGGCCCTGGTCACCGCCAGCCCTCCCGATAACTTCTCACACAGTGAATTTATCACTTGCGGGAACTGCGCGCCACGTGCAGATTTTTAACTGCACATGATGTGAACTTATTGTTGGAGGGAGACCCGGATGGCCGTCACCATCGCCGGGATCGCCGGCAGCCTGCGGGCCGGATCGTACAACCGCGCGCTGCTGCGGGCCGCCGCCTGCGCCCTGCCGCCGGATCTGGAGCTCACGATCTGGGACGGCCTAGGGCAGGTGCCCCCGTTCAGCGAGGACGCCGAGGCCGGCCCCGTCCCGGCCGCCGTCGCCGGGCTGCGCCGGCTGATCGGGGGCGCCGGCGGCCTGCTGATCGCCACTCCCGAGTACAACGGCTCGATCCCCGGGCAGCTCAAGAACGCCCTGGACTGGGCGTCCCGCCCGCGCGGCGCCGCGGTCCTGCAGGGCAAGCCTGCCGCGGTGATCAGCGCCAGCCCCAGCCCCCGCGGTGCCGTGCGGGCCCTGGCGGACCTGCGCAAGGTCCTCGCGATCGCCGGCGCCGATCTCACCGGCACCGAGCTGGCCGTGCCGCGGGCTCACACCCAGTTCACCCCCGGCGGGCGCCTGGCCGATCCCCGCCTGCGCGGCCGCCTGGCCCAGGTGATCAGCGAACTAGCCCAGCGCGCCGCCGCTACCGCCCAGGCCGCGGTGGCAGCCTAGACGGTGGCCCTGCTCCTGGCGTCCGCGACCTTCGCGCCGACGGCCACGATGGCCATGCGGCGGTGCGGCATGAAGGCGCGCGCCGCCTCCGGCCAGAGCCGCCGGGCCATCCTCGCGAGGGATACTGGCTGAGGGGGGCGGCAGGTCGTGGAACCAAGAATGCTCTCTCAAGGAAGCGCACAATGCCATCGGAAGTGACAGGAATCCTGGACGAGGCCTACGGTCGGCTGCATGCCACCGGGCCGGAGTTTGAGGGCTGGCTATCGAATCACGGGCCAATGGTCGCCGAGGCGATGGCCCACCGCGGCCACGCCGGGACCGTGCACCGCTGGCTGGACGGCTACGTGCGGCGGCTGGAAGAGTTTCCCCGGGGCACCGGCCCGATCGGCCCGGGCTGGCGGGATGCGCTGGGCGACCCGCGCCGGATCGCCGACTGGACCGGCTATTTTCGCCGCGAGCTCGCGATGCGACCGTGGCGGCACGTGCTGGGTACCTGGTGGCCGCGGCTGCTGCCAGGCGTGGCCGCGGCCGCTACCCACGGGGTGATCCGCACCGGCCACGCCGTGCGGGCGCTGCTGACCGACGGCGACGACCCAGCCCATGTGACCGAGCTGGCCCACGGCCTGGCCTACTGGGCCGCTCGCTGGCAGCCGGTCCCCGGCGCTCAGGAACGCCGTCGGCCCGCGCCCGGCCCGCGGTCAGCGGGGCTGACTCCGGCAGCGGCCCTGGCCGCAGTGCCGCGGATCGCCGGCCAGTCCGGCGGGATCCGCGAGCGCCTGCCCCGGCTGGCCCGGCTGGCCGGCTGGCCTGCCGTGCTGTCCGCGGCGCCGATCCCAGAATCCGCCCAGGAGATCAGGGCGTGGCTGGCTGGGCTGGCCGATGCCGCCGCCATCCGGTACCTGGAATACGGGCACGGCAACCCGATCATGCTCGTGCACTCGGCGACCGCCCCCACCGCCATCCTGCGCACCCTGCCAGCCCTCAGCGAGGACCTGTGGGCGCCCAGCGCGGCGGCGGCGTGGGCCGCCGCAACGGCGCTGACCGCGCTCTACGCGCCCGCTGTCCCGGCACCGCGCGATGCACTGCCGGACCCGCCGGGCGGACTGCAACCGGCGGGAGAGGCCTTCGCGCGGGCCGTCGAGCACGGCGACGAGCACGTGATCAAGTTCGCCGACACCGCGGCCGACGTCCACGCGCGCACCGGCAACCCAGCCGCGCTGGCCGCCGAATGGATAACCTGCGTACCCGGCACCACCGCCAACATGGGCCAGCCCGGCCGTGCGGACGCCCGGCGGACCCCGCCGGTGTCCCCTTAGCCTGGAAGCCATGGCCGCGGAGCTAACGGAGCGCCGCAGGAAGACGGCGTTCGACGCGATCGTGCGGGAGTGTGCCAGGGACCTCCCGCCGGACGAGCTGATGATCCGGGTGGCCGAACGGCTTCGGCACGCGGTCGCCTATGACTCCGGCGGGTGGATGCTCCTGGACCCGCAGACGCTGATGTTCACCGGCGTGATGAGCCAAGCGACGAGCCGCGTGATGACGCGCACCGGGCATCGGGGCGCGTGGCGGTGGTGCTCCGGCCGGCCCGCCCGGCCCAGCTGGCCCCGCTGGTGCTGGCGGCGAGCGGGCTCACGGCACGGGAGCGGCAGATTGCCCGGATGCTGCTGCGCGGCGCCGCGACCGAGCACATCGCCCGGAGCCTGGTCATCTCCCGGAACACGCTCCGCGACCACATCAAGGCCATCTACGCCAAGCTCGGCGTGACCAGCCGCCCGGAGTTCGCCGCACTGCTTACCTGCGAGGAGGAGACGATGGGCGATGCCTAGCGGCCTGACCGCCGCCACCCGGCTGAACTGGATTGATGTACACCATCACTGCTACCACGCCGATCTGGTCACCGCACTGCGCGGCCGCGGCGTGACCCAGATGGCCCCTGGGGTGCCTCTCCCGGAATGGACGGCGGCAGACTCGCCGCGGGTCATGGACAGCGCTGGCGTTCCGGCCGCGGTGCTCTCACCCGGCCGCGACAGCCGCCGGTGCGGCCCCAGCCGGCTTCCCCGCGATCAGGAGGGCCGCCCCGCTCATGGGCAGGGCAGTGACCTGGGCAGCCCGAACCGCGGGTAGAGGTCGTCCAGGTGGAACCGGGTGACGGCCCGGATCCGCTGGCCGGCCATGGTGAACACGAAAAGCCCGGCGGGGGCGGCCGGACCCGCGGAGGCGGGGCCGCTGAGGTAGCCGGCCAGGGCGGGCTGGGCGTTGGCCCGCGCGGGCACCAGGTACATGCGGCGGTCGCCGCGGTAGGCGAAGCTGGCGCGCAGCATGGAGCGGATCGCGCCGGCGCCGCGGTACTGGTGCGGAGCCGGCGGCATGGACAGCCAGGCGTCGTCGGTGAGCAGCGCCAGCACGCCGTCGATGTCGGCGGCGGTGTACGCGTCGGCGAACCGCCGGGCGAGCGCGCGTTCGGCGGCGGACGCCGGGCGCGGCGCCCGGCCGTGGCCGGCGTCGCCGAGGTGGTGCTCCAGCGCGGCGCGGGCGCGCTGGAGCGCGCCCTTGACCGCGGTCTGGCTGGTGCCGAGCATGCTCGCCACCTCCTGGGCCTCGAAGCCGAGCACGTCGCGCAGCAGCAGCGCGGCCGCCTGCCGGGGCGGCATGCGCTGCAACCCGGTGACGAAGGCCAGTTCGACCGACTCGGTCAGCTCGTAGCGGGCATCCGGGCCCGGGGCCATGTCGGGGATGCCGTCGAGCAGGTCGTCGGGGTAGGGCTGCAGCCAGGTGATCTCGCCGCGCCGGGTGGGCTCGGGCGGGCGGAACGGCGGGACCGCCTCGGCCGGGATGCGGCGGCTGGCGCTGCGCAGCGCGTTGAGGCACTGGTTGGTGGCGATCCGGTACAGCCAGGAGCGCAGCGATGACCGCTGCTGGAAGCCCGCCAGCCCGCGCCAGGCTGCGAGCAGCGTCTCCTGCACCATGTCCTCGGCGTCGGTCAGCGAGCCGAGCATCCGGTAGCAGTGCACTTGCAGCTCCCGCCGGCAGGGCTCGGTGAGCTCGCGGAACGCGAGCTCGTCGCCGTCACGCGCGCGCTGTAGCAACGCGCGCTCCTCGCCCTCGCGGGCGCTGGCTGCGGTGGCCTGCTCCACGGATCCCAGCATGCCATTTCCGCCCGCCGGCCACGACAGCGTTCCGTTTCCGGCCTGCCCGGTGTCTGAATGGGCAGGAGACCGACCAGGAAAGGACACCACCGTTGACCGAGACCACCAGCCCCGCGCTCGACGTCGCACTGGCCTACTACCGGGCCTGGACCAGCCGCGACCTGGAGAAAGCCATGAGCTACATCGCCGACGGCATCGTCTGCGACGCGCCAGCGGGCCGCCTGGAAGGCGCCGGAGCGTACCGGAACTTCATGGCCCCGTTCGTGCAGATGCTCACCGGCTCCACGCTGATCGCCGCGTTCGGCGACGACACGACCGCGGTGGTCGTGTACGACACCGAGACCGTGCCCGTCAAGAGCGCGCCCGGCGCCGAGTGCGTCACCGTCACCGACGGCAAGATCACCTACAGCCGTTTCATCTTCGACCGGCTCCCGTTCGAGGCCGCCAGGAAGGCCGCGACCTGAGCGGGGAACCACGCGCCCGTTCGGGATGGATGTGAGTTCTTTCATCCCGAACGGGGACGTGGCGCCTGTGGCGGACGCCGGCACCAGCCCGCCGGGTTGCGGTACCTGCTTCCCAGCCTGAGGCCGGTGGCTTCCGGCGCCTGGCCTCAGGTGCCGCCGGGCCGGCCGGCCCGGCCCTGGCGATCGCCGCCTGCCGCGCCGGCCGGCGGCGGCTCGCGATGACGCGCCATCAGCTTCCGGCCGGGCAGGTACGGTTCGACGGCATTCATGACGGCCCCTTGCACGCCGGCCGTCCGGCACCCGGCTCCGGCGCGGCGGGCAGGAAGCGCGGCGTCTTGCCGGTCTCGGGGTGACGTTCGATCGATGTGACGGCACACACGGTGACCTCCGGCGATTCTACGCCGCATCGCGCCAGGCCGCGCCGGACCGCGTCCCGCAGCGCCGCCTCGTCCAGCTCGCCGGCGGCTACGACATCGATCGCCGCGCCGCGCCGGGTCTGCCGGACCTGATATTCGCCCGCGCCGGGCGTCCCGTCCAGGACGCTGGCGAAGACCACCGGGTGCACGACGATGTCGCCGTAGCGGAAGAGCGAGTCGGTCCGGCCTGTGACGGTCGCCCGCAGCCTGCCGCCCTGGTCGTCCTCGTGGCGCACGAAACGGTCGGCCAGCTCGTAGCGGATCAGCGGCTGGGTGAGGTTGTGCAGGTTCGTCAGCAGCACCTTGTCGGCCGCCGCCCCCGGCGGGACGGGCTGCCCGGCGGCGTCGAGCAGCTCCACGATGCACATGTCGGTGGCGAACGTCTGCACCCGCCCGCCCGGCTCGCTCGGGCCGACCAGGCCTTCGGTCGACGCGAACTGGTCGGTGACCGGGACGCCGAAGGCCGCCGTGATCGCGGCGCGGGCCTCGTCGGTGAGCATCTCGCTGCTCGCCGTCACCGCGGCGGGCGCGATGCGCAGCCGCCCGGCGCGCTGCTCGGCGGCCAGCAGCGCCAAGATCGTGGGGTAGCCGGTGATCGCCGGCGGCTGGAGGGCGTTCAGGCGCCTGACGATCTCGCCGAGCGGGAGGGTCGCCGGCACGGGCACCAGCCGCACGGGACTGCCGATCGTCGCCGACGCCAGGCCCGAGGAGTGAACGGGGGAAGCGGCCGCCACTACGGCGAGGATGGGACTGCCCGGCAGCGCCCCGCCCGGCCGCGCCCCGCCCGCGGCGCTCCTGGCGGCCCCCGCGCGCATGAACGACGCCATGAAGTCCATGTACTCGCCGACGGTCTGCACGAACACGCCCCGCAGCCCCGAGCTTCCGCCCGAGGCAAGGCAGACGTATTCGTCCAGCAGCAGGCTGGCATGGGTCTGCGACGCGTCCAGGTGCGCCTGGACGCGCCGCAGGGACAGCCGCCGGTCGGTGACCACGTCGTCGAACCCGGCCATCATCGCGGCCTTGGTCATGACCGGCAGCCGCGGCAGGTCGGCCACCTCGAACCGTTCCACGTCGATGCCGGCCAGGCGCCGGGCGTGGAACGGCGAATGAGCGGCGGCGTGCGCGAGGAGCTGTCTCAGCCGGTCACGCTGATGCGCGGCGAGCCGAGCCCTGTCCCAGCCCAGACGGCTGAGGTGTCCGGGCAGCCGCGCCGCGAGCTCGGCCGCCGCCCGCTCCCGCAGCCGCTCACTCGCGGCGGGAACGCCTTCGGGGACGGCGGGCGCTAGGTCGCGGGCGATGTCCGGCGATCCCGGGATCCCGGCCATGCGCAGGACTCCTCTCAACGGGTTAACGGGCGCGCGCCGCTCGCGGCGCGCGTGCCTGTCCAGCATCGGCCTGGCCGCCCCGCGCGTCATTAGCCGTGAGCGCAAGGCATTGGCCGTGAGCGCACACGTGGCCCGGCCGCGCCGCCGGCCCCAGCCGGCGGCCGGTATCCTTCTGGGCGAAGGGTTGACCGAGACCTGATGCCCATGTCTGGGGACTGGTCATGACCGTACGGTTCCGGGCCGAGGACGAGCCGCCGAAGACACGGCTGGACTACTGGCAGCACCTGCTGTCCAGCTCTCTCGCGCCTTACCAGGTCCGTGCGCCGGGCGGCCGCCTCCGCGGCCAGATCAAGCAGGCCCGGATCGGCCCGCTCACCGTCCTCGGCATGCACGGGTCGGCCATGCGGGCCATCCGGACACCCGATCTCATCGCCAAGTCCGATCCCGACCTGTGCAAGATCGACCTTGCAGCCGGCGGGCAGGGCATATACGAGCAGGATGGCCGGGAGTCCCGGCTGTCGGTGCCGGGCGAGTTCAGCCTCATCGACCTCAGCCGTCCCAGCCACGTGCTCATCGAACCGTGGCAGCGGGCTTCGGTCGTGATGTTCCCGCGGGCGCTGCTGCCGCTGCGCCACAGGGAGATCCGGGAGCTCACCGCGGTGCGGTTCTCCGCACGGGACCCGTACGCCGCGCTTGTCTCCTCGCTCGTGCAGGAACTGACCAGGCACCTGGACGCCTACGAAGGCGCCCGCGGCGCGCGGATCGGCACGGCGCTCCTCGACCTGCTGGCGCTGGCCTTCGCGGCCAGGCTCGACCGGGTGCCCGCCGTGCCCGCGGAGAGCCGCCGCAGTGCCATGATGCTCCGCATCGACGCGTTCATCGAGCACCATCTCGGCGATCCCGGCCTGTCACCCGGCATGATCGCCGCCGCGCATCACATCTCCGTCCGCATGCTGCACAAGCTGTATGAGGCGGAGGACCAGCCGGTCGCCGCCTCGATCCGGCGGCGGCGGCTGGAGCGCTGCCGCCGGGACCTGCTCGACCCTGGCCTGGGCAACCGCCCGGCCGGCGCCATCGGCGCCCGGTGGGGGTTCCGGGATGCGGCCGCGTTCAGCCGCGCGTTCCGCGCGGCCTACGGCGTGCCGCCGGGCGAATACCGGGCGGTCCACCTGGGGACGCGCCTGGTCCAAGGCGGGCCCTAGCCGCGCGGCAGGTGCGCGGTTGTGCCGGTACCGCCGGCCGCCGGCCCTGGTCCCGGCCCGCCTGCCGCGGTGCTCCCGGGCACGCTCATGCCGACGGACGCGCCGACGGGGGCCGTGCCGGCCCGGACGGCCAGGCGCCGGGCCCGTTCCGCGCTGGCCCGCCTGACCCGGGCCGG
>Ga0209061_1001820_pt1 | contig 31510 bp, 30 predicted proteins | sample Coa_R1_10_FD_187157 | JGI IMG/M metagenome (GOLD analysis project Ga0209061, IMG submission 187157) | Surface soil microbial communities from Centralia Pennsylvania, which are recovering from an underground coalmine fire - Coalmine... | ecosystem: Environmental > Terrestrial > Soil >... | reverse complement strand
GGTGGACCCGGCGACCGGCCGCCTGGACACGCTGCCGGCGCTGCGGGCCACGCTGGCGGCGGCGGGGCTGGAGGAGCACGTGGTCGTGGTGGTGGGCCGGTCCGCGGACGTGGCCAGGCTGTGGCGCACCCCGCTCGGCATGGCGTTCATCGACGGCGGCCACACCGAGCGGGCCGCGACCGCGGACTACGAGGGCTGGGCGCCGTGGGTGGCGCCCGGCGGCGCGCTGGCGATCCACGACGTGTTCCCCGACCCCGCCGACGGCGGCCGTCCCCCCTACCTGATCTACCGCCGCGCCCTGGACTCCGGCGCGTTCACCGAGGTCCGCGCGGTGGGCTCGCTGCGCCTGCTCGAGCGCACCGGCGACGGCATCGGCTGAAGGTGCCCGGGGGGCCACCGACTCCCTTCACTGGCCCGGCGCCGCGGCGTCGCGGAATATCCCGGCGCCGCCGCTGAAGCCGGTCAGCGCGTCGGCGGCGAGCACCACCGCGGCCGCGGTCCAGCTCGACCGCTCGCGGGGGAACGGCATCCGGTTGGCGTACTGCCAGCCGGTCCAGTACGACCCGTCCGGGTGCCGCAGCCGCCGGGTGGCCGCCAGCAGCCGCAGCGCGTCGGCGCGCATCCCGCACGCCTCCAGCGCGATCACCAGCTCGCAGGTCTCCGCCCCGGTCACCCACGGCTGGTCGCTGACGCAGCGGACGCCCAGCCCCGGCGCCACGAACGTGTCCCAGCCCGCCGCCAGCCGCCTGCGCGCGGCGGCGCCGCGCACCGCGCCGCCGAGCACCGGGTAGTACCAGTCCATGGCGAACCGGGCCTTGTCCGCGAACGCCTCCGGGTGCGCGGCCACCAGGTGCGCCAGCCGGTCCGCGGCCACCTCCCACTCCGGCTGCGGGTCGTCGGCCAGCTTGGCGAGCGCGACCGCGCAGCGCAGCCCCTGGTGGATGCTCGCGCAGCCGGACAGCAGCGCGAACGCGCCGGGCCGGCCGGCCGCGTCCCGTTCCCAGGCGATCTCGCCGCGCGGCGTGCGCAGGCCGAGCACCCACTGCACCGCCCGGCGCACCGTCGGCCACATGGCCCGCGCGTGCCCCTCGTCGCCGGTCACCAGGTAGTCGTGCCAGGCGCCGACGGCCACGTACGCGGCGTGGTGGCTTTCCGCGGCCGGGTCGGTGACCGCGCCGGCCGCGGCCGACCGCGGCCACGACCCGTCGGCGCGCTGGGTCCGCCGCAGCCACGCGTACGCCCGCCTGGCGGGCCCGTGCAGCCCGCAGGCGCTCAGCGCCATCGCGCACTCGACGTGGTCCCAGGCGTCGACGTGCCCGTCGGGCCACGGGATCGCCCCCGAGGGCTCCTGCACCCGCGCGATCGCCGCGGCCGTCGCCAGTATGTCCCCGGGGGGGACGGCCCTCCGCGGTCCCCTGGCGCGGGGGGCTCCCGGCCCCCGTGCCCGCTGGCCCCCCCCGCTCATGCGGGGGCTCCCCGCCCCCCCATGCCCTCCTCGGGCTTGACCGCGTACACCACCAGGCTCTTGCCCATCACGGGGTTCAGCGCGCGTTCGGCCAGCCGGGTGGCGGCCGGCCTGCGGGTGATGTCCCAGACCAGCAGCCGGTGGTAGGCGCTGGCCAGCGGATGCTTGTCGTTGTGCACGCCGACCGCGCACTTCAGCCACCAGTAGGGCGAGTGCAGGGCGTGCGCATGATGGTGCCAGCCGACGCGCAGCCCGGCCCTGGCGAGCTTGGCCTCCAGCTCCACCCGCGTGTAGATGCGCACGTGGCCGCCGGGGACCTGGTGGTACTCCCGGGACAGCGCCCAGCAGATGCGCTCCGGCAGCCAGGCCGGCACGGTGACCGCCGCGAGCCCGCCGGGACGCAGCACCCGGGCGAGCTCGTCGATGGCCCGCTGGTCGTCCGGCACATGCTCGAGCACCTCGGCCGCGATCACCCGGTCGAACGTCCCGTCGCCGAACGGCATCGCGGTGGCGTCCCCGGACACGGCCGCCGCGCCGGCCCCGTCCCCGGCCTCGCCCGCCGCCCGCATCGCGCCGAACATGCCGGTCACCGGGCCGAGCTCGGCCGGGTCGAGGTCGAACGCGACCACGTGCGCGCCGCGCCGGTACGCCTCGTAGGCGTGCCGCCCGCCGCCGCAGCCGAGGTCGAGCACGCGGACGCGCGGCCTGATCGGGAACCGGCGGAAGTCGACGGTCAGCACCCGGCCGCTCCCGGCGTGCCGTCGATCGCGGCCCGGTAGCGCTCGACGGTGGCGGCGGCCACCGCGGGCCAGGTGAAGCGCTCGTTGACCCTGGCCAGCGCCCGTTCCGCCAGCCGGGCCCGCTCGGACGGCGAGTCGTGCAGCCGCCGCAGCGCCGCGGCGAGCTCCTCGGCGTCTCCGGCGCTGACCAGCACGGCGGCGTCCCCGGTGACCTCGGGCAGCGCGCCGGCCCGGCTGGTGACCAGCGGCGTGCCCGAGGCCATGTGCTCGACCGCCGTCAGCGAGAAGCCCTCGTAGATGGAGGGGACGACCGCGATCTCCGCGGAGGCGAGCAGCGCGGCCAGCTGCGGCTCGGCCAGGCCGGGCGTGAACGTGACCCGGCCTGCCAGCGACAGCTGGGCGGCCAGCCGCTCGGTGCTGTCCGACGGCCTGGCGACGACGACGAGGTGCACGTCGCGTTCGGTGGCCAGCTTGCCGACCGCGCGCAGCAGCGTCGCCACCCCCTTGATCGGCGAGTCCGCGCTCGCGACCGCGATGATCCGGCCGGGGACGCGGGCGGCCCCGCGCGGCCGGAACACCCGGGTGTCCACGCCGAGCGGGATGACGTGGACCCGCGACGGCGGGACCTTGAAGTCCCGGCAGATGTCGCGCCTGGACGACTCGGACACCGTGATCAGCGGCCCCGACCTGGCCACCTGGCGTGCCACCCTGGCCTGCATCCGGACGAACCCGTACCAGCGCCGCCGCGACAGCCGGTCCGGCCAGCGCAGCGACGCCAGGTCGATGCGCCTGTCCACGGTGATCGGATGGTGGATGCTGGCCACCAGCGGCAGCCCGAGCCGCGGCAGCCCGAGCAGCCCGTAGCCGAGCCCCTGGTTGTCGTGCACCACGTCGAACTGCCCCGGCCGCGCCGCCAGCGCGCGCAGCGCCCTGATGCTGAACGTCAGCGGCTCGGGGAAGGCGCCGGCCCACATCATGGCGGTCTCCAGCACGTCCGTCCAGTCCCGGTACTCGTGCAGCCCAGGGGTGCGGAACGGGTCGTCGTCCCGGTACAGGTCCAGGCCGGGCACCCTCGTCAGCGCCGGGCCCGGGTCGAGGTCGGGGTACGGCTGGCCGGAGAACACCTCGACGCGGTGGCCGAGCGCGGCCAGTTCCCTGCTCAGGTGGCGCACGTAGACGCCCTGGCCGCCGCAGTGCGGCTTGCTCCGGTAGGACAGCAGCGCCACGCGCAGCGGGCGGTGCACAGTGACCACGGGGCACCTTACCACCCAGTAGCCGCAGCGCTCCCAGGGGTCCCGGATTCCCGGCACCCGCCGGGCGCTACCATCTCCCCATGTCCGAACGGGCCGGGGAACCGCCGCAGCCGGGTCGCGCCAGGGACGGGCTGGCGGGGCTGGATACCCGGCACGCCCACCCCGCTCGGGTGTACAACTACTGGCTGGGCGGCAAGGACAACTTCGCCGCGGACCGGGAGGCCGCCGAGCAGGCGATCGCCGCGAACCCCGGGATCGTGGCGGACGTGCGGGCGAACCGGGCGTTCCTGGCCCGCGCGGTTCGCTACCTGGCGTCGCAGTGCGGCATCCGCCAGTTCCTCGACATCGGCACCGGACTGCCCACCGCCAGCAACACGCACGAGGTGGCGCAGGCGGTCGCGCCGCAGGCGCGGATCGTCTACGTGGACAACGACCCCGTGGTGCTCGTGCACGCCCGGGCGCTGCTGACCAGCTCCCCGCAGGGCGCGACCGCGTATATCGACGCCGACGTGCGCGAGCCGGGCAGGATCCTGGCCGAGGCCGCGCGGACCCTCGACTTCGGCGAGCCGGTCGCGCTGATGCTGCTGATCGTCCTGCACCTGATCCCCGACGCCGAGGACCCGTACCGCATCGTGGCCACGCTGGTGAGCGCCCTGCCGTCCGGCAGCTACCTGGTGCTGGCCCACCCGGCGAGCGACGTCCGCGCGACCGCGCAGGCGGAGATGACCAGGCGGGTGAACCAGCGCATGAGCGGGACGCGGGCAACCATGCGGGACCGGGCCGCGATCGCGCGCTTCTTCGACGGGCTCGAGCTGCTGGAGCCGGGCGTGGTCCAGCCCCAGCAGTGGCGGCCCGAGCCGGGCGTCGTCGCCCCGGCCCAGGTGACGGCCTGGTGCGGGGTCGCCCGCAAGCCCTAGCTTCCGCCGCCGGCCGGGCGGCCGCCGCCAGGCGGCCGCCGGGACCGGCGCCGCCCGTCACCCGGCGACGTGACCGACGCCGAGGCCGATCAGGTAGGTGAACCCGGCCGCGATGGCGCCCAGGACGAGCTGGCGCAGCGCGCCGCGCCAGAACGGCCGGCCGGTCAGCCGGGCCACCATGCCGCCGCCGGCGACCGCGGCGGCGGCGGCGAGCGCGAGCGCGGCCGCGAGCACGTGCAGGCCGGCCAGGTACGGCAGCAGCGGCACCAGCGCCCCCGCGGCGAACGAGGCCAGCGACGCGGCCGCGGCCACCAGCGGCGACGGCAGCTCGCCCGGGTCCACGCCGAGCTCCTCGAGCGCGTGCACCGCGAGCGCCTTGGCCGGGTCCGCCGAGATCTCGGCGGCGGCCTGCCGCGCCGTGGCGGGGCGGACGCCGCGGGCGCGCAGCATGGCCGCAAGCTCCGCCTGCTCCGCGGCGGCGTTGGTCTCCAGCTCCCGCCGTTCCTTGTCCACCTCGGCGTAGATGAGCTCGTTCTGCGAGGACACCGACACGTACTCGCCGGCCGCCATCGAGAACGCGCCGGCGGCCAGGCCCGCCAGGCCGGTGAGCACGATGGTGTGCGCCGTCCCCCCGCCGCCGCCGACCCCGGCGATCAGCGACACGTTGGTGACCAGCCCGTCCATCGCGCCGAACACCGCCGGGCGCAGCCAGCCGCCGGACACGTCCCGGTGCTGGTGCCCGTGTGCCTCGCTCCGCGGCCGGCTCTCGGCTGCCATCCGGACCGCCCTTCCCCGTCGGCCGCGCGGCGCCGTCAGCTCTTCGCGGCGTTGTACAGGAACAGGTGCCCGATCGCGGTCGGGTACACACCCGTCACGTGCGACGCGGTCGCGGTCAGGTAGTTGTAGAAGTACCCGTAGATGATCGGCGTCTGCGCCAGCAGCAGCGTCTCGATCTGCCCGGCGATGCTGCGCTGCACCGACAGGTCCACCGCGGCGATGTACTGCGCGGACAGCTTGTCGTACTGCGCGTTGTTGAAGTGGGCGGCGTTCCAGTCGCCGGAGCCGGTCTTGGCGTTGATCGTCTGCAGCGGAGCGGTCAGGAAGACGTTCGGCACGCTGCGGTGGCCGTAGTCGACCAGGCTCATCGTGGCGTCGAGCCAGTCGGAGTTGCCGAACGTGGCCTTGCCGTAATACTGCGACGAGCTTTCCACCTTGAGGCTGATGTTCACCCCGATCGCCTTGGCCGCCTGCACCACGACCTGCGCGTACTCGGGGATCTCCAGCAGCTGCTCGGTGACGAGCTGGGTGCTGAACCCGCTGCCGTGCCCGGCCGCCGCCAGCAGCGACTTGGCCTTGGCCACGTCCTGGACGCGCTGCGGGACGCTGGTGTCGGTGGACGGGAACACCGGCGCGAACGGGCTGTCGTTGCCGATGTCGGCGTAGCCCTTGAACAGCGCCTGCACGATCGCGGGCCGGTTCAGCGTGAGCGCGATGGCCTGCCGCACCCGCGGGTCGGTGAACGGCGCGGTGTCGCAGCGCATCGACAGCTCGCGGTGCGCGCTGGACTTCAGCCTGATGATGTTGTAGCCGCCGGACAGCAGCTGCTCCCCGCCGGACACCGAGAACTGCCCGACGACGTCGATGGTCCCGCCGGTCAGCGCGAGGATCGACGGGGTCTGCGTGTCGTAGAAGGTGAACTGGGTCGCCGACGGCAGCGCCTTGGTGCCCCAGTACGACTGGTTGCGGGTGAACGAGGCGCCCGACTTCGGCGTGTACGAGCCGAGCACGAACGGCCCGGTGCCGATGAACGAGCTCTGCCACTTGGCCGGGTCGTAGCCGTTCGGCAGGATGATCATGTTGTAGTTGTCGGACGAGGTCAGGTACGGGAAGTTCCCGTTCGGCGCCTCCAGGTGGAAGGCCACCGTGTAGTCGTCGACCTTGACCACGCCGGACGGGCTGAGCACCCCGGCGAACGCGGACAGCGCGTTGGACGAGCTGGACGGGTTGGTCTGCAGCTTGTAGGTGTACACCACGTCGTCGGCGGTCAGCGGGCTGCCGTCGTGGAACTTGACGCCCTGGCGGATCTTGAACGTCCACACGTCGCCGGCCGAGTTCGGCGACCAGCTCGTCGCGAGCACCGGCTTCAGGCTCAGCGTCTGGCCGGACAGGCACAGGTACTCGCCGGTCTGCGCGAGCATGTCCAGCCCGCCCTGGTCGGCGACCGTCACCGGGTTGATCGCGGCGGTCGGCGTGACGATGCCGGCCTTGATCAGCGCGCCCGGCTTGCCGGTGGCCGGTGCCGCCGCGCTCGATGACGACGGCGACGAGCTGCCGCACGCGGCGAGGATGGACCCGAGCAGCGGCATCGACAGGCCGACGACCGTGCCGCGGCGGATGAAGTCGCGGCGGGACAGGCGGCCCGCGGCGAACTCGTCGATGATGTGGTTGGCGATCTCGCCTTGGCCCTGGCGCAGGCGGTCGAGCCGGCGGTGGTCGGTAGTCGGCGTCACGGTGAGCCTCCCTGTGATGGGACGGGTTCGGTTCTCTGGAGTTCTCGCAGCTCGGCGAGCCGGATGTGACAGCGGATCTGGTGGCCCGCCTCGTCTTCGTACAGCGGCGGCTCGGCGGACTCGCAGATCCCGGTCGGCAGCCTGCGCGGGCAGCGGGTGTGGAACACGCAGCCGCCCGGCGGGTCGGCCGCCGACGGGATCTCGCCGGTCAGCCGGATCCGGGACGGACGCTGGCCGTCCAGCGACGGCACCGCGGAGAACAGCGCCTCGGTGTACGGGTGGTGCGGTCCGGCGAAGACGGCCTCGGCGGGCCCGATCTCCATCACCCGCCCCAGGTACAGCACCGCGATGCGGTCGGCCAGGTACCTGACCACGCCCAGGTCGTGTGAGATGAACAGGTAGCTGACCCCCGCGGCGTGCTGCAGGTCCGCCAGCAGGTTGAGGATGGCCGCCTGTACCGACACGTCGAGCGCGGAGGTCGGCTCGTCGCAGACCACCACGTCCGGCCCGCCCGCGAACGCCCGCGCGATCGCCACCCGCTGCTTGAGCCCGCCGGACAGCTGGCCGGGCCGCAGCGGCAGGTGCCGGTCCTCCAGGCGGACCGAGGCGACCAGCTCGGCCAGCCGCTCGCGCAGCCGCGGGCCGGACAGCCCGGCCAGCCGGGACAGCGGGCGGCTGATCAGGCGGCGCACCGTCTGCCGCCGGTTCAGCGCCGAGTCGGGGTTCTGGAACACGATCTGCAGCGCGCGCAGCGTCCGCAGCGTCCGCCGCCGCGCGTCCGGGGCCAGCGGCGCGCCGTCGAAGGTGACGGCCGAGCCGGGGTCCGGTGCGGTCAGCCCGAGCAGCACCCGCGCCAGCGTGGTCTTGCCGCTGCCGGACTCGCCGACCAGCCCGAGCGTCTCGCCGCGGCGGATGGTCAGGTCGACCCCGGCCAGCGCCCGGACCGAGCCGGCGAAGGTCTTCGAGGTGCCGCCGACCATCACCAGCGGGCCGCCGATCCCGTCGCCTGCCAGCGCGGGGACCGAGGCGGGGGTGGCGCGGGGCAGGGCCGGCGCCTGCTCGTGGAAGTAGCAGCGGGCGGCCCGCGCCGCGCCGGTGCCGAAGAACGGCGGGGCGGCGGACCGGCAGACGTCACGGGCCAGCCCGCACCGCGGCGCGAACACGCATCCGGCCGGGACCGAGCCCGGCGCGGGCTGGAAGCCCGGGATGGTGTCGAGCCGGTCGCGGTCCTTGCGCTGCCCGCGGCGCGGGATGCAGCGCAGCAGGCCGACCGTGTACGGGTGCCTCGGGTCGGCGAACACCGCCGCGGCCGGCCCCTCCTCGACCAGCTCGCCCGCGTACAGCACCCCGACCCGGTCGCACATCCTGGCGATCACGGCGAGGTTGTGGCTGATGAACAGCACCGAGGTGGCGAACTCGTCGCGCAGCGCCGCGATCAGGTCGAGCACCTCGGCCTCGACGGTGGCGTCGAGCGCGGTCGTCGGCTCGTCCAGGATCAGCAGCGACGGGGACGCGGCCAGCGCCATCGCGATCACCGCCCGCTGCGCCATCCCGCCGGACAGCTCGTGCGGGTAGCGCCGCATGACCCGGCCGGGGTCGGCTATCTGCACCTTGCGCAGCATGTCCTCGGCCGCGGCCGCCGCCGCCTCCCGTGGCCGGCCGGCGATCTCGAACACCTCCGCGATCTGCCTGCCCACCCGCAGCGACGGGTTCAGCGCCCGGCCCGGCTCCTGGTAGACCATGGAGACCGTGCGGGCGCGCAGGTCGCGCAGCGCCGCGCGGCCCATCGACAGCGGGTCGCGCCCGTTGATGCTGACCGTCCCGGCGCTCACCCTGCCGTTGCGCGGCAGGTACCTGACCAGCGCCAGCGCGGCGGTGGACTTGCCGGATCCCGACTCGCCGACCAGCCCGTAGGACTCGCCGCGCGCGATCGTGAACGACACGTCGCGCAGCGCCAGCCGGTCCCGGCCGCGCACCCGGTAGGCGACGTCCAGGTGCGACACCGACAGGGTGGGCAGCGCCTCGGCCGACCCCGCGGCGGCGCCCGCCAGCTCCGCGGTCACGACGAGAGCACCTGCTCGATCGAGTCCGTGATCAGGTTCACCGCGGTCACCAGCGAGGCGATGGCCAGCGCGGGGAACAGCGTCTCCCACCAGTACCCGGCCGGCAGCACCCCGTAGTTGACCGCGATGTCCCCGCCCCAGTCCGGGGTGGGCGGCTGCACGCCGAAGCCGAGGAAGGACAGCGTGGCCACCGCGAAGACCGCGTACCCGAGCCGCACGGTGAACTCGACGAGGATCGCGGGCATCACGTTGGGCAGGATCTCGGTGAACATGATCCTGGCCGGCCGCTCGCCGAGCAGCCTGGCCGCGGACAGGTAGTCCAGGTGCCGCTCGGCCAGCACCGCGGCCCGCACCGTGCGCGCGATCAGCGGCGTGAACACGAAGCCGATGACGAGGATCAGCGTCGGGGTCGACGGGCCGAGGGCGACGAGGAACAAGAACGCGACGATCACGAACGGCAGCGCGAGCACGGCCTCGACCAGCCGCGAGATCACCAGGTCGAAGGCCCCGCCGAAGTAGCCCATGGCCAGGCCGAGCGCGGTGCCGCACACGGTGCCGAGCACGGTGGCCAGCGCCGTGATGAACAGGATGTCCCGGGCGCCCACGATGACCCGGGCCAGCACGTCCCGGCCGAGCTGGTCGGTGCCGAGCCAGTGCGCCGCCGACGGCGCGGCGTTGGTGGCCAGCAGTTGCTGGGCGAGCGGGTTGTCCGGCGCGAACAGCCGCCCGAAGATCGCGCAGACCACCCAGAACAGCAGGATCGCCGCGCCGGCGCAGAACGTCGGCCTGCGCAGCAGCAGCCGCCACCGGGCCGGCGCGGCCCGCCGGGCGGCGATGGCCACCGCCACCTGCGCGTCCGGCCCCAGCGGTGCCGGGGCGCCGGGCTCGGCGGTGATGTCAGTCACCGCCCGCTCCGGTGCGCAGCCGCGGGCTGAGCGCGATCAGCAGCAGGTCCGCGGCCAGCGTGGCGAGCACGTAGACGACGCCGATGACCAGCACCCCCGCCTCGAGCATCGGGAAGTCCTTGGCCTGCGCGGCCTTGTAGATCAGGTTCCCGATGCCCTGGTAGTTGAACAGCGTCTCCACCACCACCAGCCCGCCGATCAGGTACCCGGTCTGGGTCGCGATGACGGTGATCGTGGGCAGCAGCGAGTTGCGCAGCACGTGGCGGCGGATCACGGTGGCACGGGGCAGCCCCTTCAGCACCGCGGTGCGCGCGTAGTCGGAGTTCAGCGCCTCGATGGTCCCCGCCCTGGCCATACGCGCAATGTAGCCGAACAGCACGAAAACGAGCGGTATCGCCGGCAAGATGAGGTGCCGGAGCTGGCTGGCGGCCGAGGCCCCGGCGCCCGCCGACGCGCCGACCGGCAGCACCTTCAGCGTCACCCCGAACACCACGATCAGCACGATCCCGGACACGAACTCCGGCACGGTGGCCAGCGACAGCCCGGTCACCGAGATCGCCCGGTCCACGCCGCGGCCCTGGTACAGCGCCGCGACCACGCCGCCGATGATGCCGAGCGGCACCACGATCACGAACGCGAGCACGGCCAGCTTGACCGAGTTGACCAGCGCGGCCCGCACGAACGGCTCGACCGCGGTCCGGTAGGAGTAGGAGGTGCCCATGTTGCCGTGCAGCAGCCCGCCGATCCAGCTCAGGTACCGGGTAACCAGCGGCCGGTTCACCCCGAGCTGGGCATCAAGCGACTGGACCGCGCTCCTGGCGGCGAACGGCCCGAGGATCGCCCGGCCCGGGTCGCCGGGCAGCACCTGCCCGGCCAGGAACACGATCAGGCTCAGGACCCACAAGGTGAGGACCATCAGGCCAAGGCGCTTCAGCAGGAACGTTGCCATCGCCGGCCTCCTCGACGCCGGTCCGCCTCAGCGGGACCCCCGCAAGCGGCACAGCCTAGCTCAGTTATAGATCGGTGAGCAATTCATGACGATCGCGCCCGGCGGACGTGACCTGACTGTTACGCGCCCGCGGCCGGCACCGCCGCGCGCCGCGGCCGCCGGATAGCATGCCCCCATGTCGCAGGATCGGGGCGGGGCCCCCTTGGTGCTCATCGGCGAGGGCTTCGCCGGCGACGGCGCCGAGGCCGCGCACGTCAACGCCGTCCTCGGCGGCCGCGACGGCCCGGTCGGCGCGGCCTGGGTGACGGCGCTGGCCACCCCCCGGCCGGGCCACGCGGCGTTCGTCGCCGTGCTGCGGCCGGGCCTGCCGGTCAAGCCGCTGACCCTGTTCGTGAACAAGGCGCCGATCGCCGGCGGCGCGCACGCCGGCCTCACCTGGGGCGCCGCGCAGGCCGGCGTGGCGGGCGGGGTGGCCGACGCGGTCGCGGACGGCGTGATCGCCGCGGCGGACGCCGAGAGCCTGCTGCTGATCGCCGCGGTCTGGGTGGACCCGGCCGCCGCCGACGCCGCCGGCGTCTACGCCAACAACCGCGCCGCCACCCGCGCCGCGCTGCAGGCCGGCGCGGACGGCGCGCCGAGCGTCGCCGACGTGCTGGCCGCGCGGCACGCCCCGGCCAACCCGTTCTTCACGCCGGAACCGCGGTGAAGATCACCGCGATCCGGCTGGACCGGATGCGGCTGCCGCTGGACCCGCCGTTCCGCGCGGCCTGGGACCCGTCGCCGCGCCGCCACTTCGACGCGACGCTGGTCCGGGTGGAGACCGACGAGGGCGTGGTCGGCCACGGCTCCGGCGACACGATGGACGGCTTCGAGCCGTTCGAGTCCCTGCTGGTCGGCCGCGACCCGCTCGCCATCGCCGAGCACGCGCGGACGCTGCAGTCCCTCGCCTTCCACGCCGGGCGGTACTGGCCGGTTGAGGCCGCGCTGTGGGACATCCTCGGCAAGGTGACCGGGCAGCCGGCCAGCGTGCTGCTCGGCGGCGCCCGGCGGCGGCTGCCCGCCTACGCCTCGTTCGGCGAGGCGAAGAGCCCCGCCGCCCGCGCCGAGGCCGCGCTGGCCGCAAGGGCCGCGGGCTTCCGCGCGCTGAAGATCAGGATCTCCCGAACGGACGTGGGTGCGTCCCTGCAGGCCGCGCGCGCGGTCCGGGAGGCGGTGGGCGCCGAGGTCGCGATCATCGCCGACCTGAACCAGGGCTGGCGGATGCCGGGCGACAGCTCGCCGCCGCTGGACCTGGCCGCGGTCCGCCGGGTGGCCGCCGAGCTTGCCGACCTGGGCGTGCTGTGGCTGGAGGAGCCGCTGCCCGGCGGCGATGCCGATGGCCTGCGCGAGCTGCGCGCCCAGATCAGGGTGGCCGGCGGCGAGATGGCCAGGACCCCGGGCGAGCTGCTCGACGCCGTGGCGGCGGGCGCGCTCGACGTGCTGCAGCCCGACGTGGTGCTGTCGGTCGGCATGTCCCGCGCCAGGACCGTCGCCGAGCTCGCGCTGCTGCGCGGCCGCTGGTTCACCCCGCACACCTGGACCAACGGCCTCGGCCTGCTGGCCAACCTGCACCTGGCGGCCGGCGTCGGCGGCGGCCCGTACCTGGAGTTCCCGTGGGACCCGCCGGGCTGGACCGAGCAGCGCCGGGACTTCTTCCTCGCCGAGCCGGTCCGCATCGACGCCGACGGCTGCCTGGCCGTCCCGCAGGCCCCAGGCCTCGGCGCCGTCATCGACGAGTCCGCGGTCACCCGCTATGCCCGAACCCAGCCCTGACCGCCCCTGCCGCCCCACCCGGGGGCATCCTTCCCGTCACCGGAGGAAATTTCGTGAAAGTCGGATTTATCGGACTCGGCCACATGGGCGGCCCGATGAGCCGCAACGTGCTCGCGGCCGGCCACGACCTCACCGTCCACGACCTCCGCCGCGAGGCGGCCGCGGGCCTGGAGGCGGCCGGCGCCGCGTGGGCGGCCTCGCCGCGGGCGGCGGGCGCGGGCCGGGACGCGGTCATCACCATGCTGCCGGGCCCGGCCCAGGTGGAGCGGGTGCTGCTCGGCGAGGACGGGCTGCTGGCCGGCCTCGCCCCGGGCTCGGCCTGGATCGACATGTCCACCAGCATCCCCGCCGTCGCGGACCGGGTGCGCGCCGCCGCCGCAGGTGTCGCGGTGCTCGACGCGCCGGTCAGCGGCATGGCCGCCGGCGCGAGGGCGGGCACGCTGCAGATCTTCGTCGGCGGCGAGGCGGCGGCGTTCCGCCGGGTCCGCCCGCTGCTCGAGGCCATGGGCGACCCGGATCGCATCATCCACGTGGGCGGCCACGGGACCGGCTACACGGTCAAGCTGATGCTCAACCTGCTGTGGTTCGCGCACCTGGTGGCGGCCGCGGAGGTGCTCGCCGTCGGCACCCGGGCCGGCGTCGACCTGGCCGTGCTGCGCCGCTGCCTGCTGGCCAGTCCCGCGGCCAGCCACTTCCTCGAGCGCGACGTGCTGCAGGTGCTGCGGGATGGCGACTACGACGAGTCGTTCGCGCTGGCGCTGGCCTGCAAGGACCTCGGGCTCGCGGTCGAGTTGGCCGGGCAGGTCGGCGTCCCGGTCGAGCTGAGCGCGATCGTCGAGCAGATCTACCGCCGCGCGCGCGCCGCCTACGGCGACGCGGGCGGCGAGATGCTGCCGATCCGGCTCTACGAGGACCTCACCGGTACCCCGCTCCGCCTCGGCCCGGGCGATGCGTGACCCGGCCCGGTGCCCGCCGCCGGTCATCCCGGCAGACGTGATGCCGGCGGTCGACGGATTTGTCATCGCGGCCAGGCCGGCCGCCCACTTCGGGGTCGGCAGCATCGCCAGGCTGCCCGCCCTGGTGGCCGCCACCGGCGCGGCCGGCGTGCTTGTCGTGACCGATGGGGCGCTCGCGGCCACGCCGGTGGTGGCGGCGGTACTCGGCGTGCTCGAGGAGGCGGGCGTGCCGGCGCGGGTGTTCTCCGGCGTGCACCCCAACCCCACCACCGCGGACATCGCGGCGGGCGCGGCGGCCGCCGCCACCGCACCGCCGGGCACGCGGACCACCCTGGTCGCGGTGGGCGGCGGGTCGCCGATCGACGCGGCCAAGGGCATCGCGGTCGCCGCGGTCAACCCGGAGCGCGGCCGGGACCTGGACTACCGCAACCGCTTCGCCGCGCCCGCGCTGCCCATCGTGGCGGTGCCGACCACGGCCGGCACCGGCGCGGAGACCAACGCGTTCGGCGTGGTGACCGACCCGGTCGCGCGGCGCAAGTTCTACGTCGGCCACCCGAGCGCGATGCCGGCCGCGGCGGTCCTCGACCCGGCGCTGACCGTGGGGCTGCCGCCGCAGGTGACCGCGGCGACCGGCATGGACGCGCTGATCCACGCGCTGGAGTCCTACCTGTCGCTGCATCCCAACCCGTGGTCGGACGGGCTCGCGCTGCAGGCGATCCGGATGGTGGCGGCCTACCTGCCGCGCGCCTGCGCGGACGGCGCCGACCTCGCGGCCAGGTCGCAGCTGCTGCTGGCCGCGCACCTGGCGGGGGTCGCGATGGCCGGCACCGGACTCGGCATCTGCCACGCCATCGGCCACTCGCTGGGCGCGCGGTGGGACATCCCGCACGGCGTCGCCCTGTCCGCGGTGCTGCCCGGCGTGCTCCGCTTCAACCTGCCGGCCCGGCTGCCGCGGATGGCCGATATCGCCTTCGCGCTCGGCGCCGGCGACACCCATGCCGGCGCCGGGCGCAACGCCGCCGCGGCGATCGAGGCCGTCGCGGCGCTGCGCGACCGGATCGGGCTGGCCGCGCCGATCGCCGATCTCGGCGTCACCGAATCCGACTTCGCCGCGATCGCCGCCGATGCCCTCGGCGACGAGGTGCTCGCCAACACCCCCCGCGCGCCAACCGCCGCCGACATCGCAGCCATCCTGCGCGCCAGCTGACCGGCAATGCGCCGATGCGCCGCGCGGCCGGGCCCGAGGCCGCCACCGCGGACGGGCCCGGCCGGCGGGACACCACGCCGAGGGACGGCTACCGGTCCGTCCGGGGGCCGACCTGCCCGGCCGACCGCCGGATCTGGCCGGGGCCCTGGCGCGGGTGCCGGATTCCGGGGCCGCGATGCGGCAAGCTTGATGGCGTGGCGCACCCGGACAGCACGCTGATCACGCGCATCGGCGAACTGGTCACCAACGACGGGGACCCACCCGCCCCACCCGCCCCGCCCGCCCGGCCCGGCCGGCCCGGCCGCCCGGGCGCCTTCGCCGCGATCGCCGACGCGGCGCTGGTCATCTCGGACGGCAAGGTGGCCTGGACCGGGCCGGCCTCGCGGGCGCCGGCGGCCGACGCCGCCGTGGACGCGGCGGGGCGGGCGGTGCTGCCCGGGTTCGTCGACTCGCACGCGCACCTGGTGTTCGCCGGCGAGCGCAGTGCGGAGTTCGCCGCGCGGATGGCCGGGCGGCCGTACCGGGCGGGCGGCATCCTGGTCACGGTCGAGGCGACCCGCGCGGCGCCCGACGCCGCGCTGCGCGCCAACCTGCGCAGGCTCGCCGCCGAGATGCGCAGCCAGGGCACCACCACGTTCGAGTGCAAGTCCGGGTACGGGCTGACCGTCCGCGACGAGGCGCGCGGGCTCGCGCTCGCCGCCGAGGTCACGCCGGAGGTCACCTTCCTCGGCGCGCACGTCGTGCCGCCGGAGTTCGCCGGCGACCCGGCCGGCTACCTGGACCTGGTGTGCGGGCCGATGCTCGCGGCGTGCGCCCCGCGGGCCCGCTGGGTCGACGTGTTCTGCGAGAGCGGGGCGTTCGGCGCGGACGAGGCCGCCGCGGTGCTCGCGGCCGGCCGGGCCGCGGGTCTGGGCGCCAGGGTGCACGCCAACCAGCTGGGACCGGGACCCGGCGTCCGGGTGGCGGCCGAGGCCGGCGCCGCCTCGGCCGACCACTGCACCTACCTGACCGACGCCGACGTCGACACGCTCGCGTCGGCACCGATGACCGCCACCTTGCTGCCGGGGGCGGAGTTCGCCACCCGGCACCCGTACCCGGACGCGCGCCGGCTGCTCGACGCCGGCGCCACGGTCGCTCTGGCCACCGACTGCAACCCCGGTTCCTCGTTCACCAGCAGCATGCCGTTCTGCATCGCGCTGGCGGTGCGCGAGATGCGGATGACCACGCAGGAGGCGGTCTGGGCCGCATCCGCGGGCGGCGCGCTGGCGCTGCGGCGCACCGACGTCGGCCATCTCGGCGTCGGGGCGCGCGCCGACCTCATCATGCTGGATGCTCCCTCGCACGCGTACCTGGCCTACCGCCCCGGCGTCCCGCTGGTCGCCGCGGTCTGGCAGCAGGGCCGCCTGGTCGCGGGAAAGCCGTGACCACGGCAACGGCACGTAGCGCAGCGCTCCGGCCGCGCGACACCGCGGCGGGCTACCGGGAGGGTTCCGGGAGGTCGCCTCCCCTGGGCCAGTACGAGCCGCGGAAGCGGATCAGCGGGCTGCCGTCCGCCACGTAGGCAACTCCGGTCACCCCGGCGACCACCAGCAGGTGATCGCCGGCCGGGATCACCTGGCTGACCGCGCATTCCAGCGCCGCCAGGCCGCCCTCGGCGATCAGCGCGCCGGAGTCGGGGCCGCGCCGGTGCGGCACGCCGTCGAGCAGCAGCCGCGCGCCGGGACGGCCCGCGGCGGCGAACCGGCCGGCCAGCACCCGCTGCCCGGCCGACAGCAGCGTCACCGCGAAGCGCGAGACCGGACGGGCCGCCCGGCCGAAGAGCTCGGCCAGGTACGACGCGGCCATCAGCGACACCAGCACCAGCGGCGGCTCCAGCGACACCGGGCAGAACGCGCTCACCGTCGCCCCCACGTCGTCCCGCCCGTCGGCGACCGTCACCAGCGTGACCGCGCCCGCCCACGCCGCCCAGGCTCCCGCCACGTCCCCCGGGGGCCGCGACGCTGCTCTGCTCTCCTTCGGAGTTCGCATCATCCGGCTCCCGCGGCGCCTCTCGCCGCAGCCTCGGAACCGGCCGCCGGCACGGGCCCGAAGGCCCGTACCCGCAACCGGTGCGGTACGGCGGCCCGGCGGAGGCGGGCGCGGCTCGGCGGCGGCTCGGTCACGTGATGATCCACCGGCCCGGGAGCATCAGCGGCCCGTGCGGCGGCAGGCCCAGGCGGGCCGCGAGCCGCCAGGCCGGGCCCCAGCCGTCGGCGAAGCCGAGGCCGGCGGCCGCTGCTGCCGCCGGCCGGGACTCGCTGGACTCCGGCGGCCGGAGCTGGTCGAGCGGGCTCGGCCTGGGATAGGCGCGCAGCGGCGCGTCGGCGGGCAGGCCGGCCCGGCGGCGGGCGATCTCCGTCGCGGCGCGCAGCCCGCCGAGCTCGTCGACCAGCCCGTTCCCGGCGGCGTCGGCGCCGGTCCACACCCGCCCCCTGGCGATCTCGTGCACCCGGTCCACCGGCATCCTGCGGCCCGCGGCCACCTTCTCGATGAAATCCCGGTAGACCGCGTCCAGCCACGAGTTGATCCGCTCCCACTCGTCGGCGGTGAACGGGTGCGTGGGCGCGAGCATGGTGGCCCTGGCGCCCTCGGCGACGGAATCGGTGGTGACGCCGGCGCGCTCCAGCGCGTCGGCGACCACCGGCTTTCCCATGATCACGCCGATCGACCCGGTCAGCGTCCCAGGCTGCGCGACGATCGCGTCGGCGGCCATCGAGATGTAGTAGCCGCCGGAGGCGGCCACGTCGCTCATCGAGACCACGACCGGCTTGCCGGCGGCGCGGGTCCGGACCACCTCGCGCCAGATCGCGTCGGACGCGACGGCGGACCCGCCGGGGCTGTTGACCCGCAGCACGATCGCGCGCGCCCTCTCGTCCGCCGTCGCGGCGCGCAGCGCCGCCGTGATGGTGTCCGAGCCGATCGCCGCTCCGGCCGGGCCGCGGCTGCTGCGCCCCTGCCTGATCGGCCCGGAGGCGTAGATCACGGCGACGTGCCGCTCGCGCGGGTTCGGCAGGCGGCGCGCCCGCTGCGCCAGCGCGTGCCCGCGCTGGTAGCGGACGACGTACTGCAGGATCGCGTCCGGGCCGGCCTGCCTGCGTACCTCCGCGTACACCTCGTCCCGGTAGGCCAGCGTGTCGACAAGGCCCTCGGCCAGCGCATCGGCGGCCAGGAACGGGCCGCGGTCCAGCAGCGCCCGCGCGTCGGCGACGGTCTTGCCGCGGCGTTCGGCTATGGCGGCGCTGATCTGCTCGGCGACCGAGGCCGCCAGCCGCTCGGCGGCCTCGCGGGCGGGCGGGGTGAAGCCGCGCTCGGTCAGGCTGTCGGCGGCCGTCTTGTACTCGTGCCGCTTCGCGCTCTCGAAGCCGATGCCGACCTTGGCCAGCGCGTCGTGCAGGAAAAGCTGCTCGACCGCGACGCCGGTGAGCCCCACGGAGCCGGAAGGCTGCAGGTAGATCCGGTCGAAGGCGGTGGCGAGGTAATAGGGCAGGTTGCCGTGGGTGAACTCGCCGAAGGTCTCGGCCCACGCGACGGCGAGCTTGCCGGACTCGCGGAAGCCGGTGACCGCCTCGCGGATCTCCTGCACCCGGGCCAGCCCGATCCGGCCGCCGCCGACCTTCGCCACCAGCGCGCGCACCCGGTCGTCGCCCCGGGCCCGGCGCAGGCCCTCGACGATGTCGGACAGCCTGGTCTTGCGCATGGCGAACAGCGCGGACAGCGGGTCGGTGACCGGGGCCTCCCCGACGCCGTCGGTGAGGTCGAGCTCGAGGATGAGCGGGGCCGTCTGCCGCTGGCGTAGCCTGAGCAGCGGTGCGACGAGCTGCGCGGCGAGTTTCGGGTCTGCCATGCGGCCAGCTTACGGGGCGTTACCGGCGGGGCCCGACGGTCCCGCCCGCCTCCCCGCGCGGACTTCTGGAAGGGCACGGCGATGGGAATCAGCGAGCAGCCCGCCACGGTCGTGGTGGTGGACGCGGCGAACGTGGTGGGGGCCCGCCCGGACGGCTGGTGGCGGGACCGGGCCGGCGCCGCGGCGCGGCTGCACGCCGGACTCGCCCGGCTGGCGGCCAGCGGGCGGGCCGTGCTGCCGGGGGACGCCGGCCCGCCGGCGTTCCTCATGGTGCTCGAGGGCGCCGCCCGCGCCGCCGCCTCCCGGATCGAGGACGGGCCGGTCCGGGTGGTGCAGGCACGCGGGTCGGGGGACGACGCGATCGTGGCGCTGCTGCGCGACCTGGCCGGGCGGCGGGTGGTGGTGACCGCCGACCGTCAGCTGCGGGACAGGTCGCGGGCGGCGGGCGCGGAGGTCCGCAGCCCCGGCTGGCTGCTCGGCCTGCTGCGCTGACGGCGGGACCGGGGAGCGGGCGGCCGGGCCCCGGGCGCCCCGGGACGGGCACTTCGGGCCGCCCGGCCCCGTTCGGCCGGGCGGCCCATTCCCCTCTCGCGCCGGCGCACTGGGTCGCCGGAGCGAGCATCGTAACAGGCGCCGAGGCCCGCCCGCCCGGGTTCGCGGACAAGCGCGCCCGGGCGCTGCGGGCGAGCCGGGGGCGGTTCCCGGAAGGTGGCGGGCGGTCGCTTTGGGGTGGCTCGGGGTAGAGTGGGCGTGCGTCCGGACCGCTCCAAACGACGAGACGGATGGTGCCTGTGCGCGTTTTGCTGCCTATCGTGCTCGCTGTGGCAGTTGTCCTCCTTGTCGGCTTGCTGTTGCTTCTTGACCGCGCGGTCGCGGTGACCAAGCGGGCCCGGCGCCGCATGGAGGCCGACCGGCGGCTGGCCGCCGCCGCGGCCGCGGCGGAGGTGGAGGCCAGCCGGCGGCGGGCGGCGGCCGAGGCGGGCAGCGCGCTCACCTCGGTGATGCCGACCATTCACGACCACGAGCCCCGCAAGGTGAGCTAGCCTGCGGGAGCGCCGTCCCGCACCGGCTAACGCCAGCGGGCACGGGCTTTCCGAGCCCGTGCGAGCGGCCCGGCGGGCCGCAGCGGTTTCCGGATGGCGCGAGGATGAGGGTGAGCGACGCGAGCATGAGGGGGTAGCACGGCTCATGCGGGTGGTGGCGCTGGCGGACACCCACGCGCCCCGCCGGTGGCGGTCCTGTCCGCCCCGGGTCGCCGAGCACCTGCGCGGCGCGGACCTCATCCTGCACGCGGGCGACGTCTGCACCGCCGCCGTCCTTGACGAACTGGCGGGCTACGCGCCGGTGGCCGCGGTGATCGGCAACAACGACGGGCCGGACGTGGCCGCCTGGGGCGCGGCGCCGACGGCGGAACTGGACCTGGACGGGCTCCGCGTGGCGATGGTGCACGACAGCGGTCCCGCCGCGGGCCGGCTCGCCAGGATGCGGCGCGCGTTCCCCGGCGCGCACCTGGTGGTGTTCGGGCACTCGCACATCCCGCTGGACGAGTCAGCGCCCGGCCTGCGCATCTTCAACCCCGGGTCGCCGACCGACCGCAGGAGGCAGCCGCACGGAACGATCGGGCTGCTCCGCATCGAGGCCGGCCGCCTGGCCGAGGCCCGGATCGTCCCGGTGAGCTGACCGGCTAAGCCGCCGGAGGCGGGCCCGCGGGCGGCTACTCGGTCCACCAGTCCTCGTCGTCCTCCTTGGCGTCGGCCCCCTGCCTGGCCGCGGCTGCCGGCGCCGGACCGGACCCTCCGCTGGCCGGGTCCGCCCCCGGGCCCGGCCGCTTCGCCGGGGCCTGGGCGGCCGCCGCGGGCGGCGCGGAGACCTGGGTGGCACCTGGCCCGGCCGGCGGGGCGTGCTGCACGGTGGCGGGCCCGGCCCCGGACCCGTTGCCCGTCGCGGCCGCCGGCCCGGCCGACGCCGGCCTGGCCGGGTCCGCGGCGATGGCGGGCTTGGGCTGGGCCGCTGCCACGTCCATGCCGGGGAGCTGGCCGCCGAGCAGCTGGCGCACCTGCGCCAGGTGGCTGGCGATGCTGTCCTTCTGCCTGGTCAGCTCGTCCACCTCGCGCTGCGCCGCCGCGCGCCGCCGCTCGGCGTCGGCCTTGGCGTCGGCGAGCAGCTGCTCGGCCTGCGCCTTGGCCTGGCCGACGATCTGGTCGGCGTTCTTCTTGGCGTTGCTGACCAGCTGCTTCGCGTGCTGGTCGGCGTCGCGGCGCGTCTGGTCGGCCTGCGCGCTGGCCTTCGCGGCCCGCTGCTCGGCGGTGGACGCGCGCTGCTCGGCCTCGGAAACCAGCTTCTGCGTGGCGGACTGGGCGGCGGCGAGCCGCTCGGCCTCCTGCCGCTCGGCCTCCTCCCGGCGCGCGGCGAGCTGGATCTCGAACTCCGCCTCCGCCTGCGCCCGCTGCGCCTCGCTCTCCTCCAGGATCCGCTGCGCCTGGCTGCGCATCTCGTCGGCCTGGCGCTTGGACGTCGTCAGGATCTCGTCACGCTCGCGCTTGGCCGCGGCCTTGAGCTGGGCAACCTCGCGTTCGGTGCTGGTGCGCAGCTTGGCGATGTCGCGCTCGGCGGCGGCCCGCTTCTCCGCCACCTCGTGGTCGGCCGTGGCACGCAGCTTGGCCACCTCGCGCTCGGTGGTTGAGGTCAGCTCGTCGGCCTCCCGCCTGGCGGTGGTCCTGATCGAGTCGGCCTCGCGCTCGGCCGCGCCGCGCAGGTCGTCGGTCTCGCGCTTGGCGTTGGCGCGCAGCTCGGCCGCCTCGTTCTCCGCGGCGGCACGCAGCTCCGCCGCGTCGACCTTGGCCGCGGCCTTGATCTCGTTGGCCTCCGACCTGGCCGCCTGGACCAGCTCGGTCGCCTGCTCCTCGGCGAGCCGGAGCAGTTGCTCGATGCGCGCGCCGAGGCCGGAATAGGTCGGGCGTTCCTGCTCCTGGATCTGGCGCTGCGCCTCGGACAGCTCGCGCTTCAGCGCCCCGGTCTGCTCGCGGTGCTGGCGCACCTCGGCCTCAATCTGCCTTATGTACTCGTCGACCTGGTGCCGGTCGTAGCCCCGCATCACGGTCGCGAACTCGCGCGGCGGGGCTTCCTCGAAGAAGTTGGTCAGCTGGGCGTCAATGTCCGATTGCATATGGCCTAATCCTGGCTAGACGTAACGGCGACGGGATTCATGACAAGGCGAGCGTCATCGTATGACTACAGACTCCCGCCCGGTGAGTGGCAGACTACTCTCCCTCGGGTGCTTTGGCGTGCCCTTCGGAGTTCTCCATGCTATGCGTTCGCGGCCGTCCCGGCCCGCCGCGCCGGCGGCGCGGCTCACCTGGCGGCCTGCACCAGCTCGGTCAGCACGCCGCCGAGGTCGCCGGGGTGCAGGAACGCGATGGACGCGCCCATCGACCCGTGCCGCGGCCGCTCGTCGAGCAGCCTGATCCCGGCCGCGGCGACCGCGGCGAGCGCCTGGCCGATGTCGGCGACGCCGTACCCGACGTGATGCAGGCCCTCGCCGCGCCGGGCCAGGAACCTGCCCACCGGCGTGTCCGGCGCCAGCGGCTGCAGCAGCTGGACGTAGCCGGGCCCGGCGGCGCCGGCCGCGGGAGAGCCCGCCCGCAGCCCCGCCGCGGCCGGGCCCGCCCGGAGCATGGCCTCGCGCACGCCCTGCTCCTCGTTCACCTCCAGGCTCGCCACCTCCAGGCCGAACGTCGCCCGGTACAACGCCACCGTCGCGTCCAGGTCCCGGCAGGCGATGCCGACGTGGTCGATGCGGTCCAGCAGCGGTAGCACGATCTGCCCTCCTGTGTTGCCGCGGGTATCGTTACAGGCATGAGCGAACCCCGTCAGCCGGTCATCGTCGGCGGCGCGCGGACACCGGTCGGCCGCCTGCTCGGCGCCCTCGCCAGCAAGTCTGCCAGCGACCTCGGCGGCGTCGCGATCGCCGGGGCGCTCGACCGCGCCGGCATCGGCCCGGACGCGGTCGAGTACGTGATCATGGGCCAGGTGCTGCAGGCCGGGGCGGGGCAGATCACCGCGCGGCAGGCGGCGGTCGCGGCGGGCATCCCGATGAGCGTCCCCGCGCTGACGGTCAACAAGGTCTGCCTGTCCGGCCTGGACGCCATCGCGCTGGCGGCCGCGCTGATCAGGCTCGGCGAGCACGACGTGATCGTGGCCGGCGGCATGGAGTCGATGACGCAGGCCCCGCACCTGGCGCCGAAGTCCCGGTTCGGGTACAAGTACGGCCCGGTGCGGCTGGAGGACTCGATGGCGCTGGACGGCCTGACCGACGCGTTCGACCACCTGTCCATGGGCGAGTCCACCGAGAAGCACAATCGCCGCCTCGGCATCACCCGGCAGCAGCAGGACGAGTTCGCCGCCGCCAGCCACCAGCGCGCCGCGGCCGCGGCCAAGAACGGCCTGTTCGCGCCGGAGATCGTCCCGGTGCCGGCCGGCGAGGCGGCCGTCGCCGGCGACGAGGGCATCCGGCCGGGCACCACCGCCGAGGCGCTGGCCAGGCTGCGGCCCGCGTTCGCGGAAGACGGCACGATCACCGCGGGGAACGCGTCGCAGATCTCCGACGGTGCCGCCGCGGTCGTGGTGATGTCGGCGGAGGCGGCGGGACGCGCGGGCGCGGAGGTCCTCGCCGAGATCGGCGCGCACGGCAGCGTGGCCGGCCCGGACAACTCGCTGCACTCCCAGCCGTCCAACGCGATCAAGGCCGCGCTGCGCAAGGCCGGCCGGACCGTGTCCGCCCTGGACCTGGTCGAGATCAACGAGGCGTTCGCCGCGGTCGTGATCCAGTCCATGCGCGAGCTGGGCCTCGGCCATGACATCGTCAACGTCAACGGCGGCGCGGTCGCGATCGGCCACCCGATCGGCGCGTCCGGCGCGAGGATCGCGCTGCACCTGTGCCACGAGCTGCGCAGGCGCGGCGGCGGGCTCGGCGCCGCCGCGCTGTGCGGGGGCGGCGGCCAGGGAGAGGCGCTGCTGCTGCGGGTACCCGGCTGAGCACGGCCGTGCCGGGCACCGACACCGCGTCCGCCGGGAACGCCGCGCTCGACCGGGCCCGCAACGGCGACACCAGGGCGCTGGCCAGGCTGATCTCGCTGGTCGAGGACCAGTCACCGCAGGTTCGTTCGGTCATCAGGGCCGTGGCGCCAGGCACCGGCGCGGCGCGGATCATCGGCCTGACCGGGGCGCCCGGCGTGGGGAAGTCCACGGTCACCGGTGCGCTGGTCGGCGCGTTCCGCAAGGAGGACCGCAGGGTCGCCGTGCTCGCGATCGACCCGACGTCCCCGTTCACCGGCGGCGCGCTGCTCGGCGACCGGATCCGGATGCAGGAGCATGCCACCGACGAGGGGGTGTTCATCAGGTCGATGGCCAGCCGCGGGCAGGCCGGCGGGCTGGCGGCCGCGGCGCCGCAGGCCATCCGGGTGCTCGACGCCGCCGGGTTCGAGGTGATCATCGTCGAGACGGTCGGCGTGGGCCAGGCGGAGGTCGCCGTCGCCTCGCATGCGGACTCGGTCGTGGTCCTGCTCGCGCCGGGGATGGGCGACGCGATCCAGGCGGCCAAGGCCGGAATCCTGGAGGTCGCCGACCTGTTCGTGGTGAACAAGGCGGACAAGCCCGATGCCCAGCAGGCGGTCCGCGACATCCGCGCCATGCTCGCGCTGGCCGAACGAGCTCCCGGCGACTGGAAGCCGCCGGTCATCACCACGGTCGCCACGGCCGGCGACGGCATCGCCGAGCTGGTGACCCGCCTGGAGGCGCACTGGTCCTGGCTGGAACGGTCGGGGGAGCTGGGCAGGCGGCGCCGCCGGCGGGCGCGCGAGGAGATCACCGCGCTGGCCGTCGCGTCGCTGCGCGGCCGGCTGGACGCCCGCCGCGCCGACGAGCTGGCCGGCCGGGTGGCCGACGGCAGCCTGGACCCGTTCGCCGCCGCCGACGAGCTGCTGGCCCGCCGGCCCGGCTGAGGACACGCCGATGGGGAAGCCGCTCCAGCTGCCGTTCGACCCCATCGACCGGGCGGCGCAGATCTGGGAGACCAGGTTCGGCCCCTCGCCGTCGATGGCCGCGGTCACCTCGATCATGCGCGCCCAGCAGATCCTGCTCGCCGAGCTGGACGCGCTGCTGCGGCCGTACCAGCTGACGTTCGCGCGGTACGAGGCGCTGGTGCTGCTCACGTTCAGCCGCCGCGGCGCCCTGCCGCTGCGGGTGATCGGGCAGCGGCTGATGGTGCACCCCACCAGCGTCACCAACATCATCGGCCGCCTGGAGGCGCAGCACCTGGTGGTGCGCAGGCCGAACCCGGCCGACGGCAGGGGCAGGCTCGCCGAGATCACCGGGGAGGGCCGCGCCGTGGTGCAGCGGGCGACCCGGGACCTGATGGCCGCCGAGTTCGGGTTCCGCGGCTACGACGCCGTCCAGCTCAAGGAGATCTTCGGCCTGCTCCGCGGCCTGCGCCTGGCCGCCGGCGACTTCGTCCCCGGGGCCTCGTGACGGGCTTCATCCCCGCGGCCCGGTGACGGGCGACGGGCGCCAGCTCAGCCCGCCGTCGAAGGTGAACCAGACCGTGCCGGCCGCGGGGTCGGCGGGCAGCGCGACGCCCTGCTCGGCGGTGGTCATGCCCACGTAGCCGAACCCGCCGCCCGGCGCCGGCCCGTCCAGCGCCGCCGCCTGCCAGGTGCCGCTTCCGGCCGGCAGCACGTCGATGCCCTGGCTGGTGGCGAGCACCACGGTGCCGGCCGGGCTGGCGGCCGTGGAGGCGATCGTGCCCGCGGCCGGCGCTGCGACGCCGTCCCGCCACGCGATCCCGCCGTCGTCGGAGGTGTAGACCGGGTTCCCGGCGCCGCCCGGCGACGGGCAGACCACGACGAGGTCCGCCGCGCTCGCCGCGGCGAGCAGCGCGCCCGCGGGCTGGCCGCCGGCCTGCGCCGGCCCGGCGGCGCACGGGATGCGGCCGGCCCGCTGCCAGGCCGCGACCGGGCCGACCGGCCCGGCGTACAGCGTCCCGTCCGGGGCGAGCAGGTAGCCGCGGCTCCCGGTGAGCGCCAGCGACGCGGTCCCGTAGCCGCCGGCCAGCCCGGTGGTCGCGGCGCCCACCGGCGCCCACCCGGAGCCGGAGGCGGTGGCGGAGTACAGCGTGAAGCTGGAGCACCGGGCGGCGTACGCCGCCCCGCCGCCGCGGCAGGACGCGAACACGCCGAACGCCCGGTCGCCCGCCGCCTCCAGGTCGGTGACCCGCAGCCCGTGGGTATCGACCGCGGTCCAGTCCTGCCCGCCGTCGTGCGTCGCGAACAGCTGCGGCCCGAACGCCCAGCCGTCCGCGGCGTTCAGGAACCTGACCTGGCTCACCCCGGCCGGCCCGGCGGGCGGGCCGGCCAGCGGCGCGGGCACGCCGGCCCAGGTCTTCCCCGCGTCGCCGGTCCGCGCCATCGAGGTGCAGTACTGGGTGGCGCAGTGGCCCGGCGTGCCGGCCTGTCCGATCACCCAGCCGGTGTGGATGCCGATGAAGGTGACCGAGGAGGGCCGAAAGTTGGCCGGCACCGGCCCGCCGGGCGGCGTGGCGGGCGCCGACGCGCTCCCGGCCAGGCCGCCCGGGCCGGTGCCGGTCGCCGGCGCCGACGGCGCCGAGGAGGCGTTCCCGGCCTGGGACTGCGGGGCGGGCGGGCCCGGCCGCAGGCTGACCACCTGCGGCACGGTCACCGCGGCGGCGGCGACCGCCGCCGCCGCGCCCGCGGTGACCGCAAGCCTGCGCAGCTTGCGACGGCGCGCCCGGCGCCTGATCAGCTCGAAGGTCCCCGGCGGCGGCGGCAGCGGTTCGACGCGCCCGCCGGGCCAGGGATCGAGGTCGTCGCGGCGGTCAGCCATCGCGTTCCTCCAGCGCCGTCTTCAGCCTGGCCCGCGCCGCGAACAGGTCGGCCTTGATCGTGCCCTCCGGCCGGCCGAGCAGCGTCGCGACCTCCCTGACGCCGAACCCCCCGTAGTAGTGCAGCAGGAACGGGTCGCGCAGCCGCCGCGGCAGCGATCCGATGAGGCCGCGCACGTCCACGTCCTGGGCCGGGTGGGCCACCGGATCGGCGGCCGCCCCGGCGGTGACGCTGCGCATCGCCCGCCGCTCGCGCTCGGCCCTGCGCCAGTGGTCCCGCACCAGGTTGGTCGCGATCATGTACAGGTAGCTGTTCGGGCTGTCCACCCGCACCCAGCGGGACAGCAGCCGGACGAACGCCTCGGACGCGATCTCGTGCGCGACCTCCTCGTCGCCGACAAGCCGCCGCACCCACCCGGCAAGCGTCGGGTACACGCTCCTGAACAGCTCCTCGGCGCCGTCGGTGCCGCCACTGCCGCCCCTGTGAGCCTCAGCGGTGCCCACCGGCTCCCCTTCGACGATGTTGCCGGCGGCCGGGCCGGGCAACGCGCCGCCGCGCCCCGCGCGCCCGCCGCCCGGCAGGAATATCACGTCGGGGCCCGTCGGGGCGTCCTGCAGAACGCCCGTGTGATACGGCAAGGTCTACCACATTTCTGCCCGGCGGCCGGCCCGCCGCGCCCGTCGTTCCCGGCCCGGGCGCGCCCCCGTGACGTCCGGGCCACCGCTGTCGCGCAAGGCGAGCCCCGCCTTGCGCTCTTACAGACGGCGCGGCCCGCCCGCCGGTTGCGCAGGGACCGGACTTTTTTTTATCCAGAACGGCCGGTGGTGCCTCGCCCCGGCACCGTGCCCCGGCTCCGGCGCGGGCGGCCCCGCAATCGCCCGCCCCGGTGAGCGCCTAGACTGGAGGTCCGGATAGTAGGACGTCCTACTATCCGGCGCACGCATCACCCGGAGGCAGGCTCATGGACGATTCGGAGGCGGCCTGGCGGCGCCGGTTCGAGGCGGCGCCCAAGCGCGACGCCGACTTCACCACCCTGTCGGGACTGGAGGTGGAGCCGGTCTACGGCCCGCCGCCGGGCTCGGTGGTGCCGGGGATGGAGCGGATCGGCTGGCCGGGACTGTTCCCGTTCACCCGCGGCATCCATGCCACCGGCTACCGGGGCAAGCCGTGGACGATCCGGCAGTTCTCCGGCTTCGGCAGCGCGGCCCAGACCAACGAGCGGTACAAGATGCTGCTGCGCGCCGGCGGCACGGGCCTGTCGGTGGCCTTCGACATGCCGACGCTGATGGGCCGGGACTCCGACGACCCGCGGTCGGCCGGCGAGGTCGGGCACTGCGGCGTGGCGGTCGACTCGGCGGCCGACATGGACGTGCTGTTCGACGGCATCCCGCTGGGCGAGATCAGCACGTCGATGACGATCAGCGGCCCGGCGGTCCCGGTGTTCTGCATGTACCTGGTGGCGGCCGAACGCCAGGGGGCCGAGGTCTCCCGCCTGGACGGCACGCTGCAGACCGACATCTTCAAGGAGTACATCGCGCAGAAGGAGTGGCTGTTCCCGCCCGGCCCGCACCTGCGGCTGATCGGCGACCTGATGACCTGGTGCGCGGCGCGCATCCCGAGGTACAAGCCGCTGTCGGTGTCCGGCTACCACATCAGGGAGGCGGGCGCGACGGCCGCGCAGGAGCTTGCCTTCACGCTGGCCGACGGGTTCGGCTACGTGGAACTGGGCCTGTCCCGCGGGCTGGACGTGGACGAGTTCGCGCCGCGGCTGTCGTTCTTCTTCGACGCGCACATCGACTTCTTCGAGGAGATCGCCAAGTTCCGCGCCGCGCGGCGGATCTGGGCCCGGTGGCTGCGCGACGTCTACGGCGCGAAGACGGAGCGGGCGCAGTGGCTGCGGTTCCACACCCAGACGGCCGGGGTGTCGCTGACCGCGCAGCAGCCGGGCAACAACATCGTGCGCACCGCGATCGAGGCGCTGGCGGCGGTGCTGGGCGGGACCAACTCGCTGCACACCAACGCGCTGGACGAGGTGCTCGCGCTGCCGAGCGACCAGGCGGCCGAGACCGCGCTGCGCACCCAGCAGGTGATCATGGAGGAAACCGGGGTGGCGAACGTGACCGACCCGCTCGGCGGCTCGTGGTACGTGGAGGCGCTCACCGACAAGCTGGAGGAGCAGGCGGAGCAGGTCTTCGCCAGGATCAGGCAGATGAGCCCGGACGGCTCGATGACCGGCGGTATCCTGGCCGGCATCTCCGACGGCTGGTTCACCGGCGAGATCGCCGACGCCTCGTTCGGCTACCAGCAGAAGCTGGACAAGGGCGAGAAGAAGATCGTCGGCGTCAACAGCCACACCGACACGATCGCGGCGCCGCTGGAGATCCTGCGCATCGGCCCCGAGGTGGAAGCCGAGCAGGTCCGCGCGCTGGCCCGCCGCCGGGCCGGACGCGACAACCGCGCGGTGGACGCGGCGCTGGCCGCGCTGGCCGCCGCGGCCCGCACCGACGCCAACCTGGTGCCGCCGATGCTGGACGCCGCGCGCGCCGAGGCCACGCTCGGCGAGATCTGCGGCACGCTGCGCGAGCAGTGGGGCAGCTACGCCGAGCCCGCGGCCTTTTAGCCCGAACTTCGGTTTAGCCCGCACGTCCCCGCCCCGGCCCGGGGGGAAGGTCGGTTTGGCCCAGAGGGCGACCGCCGGTCACCCCCTCCGGCCGCCGCGGTCCTCGCCGTCGCGGCCTCTCACCCGCCTCGCCCGCCTCGCCCGCCTCGCCCGCCGCGCCATCCGCGGGGGCTAGCAGGGGCTCGCGACCGGCAGGCCGGCGTCCTTGGCGGCGGCGAGCAGCCGCTCGTCGTAGGCCACGAACGCGGTCAGGTCTCGTTTCACCCGCAGCGCCGACGCCAGGTGGATGGCCTGCGCCAGGCTGAGTTCCCGCGGCGGCAGCGTCGCCGAGTTGTCCAGCACGTCGGCGGTCAGCGCCACCCGCGCGATCCGCCGCAGCACCCGGTAGCTGCGCGGCAGCGCGCCGGGTTCCGCCCGCCAGATCGCCCGCGGCACCTCCGCGCGGCACGTCGCGCTGGACACCAGCGGCTGGTCGGCGCGCTCGGACAGCCAGCTCGCCAGCGCGGCCGACTCCGGCTCGGCCAGCGCCAGCTTGACCAGCGCCGAGGAGTCGAGGTAGATCACCGGCCCTCCTCCCGCCAGGGGTAGGGCTCGAGGTCGGCGGCGCCGCCGCTCTCGTCGGCGGGCTCGATGATCCCGGCCGCGATCAGGCGCTCCATCGGGCTGCCCGGCTCGTTGGCCGGGACCAGCCGCGCCACCAGCCGTCCCCGGTTGGTGATGTCCACCGTGTAGCCCTTCTCGGCCAGGTCCACGTACACGCTCGCGTGCTGGCGCAGTTCCCTGATCCCGATGCGCCTGTCGGGCCCCGGCCGCCCCGCCGCGGCGGCCCCGGCCCGCAATGCCCCGGCCCGCAATGCCCCGGCCCGCAGCGCCCCGGCCGGCAGTGCCTCGGCGCGCGGGGCGGGCCGGCCGGGCTCCCGTCCCCGTGCCGGGCGGTCGCCGGCGCCGCGCCCCGCGCCGGCCTGCGTCGGGTCTCCTGCCACACTCATCGTGTCACGGTAGCACGTCCGATGCTACGGAGCGGGTGATGGCGGCCCGGCGAGTCGGCCCCGCCGCGCGTCGATCTGGCGCTGCGCCTCGGCGACGACCCGCCCGACGTCCCGGCCGAACCTGACGTCGCACGGGTGGCCGGTGCGTCCCGAGCGCGCGTTGGCGGCGAGTTCGGCGAGCGCGGTCCGCAGCGCCGCGCACCGGTCGCCGGTGCCGACCGGCGCGGGCGACCGGCCGGCCCCACCCCACAGGCACGCCTCGAAGCCGGCGGCCGCCGCGCCCGCGCTCTGGGTGACGGTCACCGTGCTCGTCGCCCCGCTGCGGTGATGCAGGATCAGGTGGGCGACGTCGGCCGGGCCCGCGTCGGCGGTCACCGAGGTCACCGGGCCGAGGGCGGCCCACAGCAGCGAGATCACGTGCGGGCCGATGTCCCACAAGGCGCCCCTGTCCCGCCGCCACGGCGTGTTGAACGGGCTCGAGGCGTCCAGCGACGATCCGAACCAGGCGGCGACGCCGCCGGCCCAGCCGCCGCGGGCGGTGACGTCGGCCAGCCAGGCGCGCACGTCCGCCATGAACCTGTGCGTGAAGAAGACCACCGACGCCACCCCGGCGGCGGCCACCGCGTCGGCCAGGTCGTCCGCCGCCGCCTGCGAGATCGCGATCGGCTTCTCCAGTAGCAGATGCCGGCCGGCCCGGGCGGCGCGGGCGGCGATCGGCGCCTGCACGTCCGGCGGGACCGCGAACGCGACCGCGTCGACGTCGGCGAGCAGCGCCGCCAGGTCCCGGCAGGCGGTGGCGCCGTGGCCGGCCGCGAGCGCGGCCGCGGCGTCCGCGTTGCGGCCCCAGACCGAGGCGAGCTGGATGCCCTCGGTCGAGGCGAGCGCGGGCGCGTGCACGGTACGCGCCCAGTAGCCGGTGCCGACCAGGCCGAACCTCAGCGGTGCCGATGTCACAACGCGATCATGCCACGCCGGGAACGGCGTGCGCCGCAACGGTGCCGTCAGCCGACCTTGACCCGGCGGTCGGCGCCGGCCGTCCCGGACGGCTCGGCCTGCCGGCCGCGGGCGGTGGCGGAGCGCGCCCTGGCCGCCAGGATCCCGGTGCGGGCCAGCACCATGCCGATGGCCATGAAGATGAGGCCGTCGGTCAGCGCGCCGACGCTGATGTGGCTGGTCACCAGCCAGCGGCCGAGTTGGGCGGCGAAGATGTGGTTCGACCCTGAAGTTTCGTACTTTTGATAGTGGCTGGGGGCTGGCGGTCGTCTGGGGCGCAGATCGGCGGATGTGGCGACACGCCCGGCTTGCGGGCTTTGGTGCGTGAACTGGCGGGCTGAACACGGAAGCAT
>Ga0209061_1001819_pt1 | contig 31547 bp, 27 predicted proteins | sample Coa_R1_10_FD_187157 | JGI IMG/M metagenome (GOLD analysis project Ga0209061, IMG submission 187157) | Surface soil microbial communities from Centralia Pennsylvania, which are recovering from an underground coalmine fire - Coalmine... | ecosystem: Environmental > Terrestrial > Soil >... | reverse complement strand
CCCCGCAAGCTATCATCCCTATGCGAGCGCCGCAGGCGCGAGCAAGCGTATCGGAAAGCAGCCAGCATCGAAACAGGAATAGCACTACTTGCGCGAAACGGGGTTTGAAGGTAGCATATGGAAGTACACCCGGAACCATCAAAGCTAGTACCGGTAGCTAGATCTCTTGCATGCTGAGTTGTGAAAGAGTATACTCAGGTTCAGTAGGCAGTACAGGTAGCAAGCGGTAATGGGAATCTCGCAGCCAGCAAAATAAGCTCGGCGTTGCGTTTTTCTCTGTGTCGGTGTAATATGAACCAGAACACGATGGGCAGGAAGTTATCCCACGGGTTCTCCATGTCGGAGGCCCGGAGCTGGCTCTGCCTCAACGCAGAGGGCGCTATACAATTGAAGATTCGAGACGACTGCCAGGTGTACAGTACTGAGCGCACAAATCGAGAGCTACTGAAGTACGGGAGAGAAACACGTTGTCCAAGCAACTCCGGCTCGATGTCGCGCAGCTAACAGATGTTGGCCGCAAGCGTCCCCACAATGAAGACAATATGGCCTATGTCATTCCTAAGGACATGCAGGTAATGACGCGTAAAGGGGCGCTCTTTATTGTGGCCGATGGTATGGGCGGGCACGCGGCAGGTGAGGTGGCAAGCGAAATTGCTGTCGATACCGTCAGCAACGTGTACTATCAAGATGACAGTGATGATATACCCACCGCGCTGCTGCATGCCATCAGGCGCGCCAATGCACTGATTCACCAGCGAGCCGCTGAAGATATGCTGCGCAGCGGCATGGGCACGACGTGCGTTGCTGCTGTCCTGCGTGGTAGTACGGCCTTTATCGCCAACGTCGGTGACAGCCGGGCCTACCTGATACGGCGCGGCCTGATCAGGCAGATATCACAGGATCATTCATGGGTGGAAGAACAGGTACGCGCCGGCCTGCTTACCAGAGACCAGGCGCGTTCGCACGCTCAGCGCAATGTCATTACACGCTGTTTAGGCACCCAGGCCGAGGTGGAGATCGATGTTTTCACAGAGGTGCTGGAAGAGGGCGATTCGCTGATTCTCTGCACCGATGGCCTCTCCGGGCTGATCTCTGAGGAAGAACTGCGTGTCACCGTTGAGCAGTATGCGCCCCAGGAGAGCGTGTACCACCTGGTAGAACGCGCGAACGAGAACGGCGGGCCAGATAATATTACCGCGATTGTGATTCGTGTCGAGGAACTGGGCTGGGAACCGCCTGGTACGCGCTATCCCGTGTATGTGGGAGGGCGCGAGATGGCAAGCGAGGATACCGCCGTGCTCGGAAGGCTCCCCGGCTCGCTGGGTCTGCCCGCACGCTCTGACAATGGTCGTACCATCAGCGCTCCGCTGCGCCTGAGCAGCGGCCCCCTGCTCTCTCCCGAGCAGGCGACGATTCCGCAGCCGATGCTGCCGCCGGCACGGCCCAGACGCAAGCGCACGCTGTATCCCGTGCTGGCTGTATTTGTGCTGCTTGTCCTCGCGCTTGCCGGTGGATCGGCTTATTATTTCTTTTTACGTGGCCCCTCCGTCAATGCCGACACATTAATTTCTCAGGCCAGCCAGCTTGTCAATGAGGCACAGGCCGAGGTAACAGGCAATCCCTCCGACGCCTTGCAGAAGCTGGCCCAGGCCCAGGCCGACATGCGCCAGGCGCAGACGGTCTCGCTGAGCAGCACGCAGCAAACCAGGCTACGAACCCTGCTCCAGGGCAACTTCACTACTACGGCGAAGGCGGCTATCACCAGCTACAACCGGCAGGCCCTGATCACGCCTTTAAGCCTGACCACGCCCTGCGTCAATACCACCGCCGCTCCTGTGAGCAGTGGGAGCACAAACACGCAGGCGGCGAGCCTGGCCGTGATCCAGGATGGCAAGGGCAATCTGTTTTCCTATGCTCTGGGCACCGATCACAACCTCTATCCGCTCAATACTCAGCATAGCTTTGGCAACAAGGTCGCACTACCGCAGCCGCAGGTGACGATGCTCGCCAGCGATAGCCAGCGCCTGTTCGCCCTTATGGTGCAGCCAGGCAAAGATAACGGCCCCAGCAGCTACAGCCTGGGACTGCTGACCGCAAAGCCCAGTGGGGATCTCCAGGTGACGAATACGGTCAATATCGACCCGAACTTGATGAAAGGGGGCCTGGCCCCGAAACTGATCACGGCCTGGGGCAACGATGTCTATGTGCTGCTGACCTCTGATAGCACACCTAACACCGCCGAGATCCTTGACTATACCGCCGACAAGAATAACAAGTTGAACGGCAACCCGCATAGCGCCAGAATTTCCGTGTCGACCAGCGTGATCAGTATAGCGGCCTTCTCTGGCGGGCAGTTGTTCCTGCTCTACAGCAATGGAGATGTGCAGAGCCTGCAATTTGCGTCGCCGAATCAGGCGGCGGTGAGCGTGGTGCTGCAAAGCCCTATCGCTCCCTCCCTGGCGGTCAGCCCGAGCGAGTTTACGCCCGCGACCCCGGTGCCAACCTCCGCGGCACAGCCTACCAGATTCCTCTCAGTGCCCGGGGCGACGTTGCTGGCCGCCGGAACGGTTGGCGGGAGCGCGCACCTGTATATTGCCGATGGCGCCTATCACCGCATCCTCGATCTGCAAGAGGCCCAGGTGCCCACCACTCCTACCGCAACCGCCACCAGCGCTAAACCGACGCCGACCGCCACCGGCGCCGTCACCGGAGGCGGAGTCGCCGCCACCGGCGCTGGCAGCCAGGGGCAGGTCACGATGCAGCTCGTACAGCAGTACGCTTCGGCCACACTTCTGCCGACGACGAATAGCCTGGTCGTCGATCCCAAAGGCGCGAATGTTTACCTCCTCGTGCAGAATCCGCAGAATAGTGCTACACTGAATCTGCTTTCGATTCAGCTCCAGACCCAGAACTCATGCACACCATAGAGGTTGTCTGACTGGTGGTGCTATTGGGCGCTCGCGCCTGCGGCGCTCACTTTGTGTATAGTGTTAATGTGAAAAATGCGCAGCGCGCATTTTTCACATTAACACTATACACTTCTGGAATGAGCAGGATTCGCGACATTGTAAGACCTGGCATACAATCATAAGCAAGGAGCATACGAACGTGGGCTTTGAGGTGTTTTTTCGCACAGCCACCTGTGGAGAACTGAATGCGGATGCCGCCGGGCGCGAGGTGACGCTCGCCGGCTGGGTCAACCGCCGCCGCGATCACGGCGGGCTGATTTTCCTGGATCTGCGTGATCGCTATGGCATCACACAAATCGTCTGTGATCCCGAACGTTCGCCAGAGGCCCATCGCGCGGCCTCCGAGGTGCGCTCAGAATATGTGATCCAGGTGAGCGGCACAGTTGTACGCCGCCTGCCGGGAACAGAGAATCCCAACTTGAGCACAGGCGCTATCGAGGTCGCTGCGCAGCGCATCGTGATTCTCAATCCTTCGCGCACGACGCCATTTCCCATTAGCAACGACGTTCAGGTAGACGAGTCCCTGCGGCTCAAATATCGCTACCTCGACCTGCGTCGCCCGCGCATGCGTGATAACATCATCCTCCGACACCGCGTGGTCAAGGTGATCCGCGATTACCTGGATGAGCGCGGTTTCCTGGAAATCGAGACGCCGATCCTGATGAAGAGTACGCCGGAGGGGGCCAGGGACTACCTCGTGCCCAGCCGCCTCTATCCCGGCCAGTTCTACGCGCTGCCGCAGTCCCCGCAGCAGCTCAAACAGTTGTTGATGGTCGCGGGACTGGATCGCTACTTCCAGATCGCGCGCTGTTTCCGCGACGAAGATCAGCGCGCGGACCGGCAGCCGGAGTTCACACAGCTTGACCTGGAGATGGCATTTGTGTCGGAGGATGACGTGATGAAGCTGATCGAGGGGCTGCTGATCCACCTGATCGAACGGACGACGCACAAACGTATCAAGGAGCGGCCCTTCCCGCGCCTGAGCTATAAAGATGCGATGGCGCGCTACGGTACCGATCATCCCGACCTGCGCTTCGATCTGCCGCTGGTCGAGATCTCGGACCTGGCAGCAGCGGGAAACTTCGGCGTATTCCACACAGCCCTCGCCGCCGGGGGCATGGTCAAGGGCATACGCGTGCCCGGAGCTGGCGGCTACAGTCGCCGGGAAATAGATGAACTCACCGAGTTCGCGCGCACTCTTGGCGCCAAAGGGCTGGTCTCGCTGGCGATCAGTGCGGCGGGCGATGTGAAATCTCCGCTCACCCGCTTTATGTCGGGCGACGAGGTTCAGGCTATCATCAGCCGGCTCCAGGGGCAGCCGGGCGACCTGCTGCTCTTTGTAGCCGATAGCGCTAAGGTATGCAATGATGTGCTCTTCCGCCTGCGCGTGAGGATGGCCGAACGCCTGGGGTTGATCGATCCCGACGAGATGGCGCTCTGCTGGGTGGTTGACTTCCCCCTGCTGCATTATAATGAGGAAGAGCAGCGTTACGAGGCCGAGCATAATCCCTTCTCCGGCATGGATGAGGCACATATTGACCGCCTCGACAGCGATCCTTTGAACGTGCGGGCGAAACAGTACGACATCATCTGCAATGGCTACGAGATCGGCGGCGGCAGCGTGCGTATCAACGTCGCGGAACTGCAACACAAGGTCTTCTCGCTGATGGCCCTCAACGATGAGCAGATCAAAGAACAATTCGGGCATATGCTCGAAGCGTTCGAGTACGGCGCGCCTCCCCACGGCGGCATCGCGCTGGGCATAGATCGCCTGGTGATGCTAATGGCCGACGAGGATAGCATTCGTGAGGTCATCGCCTTCCCCAAGACGCAGAGCGCTCAGGATCTGCTGATGGGCGCACCATCTCCCGTGGACGAGCAGCAGTTACGGGAACTGCACCTGCGGCTGCGCACCGACGAAAAATAATTTTGCGTAGAGTTGACAAAAGTGGGTCCCGCCGCACGGCGTGGCCCACTTTTGTCAACTCTACGCAAAAAGCTCCCATCATCTCGTATATTGAAAGCGAGGGACCGCTGCCGGCGGGCCGGATTTGGATTGAGTTTTATAATTATTATTAGGTAGGCTTATATAAATAAGCAACCTCGCTACCGCATAAAGTTGCCTATCGCAGCACTATCCTGGTTATTTTTTGATACATCCGGTTGGGAGGATGGAAGGAGGAGACAATGACATCGATCAATCAAGGGAATAGCAATCGCGCAGCAGCATCGGCGCCCGCCAGCGCTACAAATCCGGTGAATACGATCCATCGCCAGGGGAGCCTGGGTAATACTACAGTGGGCCTCGCCCCCAAATTTGTACCCACGCTGAGCGAGGATGATGCAGTTATCCAGGCGCGTTTGCTCAAGGCGCTGGCCGATCCTACCCGCTTGCGCATCCTGAGCCTGCTCAGTCGTCACGAAGGGGAGGTATGTGTCTTCGAGATCGTTGAGAGCTTCACCCTGGAGCAGCCCACTATTTCGCATCATTTGCGTATTTTGCGTGACGCGGGCCTGGTAGATTGCCGAAAAAAGGGCCTCTGGGCCTATTACTATGTCCGGCGCGAAGCGTTGAGCCGCGCACGCGATGTTATCGAGGGGCTTGCCTGATACTGCTGCGGGGCAGGACAGGCTGCTGATGCATGCGCTTTCCGGCGTGCATGCATTTTCCCATTCCCGCTTTGTTCCAATTTGTGCACCGCCGCATGATAACAAGGTATACCGCACGGGATCGGGAATGCCGTTTTGAGCGGCCGCTCAGAACGGCATTCCCGAACTGACCTTCGCGAATCCCAGGGCTTCGCGGAGCGCCTCTTGACAAGAGCGCGAGAATTTAGTATGCTACAGCATGTGATCTGACGGTGTAGCTCAGTGGATAGAGCGTCTCCCTGCGGAGGAGAAGGTCGGAGGTTCGACCCCTCTCACCGTCGTTCGTTTAGCCCGCTTCAAAAGCGGGCTTCTTCTTTTCTCTCCCGGTACTTCGTGCCGTTTTTGCCGGGCTGACAGCAACCGTGACAGCAACGAAATTTCCCTGGTTCGTCAGCAGGGTGTCCAGGCGGTTCGCGGCTTCCTTCTGCAAGGATGGACGCACATGCGAGCAGGTGTCAAGCGCCTTGCTGACGGTGCTGTGACCTGGCAGTTCTCGCACGATCTTTGGATGCACGCCCATAGAGAGTAACAGCGAGGCCGTGCTATGACGCACGTCGTGAATGAAGAACGTTATAATGCAGCGGCAAGAGAGTGTCAGAGTTCACATAGTAAATATGTCCATGCTCATATACCTATCTATTATTGAAGCGTTAATCTATGTGACGTTAGCTACACACTATGAACGCAAAAGGAGTTTACTGTTATGGGTGCAGCGCTGAAAGGCCCGTTCGGACCGGTACCACTCGGATCTTCGGTTATCACTATTGGTCGCGCACCAGATAACCAGCTGGCGCTTCAAGATCCGCAGGCTTCATCGCATCACGCGGAAATCCATCCGGCGGGGCCTGCATATAGCATCACTGACAGGGGCAGCACCAACGGAACGTTTGTTAATGAGCAGCGTATTGCACCTCAGATGCCACACATCCTCAATATGGGAGATCGCATCCGCATCGGGAGCACAGTCTTCACCTATGAGACGGACGGAGCCGGAGCCTTCGCGGCTACTACAGTTGCCGAGCCTGTTCCTGATCAGGGGATGGCCGGCGGCGCGGCCTACGGAAACTACGACCAGTGGCAGCCACAGGCGGGGATAGCTGGAAGCTCACCACAAAACTCGCCCTACGCACCACCGCAGTCGCCACCGCAGGCGCCGGCTTTCCCTCAGCAGCCGGGCTACCCGAACTACCAGCCTCCCCCGGCCTTCCCCCCGTCGCCCGATAGCTATGGGCAGGCGCCGGGGTATCCCCGGCAGCCGGGCTATCCAAACTACCAGCAGCCCCCGGCTTTCCCTCAGCAGCCGGGCAGCTTCCCCAATTACGGGCAGGCGCCGGGCTTCCCTCAGCAGCCGGGCTTTCTGCCGCCTGTACCACAGACGCCGCCGCCGAAAAAGAGCAGCGCCGGCCTGATCGCAGTCCTGGTCGTCCTAGCTGTCCTGGTTGTTGGCGGCCTGGGCTTCTTCGTCCTGCGCGGCCACGGCAACTCAACCAGTAACACTCCCACCGCCAGCAGCACGCCCACCGCAACTCCTACGCCCGTCTCAACACCGCAGCAAACGCTGACGGCCTATTGCAATGCCATCAAAGCGGGAGATTATAACACGGCCTATAACCAGTTCTCATCAAGCATGCATAGCAAAGAGACGGAACAGCAATACGCAGCCGGCGTGGCAAAGGCTACCGCCCAGGCTGGGAAACCCACCGATTGCACGTACACCAACGTGCAGACGAACGGCAATACCGGCACAGCTACCTTGAATCTTTCGTTCGCCAATGTGCCCGCTCCGGTCAGCGCAAAAGTCAATCTGCTCAAGGAGAACGGCGTCTGGAAACTGAATGGAGGAGCCGTCCAGCAGTCCCAGCCATAATTAAAGAACAGGCAAGAAAAAACCACTCTCCTCGATTGAATTGAGGAGAGTGGTCGCTTTTACCAGGCAGCTACAAAGCTGGCTACTCCATCGTCATCGCGCCGGTAGGCAGGCGGAAAACGCTGTGACCGCCATTGACCATGCCCGCCAGCGCCACGTACCAGGCAACCAGCGCCGAGACGATGCCCAGCCAGCCGCCGATAACCAGCAGGATAGCGCTCGCCCCTGCCAGTTCTCCAATCGTCAGCAGGAGGAAGGACAGGAACATAAGAGCCAGGACGATCAGGAATGCCAGGTTGGTTCTGAGCGAACCCAGCAGCAGCACTGCCGAGAAAATCGTCCAGCAGAGGAAGAAGAGACCCAGCGCGGTATGCAGAACGCCGGCCCGCGTAAGAGCGCTGGCAACACCCAGCGTAGGAACAAAAGCCAGGCCAAAGGCGATCAAGAACCCCCCATAAGCTGAGAAGAGGGTGGCCGCGATGGTATTGTCCCTCCTGAATTCCCACATACCTGCGAGAAGCTGAACAATACCGCCGTAAATGATAGCGGCCATTGCGGCAAGGGCGATGCTTGAACCGCCGGAAGGAACGATAAAACCAGCGTAGATGCAGCCAATAAGGGCAGTAGTAAACGCAAAAGCGCTCATACCTAGCGGCATGGGATTGGCAACCGCACTCACTTCGGGCTGTTCTACATGTTCAGTACCGGCTGCAAATTGAGCCATTGAAATCCCACCTTTCTTTACATTGCTCTAGAAAGACTAACAATACATGTGCCAGAATCCGGTGCATACTTGGCAAACATGACATGCAGCCTCCAGGCGTCTGCTCTGTGCAGGCGTCGATGCCCACTGGTAGTAAAAGGCAGGTCATCCACGTCATCATGGATGGCTTCTGGCTCGTCCTGAAACAAAAGGGAAAGGGCGATGGACCCTGCTGCCATTCATCAGAACGACAGCTTAACCAGTATAACGTGGCTGATCTTTACCCGATAGCGCACCTCCTTTCGCTTTCTCTCCCCTGCGCCCCGCCTGTACTTCCTCGTACTCGAGGGCATGGGTTGAGTATGGATGATACTACATTTAGATGTTTATATTATAGTACTTTCTGCAAGATCTGCAAGCTTATCAATAGATCACCGGATATGGCTGCTCTTGCAACCGGGGCCGCAACAAAATGGTATATAATTTGGGCAACGGTGCAATGATGCAAGCATATTTTCATACTATTCGGAAAGGCAGAGAGCGCTATGGCAACGCCATCCAGCAACGACCAACCGCTATGGGAACCCTCGGATCAACTCAAAGAGCAGGCCAACGTGACGCATTACATGCGCTGGCTCGCCCAGGAGAAGGGATTGAGCTTCCAGACGCGCGACGAGCTGTGGCAGTGGTCGGTTGAGCATCTCGAAGACTTCTGGGCCTCGATCTGGGATTACTTTCACGTCAAAGCTTCGCAGCCCTACACAACAGTATTGCGCGAGCGCAAGATGCCCGGCGCGGACTGGTTCCCCGGCGCCCGGCTCAACTTCGCCGAACATGTCTTCAGGAACGCCTCCACCAGTCGCCCGGCGCTGATCTTCCGCTCCGAACGGCACGATCTGGTCGAGGTATCGTGGAGCGAACTGCGCCAGAAGGTAGGAGCCGTCGCCAGAGCGCTGCGAGCGATGGGCGTGCAGCGCGGCGATAGAGTCGTGGCCTACCTGCCCAACATCCCGCAGACAGTGATCGCCTTCCTCGCCTGCGCCAGCATGGGCGCGATCTGGTCCAGTTGCGCACCCGACTTTGGCACCAACAGCGTGATCGATCGCTTCAAGCAGATAGAACCGAAAGTGCTGTTCGCCGTCGATGGCTATCAATACAACGGCAGGAGCTTTGACCGGCGCCCTATCGTCGCCGAACTGCAAAAGGCACTGCCCACGCTGCAAAAAACCGTGCTGGTTCCCTACCTCTTCGCGGAAGACGAGGTGATACCCGAGAGCCTTGAGAATACGATCCCGTGGCATCATATGCTGGCTGAACCCGGCGAGGTGACGTTCGAGCAGGTTCCCTTCGATCACCCTCTCTGGGTACTCTATTCCTCCGGCACAACTGGCCTGCCCAAAGCCATTGTACAGGGGCATGGCGGCATCCTGCTCGAACATCTCAAGGGCATTTTCCTGGATATGGACCTGAAAGCGGGGGACCGTTTCTTCTGGTTCACGACAACCGGATGGATGATGTGGAACCTGCTGACCAGCGGGCTGCTTGTGGGCTGCGTTGTCGCGCTCTACGATGGCAGCCCATCCTATCCCGATTTCGGCACGCTCTGGAAGTATGCCGCCGATGCTGGCATCGACTTCTTTGGTGTGAGCGCAGGCTTTATTTCCTCCTGCATGAAGGCCGGGATTGAGCCAGGTAAGCAGTTCGACCTGAGCAAGCTGCGCGCCATTGGTTCCACTGGCTCGCCGCTGCCGCCAGAGGGCTTCCGCTGGGTTTATGAACATGTCAAGCGCGACCTCTGGCTCGTCTCGATCAGCGGGGGCACCGATGTGTGCTCGGCATTCGTAGGCGGCTCCATCCTGCTGCCGGTTTATGCCGGAGAAATCCAGTGCCGTATGCTGGGAGCAAAGGTCGAGGCTTTCGACGAGCAAGGACGGCCACTCACCGACGAAGTTGGCGAACTGGTGATCACTGAACCGATGCCTTCCATGCCCCTCTACTTCTGGAACGATCCTGAGAATAAGCGCTATCTGGAGAGCTATTTCAGCATCTATCCGGGCATCTGGCGGCATGGAGACTGGATCAAGCTCACACCCAGGGGCAGCGCGATCATCTATGGACGCTCCGATTCGACGATCAATCGCATGGGCATCAGAATGGGGAGCAGCGAGATCTACAGTGCAGTAGAGAGTCTGCCAGAGGTGCTAGATAGTCTGGTTGTCGGCGTCGAGCTGCCCGGTGGGCGCTACTATATGCCGCTCTTCGTCGTCTTGAGAGATGGCGTCCAACTGGATGACGCGCTCAAGGCGCGGATCAAGGAGCAATTGCGCAAAAACGTCTCGCCGCACCACGTTCCCGACGAGATTTTCGCGATTCCAGAGGTTCCGCGCACACTCAGCGGCAAAAAGATGGAGGTCCCTGTAAAGAAACTGCTGATGGGCGCCCCACTGGAAAAAGCCGTCAGCACCGGCGCAATGGGCAACCCGCAATCCATGCAATACTTTATTCAGTTCGCCAACAGGGTTAAGGAGCGCTAGCCCCATACCCCCCTTTTCCCTTGCTACGCGGGCAGGAGGGGGACAGGGGGCGGCAGTTCCCTGACGGGGGCACGGGGGTGTCCCCCGCATCAATCTCCTTTCCCCTTTTTACGTGCTAACAATAAAAAAACTATAGAAAGTGCTTTTGATGAAAATGAAAAAATCAGTCTGGCTCCCTATCGCCATCACGCTTGAGATTATCGCGCTCGAAGTTGGTGCGTATACTTACGCCGCGCTGCATCATCGCGAGCCTCTTCATATCCTGGCAATGACGCTCGCGCTCGGCGTGATCGCGCTCATCGTCGGCTCCATCGTCGCCCGCAGCAGCAAACGCACGCTGCTCTATGGCATGATCGCCTTCGGCATCGTCGCGCTCTGTATCGGGCTGTACAGCATAAGGTTTCTGCACTACCATGAACGCGCCGGCCTGGCTATCGGGACCGGCCTGATCTGCCTCGTCGGAGGCTGCGCAGGCATCCTCGTGCCGCGCTCTCGGCTGGCCGTGCTTGCCGGAGTGGTCATCCTGGGAGCCATCGCGCTTGGCATCGGTTTCTACAACCTGACTGTTCTGGAATATTATGGTCGGGCGTATATGGTGCTCGGCACAGGCGCGCTCTGCGTCCTTATCGGCCTGGTCGGCCTCGCCACTCTACATCGTACTCGCACACAACTGCGCACCTGACCATTCCTCGTTCGCGTCCCTAACCTTCCTGTCAGGTGATAGTACGCCACCGTCTCTCCCCAACGACTTTTAAATTGAGCACTGCTGGTCCCGGGGCTATGTAATGCTCCCCACGCCACGCCCGAAAGGAAGAGTCTGGGCGGGGACACCCCGCGCCCCGCAAGGGGGCGGCCGCCCCCTTGACCCCCGCTTCGGGCGAGCATTACATAGCCCTGTGCTGGTCCAGGATAGGATTGCAACTCTTCTGATTATCCGCTATACTGGTAACAGCGGACGGCAAACGGATGGGCCGCTCGGCGGGGATGAAATGGGGGAAGCCACCACATGACCATTACCGATTCGTGCCATCACTACATCGCTAGATGCAGCGCTATCAACCCAGCGACGACCTGCCGGTATTTTACGGTGCAAGGGAGAGGAAAACATGGGTACAGACTTACAACGGCTGGAAACGCGTATAAGCGCCCAGGAGCAGGAGACGACGATGCTACATGACCGTATCGAAACGTTGTCAGCGGGCATAGATCTCAGCTTCCGACAACTTACCACCTACCAGATCGACTTCGAGCAGAAGATAGAGGCCCACTTCAACGCTATCGACTCTCGTTTCGATGCCATTGAGATCAGAATGGATGGGATGGCAACGAAGGAGGATCTTGTCGCTCTGGAGACCAGGATGACGGCCAGAATGGATGGCATCGAGGCCAGAATGGATGGCATCGAGGCCAGAATGGATGGCATCGAGGCCAGAATGGATGGCATCGAGGCCAGAATGGACGGCATCGAAGCCAGAATGGATGGCATCGAGGCCAGAATGGACGGCATCGAAAAGAGGATGGACGGTATCGAGGCCAGAATGGACGGTATCGAAAAGAGGATAGACGGTATCGAGATCAGGATGAACGGGTTAGAAAAGGAGATGGTTCTTATAGAGGCGAAGATAGGGGCGATGGAGTCGAGGATGGCAACGAAGGAGGACCTCGCCAGACTGGCGGCAGGGATGGAGGAGAAGATAGGCACCCTGGCGGCGGGGATGGCGACAATGGAAGCAAAGATGGAGGAGAAGATAGGCACCCTGGCAGCGGAGATGGCGACAATGGAAGCAAAGATGGAGGAGAAGATAGGCACTCTGGCGGCGGGGATGGCGACAATGGAAGCAAAGATGGAGAGCAATTTTGCCGGGCTGGAAGATCGCATCGTGGGTACACTCACAAAAATGATCGCTGTTATTGGCTCTCAGCGAACCGGGGAATAGGGCAGACTTCTATTTGCAGGGCGACGAAAAGAGGTGGGGCTGCCCGATTGCGGCGATACGATCTTAGCCGCGCTGCCGGCCGGCGAGGGAGCGGCGGTAACGATGCAGCCACAGCAGCCACCAGGCAATGGCGACCAGCGGCGTAAGCGCGATTACCCAGCCCATCCAGAACGGCATTGCTCCTGGCGCCGCAACCGTCACCGGGAAGCCGGCCCGCGCCTGCCCCTGTGGTCCCGTCAGTTCGATCACCAGATTCCAGGCGCCGCGCACCGGCATGCTAATCGTTCCCACCAGAACGGCGGAATGGCCCTGCAAGGTTAGCTTCGCATAGAGCTTCGTGGCATCGGTCCCCAGTCCCGGCTCGGCGATGATGCGGCCATGCAGGCGCAGGGTGCTGTCATGCGGCACAACCGTCAGAGTGAGCGGGCGCTCAGCGTAGGGCTGGGCCTGGTCGAGATCGACATCCACAACATAGGCTCCTACCGCCAGCGTGACCACGCGCGCCGGCATGCCCACCGCCAGGACCTCTCCCGGGGCCAGCAGCACACAGGCCACAAGCGCCAGCAGCGCGCAGACCCCTTTCAGAAGATCTCCAATATGCCCGGGCATCCCTTCCTCCTTCCCATCTAGCGCGTACCCCAGCGCCAGATATCGCCGAATTCCGCGCCCATGATGGCCCCGCCTGCCCCAAAGAGCAGCGCAACGAGGACCGAGAACAGGACAACCTCTATCCATAGCTCGGCCGGCACCGGGAGACCCGGCTGTGGCAGGAAGACCGGCGCGTAGGACGAATACGTGCGCAGTATGCAGGGTGCAGTCAGCAGCGCCGGTGGGGTAATAATGACGCCCATCAGCCCTACAGCACGCCAGCCCCGCAGCACATGCTCCGGCTTGCTGCCTCGCCGCATCTTCCAGAAGTAGAAGCCGTCCACTATCAATGCCGAGACCAGAAAGAGCAGGGGAAGCAGCGTGTAGTCCCAGCGGAAATACGGCACATGTCCGGGAACGCGGTAGACCATCCCCTGCTGCGCGACTGCTGTACGCACAGCCCAGGGCACGAAGAGTTCCGTAGCCAGCGTGTGCAGCAGGAGCAGCCCGACCAGGAACGTTGCCGCGCGCGGCTTGCAGGTGAAGCGCAGAGCGCCAATAAAGCAGAAAGCGCCACCAGCGGCCAGCGGCAGCGGATAGGTAGAGACATCCAGGGGACCAAAGGTGGCAATGGGGAATTGCAAAAATCCTGTCAGCGCAAAATTGAGCAACCCGGCCAGGGTGGTGAGCACGCCCAGTTCAAGCGCGCTGAAACCCAGAAAGTTCCAGCCAGCGCGCCCCCTTTCGCGATCAATTGTGGCCTCGGAAGCAAATGCCTGCACCATACCCAGGCTTCCAACAACTCCCCCGATGATATCCATTACATGGAAGGGCGCCCACAGCGCAACGTCGATACCATACAACTCGTGCCAGTAGTTATCAAGCGGGGCCGCAATCAGGACGAGGAGACCGCCAAATCCGGCAACGACAAAGCCCAGGGGAGCATGAAACAGGCCAAAGACGGGGACAGTCGAGGAATCATCCACCCCCGCCATACCCCGGCGATAGCGCGCGGTATCCAGCAGCACGACGGTAAGCGCCACCAGCCCGGCTCCGGCAATGCAGGAGTATATCAAGGTGTGCGGCGGTGTCCAGAACTGGTCGCGTCCGACGAAGGCATGCCACTCTCTATCCCACACGGCGCCAAGCTCTCCTTGCACCAGGAAGAAGAGCGCGAGCCATGCCCCGATACGGCGCAGCCGGCGCTCTCCCCGGTCAGCCTGCCCCGACAAGCCAGGGTGAACAGCCTCGATAGCGTGAGCCTCTGATCGAGCCATACGCGCTTTCTCCTCTCCAGTTCTAGAAGATGACGAACCTTATCTCTCTAATTAGCATAGACGAACGCCAATCAGGCTATGTCACTGCGTGGCTCCTTGCTTCTTCTATGATATAATACTAGCGAACATCGCTCTATAGCTAGCTATGTCTTTCCCAATGGGCAGCATAAAACCAATCCAGGGAAAGATAGCGTAACAGGTTTATGCATAGATTTTTTGTATTATTAACGCGAGGATTGCTCCTGCGCTGTCCCATATGCGGCAAGGGGAAGTTGTTTCGCTCCCCGTTCAGAATGTACGAGCGCTGCCCGCATTGTGGCTTCGTTTATGAGCGGGAGGAGGGCTACTTTAGCAGCGCAATGGCGATCAACCTGATAATCAGCGAGCTGCTCATCGCTGCTTTTACCGTTCCGCTGGCGGCGACAATACCATTGACGCAGCTCCTGATATGGGGTGCTCCTGCTCCTTTCCTGCTTCCCATCCTCTTCTATCATCACAGCCGGGGATTGTGGATGAGCATGGATCACCTCTTAAATCCTGTCCTTCGTAGATGACGGCAACACGCTCAAAATAAGGGAAGACTCCGAGATATGCAGAGCAGCGCTTCTTTCTGGTGGCGATCCGAGTCCATGTTCAAAATTGTGGGAGCACTGGGCCTGGCACTCCTGCTCTCCTCGCTCTGCTTCGTGGCTATAGCTTCGGCGCATACGACTGCCTCGGCCAGCAGCAATCTTACGCTCCAGGTGGATACGGATTTCAGCGTAACGAGAGTGGGATACTGGCTCCCGGTGCATATTACAGCAGGTAATAACGGCGACACGAGCTTTCAGGGAACAATTGTGGTGCGAACATTCAGTGGCTCCATGCGCCTCTCTGATCCGGGCATTGCCTCGGATCAGCGCTTCGAGGCGCCCATCACGCTGTCGCGCCACACACAGCAGCAGATCACAATCTCCATCCCTTTTGATGTGAGTTATTTCAATCCGCGCGGCATCCTGGCGGAACTGGTCGATACTCACGGCAGGATCTTGCTTACGAAGACGCAGCCCGTCTATACGCTCGGCCCGGGCGATATCTCTATTGGCATTCTCTCGGATCAGTTCGCCAACTTTGGCGCGCTCAAAAGCGTTGCGCTTCCCAATCAGGCCATCTCGGTAAGTACCACTCCGCTCGACGCTGACACGCTGCCGACAAATTCAACGGTGCTCGAAAACTTCGAGGTGATTATCCTTGACGACTTTAGCGTCAATACCCTGCAACCGGCGCAACTGGCGGCGCTGCAAACGTGGGTGAACCGGGGCGGGGCGTTGATCGAGGTCGGCGGCCCGAACTGGCAGCAAACTCTGGGAACGCTTCCCCCCGCGCTGCTGCCAGTAACTGTAACTGGCATAGACGAAGCGCCCGCCGGAACTCCGCTGCTCCCTACCGATAGCGTGCCCGTCCAACTGGCTAATCAAGGTATGGCGCAGCAGAGCGAGGTTTTACCGGAATCGACGATGATTAGCGTCGCCTCGCCGGGCAGTCCGGGCGACACGGGACCGGGATCGAGCATCAGCAGCCAGATCGTTTCGTCCTATGGTGCGACCCCGCTAATCGTGCAGGCCCATGAGGGGCAGGGCATCATCTGCTATCTCGCCTTCGATCCTTCGCTCTATCCCCTCTCTACGTGGTCGGGCATGAGCCAGCTCTGGCAGCACCTGCTGCTGCACACGCTCGGCGATCAAGTCCTCATTTCGGCCCTTGCCCCCAGATACATGAGTGGGCCAGGCGCTCTGCTGACCAGGGGCGGCATCCTTCCCATTTTGCAGCCCAATATCTGGATTGCCGCATGGTTTATTGTCGGGCTGCTCGCTGGCTATGTCGTCCTGCTGGGGCCTGTGCGTCTCCTGATTATCAGGCGCAGGCGGCGGCCCTACTGGAACTGGCGCTTCGCGATTAGCAGCATTCTCATCTTCTCCCTGCTGGCCTATGGTATCGCTTTCTACCAGAAAGGGAGAGCGCTGACCGATAATAGCATTTCTATCGTACAGATAAATCAGAGCGGTTCAGAGGCGCATATCACAACCTATATGGGCGTGTTCGTCCCCAATCAGGGCAATTTCAGCGTCCAGTTCCCGAACAGCGATCTGCCACAGGCAGTACCTACACCACTGGAGCCGAGCGGCTCCCTCGTGACCACAGGTAACGCCTCTACTCCCATTCTCTACGGACTGCGCCAGACAAGCGTGAACCTGCTTAATAGCGGGCAATGGACCTTCCACCCACTTGTCGCCGAACAGGATCGCCAGCTTCACGGGACGGTATCGACGCACCTGACGTTACAGGGCAACAGGATCGTGGGCATCATTACGAATACACTGCGTACTCCTCTGAGCGATGTCTATATCCTGATCCCCCATAACTTCATCGCTATCGGGAACATCGCCGCCGGCGCATCGATACAGGTCAACCAGCCATTGCAGAGCAGTTCAGCGGCGCCCGCCGGTGCCACCCTGGCCGATCAGATTGCCGCCAGCAAGGGTTTACCGGCAGGCTACTACCCATATGATAAGGGGGAGCAGCCGCGAACGGAGGCAGAGCGCCATATCGCGCTGCTCTCGGCCCTCAATGGCGCCGGGTTCTCGTTCCTGCCCTGTAGCGGTTCCTGCATCACGCACGCTATCACCAACACCAGCAAGCAGACAATCACGACGCTCAATCCCGGCGCGCCATCCATTCCCCTGAGTGCTAACGTCGACCCCTTGCTCGTGAGTGGCGCGCCGGCCACGCTGATCGGCTGGGCGGATCAGCCATTGGACGCCATGAACGCGATCACCATTAATGGCACAACCCCGCATGGTTTCCATGAGAACTTCATACAGATGCCGCTCAACATCAATCTCTCTTCGCCGATGAATACGCCGCCGGACTTTATCACCGGACAGGTAATCAATGCACAGGGCATCTCCGGCGGCAACGTTGCCATGATTCAGCCCGGCGTCTATAGCATGTCAACTGCCAGTATAAGCTTTGAGTTCGATCTGCCCGATATACTGGATGCCTCGCCCACCGGACTGACGATTACCGCGCCGAATGCGATGAACAGGACGGCTTTGCCGGAAGGGGCCAGCTATGTACAGGCGCGACTCTACAACTGGCAAACCGCGAACTGGGACCCTTTCAGCCTGAATTATGGAGTGCTGACGACGAGGAACACGGCTAACTATATCAGTTCCGATGGACGCGTGCTGCTGCAACTCTCAAATCAGAATCTCCAGGGGCAGATCTTTTTGAGCCGGCCTTCGCTCTCCCTGCAAGGATAGAAACTTCTCGAATCTTGCGCAATCTCGGGTGAGGCCCCAGAAACGCTTGTAAAATTTGCCTCCGGCTTAGTATACTTGTTCCAGTTCATCCGGTATCGAGCAAGGAGAAGGTCGCAGATGCCCATGATTACGGTTTCTCTGCCCAACGCGCTGCGCTCCCGCGCCGGCAATCGTTCGTCGGTGACGGTGAGCGGGAGCACGGTCCGCGAGGTTATTGACGCGCTTGAACACGATTTCCCCGGTCTGCGCTTCAACCTGTGTTATGAGAACGGCGAGTTGCGCCCCTATGTGAACATCTTTCTGAATAGCGACAACATTCGCTACCTGCGGGGCCTGGATACCCCGATTTTGCCCGGCGCAAGGATACACATTCTACAATCGGTTGCCGGCGGCTAACGCTCTCGCCGGCGAGAGCGTATGCATGCCCGCCCGGCCTGGCACATCATAAGGAGGGAGATTATGAGCTACCATCGATCATATCCGCAAGGCACGGTTGTGCTGGCGGTTGGCACCAAACGCGGATTGTTCTTGCTATCCTCGCAAGACCGCGAGAAATGGCAGGTGACGCCAACGGCATTGAACGGCACCCGCGTCTTCTACGCCGCTTTCGATCAGCGCAGCGGCTGCCGGCTCTTTGCCACTGATAACGGCGATTTCTTCGGCACCTTCTTACGCTACAGCGATGACTTCGGCGAGACGTGGCAGGAACCACGCCGGGGCATTCAGTTTCCGCCGGAGAGCAACCAGAAGCTGGTCAATATCTGGGTGATCGAGCCGGGCCGGCCCAACGAGCCAGGGACGCTCTACGTGGGCACCGATCCCGCAGCGCTCTGGATCAGCCACGATCACGGCGAGACCTGGGAAGTTAACGATGGCCTGCTCTCGCATCCGACGCGCAGCCAGTGGGGGCCAGGGGCCGGCGGACTCTGCCTGCATACGATCATCGCCGATCCGACGCGCCCTGAGCGGATGTGGGTTGGTATCTCCGCAGTCGGCTGCGTGCGCAGCGATGATGGCGGCAAGACCTGGGTTTTCGCCAACAGGAATACGCGCGCCGATTTCCAGCCCGACAAATATCCCGAGTTCGGCCAGTGCCTCCATCGCATGGTCCAGCATCCGACGCAGCCGGATACGCTGTATCAGCAAAACCACTGCGGCATCTACAAAACCTTCAATGCCGGCGACGAGTGGATCGATATTCAGAACAACCTGCCTTCCGATTTCGGCTTTCCCATCGCCCTCGATGTGCATCATCCCGAGACGCTTTTCGTGATAGTGGAGGGCATGGGGCGCCATAACATCGGCGACCATTTCACGGTGTATCGCACCCGGAACGCCGGCGAGCAGTGGGAGCCGCTGACGCAGGGGCTTCCGGCGGGTCCGGGCGTGCGGCTCGGCGTGCTGCGCCACGGACTCTGTACTGACAGGCTGGATCCATGCGGCGTTTACGTCGGCACCAATACGGGGCAACTCTTCGCCAGCCGGGACTGCGGCGACAACTGGCAGTTGATTGCGGACTTCCTGCCACCCATCTACTCCGTAACGGCAACGATGCTTGTTTAGAGCCAGACAACCATTGCTCATCAAAAAAGCAGACCCATACGGCGTGGGTCTGCTTTTCTGATGAGCAATGGTTAATGGTTAAATGGTTGTTTTCTTATTGCATTCCCCTGCCCTTTTGTGCTAAGCTCTACGGTGGATATGCTCAGCAGGAGCCAATCCCCGGCACCCTCCGTTTGATGCCGCCTCTTTTTCCTACATTCACTATTTATTCTTGAGGGAATCTCTTATGCGTTACGCTATGGGAGAGTTTTACGAGCGGGCCAGCGACTACGATCTGGAATATCAGAGTCAGTCAGAGCTTGATGTGCCCTTCTGGTGTGAACTGGTGATGCGCTACACACCGCAGCGCGTGCTGGAACTGGCCTGCGGCAGCGGGCGCATCGGTCTTGAATTATTGCATGGCCCCGGCGCTTTTCAACTGGAGGGGCTGGATATCGCGCCAGAGATGCTCGCGGCCTACCGGCGCAAGCTTGAGCGGGAACCGGCAGCGGTACAGGAGCGCGTGACGCTGCACGAGGGCGACATGTGCAGTTACGAGCTGGCGCATAAGGGCGAGTTCGACCTCATCTTTCTCCCCTTCAATTCGATCTGCCATCTCTATGAGATCGAACAACAACTCGCGGCTTTTGCTAACACCTACGATCATCTCGCGCCCGGTGGCCGCTTCGTCGTAGACACCTTCCTGCCCGATATCGACTATCTGAGCAATGCCCTCAACCGGCCCTCAAACGTCTACATGGAAGATGAGATCGACGCCCCCGACGACGAATTCACCATGTTGATCTATACCAGCCGCAGATACGATCCCTTCGAGCAATTGCAGCATATTGCCTGGACACACGAGAAGTTTTTCCCCACGGGCGAGAACGAGCGCTACCTCACCAGACTCGATATGCACATTTTCTTTCCACGCGAACTGCAATTGCTTTTCCTGGCGGCAGGCTTTAGCATTGAGGCCATCTATGGCGATTACAACTGGCAGCCGTTTGGAAGGGGCACGCGCCAGATCGTCGTCGGGCGTAAACGCGCGTAGCAATTGGGCGACCGCAGGGGTCGCCCTGCCAGGGAAATCATCCTCCCAGCGCCTTTCATCCGAACGTTAAGACAGGGCTATTGAATGCTCGCCGGAAGCGGGGGTCAAGGGGGAGGCCGCCCCCTTGCGGGGCGCGGGGTGTCCCCGCCCAGACTCTTCCTTTCGGGCGGGGGGGGGGGGGGGGGGGGGGGGGAGAATTACATAGCCCTGCGTTAAGAACGCGATAGTTGACTCACTGGCTTCCCAGGTGCTAGAATATATCCTAGTGAATAGGTCGGATTAATCAGGGTATCTATTATAGCACAGGATGTATCACCGAGCGGATACGCAGAGAAGGGAGAGGCCATGATGTTACGAGTATCTACAAAAGGCGAATATGGCGTGCGAATTATGGTCGATCTGGCCCGTCACTATGGTGATCGTCCCCGCTCGCTCAGCGATATTTCGCAAGCGGAAATGCTGCCCCTGGCTTACCTGGAGCAACTGATAAAGCTTTTACGCGAGGCCGATCCCCCGCTCGTCATCAGTACACGCGGCGCGCACGGCGGCTACCGGTTGAGCCGGCCCCCAGCGGCGATCACGATGGGAGAAGTGGTGCGCGTACTCGAAGGGCCTATCGCGCCCATGATCTGCGCAACCGAAGGCGAGATGACGCAGATCTGCGGCCTGCTCGATTCATGCAAGACCAAATACCTGTGGGCCAGGGTGCGCGATGCCGTCGCGCAAACCCTCGACTCGATCACGCTGGCCGACCTGGTGGCCGAATCGGCGCGTGAGCAGAGCGGGGGGCGTTTCATCGCGCTCTCGGATATCCATGTTGGTATCAATCAGGCCGGCATGGCACTGAACCGGCCCACGGAAACGCCGCTGGGTAGCTAATTCTTCTGTCGCCTGGCAACGCCGCGCGGAGCCGATTCGTGCGGCACCATAATCAGGAGCAGATGCTAATATTAGAGGGCGGAGCATTCTTTCGCCTCTTATCATAATAAGGAAGGTGCTTCTCAAGAATGGGATCAGAACTTGTAATTAAAAACCTTCATGCTAATATCGAAGGCAAGCCAATTTTACGCGGCGTGGATCTCATCGTCCGGCAGGGTGAGGTCCACGCATTGATGGGACCGAATGGCTCCGGCAAAAGTACGCTGGCGAACGTCATTATGGGCAATCCCAAATATGAAGTGACCGACGGAGAGATCTGGTTTAAAGGCGAGAATATTCTGGAATATACGCCGGACAGGCGGGCACGCATGCGCCTCTTCCTGGCCTTCCAGTATCCCATGTCTATCCCGGGTGTGAGCGTCGCCAACTTCCTGCGCCGCTCGCTGGAGGCGGTACGCGAAGGGAACAGGCCGCTGGAAGAGGGCGAGAACCCCAGCGGCAGAATGACCAGGCGCAAGACGATTCCTCCCGGCGAGTTCCGCAAGCTGCTGCAAGAGAAGATGCGCCTGCTCAAAGTCGATAACAGCTTCATCAACCGCTCGATCAACGATGGCTTCTCCGGCGGTGAGAGGAAGCGAGCTGAGATCCTCCAGATGGCGCTGCTGGAGCCGGAGATTGCCCTGATGGACGAGACCGATTCCGGCCTGGATATCGATGCACTGAGAATCATATCCGATAGCGTCAACGCCGTGAAAGGCCCCAACCTGGGCATCCTGCTCATCACGCACTACCAGCGCATCCTGAACTATATTACTCCCGACTTTGTGCATGTGATGTACAATGGGCGCATCGTCAGATCGGGCGGCAAAGAACTGGCGCAGGAGCTTGAAGAGAAGGGCTACGAGTGGCTGCGGCCCGAAGGCGAAGAAACCGAGGTGACTGCCGATGCTTAATGCTCTGGCCCCGGGCCTCTCGCGCGACGCCGTAGAGGAACTGTCGCGCCAGAAGGGAGAGCCTGAATGGATGCGGCAATTCCGCCTGCACGCCTGGGATGTCTATGAGAAGACGCCCGCACCGCTGGGCCGGCGCGGCGACCTGGGCACGTTGAAGACGCTGGCGAACTTCAAGTTCCAGCAGTTGCGCCCGTTCGTACCTGGACAGGAGGGGGCGCTGCCCGCCGCCATTCAGCAATCATTGGAGGAGGCGCTGGTCAACGAGCGCTCCGGCCTGATCGTGCAGCACAATTCCTCGGTTGTGCACGCCGAACTAAGCGAAGAACTCAAGGAGCAGGGCGTTATCCTTACCGATCTCGATAGCGCCGTGCGCGAGCATCCCGAACTGGTGCAGAAGTACTTTATGACCGAATGCGTGCCCGCCGGCAGCAGCAAGTATACGGCGCTGCACGCGGCCCTGTGGAGCGGCGGCTTCTTCCTCTACGTTCCCGACGGAGTTGAGATTGAGGCTCCTATACTGGCCCAGGTCTGGCTCGATGCGTCCGGCGCGGCGGCGTTTTCGCACGCCCTGATTATCGCCGGCGCGCAGAGCAGCGTGCGCTTCGTCGAGGAATATACATCGGGTGTCGAGGGTGCCGGCCCAACGCTGCTGAGCGATGCCATCGAGGTCTACGCCGGCGGTGAAGCGCAGGTCGAGTTCAGCACGCTGCAAGATCTCGGTCAGAACGTCTGGAACATCACCAGCAAGAACGCGATCTACGACAAGGATAGCAGCGTGACGTTTGTGATGGCGGAACTGGGCAGCAAAGTGAGCCTTGCCAGCATCGGCGCCGGACTCCAGGGGAACGGCAGCGCCGGCGAACTGGTCGGCGTCTTCTTCACCGACCACGACCAGCGCTACGCCATCAATAGCCTCTCGGACCACATCGGGCTTTCGACCAATGCCGAGACGATGGTCAAGGGCGTACTCACCGATCAGTCGCGCGTCGAGTTCGATGGCATGATCCGCGTGCGACCAAACGCGCAGCAGACGGCCTCGTTCCTATCGGCACATGGCCTGCTGCTCAGCAAGCAGGCGCGGGCCGAGCTGATCCCCGGCCTGGAGATCGCGGCCAACGAGGTCAGCGCCAGCCATGGCGCCACCACCGGACAGATCGACGAAGAGCAGCTCTTCTATCTGATGGTGCGTGGCATTCCTCGCCCGGAGGCCGAACGTATCATCGTGCAGGGCTTCTTTGAACCGGTGCTCCAGCGCATTCCTCTGGAGAACCTGCGTGCCCGCCTGCGCCGCAGTATCGTGCGCCGCATGAGTGGCGGCTACGAAACCGAGGCCGATAGCTGGATTGACGCCCAGGAGCGCTGGGAGATCGAGGGCGTTGACGAGGGCGCCGTTCACCTGGATGGCAACCCGCAGGATGAAGAAGAGATCAAGCTTACAGAATATTAATAATTTTCCAGACAGTCAGAGGCGGAGCCTCTGACTGTCTGGAAAATTATTCAAGCTTCAGGGAAATAGTGATGATAACATCCGATAATGTATCGAAGGGCGCACGGACTGGCGCCGCCCTGCGCAACGACTTCCCCATCCTGGCGCGTCAGGTCCACGGCAAGCCGCTCGTCTATCTCGACAGTACCGCCAGTTCGCAGAAGCCGCAGAGCGTAATCGAGACGCTGAACACGTACTACCGCACCTATAACGCGAACGTGCATCGCGGCGTCTACCAGATCAGTGAAGAGGCGACGGAGGCGATGGAGCAGGCGCGGCGCAAGATCGCGCGCTTTATCAACGCCCGCCAGAGCAAACAGATTATCTTCACACGCAACACCAGCGAGGGTATCAACCTCGTCGCCTATAGCTGGGGCTGGGCCAACATCCATGCCGGAGACCTGATCGTGCTGACCGAGATGGAACATCATAGCAACCTGATCCCCTGGCAATTGCTTGCGCAGCGCACCGGCGCTCGCCTGGAGTTCGTGCCCATTACCGACAACGGGCTGCTGCGCCTCGACATCTACGAGCAGCTTCTCCAGCAGCAGCCGAAGCTCGTCGCCTTCACGCATATGTCTAACGTGCTGGGGACCATCAATCCCGCGCAGCAGATGGTAGCGCAGGCACACGCCGCTGGCGCCATCGTCCTGATAGATGCAGCCCAGAGCGTGCCGCATCTGCCGGTAGATGTGCAGTCGCTCGATGTCGACTTCCTCTGCTTCAGCGGCCACAAGATGCTCGGCCCGACGGGCATTGGCGTCCTGTATGGCAGGCGCGAACTGCTTGAGGAGATGCCGCCTTTCATGGGAGGAGGCGAGATGATCCGCAGGGTTGGCCTGCGCGAATCCACCTGGAACGATCTCCCCTGGAAGTTTGAGGCCGGCACGCCAGCGATAGGCGAGAGCATCGGGCTTGGCGCGGCAGTCGATTATCTGAGCGCGCTGGGTATGGATGAGGTGGCGCGACACGAGCGTGAAATTACGAGCTACGCAATGCAGCAGTTGCAATCTGTACCCCGGCTCAAGATCTATGGACCGGATGCGCAGCAGCGCGGCGGCGTGATCGCCTTTACACTGGCCGATATCCACCCCCACGACCTCGCCTCTATTCTCGATCAGGAGGTCGGAGTCGCGGTGCGCGCCGGTCATCACTGCGCCCAACCACTGCACCAGTGTCTGGGAGTTACAGCAACGGCCCGTGCCAGCTTCTACATCTATACCATCAAAGAAGAAATTGATGTACTGGTCCAGGGATTGCATAAGGCGCTGGAAATCTTTAGTCTGTAAGGCCCACATGTCAATCCTTCGCTGCCGCTCAGGATGACAGTGGAAGCCCTGGAGCCGGTGAGGAGCATGTCTGATGTCAATGGATTATCGTGAATATATCCTGGATCACTATCGCAATCCCCGCAACTATGGGAAGCTCGAAAATCCTTCGACACACGCCGAGGACTCGAATCCGCTATGCGGGGACCAGCTCGCGATTGACCTCCTGGTCGAGGGTGATCGCGTTACAGCGGTACGTTTCCAGGGGCGCGGCTGTGCCATCAGCCAGGCGGCGGCCTCGATGCTTTCCGAGATGATCGAGGGACAGCCCGTCGCGGAGGTCGTCAAGCTGGGTAAGGATGACATCCTGGATGCCCTGGGCATTCCCATCAGCCCGGCGCGTATGAAGTGCGCATTTCTCTCGCTGCGCGTGCTGCATCGCAGCCTCGCGCTCGCCGGCCTTGAGAAGCCAGAAACGGAAGAGGGAGATTAAATGCGTCTGGAGGGGAAAATAGCGATTATTACCGGTGTCAGCCACGCCGGCCAGGCGGGTTACGCGCTTGCCCAGGCATTCGCCCGCGAAGGTGCACGCCTTGCCATCTGCGCTCGCAACGCGCAGCGCCTCAATGAGCTCGCTCAGGGGCTACAGGCCGAAGGGGCCGCGGTCATCGCCATCGCCGCCGACCTCACTACCGAGGAGGGGGCGAACGCGCTGATCCAGCGAACCGTAGAGACCTATGGCCGCATCGACATCCTCGTCAATCTCGCCGGCGGCCTGACCAGGTATGGTCCATCCGACGAGCTGAGCCTGGCCGACTGGGAAAGCGAGCTAAATAACAACCTGCGCACCGCATTTCTCTGCACACGCGCCGTCTGGCCCATCATGAGAAATCAGGGCAGCGGCAAGATCCTCAATTTCAGCCGCGCCGGCGGAGTCGAGGGTTCGGGGCCGAAGATGGTTGCGTACAATTGCGCGAAGGCAGGCGTTGACGCACTGACGCGCACTTTCGCGCAGGAGGGCAAGCAGCTCGGCATTTACGTCAATGCCATTGGCCCCGGCCTGCTCATCACGCAATCCAACCTTGAGAGCATGAAGCCATCGCCCCACGATTTGCAGACAAAGTGGGTGAGCCTCGATAAGCTGGCGGAGGTCGCTATTTTCCTGGTATCATCGGCCAGCGATGGCGTCAACGGCGTCATCCTGCCCGTCCGCGCCTAGCAGGACGGGAGCCATCGTATACGGCTCACAAGCGAGCCGTATACGATGGGAGATGATAGCTGGCAGGTGCCTGGCTGCGCCAGGCACCTGCCAGCTATCATCTCCCAATGTGAGCGACGAAGTCGCGATGTGTGATTCGGAGAGGAAATGGATGGTGGAATATATCAAAGTAGCGGAACAGGATGAGATCGAAGAAGGCGACCTTTTCCCTATCGAGGTAGACGGCGAACCCATCTGCCTCACCAGAATCGACGGCTCCATCTGCGCCTTCACCGACAACTGTACCCATATCAGCGGCCCGCTTCACCAGGGCGAACTCGACGGCCATATCCTCACCTGCCCCTGGCATGGTGCGCAGTTCGACGTGCGCACCGGCAAAGTTCTGCGCGGCCCCGCGCGCCAGGACCTGATGACCTACCCCATAAAAATAGAAGGGAAGGCCGTCCTGCTCGGCCTCCCCGAAGAGGAAGAATAAGACGACCTCGCCCACGCCTGGCACACCCGAATGAATAAATGAATAAGACGACCGCAAGGGTCGTCTCTACATGTAGAGACGACCCTTGCGGTCGTCTGGTCTGCCCGCGTCCCTACATCCCTGCCCACGTCTCTACATCCCTACCCGCGTCCCTACATCCCTGCCCGCGTCCCTACATCCTCAGGGTGCCATCTGCGACTCCTTCGTCGTGCCCTCCTCTCCCTGATCCCGCACGCTCCCGTTCTGCGCATCATTACTACTCTTTAACTGTACCATCTCTACACGCTCCTTGCCCGGGGCATCGATATCCTTCTCCCGCATAACGCTCTGCTCTATCGTCTTCTGCTGGCGGCGCGGGTACAGCGGTGGGAAGAGCATACGGATGCGCAGCACACGCTCGCGCTGGCGATCTTCGGCCAGATTATGCGCGCGCGCCTTGAGCAGATCGGTGAGCGAGACAATGCCCACCAGCTTGCGCGGATTTTGCCGCTCGACGACGGGGAAGCGCGTAAAGCCCGTCTCGGCCATCCTATAGACGACGGTGCGCAGGTTCTCGTCTGGATAGGCGACCACCGGGCCGGTCTTGATGTGCTCCGACAGCGCTCTGCTCCCGTTAACGTTCTCGCCATCGGCCAGCAGTTGCTGGAGATCATTGCGCGTCACCACGCCCACCAGCAGGTCATCATCGCCCAGGATGGGGTAGAGGCGCTGGCCGCGCGGCGCCTTGTTGCTGTTGAGCAACTGCGCCAGTTCCTTATACGAGATAGAGGCTGGCAGCACCACAATGTTCGTGCGCATCACCTCGCGCACAAACAGGATCTCCAGCGGATCTGTGGAGTACTCGCGGCTCAGATGATATCCACGGCGGGCCACCTTCTCGGTCAGGATCGAGCGGCGCATCACCAGAACGGTAAAGCCGTGCGCAATGACGCCGGCTACCAGCATCGGCAGCAGGGCATTGAAGTCGTGTGTCAGCTCCAGCGCGAAGATTACACCCGTGAACGGCGAGCGCATCGTACCGCCCAGAATGGCGCTCATGCTAATCAGTACCCAGAAGCCCGCACCCTCGTAAGGCAGAAACATGCCCAGCATTGCGCCGAGCGCCCCACCCATCATCAGCAACGGCGCCAGCACGCCGCCGGACGTGCCCGAGCCAAGCGAGCAGGACCAGATTAGCGACTTCACGATCAGAATGCCGGCGAGTATTCCCAGCACAGCATCCTTGCCCTGCAACAGCGCGGCGATGGTGTCGTAGCCCACACCGAGCGCCTGCGGGAAGATAAAGCCACCGATGCCAATAACCAGGCCGCCGATAGCCGGCCACCACATCCAGTGAATGGGCAGCTTACGGAAGGCGTCCTCGAACGCGTAGACCAGAAAGGTCAGGATCGACGAGAGCAGACCGCCGAGTATGCCAACCAGTACACAGCCGAGGAAGCCTACAGGCCCGATGAAGGCCGCGTGGGGGGGCACGGGAAACAGCGGGCCAGGGCCGATAATATAGAAGCGCACAACCGCTGCTGTCGCGCTCGCCAGAGCGACAGGAATGAGGCTGCGCGGCTTCCATTCGAACAGCAACAACTCGACGGAGAGCAGGACAGCGGCCACCGGAGAGAAGAAGGTGGCGGACATACCGCCCGCAGCGCCAGCAACCAGCAGCGTCTTGCGTTCGGCACTTGAGAGTTTCATAAATTGCGCGATCATGGAGCCAAAGGCCCCACCGGTCATGATGATCGGCCCCTCGGCACCAAACGGTCCGCCGGTGCCTATCGAAATAGCCGAGGAGACAGGCTTCAAGATCGCCACGCGAGGCGCTATGCGGCTACCATTAATCAAAATAGCTTCAATCGCTTCTGGAATGCCATGACCGCGTATTCGCTCAGAGCCATAGCGCGCCATCAAGCCGACAATGAGGCCGCCAATGATCGGCACAAAGATCACGAAGATGCCGAGATGATTGTGCGTCGGGTAGAGCGTAAAACCCCAGCGTTGAAAGAAAAAGAGGCTGGTGAATAGTCCGATCAATCTGAGCAGCGCCAGGGCGACAAAGGCGCTCAACACACCGACAAAAATCGCGATCAAAGATATCTGGATAACGCGCGGTGTGGTAGTGAAGTCGCCCAGCCTCCCCGATGCCTCATCGGGGCCAAGCCGGCGTAAAGCCAGAATGATCTTTCGCCAAACAGCAGCAAACAAGTTCGCTTCCTCCTTTTGTAGCTAGAGCCATCCCTAAAATTATATCGTATTACGACATAAAAAGAAAGAGGCTGGTATCTGATATTGACTTTCTCTGGTTCACGCCCTACAATGGCGCATACATTACCGCACATGAAGCGGGAGGAAGCGGAGTTTTATGGAAGGTCGATCCCACCTGCTGGTCGGGCTGACGGCGGGGATTGTTCTCGATAGCCTGGTACATCTCACCGGCCCGCCTTTGACGATGGCGAGCGTCGTTCCTCTCTCGCTGCTGGTAAATAAGGGCGTCTACTACTTTGCGGTTGGCTTTGGTTCGCTGCTGCCCGACATCGATAACGCGCGCAGCAGCATAGGGCATAAGTTTGGCCCCATCAGTAAAGAAATTCAACGCCTGGCGGGCCACCGGGAATTGTTTCACAGCCTGCTCGGTCTCGTCCTGGGTTCGCTGCTGGCCTTCGGGCTGGAACAGGCGGTTATCTATCTGCTGAGCCAGCGCGGATTGATTCTGCCAGAACAACTGGTGAAGACTTCACATCTGGTTTTCCTGGGAGTATTATTTGGCTGTGTGATGCATATAGCCGCCGATGCGCTTACGCTCGGGGGTGTGCCGCTGCTCTGGCCCAATCGCAAACGCTACGGCTTCCCGGCCAACCCTCACTGGCGCTTCCGCACCGGATCATGGCGAGAATTTGTCATCGTCTGGTCCTTTATGATTGTGGTCGGCATCGCTATATGGCAATCCATTATCGTGATTTAAAATGAAACTTTCCACGCTACGCCGCGCTGCACTGCGGCTTTCACCGGTGCAGATCGCATGGATATTGCTGGCACTCGCCATGTTGATCTATGCTCTCGTGATGAGCTACGAATCGGTGCTGCGCTACGATACTTTTAAAGCCACGGCGTTCGACCTGGGCAATCTGGACCAGGTGCTCTGGAATACGCTTCATGGGCGCCTCTTTCAGTTTACCAATCAGGGTGATAACTGGTATGGGCCGCCAACGCGCCTCGCTATCCATTTCGAGCCGATTATCTTACCGCTTTCGCTGCTCTACGTCTTCCATGCCGATCCGCGCATTCTGCTCGTTTTCCAGACGCTGGTGCTGGCGGTGGGGGCGCTGCCAGTCTTCCTGATTACACGCAGGTACCTCCCGGCCTGGCCGCTGCTGGCGGTGGCGATGGCCGGAGCCTACCTCGCCACTCCGGCGCTGCTCGGCATCAATATCTTTGACTTCCATCCCGTCAGCCTGGCGACGCCGCTCCTCTTATTCGCCCTGCTTGCCCTCACGTATCGAAGATACACCTGGGTGGTGATTACCTGCATTCTGGCGGCCGCCACGAAAGAAGATATCCCCTTCGTTGTCGCCGTGTTCGGCCTGCTGGCGATCTGGAAATACCGCGCGCCGCGCCTGGGGACGCTGCTCTTTATCGGCGGCATGCTCTGGGGCATCCTTGCCTTCGCGGTCATCATCCCCCATTTCTATCCCGGGGGCCAGCATAATAATTTCTGGTACCGTTACTCGTATCTGGGCAGTACTCCGGGCCGGGCGGTGATTAATATCCTGCTGCATCCCTGGATCCTGCTCCCTTTTTTCTCGCTGAATCGCTTCTATTATCTGGTGAACCTCTTCCGGATTAATATCCTGCTGCATCCCTGGATCCTGCTCCCTTTTTTCTCGCTGAATCGCTTCTATTATCTGGTGAACCTCTTCCGCAGCACAGGCTTCCTGGCCCTGCTCGCACCCGAATGGCTCCTGCCGGCACTTTTTAACCTTGCCGTCAACCTGCTCAGCAACGATAGCCTGCTCTACACCGGCGTATACCAGTACAACGCCCCCATCGTCCCTTTCATCATGATGGCTGCGATTCATGGGAGCTGGCGTCTGGTCATGCTCTGGCGGCACTGGCGCGGCCAGCCCTCCGAGAGGATTTTTACGCCGATGTGCTGCGCCTGCCCGCGCGCACCACACCAGGCGAGAATCCACGGCGCGCCATAGCGCCACAGCCGGCGTTCGCCTGGAGTGCCGGTGTACTAAGATATGCCAGCGCCGGCTACGCAGTGGCCGCCCGGCCGGTGCTCGCTCGCTCCTCGGCCTTCATTCGCCCACGCCTCACCTCCATCGCGGAGACGGGAGCCAGCCACTGGCAGCGCTTCAGCGAGCGCATGATCCCTCTCGCCAGGGACATATCCCTTCCGCTCTTGCAATGGCTGTTCTGCCTCTGGCTCATGGCGATGAGCGCCCTTAATTTTTCTGTGATGACGCCCCAGCTCAACGTCTTCTGGGCCAACCATACGCCCGGCAGTCGCGAACAACATATCGAGCAGCTTCTGGCGATGATCCCGCCCGGCGCCTCGGTATCCGCCGGGACGAACCTCAATCCACATCTCACCGAGCGGCAGTATGTGACGATCTTTCCCACGCTCACCATCTCGCTGCCAGGGAAGAACACGCCCGTTATGGTCCAGTATATTATCGTCGATCTCGACGCGGTTTTCCCCGAGGATAAGGTGAGAACGGCCAATATGCTGAACCAGCTCTACAACTCGAAGCAGTATCGCATTCTGGCGCAGGCCGAGGGCGTCATTCTGCTCGTGCGCCGCAGCCCATGACTTGCGAGCACCTGCGGCGCTCACCGGATAGAGTTTGC
>Ga0209061_1001818_pt1 | contig 31547 bp, 20 predicted proteins | sample Coa_R1_10_FD_187157 | JGI IMG/M metagenome (GOLD analysis project Ga0209061, IMG submission 187157) | Surface soil microbial communities from Centralia Pennsylvania, which are recovering from an underground coalmine fire - Coalmine... | ecosystem: Environmental > Terrestrial > Soil >... | reverse complement strand
ATTGCCGGGCTCGTGCTTCCAGCACCGAGCGCTGCTCGGCGGTCAGTTCCAGTACGAACGGGCTCTTCCTCGGCATGAGCATCCCCTTCCGGGGGCACTCATACGTTACTGCTGGCCCCTAGTTACGATAGTGTAATTACGTGATCGTATTTATGCCAGGATGTACTAAGCCTGACCCAATGGAGCCTCAACTTCCCCAGGTGACGCTGTTGACCATCGGGTCGAGCACCAACGCGATGTCCAGGTCGATAAAGCTGGGGTGCAAAACTAGGCCTTTGGAGGCAAAACGTGGGTCGTAGGGCCCGTAAGCCCACACGACGGCAGCGTCGCCGCCACTCACGGCAGCGGCGACAAACAGACGGTCGTCCACCAGGGCACCGTCAGCGCTGATCGTGTTGACCTGGTACACGGCACCATAGCCGTCTTGGTACCCCACCAGCGCATTGGGCACTTGGTAGACGAGCTGAGCAGTGCTCGCCGAGTGTTGGACCAGGGTGCTCACCACGTCGCTCGCCGGCGTCGGGCCAACGCCCGAGATGCCGAGGAACTGCACCGTCCCACCGTCGATAGTGACCGGCCTGCCGTCCATGGTGCCGCTGCTGCCGGCGAGATGGACCGTGAGCACGCCGGCAGAACTGCTTGCTGACCATGTGAAGAGCCCAGGGTTGACCACAGGGCTCGCAGCCCAAAGCCCCACGCTTACGCCGCCCTGCAGGTGATAGGTACGCACGGGCTCTCCGCCGGGCCCTAGAGGCACAGAGCGCACCTCGCCAAAGCACAGCAAGCGGCAGTGGGCCGCCGGCTTGGAAGAAGGCGACTCAAGTACCGCCGTCAGGGAAAAGGCCGAGGCGAGGATCCCCACGCCGGCGAGGACCGTGGTGAGGAGCACTAGCTGTCGCGACCGTTCGTCGGAAGGCGAAGTCGCCTCGGCCGTCAACGGGTAACCGCTCCAAAGGACCTGCTCGTCAGCTTGGGCAAGAGGCCAAGGTGCGCCCTCGGCTTGCGAGCGCCGGTGCCGCTTGGAAGTAGCTCCCTCGGCGACCCCACAAGCAGGGCAAAACGGCATCGCCGGCACAATGTGGTGGCAATGGGCGCAGGCCCGAGGCGGCCCGACAACAACCGCGCGCTGTTCGGCCAACAGCACTCGGTGGATGCCGACCCGGAGGGCAACGAGCAGGGCGGCGGCTCCCGCCAAGTGGACCAGGAGAAGGGGCACGTCAGCTAAACGTGCCTGGTCTGCGAAGCCCTCTCCAACCTGGGTGCCAATTGCTAGCGCCAATGGGGTGCCCGGAGAAAGCCAATAGTTGCGAGTAGCCCCGTTGGGCAACCAAGCCCAAAGGCAAAGGCCAATGAGGCCTGTGGCGGCGGCTGCGGTCACGGGCTCAGCGAGCCCCCGCACGAGGGCTTCGCTTGCCAAGCTCACAAATGTGCGGCCAGGGAAAAGCCCTCCCGAGAGGCTCGACGCCATATTGGTCACCACGGCAGCGAAGGTGAACCCAAGAGCGCTCGACGCACCGAGCGCGAACCCGTCCAGCGGCTCGCGGCCGTGCCAGCGTGGCGGGCGGTAAAGCGCTGCCACCATTACCGGCACGCACATCAAGACCTGGCCGATGGCTGGCACAGCGACTGCTGCTCCCACCGCTCGGGCTCCGCCAAGAGGATGGACGACGTCGGGCTGGAGCGCTCCTGCCACGACCGGGCCCCCGACCAACGCCCAGCCCACGCCGAGCCCGGCCCCTGCAAGGAGGCTGAGCGCCGAGAGCCCTACCCGCTGCTCCTCGTAGACGTCGACCTCGTAGACGTAGAGCTGGAACAACAAAGGCAGCCCTAGAGCAGCAACCGCAACCACGGGAGCCTCCAGGTCAGTCGCCCCAAACAACAGCAAAAGCCCGACCAGCACTGCGCTGGCAAAGCGGAAAAGAGCGGCTGGGCGGTGCGCGAGGTGCGGGAACAAGGAAGAGACCAATGAGAGGTGAAAGACCGGTTCTTCAGGGAAGGCGGCGTACGAATGCGGCCTCCTGCGCGAAAGCTTGTCGCTTGGGTGCGAGAGGTGGGAACCACACGCCCCACAGAAGATGCCAGCGGGCACGACGTTGGAGCAATGAGGGCAACTTTGAGAGGGGACCGGCGCTAACGGCTGCGTCGATGGCCCGCCTTGGCCGTTGCTCAACCCTGCCTCCTGGCCAGCCACGCAAAATCGCGAGCAAGGCCCCAGACATCGGGCGAGCCAAGCCCCGTAGTCGGGCTGTACGCGCTCCCGTTGAGGTACACGGCATTACCCCCCGCTCGGACTACGTGAAATGGAGGGTAAGGGGGTGAGTGGCCTGCCAGGTAGTAAAGGTCCGCGTTTGCAAAGCCCACGGGGCGGTCCCCCTTTGCGCGCAGGTACGCGTCGATGAGGGCCATGAACCCGGCCCACACTGGGGTCGCCAACGATGTCCCGTTGCCTTCCGAGGGCTCACCTGCTTGGACGATGGCGTTGCCAGTTACGGGGTCGGCTATCGCAGCCACGTCAGGGACCTCCCTGCCGCGACCGGACGAAGGTGCCGGCAAGCCAGGCCCAGACTGCCAGCGCGGTTGGCCGATCAGCGTCGAAACGCCTCCGCCTGTACCCTGCCCCAGCGCCGGGTAGTACCAAGCAGCCTCAGAGGAGTACGAACCGCTGGCGCTCAGAACTAGCGCCGTGCCGCCTACACCAGTGACCCCAGGTAAAACTGCTGGCACCTGCACACCTACGTCGCCTGCGCTAGGTGCACTACCCCAAGAGCGCGAGTCCCAACCGGTGCAATCAAGGCCGGCCGTGTCCCCCGAAGCAGCGAACACCGTGGTGCCAGCAGCCTCCGCTGCTGCCACAACCTTGTTGACCGCGACGAGGTCATCGAAGCTAAAAAGCTTTTCGCAAAGGCCAAGTGACAGCGTCCAGATGGCGCCAGGCCATCTCCTAGCCGCTTGGGAGAAGGCCTCCACGAGAGCACCGGCGGTGCTGGTGGCTTTGACGCCTGCAAGGTTGAAGTAGACCAGCCTTGCACCAGGTACGATCTCACGCAGGGTCTCCAGGTCCATGTCGCTCTCGCCCTGCACCGGCCCAGCTGGGCCGCCATGGACCACGAGGCGGCCTGGGCCTCTGAAAAACAGTGGCAGGTGGTACTTCTTTGCAAAACCGTCGAGGTCAGCCTTGGAGTAACCGTCCACCTCGAAAGCGACAACAGTCTCGCCCGCGCCACTAAAACGCCTAGCCAGAGGGCCAGCGTCGTACACCGTGAGCAAGCCGGCGGGAGAGAGGCCGCCAGCGGGGAAGTCGTCGTCGCCCCAGGCAGCGTAGGAGCTGACCCTGCCCACTCCCGACACTTGAGCTCTCAACGAGGCCGGCACCTTCGGTTGCCCCTTCGCTGCTACAAAATGGGCACCAGTGGGCGAAAGCCACTCGTCCACTTTGACGCCAAACGCAGCGCCAAGCCTTGCCCCTGAGCCACTGACTATACCTACGCGGCCATTGGCATAGATGTGAAAGGCCAGGCCGTGACGCTGAGCCCAGTCAGCCACGTCCTGGCCATCTGCTCCGAGCGTCAAGTCCAGGACTGTCCCGGTTGCCTGCGAACCCGCTGGCCCGAGGTCGCGCGAGTGGGCCAGGAACTCAGCCCACCACTTGGGGCCAGAAAGCTGCCTGACGCCGTTGCCTAGTTGAGAGCCGGTGCTTGGTTGGGCAGTGGTGCTTGGTTGAGAGCCGGTGCTTGGTTGGGCAGTGGTGCTTGGTTGGCCGGCTGCCACAGGAGGCGCCACGGGCAGGGCCAGGGCAACGGACAACCCGGCTACTGCTGCGACCGGTGCCCGCCGGCTCAATTCCTCACGCACCCTGGGAACACCTGGGCCGGAGAGCCGTACTGGCTCAGTTCGGCTGCGGTGTAGCAACGACCGGCCAGGCGCTCCATGGCGAGGCGCTCTATCTCGTGGATATCAGGCGTTGCCGCCTGCGCATCCCATACGCGTACCATCCCGTCGTTGCCACCTGCCACGATGACTTCTCTGCCCTTCAGCGTGGCGAAGACCGCTGAGTTGACCGCGCTCGGGGTAGGCTCGTCGGTCGGGCCCAAAGTGAGGAGCAGTTGGCCAGTGGACAGGTCCCAAACCCTTACCGTGCCGTCGTCGCCAGAAGTTAGGACAGTCGTGGCGTTGTCGCCGAAGCCGACCGAATTGAGCTGGCCCGTACCTGCGTTCAACTGGCCCAGCAGTTGACGGCCAGTGCCTGTGCTGAACACAGTCACATTGCCGAAGTTGTCAGCCAGGGCAAGCATGCGGCCATCGGAGCTGAACTTGGCGTCCGTCAGCACTGCGTTTTTCTGCGGGTCATGGAACGCTCGTACAAAGCGCGCCTTGCCCGAGCCCAGCGGCAGCCTCCATTCCCAAGCGGCTCCGCTGTTGTAAGCGGTTACCACGTACCGGCTCAGCGCGTCGAAGGCAATGCCGTCTACGAAATAGAAGTAGCTGGCCGTCCGCGGGAGCGCCGCGGCGCTGCCGTCCTCAAGGTCGAGCACGTCTATAGCGACAGAGTTGGAAAACGCTACCGCCAACCATTTGCCGTCCGGGCTGACCACGACATCTGCCACTTCGCCGGCCCCCCCTGTAACAGGCCATCGATGAGGCACCTTCAACGCCGTTGCGCTAAGGTGAGGCGCTCCGCTCGCATTGGTCAGCTCCCAAGCGCGCAGTGCGGGAGCGCTCCCTCCCTCGTACACCCCGACGACAAGAGCTCGCCGGCCGGCCAGCAGCCCTGACACGCCAACCGACGCTAGGTCCAAAGCCGAGTTTTTGCCACCGATGGCGGCCCAGCGGCCAGTACGCATGTCCAGCACCACCACGCGGTCCGGTTGGGAACTGACCCCAGTCACCGAAGGGCCGGAGATTAGGGCCACCACGTCGTCCAGGCCTGGGACGAAGCTCACCCCGGTTACCCCGTCGGGGTACCCGACGAACGGGAACGAGGCGCTCACTTGGTACGTCGCCACCAACCCGCTCGGCTGCGTGCCCCAAACCCTGACAACCCCGTCCTCACTGCCAGTAACGAGGCGGGCCGAACCTGGCGGGCCGAACGCGGAGGTGTAGACGACCCCGCAATCACAGGTGAGGCGCGCAACCTCGACCGCGCCCAGCTCCGAGCTCGGGTCGACTTGCCACACAGTCGTAGTGCCGAGGTCGGTCGTTGTCGCGAAGTCTGACCCGTCCGCGCTAAAAGAGGCGGACTCCACCTCTCCCGAACTGGTCACCTTCGCCAAAACAGTGGCGGAGCGCACGTCATAGACCAAAGTGGTCCCTTGGGCGCTCGTGGTGGCGAGCTCGGAACCATTGGGGCTGAGGACGGCGTCTGTGACGCTCCCCAGCCCCCAGACCTCTTGGCCAGCAGGTTCTAAGAGGCTGAGCGAGGGTACCGAATAGAGCGCAGCCGTCTCACTGCCGAACGCCTGCCCAGAAACAGCCAACATCGTCCCGGCCCTATTGGTGCTGAGCGTCCCAAGAGCGCTGAAGCCGCTCTTGCGGCAACGTCCAGCACCCCCGTCCGACAACGAGTAAAGGCACAGCCACCCGTGGTCGTCCGCAACGACCAAAGAGCTTGTGCTCACCCAGGCCACGGATTGGCCCCATTGGCCCACGTCGGCGGACCTGGGCACCAACAAGACCCTGGGCCGGCCCTCTTTCGCGAGCTCGATGAGCTCGGCCCCTGGCCAGTGGCCAAAACGCCAGGGCTTTGCCGAAGGGACCTGGCCCACGACCGCTATCGTCCGGCCGTCGGGGCTGAAGGCGGTACCGTTGACAGAGCTGAAAACGGTCGACAAGTCCACGTGAGAAGCACCGTTGCTCCCCCAGATCCTCACAACTCCGCTGTGTGTCGCTGAGGCAGCGACCTCTCGGCCGGACGGGCTCAGCGCGACGTCGGAGATCTCTCCTCCCCAGGGCAGCAACCGCTCCTCCTGTACCAGCGGGTAAGCCTGCCGCAAAGCCGCCTCAGCCTCTGGCGTCGGGCTCTTTCTTAGCGCTGAAAGCGCGAGCAACGCGGACAGCTCCGGGTCCCTGGTGAGCGTCGCCTCGGCGTAACCCGCCAACGCTCGCGAGCGGTCGGCATTGGCTTGGCTCACGACGTAGCCGGCGAACACCGCCACAGCTGCCAGCAGCAAGACGGAAAGGCCCGCCGCAACCCAAGCAACCATCGCCCGTCGGCGCTGCACCCAGGCTTGGTGCTCGGCCTCTCGCTTTTGCTGTTGCGCTGCCTCCTTTTCGTGGCGGCCCCGCCAGTCGAGGACGGCGGGCGCCAGTACGTCGTGAAAAATCTCGTAACGCGGTGGGCCTTCGTGCCCGGCCGGCGGTTGCACAGGCCTCACGATCCTGGTGCCGCCCTCCCCTAGCCTCTCCAAGACCGACGAGATCCTTTCCTCGGGCCAACCCGTGTAGTCGACTAGGTCCGCCACGGCGTGAGCGATCTTGGTCCCAGAAGGCGTTACCAAATGGTGGAAGACGTCCGCAGCAACTTCCTGGTCGAGAGGTGGCAACGCACCGAGCGTCGCGTCCAAGTGGCCACGGACGATCTTCTGGGCGCCCCCCAAGGCCTCAAGGGTCGACAAACGCAGCAGCCGGGAGCCAGCCAAGGCCTCCTCCTGCCACAGGCGGCTCATCACAAGCTGGAGGTAGGGAGCTTCGACGGCATCAACCCCAACCCCGTCCAACGCTCCTGCCCCCACGCTGTCGAGCTTGACCTGGCCGCTCGCCACCTGTTCCACCACGGCGCTCACGAGCCCGTCCTCTGCTGCCACTGCCTGCCCCGGCCCCACGAGGCGGTTGTACTCTTCAAGCGGTTTCACGACCGCCTGCCTGGCGGCAGCCTTCGTGAGAGGGTTGATGCGCCGGTAGGAGCTGAAAAGCCTGGGGATGCGCCCCCTGAACGCGTCGAGCTGGGCTAGCGAGTCGTCACGCATGGCAACCAGGAACCCAGCCGGCAACCCTGGCCGGTTCACCGCTTCAGCTAACTGCGCTGCAAAGCTGCTCGGGCCCTCCTCGGCTCGGTGGTACAAAAAGTACTCTTCGAACTGGTCGAGGATGACGAGGACTGACGCCTGGGCCGCGCCAGCCGCAGCCTCGATAACCTCGACAAGGCTCCCACTGGTCGACAGGGGCTTGGCAACGACGGCAAATTCGCTCGCGGCGGCAGCAACCGCCCTCGTCAGGCCGTCGAAGGGGTCATCGCGCCAGTTCGCGAACACCACAGGGACAAACTCGGCCGACCCAAAACGGCCGAAGTCTTCACGTGCTTGAGAGCGCAGGGTTGCCGCCACGCCTGCTCGCAACAGCGAGCTTTTGCCGACCCCGCTCTGGCCGTAGACCAAAGACAGGCTGCTCGCCTTGAGGTCCGCGATGATGAGGTCGCGCTCGGGCTCACGGCCGAAGAAAAAGGCCGCGTCCGCCTCGGTGAAGTAAGTAAGGCCTCTATAGGGTGCGGGTGAGGACGCGGTGGCTGCAGCTGTAGCTGTCGTCAGGGGCCCTCCGCCAACCAGGCCTCAAAGGCGGGCACGAGCTGGGCAAGGTACTCCTCGAGCGACATCTTGATCATCGTGACGCCCTGGCGTTCCCATGTTTTTTCATCTGCTGGGTCGAAGTCCTTGCGGACCGCAAACCATTCGCTCCTGGTCGCCTGCTGCTTCAACTGGTAAAGGATCGCGCGAAGGTTCCAGTCCCGGAGGCTATAGCCCAAAAAGAGCAAGTGGCTGTTGCGCAGCCGGCCGGCGACCAACTTCGGGAGCAAGTCGTCGAGATCCGAGCGCGTCAAGTACTCGATGTAATGGTCTTCGGTAATGACGTAGCTGTCGAGGCCTGGGTCGCGCCGGTTGACGAAGCCGTGCAGCTTCAGCACGACGGTACGCTCGTCAGGGTTTGCCGCAACGAAGTCTTTGGGCTCCTCTATTAGTGTAAGGGTGCCACCGGGAGGCTGGTGGAAAAAGTTGCCGTGGTGCTCGCGCTCGGCCATGTACACGACAAGGTCGTAAGGCTCATGGCACTCTTCGAGCGCCCGCTCGGCCAAGTCATCGTAGTTCGTCGTGAGCAACAACGGGGGCCTGCCGCCGTGCGCCCGCACCAGCGCCGGCACCTGCGCCAAGAAGTTGTGGAGCGGGGTAATGGGGAAATCCCTGTCGAACACGTCGTGGAGCTCGTCGTACAGGGGCATGGAGCCGCCCCGCATTACAGCTATCCACTGCGCCACGGTTGCCAGCTCCGGCGAAGTGGCAAGCTCGTTGGGCAGCCGGAACGCCCTTGCCAAACGCGCCGCTAACTCCTGCGCGCTGGGAGCGCCCTCCCAGGCAGCGTCGCCGCTTGCGGAGCGGCCGAAAAGGCTTGCGCCGGCGCCGAGCACGAACGTCAGCTTGCCGCGTGACAGGCCTCTGCACACGACTGCGAAATGGTCGGCCAGCTGTCCCGCCGGCGGCGGGCTACCTTCAGCGCGCGCCAGGCTCATCGCAAACAAGGCCCAAAGTGAGCCACCTACCAGGCTCTGTCCCCAGCACCGTCCGAAAGTACCCGAGGTGGCCGCTACGGTCAAGGTCCTCCGGGCACCCAAAAAATGGGGGGCCTGACGCTCACGCTCCCGGGAAGTGCCCACACTCTCAGTGGGGTCGCCGGGAAGGCCGACGATTGGGGGCCCGTGAGCGGGTTGGCCACCCCTCGCCCAGGCCCAGGGACGACAGTGGCCTTCGGGGGACGACCGGGGTGATCCCTGGTACCGGCGGCCTGTCCGGCGGCACATGCTGGCTACATGGAAAACAGCTGGCAAAACAAGCTCCGCCGGCGGCCGCAACAGGGGATGCTGGCAGGCGTCGCCGCCGGCATGGGCGAGTACTTCGGCGTCGACCCCACGGCCGTGCGCCTTGCGTTCGTGGTCTTTGGCCTCCTCGGCGGCTTTGGCGTACCCCTTTACCTGGCGGCTTGGCTCCTCGTACCTGCCGAAGGGGAGGCTCAGTCCATAGCGGAGGAGGTGTCCCGCCAATGGGCCTGACGCGCCTTGAGCGTGCCACCTTGGTCGTCGCGGTGGCGGCACTGGTTGTGACCTGGTCCTTCGAGCTCGCCCGCCACCCATTTTCGGGGGTCGGCCTGGCGGTCGTGCTGGCCGTGGCAGCGCTGTTGGTGGCCGGCCGTCGCCGGCGACGAGCGGGCTAGGATCCTGGCTGTCCGCGTCTACCAGGAGGGCTTATGAGCTTTTTGAAACGTGCCCACGACATCGTGCAGGCAAAGGCCAACCGGGCGCTCGATGCAGCGGAGAACCCAGCGGAGATGCTGGACCTCAACTATGAGCAGATGCTCGAGCAGATCACCAAGGTGCGGGCTGCCCTCGTGCAGATCGCAGCCGCCCGCAAGCAGCTCGAGCTACAAGAGGAGCAGTTCAAGCACACTATCGAGCACCTTGACCAGCAAGCAGCGCAAGCTGTCCAGCTGGGCCGGGACGACCTCGCGAGGGAGGCGCTCTCGCGAAAGGCCGCCGCGCAGCAGCAGGTAGGCACACTTGAGCCTCAGCACCAGCAACTGGCGGAGCAAGAGGAGCGGATGACCCACACGCTCCAAGCGCTCCAGACGCGGGTCAACCAGTTCCGCACGCAGAAGGAGGCTCTCAAAGCCCAGTACAGCGCTGCCAAGGCGTCATCTGCGGTCAACGACCAGATAGCGGGTATATCGACCACGTTCAGCGATTCGGGCGCTGCGCTCCAGCGCGCCAAGGACAAGATCGCGGCGGCCCAGGCCCACGCCGGAGCCCTGGACGAACTGCTGCAGTCCGGGGTGCTCGAAGACGTGGGGGCGGACCAAGGCGACGACATCTCCAAGCAGCTCAACGAGCTCGGCTCGTCGGCTCAAGTCGAAGGTGAGCTCGCGGCGCTCAAAGCCAGAGCCGGGCTTTCCGCGCCGCCGCAACCCGCTGCTATCGGGCCGGGCGCTGCCCCGGGCACCGGTGCTGGCGGCCCCCAGGGTGAAGGAGACGGCCAGTGAACGAGATGAGCCTGGACGAACCTACGGGCGGCCAGATGGACCTGCAGCTCGCCGCAGCGGCGTTCCTTGCGGACAACAAGGACACGAGGATGCTCCTTAGGGTGCTCGGCCAGTCTTTGCAAGAGACTTTGGGCGGGCGAGTGGAGGTCACCCGTTCGTCAGGTGGCCTGCTGCACCGCTCCTCCCCTGAAGTAAAGGCCATCACGGTTCACCTTGACCCCGACGACTACCAGGTGGAGCTGGACGGCGACCGGGTGCGTTGCACGGTGGCGCGCAGTTCTGGTGGGATCCGCATCCGGAGCGAACAGCTGCCAGTGCAACAGTGGCTGGAACGGTTGCTCGGGGCACTCCAAGCAGAAGCAGAGAGCAACCAAAGCGCCCAGGCCGCGCTGCAACGAGTCGTCTTAGGAGGAGGCTCATGAGCAACGTACCGCCCGACCTGCCCCGTGACGCGGGCGTGCGCCTCGAAGAACTGGAAAAGGGCCTCTTCACTAGCGACCTGTCGGTAAATGAGTTCCTCTTGGTAAAAGAAGCCGGCTTCCACCCGCTTGGCATGGTGATGGGCAGCTCGATCTACCACATTGGGCTCCAAAAGGGGAACTGGAGCTCCTCCCAGGAGCTCACCAAGCTGACCGCCGCGATGTACAACGCAAGGGAGCTGGCCATGAACCGCATGGAAGAAGAGGCGAGCCAACTCGGCGCTGACGGCGTGGTCGGCGTCCGCCTGGACGTCAACTTTTACGAATGGGGCCACGACTCGGCTGAGTTCATTGCCGTTGGCACCGCTGTGAAGGCTGAGGACGGCCGCTCTTACCTCAACAAATTAGGTAAGCCGTTCACGAGCGACCTATCTGGCCAAGACTTTTGGGCCCTAGTGCAAACGGGTTACATGCCGCAGGCCCTCGTAATGGGGACGTGCGTTTACCACATAGCTCACCGCGGCCTGGGCCAGGCAATAAGCCAGTTGGGCCAAAACAAGGAGTTGGAGAACTTCACCCAGGCCATGTACGACGCCCGCGAGCTTGCCATGAAGCGGATGCAGGACGAGGCTTCCAACCTGAGCGCGACTGGCGTGGTCGGCATGCGCCTCGAGGAAAAGAGCCACCAGTGGGGAGCGCACACGATCGAGTTCTTGTCCCTGGGCACCGCGGTCGCCCGCCGGCCCGGTGCGGGGCCCACCTCACCACCACGGCCGACGACCATCATCTCGTTTGACAATTGAGCGGCGCCGTGAGCTCCCCCGACCAGCTCAACTGGCCGAGCGCGCCCCCCGTCGCCGGTGGAGCGTCGCCCCAGCCGACGGCGGCGATGACGGCGCCCGGCACGAGCCCCCAGCCATTTGGTTCAGGGCTCACGACACCGGACTTCGCAGCTTGCCTGGCCATGGGGCTCCAGCCCCTGAGGCTGGTACAAGGCTATTTTTTCGGCCAAATCTCAGGTTGGTCAGCCTATTCTGCGTACCCACTGCGGCAATACCCTTGTGCCTGCATGGAAACCGGGCCGCACTCCACCGGCTGGCTCGGCAAGGTGAGCGACCTCGACTCAGCCTGGGTGACAGCCCACCAAACTGCCCTCGAGCGGCTGCTGCAAGAAGCGGCAGCAATCGGCGCACACGGGGTCGTAGGCGTCCGTACGGAGATGAGCCACCCCACCAGCGAGACGAGCTGCGAAGTACACCTGTACGGGACGGCCGTGGCGCTTGCAGGCGCCCCGGCTGTGGAGCGGCCCTGGGCGACCCAGCTCGCCGGGCACAAACTTGCCAAGCTCGTAGAGGCGGGCTTCGTGCCCGGTTGGCTCGCTTACACGCGCTGCACCGCCATGATGGCCGAAGGTTGTTACATGGAGTACTACGGCTCCGGCGGCTGTGGCACCGGCTACCAGGTCCAGCCTGTAAGGGACGCCCACGAGCTCGCCCGCTCCGAGGCCATAGGCGCAGCACGGCAGGTCGCAGCTGGCGGTGCGATGTACGACGTGCAGATGTTCGTGCACGAATCTGAGCGTTACAACGCGACCTACATAACCTGCTCGCTACTCGGCTCAGTGGTCCGCCGCGTGCGCCAGGCCATGCCGCTGGCAACGCCGGTGGCCACGCTGAACTTGGGCCGGTGATGGTGATGGAAGAGCAACTGAAACCTCCTGGCCCAGCGGCTGCTGCCCCAGGCCCCCCCAGCTCCGCTGGCCCTTTAGCACTGGGTGGGCCAGGTCACCAAGAAGCCGACCTCGCAGAGCTCGGCCGTGCCCTGTCGAGCGGCCAGAGCGCCCGTAGCACTGGCCCTGGCGGGGTGACCTCGGACCTCACCCTCGACGAAGTGCTACTGCTTCATTCGGTCGGCTTGGAGCCGGCTCAGGTCGCATTTGGCGTTGGCTCTGTGTCAGTGGCGCAAGGAGCCTGGTTGTGGAGCTCAGGTGAAGTGGCTGACGCAAGGCAGGCGTTCCACCAAGCCCTCGACGAAGCCAAAGAGGCAGTGCGCGCGAGCACGCGCTCAGCGGGAGGTATAGGCGTCGTAGGCGTAGAAGTCGAGCTTCGGGTGTCTGCACACCGTGTCGACGTCATTGTGACCGGGACAGCCGTGAGGCCCTTCACAAGCGAAGACGGCCGGCGCCACTTCAACGTCAACTACCGCTCGCCTTTCATATGCGACCTCTCGGCAAGAGACTTCACGGTCCTAACCGGTGCTGGTTGGTACCCACTTGAGCTCGTAGCGGGCGCCTGCTACGTCCACGCGCCGCGCCGCAGCGTCGGCACCGCCATCGGTCAGGCCGCGCAGAACGTTGAGCTGGAGAACTACACCCAAACGCTGTACCAAGCACGCGAGGCGGCCATGGGACAGTTGCAGAGCCAGCTCGCACAGGCCGGCGGCACGGGCCTCGTCGACGCAAAGATAATCGACCGGCCAGTGCATTTCGCTCCGCACGTAGTCGAGTTCGTGGTGTACGGGACAGCTATAAAGATGCTGTCGGAAAGGCACAGCCACCCCAAAATAGCGGTGGTTGTGCCCCTGGACGACGCCGTCCGCACCTTTGAAGCCACGTCGTTGCGGCAGTAGGCGCCACAGGGCGCGTCCGCTGCGAAGCGGCGTACGACCCCTCCAGCTCTAAAGCTCCGGCCGGGCCGCGCCCTCTCAGCTCGCGCCTTGGCTCTTAGTCTTAGTCAAAAGGGCAATTGCGTCAAAAGGGCAATTGCGCCGAGAGGCCACCGTCGGCCAAGTAGCTGGCACCGGTCACGGCGCTTGCGTCGTCCGACAACAAGAAGAGCACCACCGCCGCTATCTCCTCGGGCTCGATCACGGTGCCCCTAGGGTGGCTTCGGCCCCAGGAAGCGATCGTCTCCTCGGGGTCGCCGGCTTCAGCCTGGGCAGCCCGCATAAGCATGGGCGTGCGCACCGAACCGGGCAGCACAGCGTTCACCCTGATCTTGTCTGGTGCGTGGTCGAGCGCGAGGCTCCTGGTGAACGAGACGACCCCGCCTTTGGACGCTGCGTACGCCGCCACGCGTCGTTGGCTCGCCAACGCCTGCACTGACGACACGTTGACGATCGCCCCTCCGCCCCGCTTCCTCATCTCCGGGACCGCGTACTTCGCCATGAGGAACTGCGCCTTCAGGTTGGTGCCGAGCACTTTGTCCCAATCTTCCTCGCTGAAGTCTGGCACCTCCCCGTAGGCCGTGACGCCCGCGTTGTTGACGAGCACGTCAAGGCCACCGAAGTTCTCGACAGCGCTATCTACGAAGCGCCGAGCGTCGGCTGCAACCGTGACGTCTCCTGCACACCCGAGCGCCCGCCCACCACCTGAGGCCACCCTGTCGGCGGCCACCTGGAGGGCGCGCTCGTCCCGGTCGGCGAGCACGACTGCACAGCCCTCAGCCACGAGCGCGCTTGCGACCGCCGCACCGATGCCCATCGCCGCGCCCGTGACCACCCCAACCTTGCCCTCGAAGCGACCGCTCACTCAGCCTCCTTGACAAGCAGCTCTGTTGGTGCTAACGATAACACAGCCAAAGTTTCCGGCGCCAAAAGGCGCCGGCAGCACACTATGTACCAGAGAGTACAAGGAAGGAGCACACCGTGGGGGTTAGAGGCAAAAAGCAGGTACTGGCGGCCGCGACCTGTATAGCGGCACTGGCCGGTACGACGTCGCTGGCGGGCGTCCCCGCCGCCTCCGCAACGAGCCAGGCTTACTTGCAGCTGGCCAACGACAAGCCGGGCTGGACCAGCGGTTTTAACGCCATCGGGAAAGACCTCGCCAAGCTTGATGGTGTTGGTTGGCAGGCGCAGCCGTACTCGAGCACAACGGCCTTCCAAGCCGTCGTCCGGGCAGCCGCGACCACGTCCAAGGCGCCGCCACTGTTCACATGGTGGTCCGGCCAACAGCTCGTGCCGCTCGTCAAGGCCGGGGCCGTAGCCAACATGACCTCGTACGTAAAGACGTGGGAGGCCAAGTACGGGCTCAACCCCGACGTAGAAGACGCCTACAAAGTCAACGGCCAGTACTACGGCGCTCCCCTTTACACGTCCGACTGGGTCATGTACTACAACAAAAAGGACTTCGCCAAGTACCACCTGAGCGTGCCCCTTACGTGGTCAGCGCTCATGCAAGACGCCGCCACCTTGAAGTCTCACGGCATCGCACCTTTCGCTTACTACGTGGACGACTGGGCCGGCTTCATCTGGTTCGAGCAGATCTTGCTCGAGGAGGACCCTTCCGCTTACCAGGCTCTCGTCAACGGGAAGATCTCCTACACAAGCGCTCCCGTCGTAAAAGCCATGGCCACTTGGAGGCAGATCGCGGACAAGGGTTACTTCAGCCCGCCCATGAACATCGACACCGAGCTGGGGAGCCCCACCCCCTTCGTCAACGGCCAGGACGCTATGCTCCTAATCGGCAGCTGGGAGGAGTCGAGCCTCACCAAGGCCGGCATGGTGCCAGGAAAGGACTTCGGGGCCTTCATCGTGCCGCCGATCAACCCCAAGGTGGGCTGGCAGGCAATCTTCGAAACGGGCCCTGTGGTCGTCTCAGCCCACAACTCAGACATGCAGCAGGCCCTGAAGGCCGTCAACACGTTCATGCAGCCTTCGGTGCAGCAGGCCTGGGACAAGCTGATGGACTTCACGAGCGCGGAATCAGTGGTGAAGAGCACCGACCCAACAGCGGTCTACGTAGCCCACGAGATCACTGCGGAGAAGGTGCACCTCAACAACCGCTACTGGGAAGCGACGCCACCGCAGGTCGCCGTACCTGTCTCGTCGGACCTTTCGAAGTTCATCTTGAACCCGAACCTAAACCTCATGCCGTTCCTCCAGACGCTGCAGAAGACTGCCCAGGCCTACTGGGCGACTGCCAAGTAACCACGCGAGGCGGCTCAGCCAGATGAAGACGCTCCCGCCCCCCGGCCGTGCCGTCGGGGGGCCACGGGGCGCCCCTGTGGCCGAGCGCGCCACCCTCTCGGGGCGACACCAACGCCGCCGCCGTAGCCTCAGCTCGTACCTGTTCGTCGTACCCGCTCTCGTACTGGTCGTCGGGATGTTTTGGTACTCGATCGTCATGACAGTGTGGTTGAGCTTCACCAACTCCAACGGCCTCAGTTCGGCACAGTTCGTCGGGCTGGCGAACTACCGCGCCATGCTCAGCGACCCGGCCCTTCTGACCAACGTCTACAACACGTTGATCTGGGCAGTCGCCATGATCGTCCTCCCGGTCGGCCTCGGCCTGGTTGCAGCCGTGGCGCTGAAGAAACGAAGGGGCCGTTCAGTCTTCCAGACGGTCTTCTACCTCCCTTACGCCATAGGCTTTGTAACTACAGGGGTGATCTGGAGCTTCCTTTTCGGCACGAGCGGCTTTTCGGAACTGTTCAACGCTCTCGGCTTCCGCTCGCTCGCCAACGTGCAGTGGCTCAACCAGGTACCGCTCAACACGTACTCCATGATCGTGGCGTCTACATGGCAAACTATGGGCACCGACATGTTGCTATTTTTCGTGGGCCTTGACACCATCGACCGCCAAGTCACCGAAGCAGCCAGCCTCGACGGCGCAGTTGGTTGGAAGATGTTCCGCTTCATCACGTGGCCCTCCCTTTCGGCAATGACGAGAGTGATCATCGCGATAAGCATCGTGAACGCGCTCCAAGCGTTCAACCTCATCTGGGTCATGACCCAGGGCGGCCCGTACGGTTCTTCGTCCACCTTCGCCGTCTGGACCTACCAGCAGTCCTTCCAGTACTACAAAATGGGTTACGGCGCCGCGATCGCAGTAGTGCTCACGGTGTTCGTGCTGTTAGCCTCCATCGGCTACCTGCGTAGGAGCTTACGGGAGGTCAGGGCATGAGAGCTGCCAAGGTAAAAGGCGGCCTGCTCTACAGCTGCCTCGCTGTTGCTGCGCTACTGTGGGTGCTCCCGGTGTGGTGGACGCTCACCAATGCCATCAAGTCCCCGAACGACTTTTTCGCCCACCCCTTCTACGACGTCCCCAGAGAGTTCAACCTTGTGTCCAACATAAGCACTGCCTGGGACAGCGCTGGGCTTGGCACGGGCTTCATAAACAGCATCATCTATGGCGTCGTGGGGGCGGCTGCCTCAATCGTGATAGCCTCGCTCGCTGCCTACGCCATCTCGGTACTTCGCATCCGCGGGGGCTTCATCGTGTTCATGGCCATATTCTCGGGCACAGTCTTCCCGCTCCAGATGTACATCGTGCCGCTCTTCAGGATGTACAACTCAATAGGCCTGTACGACTCGCGTGCCGGCCTCATCTTGTTTTACACTGCGATCTCGGTGCCGTTCTGCACCTTGGTCCTGCGTGGCTTTTATACGACAGTCCCCGGTGAGCTCCGAGAGGCCGCTCTCGTGGAGGGGGCCGGAGAGGCCAGGATCTTGCGCTCTGTGTACGCGCCGCTGTCCATATCGGCTGCGCTCGTGTTGTTCCTGTTCCAGTTCACCTGGATCTGGAACGACTTGTTGTTCGGGATAGTCCTCACTTCGTCACCGTCGGTGCGGCCAGTGATGGCCAGCTTGACTAGCCTCATGGGCGTCTATGGCGGGTCGAGCCTGCCGGTCCAGTTGGCCGGGGCCCTCGTCGCAGCCTCGCCCATGCTCGTCCTGTTCTTCGGCCTCCGGCGCTTCTTCACCGAAGGGCTCTCTCTAGTAGCGAGGCGAGGGTGACTCAAGGGCTACTAAAAAGCGTGTTCCACGAGCCAGGTGCCACCCACCGCCGGCGGGACGTCGAACTGTTCCGTTCCCAGCTCCATGGGTCTACCTTCGCCGTGGTGGGCACCGTTGCCGGCACCCCTTTGAAGGCTGCGTGCCTGCCCCTGTTCACCAAGGACATGCGCCAAGTCGTGCGCTTCGAGCTTTTGGGCGGGCCGCCGGGGGCACGGCTGAGGCTGGAGGGCGCCGAGGGGTGGTGGGACCTTGGAGATGGCCGCACAGATGTCCTAGTACCAGAAGTTGGCTCCAGCCAGAGGCGCTCGTTCGAAGTACTAAGCGCTGGTGGCGAGGTCCTTTGCCAAGGTGAGGTCATCGTGCGCCCCGCGCGCAAGTGGTCCGTGTTCCTCGTGCACCACAGCCACCTCGACGTCGGCTACACCGACCGTCAGGAAGTGGTGGTGGCAAACCACCTCCAGTACCTCGACTCCGCGCTCGACCTCGTTGAAAGGACCGCCTCTTGGGACGCCGACGCCCAGTTCCGCTGGAACGTGGAGGTCAACTGGCCCCTTGAACGTTGGTTCATGAGCCGCGACGAAGCTCAGCGCGAAAGGATGCTCGAAGCGGCCCGCTCGGGCCACATAAGCGTCGGCGCGTTGAGCCTCAACCTGCATACCGAGGCTTGTTCAATAGACGAGCTCTATGAGATGTGCCGCTTCGCAGTCGAGCTGCGCCACCAGCACGGGCTCGAGCTCAGGGCCGCCATGCAGACCGACGTGCCGGGGGCCGTGACGGGCCTGGTCGAAGTCCTCAGCGACGTGGGCGTCCGTTACCTGTCCGTTGCCCACAACTACGCCGGCCGCTCGGTCCCCTACCTTATAGGTGGCGAGAGGTTGGAAAGGCCGTTTTTCTGGCAAGCCCCGAGCGGTAAGCGGCTCCTAGTGTGGTACACCGACACCCTCCACGGCAATGCCTACATGGAGGGCAACATCGCTGGCGCAACTGAGCCGTACGAAGTCGCCATTTCAAGCCTGCCCTGCTACCTGGCCGCCCTGGCCGAAAAGCCTTACCCTTTTACCTCAGGGATTTGGCTGCCGGAGGCCGACAGCGTGGAACGCGGCCCGTACCCACACGACATACTGCACCTGCGCGTGCAGGGCCACTACGGGGACAACGCTCCGCCGAACCTCGCAGTCGCCGAGCTCGTCAGCAAGTGGAACTCCAACTGGGCTTACCCACGTCTTAGGATGGCGCGCAACGAGGACTTCTTCGAGGCAGCCTTAGAGCGCCTTGGCGACAGTATCCCCACCTGGCAAGGTGACTGGGCCGACTGGTGGGCCGACGGCCTCGGCTCTGGCGCCCGTCCGCTGCGGTGGGCACGCGAGGCCCAAGAGCGGCTCCGGGCAGGTGAGGCCCTAGCCGCGCTGGCCAACCTCGTGGCGGGTGAGCCTCCGGGACGTACCGACACGCGCTCGGCCTACCAAGACACCGGCCTGTTCGATGAGCACACCTGGGGTGCCCGCCACCCCTGGGAAGACGACGAAGACGGTTGGGGCTCTGGCCAAGCCCAATGGCAACGAAAGATCTCCTTCGCACGCGACGCCCGAGAGGCGGCCACAACCCTTTGTTCGCAGGGGGCGCACCGCGCTGCCTCACTAGTCGGCTGCCAGGCGGCGCCGAGCGTTGTGGTGTTCAACACGAGCGGCTGGGCAAGGACTGACGTTGTGCAAGTGTTCCTGCCCTTCAGCATGGTGCCCGAAACCTCGAGCGTGGTCTTGCAAGACGAAAGGGACGGCTCCCTGCTGCCCACGCTGGAAAGCCCTCAGGAACACCGCGAACACCGGCCCGCTGGGCGGTTCCTCAGCTTCCTAGCCAAAGACGTGCCCCCACTGGGGTACGCGCGGTTGCGCGTCGTCCCAGGCTCGCCAGCGCCAGTGGAACACCGCCGCGGCCTAACAACGGCCCAAAGCGACCACTACCGCGTGTCAGTTTCCACACAAGACGCCACGCTCAGTTCGGTCTTCGACCTTGTAAATGGGTTCGACCTGGTCAACCACGACGCGTTGCTCGGCTTCAACGCTTACGTGCTCGACCGGTACGGCACGAGCACACGCGTGGACCACCTCTCTGGCCGGGTCTTCTCCCGCGCGTTGGACCTCATCGCCGCGCGCCAGGCGGCCCACGACGGCGTGGTTGCTAGCAACGAGGCAAGCGAGCTCGGCGAGGCACTGACCCTCGACGTGAGGGCGCCAGGGTGCAGCCGCTTGCTCACCACAGTCACGCTGTGGCGCTCGGTCGCTCGCGTCGACATCTGCAACCGGCTCTGGAAGCTGCCGACGACTGAGAAAGAAAGCGTCTTTTTCGCCTTCCCGTTCGCTGTCCCCAACCCCGAGGTCGCTTACGAGCTCCCGGGTGTGGCCACCCGAGCGAGCGCTCCCCAAGTGCCAGGCAGCCCCCAGCACATGAGGGCCTTGCGCCACTGGGCCAGCCTCTCCCAGGGAAGCCGTTCGGTCGCTTGGGCTACTCTCGATGCCCCGCTAGTGCAGTTCGGCGACATACATTCCCCGTACTCGCCCTACCCTGGCACGCTGCCCCTCGAAAAACCCGAGCCCGCCACGGTCTACTCATGGGCGCTCAACAACATCTGGGACACCAACTTCCCCACTGTCCAAGGCGGCGAGCTGCGCTTTTCGTACTCGGTTTCGTCCAAAGACGGGACGGGCGACGCTGCGGAGGCGCACGCTGCCCGCCTTGGGGAGTCCATCTCCTCTCCCCTGCTGGCAGCCGTCGTGCCGGCCGGGGACCTGCCGGCGGCCAAAGCGCCGAGCAGCGGTAGCTTCTGCTCGGTCGAGCGAGCCGAGGTGAGGCTCCAAAAAGCCACCGGGTCGGCTTCGGGGCAAAACCTCCTCCTTTGGCTCAACAACCTCGGTCCTGGGCAAGTAACGACCGCAGTGTCCTTTGGGGACTTGGCCCCGTCAAAAGTCAAGCTGGTGACTGTCTTCGAGGAAGACCCTATTGAACTGGCGGTCGTCGCCGGCGCGGTAAGAGTGACGCTGGCAGCCGGCGAGACCAAAGCACTCGCCCTCTCGCTCTAGCCAGGGCCTGCTGCTTGGCTCTAAGGGCCTGCTGCTTGGCTCTAAGGCGCCTCGGCCCATTGAGCCTTAGAGGCGCGCGCCGGCACGGAGCTTGGGGTAGTGGAGGCCCTGCCCCCCTACGGCGACCTCGGTCTTGGCCAAGTGCCAGCGCCCTAGGCTCGCCACTACGACAGTGCGCAAGCCCGGCCCACAAAACGCTATGTTGGTCGGCGCCGCCAGGACCGTCCGCTCCCAGTCCGAAGCGAACATCTCCACCTCACCGCTCGGGCTGACGCACCAGATTTCGTCAGGGCTGTAACAGGAAACGTAAAGCTTGCCTTCGGCGTCGAAGGCTAGGCCGTCGGGGACCTTTTGCTGGAAAACTACAACCGTCTCAGGCGGCCCTCCCCTAAGCGGCACCCTCACTACGCCCGGGAGCGTCGACTCCGCTGCGTACAGGTACGAACCGTCAGCACTAAGCGCGAGGCCGTTGGGGAAATCGGCAACGTCGTCGCGAAAGACCTCACCGGTGCCGTCAGGCCGGACAACCCACAACCGTCCGTCCTGCTCGTGGAAATGGCCCGACTCGGACACATAAAGGTTGCCCGCTGAGTCAAAAACGGGGTAGTTGGGGTTGACAAGTGGGCGGCCGGCCAGCCCAGCGAAATAAGTGCGAGCCTCGCCTGAAGGGCTGACCCGCACAACTGCGCCGAGCGCGCTGTCACAGGCATAGACGTTGCCATCCCCGTCAAGGCAGATGCCGAGCACAAAACCGCCCGTGCTAGCGAACTGGTCGCACTTGCCCCCAAGGCTTATGCGGTACAACTGCCCGGCTTCGCCGCCCGCGTAGACCGCTCCGTCTGGGCCCCACGCCACACACTCAGGATGGTCGAGGCCGTCCACCAACGTCTCGAAGCGAGAAAGCGGGGCCAGTGGTTCAGCCACCGAAGCCCTCCGGCGGAAGACCTTCGAAAAGTACCGCCTCCACGGAGGCTTCGACCGAAGTACCGCCCTTGACCAGCACGCCACGGCCTCCCTTTGCACGAGCGTTGGCCATCCCCTGTCCGGGCCAAGTGGAAGCAGGTTCAACCGCCACTACGTAGGCACGACCGAACCAGGGCCAGCCGCTCGTCGCCTTGACCTCCTGCCAAAGCCAGGCACAAGGGAAGACCTCCGCGGGCCAGCGTAAGCCTACGCCCAAGCCCAGGTGCGGGTTGAAGATATGGGCCCAGCCCGACGTAAAGCCTGTCAAATAGGCAAGCACGGCGCGCTGGTCTTCGGGGCCGGGCAGCGCCCGGAGGTCCACCGTCGCGCCACCGGGCGTCTCGGCGAAGGGCCATGCACTTCGCCTCCCCGCAGTGAGCAGCGTACCGGGCCCACGGTCGTCGGCCACCACCTCTGTGCAACCAGCAGCCAAAGTGCAACCGGCCCCTAGGAACGGGGCGCCGAAGGCCGGGTGGTGCGACCACATCACCTCGACGTCGGTGCCCGAGGTGTTGGTCACAACGTCCTTCACGCCAAGGACGGCCCCGTCCAAGGAGATCTCGCGCTCGACGCGCAGTGGCGCGCTGAAGAGCACTGTCTCGAGCTTCGCGCGAGCCTCGCCGGCTTCGGTCACTTCCCACGCCGAGAGCGCAGCCTCACCGTGGAAACCCCAAGTGGCCCCGTACTGCTTGCATTCGTCTCCCCCGTTAGGCAGGAGCAGTTGCCACCCACCCGGGTAGGCCTCAAGCCAGCGCTCCTGCGTGCTGGTCGGATGGGCAGCACAAGCCCCCAGGGCAGCGGACCGCATGCCCCAAGGAGCCTTGAACAACACGTCTACACCGCTTCGTACGTGCACGAGCGAGTAGATGTCCGCCCCCTTGTCGGCGAGCACGGTCACCTCGAGCACTCCGTTGCGGAGCAGCAGCCTCACCCGTCCCCCGAGCTCAACATGTCTATCAAGCCTTGTATGTAGCCGAGGGCGAACGCTCGCCCTCTGTGCCCGTACGGAGAGTCTCCCACCAGGGCCGGGGTGTGGTCGTCGAGGATGAAGCCGTCAAAACCGGCTCGGCTCAGCTCCCTTATCACGACAGCTGGCCTGTAATTGCCTTCCCCGAGGAAGCATTCGACGAACGTAGGCACCGTCCCTTTCACGTCTCGCAAGTGCACGTACGTGATCTTCCCGCGAGGCCCAAGGGTGCGGACAGCTTGGAGCACAGCTTCCTCCCCGCCCATCTCCGAGATAGTCCCAAGGCAGAGCTCGAACCCGAAGCCTGGCCCTGGCCAGATGTCGGCGGCCCGGGCCAAGGCGTCGACAGAACGGAAAATCCTGGCGATACCGCCCAAAGAGGCCACCGGCGGGTCGTCAGGGTGGAGGGCGAGGACCACGCCAGCCTCTTCGGCCACCGGGGCAAGGCGCCGGAGGAAGTACTCGAAGCTCTCCCACATCTGTTCGTCAGTGCGCTCGACCCCAAGCTCGTAGAGAGCCCCCTCGCTCCAAGAGTCCTTCTTGTCCTCAACCCTGCGGTCCCTGCGAGCCACCAACAGCTTGCCCGCCTGGGCGCGCTCAGCGACGACGGCCAGGTCGAAGGCGGAGACGACGGCGCCACCGCGGCCAGTTGGCGATAGGTCGGTCCTCCACACCGAATTGGGCATCCAGTTGAACCCGAGGACTGGGATGCCAGCTGCACCTATGTTGCGCACAGTCTGCTCGACGTTGCTCAGCTCCTCGTCACGGCCGGGAAGGCCGAGCATGGCCTTTTCGTAGAAATGGTTCGGTATGTTTTCGATGGCTTCGAGGCGCAGGCCCCTAGACTCGACCCGTTGGCGCAACGCCACCAGGTCCGACAGTTCCCAACGGCGCTCTCCGGGCAAGTCTGGCGTGTTGAACTGGACGCCAACGGCTCCAAGCTGGCTTGCGAAATCGAGGTACTCGTCGGTAGGCCGGGCTGCCTGCCCAACTGCTATGCGCATGCTTACAGTTCTACTAGCACGCTTCTCACGCGGCGAGGCGCCACCTCGACCGAGAGGCGTGCCCCCTCGAGGCAGAGGGCCTCGAGGCGGCGTTCGTCAGGTAGGACGTCCCAAGCCCCCCTTGGCTGGCGAAGGGCTTCGATCGTCACCGTGCGCGGGCGCTGGTCGAAGTTGACCAACCTCACCACTACCCCGGTACCGTCCTCAGACGGCTTGGAGCCGGAAACGACCTCTGCACCCTCGAGCACCTTCAAGTAAGTACCGCTCGCTCCCGGAGGGGCTTCCCGGTCCCGCAGCACTATCGGCACGGAGCGCACCTCTGCGGCGAAACGGGTGGCCACTTCGGTGCTCAAGCGGCCAGGCATGGTGCTAAGGCAGTAACGAAAGCGGGCACGGCCGTACTGAGCTGCCTTGAAGTTGACAGGCCAATGGTTGTTCATAGCCCACGACATGATGACAGGGTTGGACTGGTCGAGGCGCTCGACGACCCTACCGGTCCACACGCCACCGAGGTGGACAAGCGGCGCGTCGAGCGGCACGACCAGCGCGCTGTGGTCGTCTCCGTCCACCCCGGCCCAACCTTGTACCGGGTACCAAGCCTTCACGCTCCCGGGGACTTGTTCGGCCTCGGGCTCGCAAGGGAAGCCGTTGAAGTCGCCGAGGAAGCGCCTCGGCTGCAGCGCGAAGGGGAAGGCGAAAAAGACGCTCTCGGCGCTGGCCACCTCTAGCTTGTCGATGACCCAGCAGACGTCGAGCCGGCGCGCGCCTTTCCAAAGCGTGTAGGTGCAGCTGGCAGCGCGCACTCCCGGGGCTACCACTTCGGCCGCAGCACACGCGCGGCCCGGGAGCGTTCCTATGTCTTTCAGCGTGACCTTGGTGGGCCCGCTATAGCTAAGTTCGACGGCCTCTCCCCACCTACCAAAGTCTTTGGCCGCAAAACTGGCTGAAAACAGAGCGTCCCGGCCGGCTGCGTCTCTTACCTGTTCGTAGACGTACTGGCCGAGCGACCATCCTCGGTAAGAGCCAGCCAGCTCTTGCCCCGAACCCTTGTCAAGCCACGACAGCAGCCCTCCCGTCGCGGGGTCGACCTCGACCCGGTAAGCCTCGTTTTCGGCCCAGCCCAGCCCGGCACGCACTTCGTCGGATGGCCCTGGCCGCCTGCGCAGGTACGCCCAGCCCCAACCTGGCACCTCGCCCTCGCAGGTGAGCTGCCCTAGAGCCGGCTTTTCGCCGCCCCAGGGGACTCCCGCCGGGAAGAACATGTCGAGCATGCCGACAGGTGCGGCGCCGCCCCGCTGTCCTGGCTCGTCCACGACCACCTGCCTAGCCCAACCAAGGGTGTTGAACACGAGCAGGCCCCGGTCAGCCAGTAGCGGGTAGGCCTCCTCGGGGGACAGGTCGCCTAGGTTGAACCTCCCTGGCGGCCCGCCGTCACTGAGCTCCTCGGCGACAACGCCAGCCGCCCTCGCCAGCAAGTCGTGGCCTTGCGCGGCGGCACGGAAGGCGTAGCTGGCTTTGGCATTTTCCTGGCCCTTGGCCCAAGGGTCATCGGGGGCGGCGACGCTCGCGTACGCTCCCCAGGTGTGCTCGTCGTAGAGGCTCGACAATTCGTAGGCCTCTCGTGCAAGCTCGCGTGGGTAAGGTTGGGCAAGGCCTGAAAGAGCGGCCCAACTCGCCAACACCTCGGCAGAGCCGAGCACCATGTGGGCCTCACGGTCCACGGCTGTCTCGAACGCCGTCGAGGCGGCCCCGTCGCACCACCAGTCCATCCACTCGCCCCTCAGCACGGGCAGGGCAGCTTCCTGCCGGCGAAGGATGTCAGCGAACTCACGGTGCGCCACGAGCTTCAAGCGTGGGCCTTCTCCCAGCTCGTTCCAGCGGCGCACGAAGTTGGAGATCTCTATGTCTGGTGGCCCATTGTCCACCCTCATCGGATGGGTGGACTGGAAGAAGAGGAAATCGAAAGGGTAGCTCTCTACAGAGGACATCTTCTTGGCCCAACTTGTGACCTCAGCGGCTGCAAAGCGCCAATCGCCGAGCTTCAAGACGCTCCGCCCGAACAGGTAGTGGAAGCCGTTCCACACGAGCAGGCGGCGGCCGCTTGGCGCTTCCCACCAAAAGGCCATTGGGTACGGCTTGGGCACGCCGCCTCGCACGGGGTTGATAGCCATCGAGAGGAAATCGACGCCCATGTCCAAGAGCAAGTCGGCGAAAAGCCAAGCAATGCCGTTGACGTCGGACTGCATAGCCGTTGTGACCTCAAGGCCCCAGCGTTCCCTCAGCCGCCGGACCGCGAGCAGGCTTCGGAACATCTGCTCTACGCTCAACAGTGGCGTGAAGTTGTACTGCATCGCGCCCACGTCGATACGCCCGAGACGGTGCCACTTCATAAAGGCTTCGAGCTGCGCCGGCGAGGCCGACTGCAGGTAACGCTCGGTCGTGCCCGTGACTTCGCAGGTCCAACGGTACTGAGCCTCGGGCGGGTACTCAGCCGTCTGCTCGCAAAGTGCCACCGCCTGGTCTATGAACTCGCCGTGCTGGCGGAACACCAGGTCCTGGTGGTCGGTGAACCCGATGTCGGTGTGGCTGTGGTTCAAGATGTAAAAGGTCGAGATCGTCCCCATCCCGTGCTAACGATAGCACAGCTAGGCGCGCTGGCTACGCTAGGCGCGCTGGCCACGGGCTACGCTAGGCGCGCTGGCTACGGGCGGCGGGCTGGCCACGGTGGGCACGGCAGCCACCGGGCCCTGGCAGGGGTTGGGCCCACCAAAAACCTCGAGGGCAAGGCGAGGGCGGGCTCGTTCAGCCCACTTGCCCTCGCCCTATTGTCCAGCCCAACGGCATTCCAGCCACTCGTCGCAACCGGTGCTCGAGCACCGCTAACTTCAGCGTGTGCTCTACTAGCCGTGCCCCTTAGTAGCTCGAGTATCCGGCCACGGTCGTTGTCGTAGTAGATGCGGCCGTGGTAGGCGGTGTGCTCGTCGTGGTCGTAGTCGAGGCTGCGGCTTTGCCGGCCGTGGCGAGCAACTTGCCACCCACCGTCACCGCCTCGAACGTGCCGCCGAAGGCCTTTATGCCCACCCCTGCGGTAGAAGTCGACAGGGCCTTGAAGAACAGGTACAGCGGCTTGCCGTAATAGGTCACCTGGTAGCTACCGTCGGCACGCTGGACGACGCCAAGGCCGCTGGCCGCTACCCCAGAAAAGGCAACGGGCGGCTCACTGGTGAACACCGGGGGCCAAGCAACCGCACATTGGCCGGTGCAGGACTTGCCTGTGAAGGCGTACGCAGTCGCCTTGGCGCCCCCCGCCCCCATGAAGGCCACTATGTCGCCTGCGCTCGAGGGCTCAGTCGTGAGCCGGGCTGCCCCGGGGAGGGGGAAACCGGCCGGCGAGACGAGGTACCACACCCCGTTGAAAGGCTGTGCCAAGAGGTTGGCCCCGCTTGTCTCTCCCGGTTGCGAAGTGGTCCCAGACATGTCCTTGGTGAACATGCGCAAGCGGTGCCCCGCGTAGGTTACCTGCAATGCCCCATCGGGGAGCTTGACCAGCCCTAGCAAGGACTGGTTGACCCCGGCGCCGGCAACGGCTGGGCCAGAGCTCAAAAGAGGCGGCCAGAAAGCTTCGCAAGCGCCCGTGCAGGGCGTTGAGGTTGCCGTCTCCGAAGTGAGCATGTAAAGCGAACGCACCTTCCCGAAAGCTGTCACTGTGCCGAGCGCAAGGCCTTCGGGGGTGACCTCCACGTTGAGGACAGCTCGGCCCGGAGCAGCGTGCCCTGCCACTGAGACGAGGTCCCAAACCCCGCCAAAAGAAGTTATGTCCTCCCCGTTGGCCTGGCCCGCTGCCGTGTCCTTCAAGAAGTAGTACAGCGGGTGGCCGTAATAGGTCACCTGCATGCCCACCCCGGGCCGGTCCACGACTTTGAGCTGCTTGGCATTGACCCCAGGGCCTGCGCTCACGGTGCCGCTCGGGGCCAGGACAGGGGGCCAGATCTTCAGGCATTGGCTGGAAGTGCATGCTGTTGCAGGTGAATAGTCACCGCTGAACATGTAAAGCGACAAGCCGTTCTCGCCTACCAGCACCCTTCCTTCCGCCGTCGTGCCGCTCGCTATCGTCAAGCCAGCGGCGCTCGCCGCAGGAGATCCGAGAAGGCCCGCCAGCGCGGAGGCTGCAAGGGTAGTAGACGAGGCGAGGACGCCCAAACGTGCCAAAACGCGCGACTTCATAGCTTGACCTCCGTTGGTGTCACGTCCAATGCTTTCGCTCAACAGTTACGGGGCGCCCGGGCCGTCGGATTCACGCCAGCTAAAGTTTGGGGCCAGGCTAGCCCCACGCTGGCTCGGGCCAACGTTGGCCAGCAAGGCCACCTGAGCTCACGGGCTCAAGCCCACCTGGGGCTCAAGCCCACCTGGGGCTCAAGCCCACCCGGGGCTCAAGGTGCCGGCGAGCCCACCGTGTAGGTGTAGGGGATAGCAGCGAGCTCGTCCCCGTCAGGCAAGGGCGTCGAGAACAAACTGGCCAGCACGTAGTCGTCTACGTAGAGGACGCCCGACTGCACCGAACCAACAGGGCCGTCAGGCGTTACCTGAACGCTTATCGTGCCAGACTCGCCGGGCAGCAAGTACAAGACGTTGGTGGCCTGTAGCTGCCAAAAGTCGCCCGTGCTGGAGGTCACGGTAGGGTCGAACGCCTGAGTTACCGCAGAAACGGACGCGCTCGCAGTGTCCGTCGGTGCGCCCCCGGGAGGGTAAGGCCCGACCTCGTCAGGGTTCACTAGCCATAGCCCGGGTGAGAGCTCCGGCGAACCGGAAAGCGTCAGGCTGGCAGCAGCTCCCGTGCTGAAGCCAGCCGCACCGGGAGCGGCCAGAGCAGGCGACACGTCAGGGTCCCCTGGGAAGTAAGACATGTCGAAGGTGACTGGCGCCGAGCCAGACTCGCGCGTGACGTTGGCTTGCAGCTCGTAGGTGTGGGGCGGCACTACGTAATAGGGGAAACTGAGGCCAGCCGGCAGCGGCAACGTAAAGCTGGTCGCTGTCACAGCAGGGTTGAGGTTGGGCAGCGCGACCGTCGCTGTCGCGGTCAGGCGAGGGTCTACGAAAAACGCCTCGGGCGCCGAGCCGGTGTTGGTGACGGTCACCTCGAAAGCTGAAGACGTGAGCTGAGGGAGCACTACCGAGGGCGAGCTTGGGAGGTCGCTCGACACCTCCACGCGGTTGAACTCGACCGACCCGGTGAACGGCTCTTGGAGCTCGTCACCAGTCACGGGGTTCTGCCATGCCAGGATGAGCTCCCACATCCCCGGCTCAGGCGCCACGTGGTAGATGTCCGTGTACAAAGTCGCGCCCGGCGAGAGCCCGCTCGCCCCGAGCAAGTACGTGTAGTTGCTGGAGTAGCCCACCGTCTGCCCGTCGGGGTTGACAAGGTAGGCGATCAGCTGGTCACCGGGGTCATTTGCGAGCTTCACGCTCGCGTCCAGGTCCGTTTCCCCAGGAGGTACCTGGAAAAAGTAGGTATTGGTCTCAGCCTCCGCACCTTGGCGCCCGTTGCCGCCCGTGAGCAGCCCGCTGAACGTGCCGCCTTCGGGGCCAATGGGAACGGTCGAGCGGAGCGTCACCGGGACGGTCGTGGTAGCTGTCAGCGCACCTGGCGACGCCGGCAGGGCCTGGCCCGGGCCAAAGTGGCCAAAAGGCGTTGCAGCGGTAGCGGAGGTTGCAGCGCCAGAAAAGCCAAACCCGCGCGAGCTCGTAGCTGAGACCACCAGGGAGAAGCTGGTGTCACCGGGGCTTGCAGGGGTTGGTGCGCTGAGCGTCACCGAAGCCGTCCCGCCCGGGGGTAGGAAGACCGACGAGGGGCTCACCGTGCCGTAAGGACCGTAGCGGTAAACGCTTGCGTCCCACTGCACAGGCCCGCCCGTGCCCACGGCCCCGGCCGTGGCTCCATCGAGCTCGGTAAAGAAAAGTGCTGTCCAAGTACCCGGTGGCGGGTCGGCCACCTCGACCTCCCCGTAATCGCCCAGTCCTTGCGGCAACGAGTAGGCGGCGTAAGTGCCATCGGGCTCGAAAAGGGCGAAGTGTAAAAGCGACGTCTGGTTGGTGTCCTGGTAGTCGGCTGAGAACTCCAGCCGCGTGCCAGCCCCGCTCGCGACAGGTGGGACGGTGAAGTTCTCGACTTGGTAGACCTCTTGGGCACCCGACCAAATCGGGAACGTCCCGCTGTTCTCAGTGAGGCTGGCGGGGTTCATTACAAACTGCTGCACGCCAGAGTCGTAGACCTTTTCGTCAAGCGCTCGTGTAGAGAGCCGTACGAGCTGCGAGACGTCCCCAGGGTTCGTGAGAGTGACCTGGGTGGCCTCTGGCGTACCAGGTGGGGCGACAAAATTGACCTGGTTGGGGCTGACCAGCAAGCCCGCGCCTGTCCCCGCAGGGCAGACGGGCCACAGGTGGCACCTGGGGCAGATGGGCCCTGGGTGGCACCTGGGGCAGATGGGCCCTGGGTGGCACCTGGGGCAGCTAGGCGCTAGGTGGCACGCGGGGGCCGTGCCGCCGCCCCCGACGGCGCGGCCTGGCCCAAGCGCGGCCGGCCCGGCCCCAACCGAAGAGCCCGAGCCGAGCCCAACTGGCAAAGAGGCCGCCAATCTCACCGCAGCAGCGATGTTCAGCAGGCCTGCCCCCTGCTCCGTGGCCGGTGCACCAATGTCGGTGGCAGTGCTCATCAAGATCTCTTTGACGAGCGCCGGCGAGGGGTCAACGCCCCCGTGGTGGGATGCGTACGCTTGTATAACGTCCGCCGCTGCACCAGCAGTGAGAGGGGCGGCTTCGCTCGTGCCGCCAAAGAGCTGCACACCAATGTCTGTGCCGCCAAAGGTGTCGGCACAGCCAGAGTAAGTGGCAGTGTCCGTCGAGCAGAGCGCCCAGTTCAAGTCCCCAGGCGCAACGAGGTCCACGGTGTTGCCGGCTTGGGTGAAGCCGCCAGACGACAGGGAGGAGATATTGCCGCTCAGGTAACGGCCGTTGCCTACTACAGGGTTGTCAAACCCGCCGAAGTCAGCCTGGGCGTAAGCGCGAAAGCTCGTGGTGGCACCGACGCTTATGACCTGGGGGTCACTGGCGGGCGAACCGATGGTGCTGGTGCTGCCAGCGTCGCCGGAGCTCGCAACGACGGTCACGCCGGCGGCGACCGCGGCGTCATCGGCCTCGCGGATGACGTCGAGGGAAGTGTCAGGGAAGTTGTCCGAACCGAAGCTCTCGTTGATTACTTTTGCCCCGTTGTCGACTGCGTACTGGACCGCCTGCAAGAACCCTGAGGTCGTAGTGTCGTCGAACTGGGCGAACACCTTCAGCGCCATCAAGTCGGCACCTGGCGCGTCGCCCACGACCCGGATCCAGCAGCCTCCTGCTGGCAGGCGCGCAGCCTGCGCCGGGTTCACGTACTGGGAGAGGTTGTAAGCCACGTTGCCCTGCGCAGCGATCGAGCTGGCATCTCCGAAAGCCTCAGCTCCATTTGTGGGGGCGGCCGTCCCGTCGCCGGAGAAGTCGAGGTAACTGGAGACCACCGGAGATCCGGCCGGCCCGAACGCCGGGTTGCGCTGGAGGTCAGGGTTGCTCGGGCTCAGGCCGTCGGCCAGGAACGCTACGGTCACGCCGGCGCCGTCGTAGCCCTCAGACTCAGCCTCTGTGGCACCGATCTGCTGGAGTGCCTCAGGGTCGAGCTCGGGGTGGCGCTCGGTGCCGCATAACGGTGAGCCGGGCCCGTGCCCGTGCAGTCGAGCCCCAGGGCCGCCAACGGGCAGAGCGCGGGCGGGCACCTGGGCAACCGGCGAAGGCGCAGGAGCAGGCAACAGCGCGTCTGGGACGACCTGAGCGACACCAGGCAAGCCTGCAAGAGCTTTGGCAACTGCTGGTGCCACACGCGCAGTCACTGTGTCAACCAGGCTCGTGGTGCCCACTACGCTGCCGCCAGAAGCCTCGACCTCGGCCACGACGGGGCCTTGTGCCGGGCATGCCGGCCCTTGCGGGCAGGGGGTGCTGAGCACGACGATCACGGTTTGCTCAGCTTGGTTTGGGCTGGCTGGTGGTTGAGCCGACGCGGCCACCGGTTGGGCGTTGAGGGCCGCCAGCAAGAAAGGTGCACCGAGTGCTCTCAACAAGGTTAGACGCACAGTGGCCTCCTCACCACTTTGGGGTTGTCGGCAAGTTACCACATCGTCCCCGTCGTCGTGGCAACCTGAAGCCCATGCAATTAGCGGTTCTTCGGATTTCAGCGGGGTGAGACGGCGGGGAGCAGGTCCCAGTTGGGCTTTCCGGCGTAGAGGAGGACCCGGATCCTGAAGTTGATGAAGCTGGTCATCCCGAACGCCGCTCGCTTGACTCT
>Ga0209061_1001817_pt1 | contig 31567 bp, 25 predicted proteins | sample Coa_R1_10_FD_187157 | JGI IMG/M metagenome (GOLD analysis project Ga0209061, IMG submission 187157) | Surface soil microbial communities from Centralia Pennsylvania, which are recovering from an underground coalmine fire - Coalmine... | ecosystem: Environmental > Terrestrial > Soil >... | reverse complement strand
GGTCTGGGCAGCGTACAGGTGATTCTGCGCGAGGGAGCACCGCCATGGTTATGGCTAGTGCCGCCGTGCATCCTGGCCGTGCCGTGTTACGATCTCTTGTCCGTAGTGCTGCTGCGCTTGTCGCAGGGACGCAGCCCATTCCATGCCGATAAACAGCACCTCTCGCATCGTCTGGTCCGCCGAGGTTTATCGAAGTGGACGGCGGTGCGAGTGATTTATCTGTTCGCGCTAGCCAGCGGGGCGAACGGCGTGCTACTCTATGTCGTAAGAGACGGGACGATGGCGGGCCTGATCGTCGGGCAGCTCGCCCTCTGGTGGATCGCCCTCGCCGTGATGGAATTCGCAACCAAGGAGTATCGCCACGACACGCAAACACAAAACTCCGGAAAAACCAGTCCCATCCCCCCTGTCTCCCCCCTATCTGGGAGAGAATAAAGGGGGAAGACTGGCGCCGACCCCCCCGGCCCTGCTGCGCCGCCTGCTGCTTGTGTTGGTGACGACGCTGATCGTGGCTCGTCCGCTGGTCCTCGGTGAAGAGCCGGGACTGTCGGCCAACCTTGCCGATCCGTGGGGCATGGTACTGACACTCTTGTGGCTATTGGCCGCTGCCGGTTGGGCCGCCTGGCGCTTCTGGCTACGGCCTGTATCGGCGAGCCGCGACGGTAAGGGAGCGGTAGGAGAACCGCTCCCTTGCGGTCGCAGTTCGGATTGGTACGGCGGTCTGGTGCAAACGGCTTTGCTGATGACTGTCGCCCTCGTCTTTGTCAGCGCCGAGTTGGCCGCGGATTACAAGTTTCCGGCTCGACTGATCGTCTGGGAATGGTTGGGACTATTCGTATCCTTTTTAGTGATACAACAGCTGGCTGTCACGCCGCGCGAGCAGCACGGTTTGTTCACGGTGGTACTGGCCGGCGCGGTTGCTCTGGCGGTGCAGGGCATCTATCAGGAATGCATCGAGTTGCCGCGCAATCGCCAATTGGCAGAGGATCCCGAAGCCTTTCGCGCCCATTGGGCCGAGGAGAACCCCGGCCAGGACATCAGCGAAGCTTTCCTGCAACAGCTGCGCCTGCGGGCGATGGAGAACAACGTCTTTGGTCCCTACGCTCATCCCAACAGCTACGCCGGTTTTCTTGTTTTGTGGCTCCCCGGCCTGGTCGGGGCGGTCGTGGTCAGCCGGCGTATGCCCGTTCCGCGCTGGCAAATGGTCCTGCTGATTGGCTGCGCCGTCCTCGGCTTATCGGCGTTGTGGCTGACACATAGCCGCGGCGCCCTCTTGGGTCTGACAGCGGCCGGCGGGAGCATCGGTCTGTTCGTCTATCGATCTCTGTTGTGGAAACACGCCGTTACCGTGTTGATTGGAGGAGTCGTGTTGGTCGGCTTGCTCTATGGCGGTTGGCGGAGCGGCCTATTGACATCGAGCATGGGCAAGAAAAACAACCCCATCGCGCAACGGCAAGAATATTGGTATACCACCTGGCAAATGATCCGCGAACGGCCGTGGCTAGGCGTCGGTCCCGGCAATTTCGGCGAAAACTATCCGCGGCTGATGCCCGCCAACTCGGAGGAGAAGATCAAAGATCCGCACAATTTCGCCCTCGAAATGTGGGCAACATGCGGTATCTTTGCCTTGTTAGCGTTGCTGGGCGCGCTGGCGGCATTTTTCTTTCAGGTACTAAGGGGATTAGGGAGGTGGATCGGTAACGGTTCGCCAGCTCAACCCCCTGCCCCCCTGACCCTCCAACCATCTGAAGTTCACTGGGAGTTCTATCTCGGCGGCATGCTCGGTCTGGTGCTGGGTTTTGTGCTGCGCGTTAACACAGCGACGCCGAGCAGCATCCTGGGGGAGACTTACTCGGCTGCGGTGCGTTCGGTGGTATGGTTCGCGGCTTTTGCTCTCTTGGAACGTCTGATCTGGCCAGATCGCGGCCGCGTCTTGGCCTTGACAATCGGCATCAGTGCGCTGTTGCTCAACCTATGCGTCTCCGGCGGCATCGGTTTTCCCTCCGTGGCTGGGCCGTTGTGGATTGCCGTCGCCCTGGCCCTCAATGCCGCGGCATTGCAGCCGGTCTCCTGGCTCAGCCGCGCCGGCGCGGCGATGATCCTGCCCTTGCCGATCTTTCTCGGCCTGTTTCTCGGCTACGGCGTCTACGTTCTCTATCCGGTGCTGGCCAGCGACGGCCTGGTGCGTGAGGCGGTGCAGGCCGTCGCTTATTTCCAGAGCGAAAGAAATAAACCGCCAGCGGAACGATCTGCCGGCATCCGTGATTATCCGGATCTTTTCATCAAAAAAGGCGTGATCGATCGGCTTACCCAGGCGGCGCAGCTGACGCCTGATGATGCCCGCATTTACGTTCAGCTGGCCTGGTGGACCAATGTGTTCTGGGAATTAAGCCAGCAGAAAAGCCAACGAGAGCTTCCCATCGCCGAGCGTGCTCTTCGCTACGGCACGAAAGCTACCCAACTCGATCCACGCGGAGCAGCGGGCTATTGGGTCCAGTATCAGATCCGCGTGAGATACGCCCAAATCAATGAAGACAATGCCGAAACACTGCGCAAGATGCACGGCGATCCGATCGTCATCAATGAACGCGAATACACCGCTCGTGAGCAGTATAAGTTGGCCGCCAAGACGCTGGAGAAATATCTGCCTAACGATCCTCACGATACAAGCTTGCATTATGCGCTCTGGCGTGCCTGGTCCAAAGCCGGCGAAAAAGAAAAAGCATATGAACATGCGGCGATAGCATTGGAAGTTAATGATCGGATCACCATGCCGGCGCGCAAATTAACAGATGAGCAGTGTAAACAGATCGACGAATGGCTAAAAACGCTCAAGAATTCAAAATAAAACCGAGTCGTGCTCTGGGGAGCAGTGGAGGCATCGCTCCCTCGAGCGCGGTTCAGATGGAAGAGTGGTTTATCCGCCCCACGGGATAGGAACGCCCGTGTTAACCCGGAATGGCTGGCCGAACATGTCGCGGATCTCGGTGTCTGGTTTCACGCCCAGGACATGGAGAACATTAGCGCCGAGATCGGCCGGGGTGTAGCTGGCGCTGGCGGGATGGGCGGCGTGTTTGTCACTGGCTCCGAGCACCTGACCTCGGGCCACGCCGGCGCCAAAAGCCAGCAAGCTGAAGACGCCCGGCCAATGATCGCGTCCGGTCGATGTCGCTCCGGCGCCGCCCTTGATCGGCATGCCGATGCGCGGCGTCCGACCAAACTCCCCCGTCACGATTACCAGCACTTCGTCCAGCAAACCGCGCTCTGTCAAATCATCGATCAAGGCAGACACGGCGCGATCGAAGGGGGGCAAAAGGTAGTTCTTAAGGCGTGTGAAATTGTCACTATGAGTATCCCAAATATTGGATTCGCCGAGGTTAACTTGCACCAGCGGCACGCCGGCTTCGACGAGCCGGCGTGCCAGCAGCAATCCCTGCCCCATCAGGGTCCGGCCATAGTGATCGCGCAGCTGCGGCCGCTCACGCTCCAGGTCGAAGGCCTTGCGACAGGCCGACGAGGTCAGGATAGCGAGGGCTTCGCGGCGTTGTGCGTCGAGGACGGCGCAGGCGGCCAGTTGATCCAGAGTGCGACGCTGGGCATCGATGTGAGCGAGGAGAGTGGTGCGTCGGCGCAAGCGGGCCAGGTCGAGTCCTTCCGGCAGTGTCAGGCTGGCCGGACCGAAGCCGGGCACCGTAGGATCGCCAACGAGGTGCCAAGGGTCGTAGCGCGCTCCCAGGAAGCCGGCATTCTGGCCGGGAAAGACCGCCCCTTCGAACGTTAGACGCGTGGGCAAGACGACAGCTGAGGGCAGACCGGGTGGGGCTGGGCGAGTTGCTGCTACCAAGGCCCCCAGATGCGGCCGATCACGCCGTGAGGCGGCCACGCCGGTGTTGGCCGGTGTTTCGGTGACGCCGGTGAAAAGACGATGAACCGCCAATTCATGCACGGGACTGGTGGTGGTCATTGACCGCACCAGCGTCACGCGGTCCAGGCGGCCAGCCAGCTGCGGTAGGTGCTCCCCGAGGCGGACACCTGGCAACGCCGTGGCGATGGTGCCGAAGCTGCCGCGGATCTCCGCAGGAGCATCCGGCTTGGGATCCAGCGTCTCCAGATGACTGGGCGCTCCCGGGCAGAAAGCCAGGATCACACCACGTCTGGGTCGGCGCTGTCCTGCCGGAGCGGCGGCAAGGACATCGGCCAATCCCAGGCCGAGCCAACCCAGCGCGCCGGCGCGAAGTACCACCCGGCGGGAACATAGTAGGGGAAAACGCATGGGAAAAGTTCTCGGCAACACCGAACGAGCCAGAAGCGTAAGCTACAGAGGACGCACCGGCGCAGACGCTTCCGGCTCGTCTCCGAGAGCGATTATAACCTCCGCAAAGTACACGTCAACAAAGGGGATGAGCGGCCAGGCCAGAAAATTGTTGAGAAAGAGAATTGCAGATTTGTCTCGGCGCGGGTACAACTGTTCCGTGGGCGTGAACGATGCTGTTCCCCCAAAGCAACCTCAGATCTTCTGGAGCGATCCTGCCATGTTGGCCAAGCTGAGTGCCTTCGCGCTCGTTGGCATCGATGCGGTGCCAGTCGAAGTCGAGGTAGACGTGGCGGCTGGGTTGCCCAAGACCATTTTGGTTGGGCTGCCGGAATTGGCCGTGCGCGAAAGTGTTCATCGCATCGAGCGTGCCTTGGCGAACCTTGGCTATCAGCGTCCGGCCGGCCGCACCATCGTTAACTTGGCCCCCGCAGACTTGAAAAAGGATGCCGGCGCTTTCGATTTGCCCATCGCGCTGGGCATGTTGGTAGCCACCGGTCAACTGCTACCCGAGCAGATGCGCGACTTCGCCATCGTCGGCGAACTGGCCCTGGACGGTAGCGTACGGCCGGTCAAGGGCGTGCTGTCGATAGCGATGGCCGCTCGCGATCGTGGCATCCAGAAACTACTGGTTCCGGCGGTCAATGCCCGCGAGGCTGCCGTCGTTGCCGAAGTCACGGTCTTCGGCACTCATAGCCTTGGCGAAGCGGTTGGCATCGTCTCCGGACGGCTCGACACCGAGCCAGTAACGGTACGGCTGGAAGAAGTGGCAGGCCAATTGAATACCTACGACATCGATTTCTCCGATGTGCGCGGTCAGGAGTTTGCCAAGCGAGCGCTCGTGGTCGCTGCGGCTGGCGGCCATAATGTCTTGATGATCGGCAGCCCCGGTTCGGGCAAGACGATGCTGTCCCGGCGCTTGCCCACGATCATGCCGCCCTTGACGCCCGCCGAGAGCCTGGAGACCACGCGCATTTACAGCGCCACCGGACGGCTCAACCCCGGTGAGGCGCTGTTGGCGACGCGGCCGTTTCGCTCGCCTCATCACACCATCAGCGACGCCGGCATGGTCGGCGGCGGCAGCACGCCGGCCCCCGGCGAAATTTCGCTGGCCCACCACGGCGTCCTGTTTCTTGATGAGCTGCCGGAGTTCAATCGCAAGAGCCTGGAAGTGTTGCGGCAGCCGCTGGAAGAAGGCCGAGTGACCATCGCGCGGGCACTTCATTCAACCACTTTTCCTGCCCGTTTTATCCTCGTCGCCGCCATGAACCCCTGTCCGTGCGGCTACCTGGGTGATGCCAAACACGCCTGCAAATGTGCTCCTTTACAGATCGAAAAATACATGGCCCGAATCAGTGGGCCGCTTCTCGATCGGATCGACCTGCACATCGAAGTCCCGGCCGTGCCCTATCAGGAACTGGCAGCGCGTCAGGACGGTACTTCCAGCGCCCATATGCGCGAGCAGGTCTTACGGGCCAGGGCCGTCCAGGCGCGGCGGTTCGGAGGCGACGGCCAACGCTTGAACAGCCGCATGAACACCCGACAGTTGCGTCGACACTGCCTTTTAGATACCCAAGGGCAGCGATTGCTCCAGACAGCGATGGAGGAATTGGGTCTCTCGGCTCGCGCTCACGATCGCATCTTGCGTGTTGCCCGGACCATCGCCGATCTCGACGGCAGCGAGGCGATCCGCCCCACCCATTTGACTGAAGCCATCGGCTATCGCAGCCTGGACCGCAAACTGTGGGCGCGGTAGCCTTTCCGGATTCCGATTCTTGCGTCTTCGGGGCAGGGCCGGGTTCCCATTGCCGGTGCTCGTCCAGGAAGCGTGCGCGGGCTGCGAGATTCGCTATAGTAACAGGCCGATGGCCGTCGGCATTTAGGATATAAACCCTCTGCTTGTTCTACGATTCCTTGGTCGGGATGTACTTGTTGAACAGGGCGGCGTAATCTTCGCGGATAGGGCTGAACACATCCAGAACGACGACGGGGCCGCCCAGTGCTACGGCCTTGTGAGGGACGTTGGAGGGAATAAGGAACAGCGAACCCGGCTCGACCACGCGCACCTCGTCACCGATGGTCAATTCCAGTTTGCCCTTGAGCAGGATGCCGCCTTGCTCGTGCGGATGACTATGCGGGGGCACAACTGCGCCTTCTTGCATCTCCAGATAGGAGAGCATCAACTGATTCAGGTGCGGCGTACGGATGCGTATGCCCGGCATGATCTCGATCGGCTGAATCTCGTTCAGGTCAATAAACGGCATGGGTGCTCCTTGGAAAAACAGGCCTTTCCGCCATTATATCTACAGTCGAGCAGATGGCCCTGCCGTTTTTCCGCAGGAGCGACAAACATAAGGAATAGCGGACCCAATCGCAGGGTACGCTGCCCGCTTGCCCGAAAATGGTCACACTGGCAGCGTGCCCTACAGTTGGGTCCGGTAACTCTAAGCCTCGAAAGCGTGAGCGGATCGCCAATCCGGACCAGGAATGTTGCCGTAACAAGTTCGTTGACTTCGTGCCCGGGCCAATGAGGTCTTGTCTGCGTGTATGCTGAGAGCGAATAATGTGGTAGGAAACTACCTACCTGTGTTGTCGTTTGATCTTGCCCTGGAAAGCGGTTTCTCGGCTGCTGTCTGGGGCGCGGTCCGGTTTAATTCGGTTGTCGGGAGGCCCCAAGGATATGGCCAAGAAAAAGAAAGTGCGTGTGGATCTACGCAAGAATCGCTCCAAGCCGCCACGCCCGCGTCAATGGACACGCGATTTTCAGGACCACGGTTTCGCCGGGGAAGTGACGCCGGGGCAAGAGCGTGTTCGTGCCAAGGGTGAGCTATCGCGGCGGCGGACGATCATCCAGGAAGAAACGGACACGGCTGAGGTGGAGGGACGGGAACCAGCCGAGATGCCGGCAGTCGATGTCTCGACCTGCCTGCCGGGCCGCGTCCTGTGTGTTCACGGCCTGTATAGCATCGTGCAGACCGAAGACGGCCGGTGCTTTCGTTGTGTCGTTCGCCGCTTGCTGCGCACCTTGGCCACGCAGGAACGCAACATCGTCACCACCGGCGATCGCGTCTGGGTTCGTCCCAGTGGAACCGGTGTCGCGCCGGTCGGTGATTCAATGCCGGAAGGTTGGATTGAACGCATCGAGCCACGGCATGGCCTGCTGACCCGCGCTTCGCGCGGCCGGCAACAGGTCATCGTCGCCAACGTCGATCAGGTCGTGTTCGTGGTATCGCTGGTTGAGCCGGAGCTCAAGCCGCACTTGATCGATCGCTATCTCGCCAGTGCGGAGCAAGGCGGCATCCAGCCGGTCCTCTGTCTGAATAAGGCTGACTTGATCGAACCGGCGCACTATCAACCGCTCATCGGCCTGTACAGTCAACTCGGCGTGCCGGTGCTGCTGACCAGCGCCACGGACGGCACCGGGATTGACCGGCTGCGCCAGCGACTGCGCGGCCGTGCGACTGTATTTTCTGGTCAAAGTGGAGTAGGTAAATCATCTTTACTCAACGCCATCCAGCCCGGCCTGGATCTGCGCGTCCGTGAAGTCAGCGAGGCCACACAGAAGGGCAAACACACTACCACGGCAGCGGAGTTGATCCATCTGGACTTCGGCGGCTGGGTGGTCGATACGCCAGGCATACGACAGTTTCAACTGTGGGATCTGTTGCCGGAGGAAATCGAAGGCTTCTTCCCCGAATTCCGTCCGTTCGTACCCCTGTGCGGCTACCCCGACTGCACGCACACGCACGAAGACCGCTGCGCCATCAAACGGGCCGTGGCGCGGCGGCAAATCAGCCAGTCACGTTACACCAGCTATCTCGGCATGTTCGCCGGGGAGAGCGTGTCCTGATTTTTTGAGTAGTGTTGTCTGGCACGTTGGCAACATGTCCTACACGGGGTCACGCTGCCAGCATGCCCCTGATTTTGCACAGCGCAGCAAGCGCGGTACATGAGCGACTGCGTATAATGAAAATAGAGGAGATGAAATAGCCTTTTCGCCCCGATCCAAATAGTCGCTCGAAGGGAGGGACGCATCATGTTGGGGCTTCACTTTTCTTGGCTACGGGCATCGTTCTTGCTAGGAGCTAGCTTGTTGTTGGCTAGCGGCGCAGCTTGGGCACATGGCGGCGGCCATGGCGGCGGCGGCCATGGCGGCGGCGGCCATGGCGGCGGCATCGGTCACGTCGGCGGTTTCGCTCACCACGGTGTCGGCGTCGGCGGCATCCATCACTATGGCATCTATAACCCCGGCTTCTATCGCGGCTTGGGCTATAGTCCGTATTTCGGCCGCGGCTATCGCTATGGGTTCGGTATCTACGGCCTGGGCTACGGATTAGGCCTGGGCTACGGATTGGGCCTGGGCTATGGTTTAGGCTACGGGCGTTATGGACTCGGCTATCCATATTATGGATACAGTTTAGGTTATCCATACTATGGATATGGTTTATATGGTAGTTATGGCTTGCCTTATCTCGGCTACAACGCTGGCTGGTATGGCGCCTATCCCTATTCTTACTACAGTTACGGCGCGAATCCCTATTACGGCTCTAGCTCCGCTTACCCGCGCACACCGGAGGAATATGGTACCGCAGCTGCCCAAGCACAGGCGCCGCCCCCGCCCAAGGATGATATGGCCCACTTGCTGGTCATTGTCCCGGAGAATGCCGAGCTATGGTTCAACGGCACCAAAACCACACAGACCGGCCCCCAGCGCGAGTTTGTCTCGCCGGAGTTGACGCCTGGTAAGAACTACAGTTACGAGATCAAGGCACGCTGGAATGAGAACGGTAAGACGGTAGAACAAACGCGTACTGTCCCTGTCCAGGCCAATGACTGGAAAACCGTCGACTTCACTCAGCCGGAGCCGCCCGCCCAAACAGAAAAATAAAACCGCGGCATCCAAAAATCGAACCGCCAAGACGCCAAGGATGCCAAGAAAAGAAAGAGAAGCAAAGTGCATTTCGGGAAGGGACAAGTTTTTTCTCTCCTCGCCGTTTGCTCTCTTTCCTTGACGTCCTCGGCAGTTCCTTAGGGCTAACGGCAAGCCCTGCAGGACACGCTACTAGCGTACTCTGCAGGGTTTGCCGTTAGCCTTTTTATTTCAATCCGGATTTACGCCGAGAGCTTTGCTTCTGTATGATGGCATTTTTCCCGAACAGAGGAGCGGCGCAGCATGAGCGAATCGGCGACGTTGCAAGTAGGTTTTTTGGGTTCCGGGCGCATGGCGACGGCTTTGGCGAAAGGCTGGCTGCGGTCCGGCCTGGTCCGTACCGGCGGTTGCCAAGCCAGCGATCCCTTGGCTTCGGCGCGACAGACCTTCACGGCCGAGACCGGCTGCCCCGCTGTGGCCGATAACTGCCAAGTCGCTGCCGCCAGCAATCTGCTTGTCCTGGCCGTCAAGCCGCAGTCGATGCCTGCGCTCTTGGAAGAAATCTGCCCCCACGTCACGGGCCGGCTCGTCGTCTCTATCGCTGCCGGCATAACCCTGCGGCAATTATCGGCCGCTCTCGGCTCTGACTGCCGGCTCATCCGTGTCATGCCGAACACCCCCTGCTTGGTCGGCGCCAGCGCTTCCGGCTATAGCCCTGGCGCTAACGCCACTGCCGAGGACATTGCCCTGGTAGATCGTTTACTGAACGCGGTCGGCGTGGCCTTTCGACTGCCTGAACACTTGCTCGATGCGGTCACGGGTCTATCCGGCAGTGGACCGGCGTTTGTGTATCTGATGATTGAGGCGCTCTCCGACGGCGGCGTGCGCATGGGTTTGCCGCGCGATGTGGCCACGGTGTTGGCGGCGCAGACAGTGTTGGGAGCCGCGAAGATGGTGTTGGAGACACGAACGCATCCCGGTGTGCTCAAGGATATGGTGGCCAGTCCGGGCGGCACTACTATTGCCGGCTTGCACGCCCTGGAGCGTGGCGGCGTGCGCGGGGCGCTGATGGATGCCGTTGAGGCCGCCACGCGGCGGGCGGTAGAATTAGGAGAATCTTAGAGTCGGACGACGCTGTTTCCCTAACGTAAATGGGGAACCACCATGACAGCAGCCCCGGAAAGTGAACGCATTCTGATTCTTGACTTCGGCTCCCAGTACGGCCAGCTGATTGCTCGCCGTATCCGCGAGTTGAACGTCTTCTGCCAGATCGTGCGCCATGACATCCCGGCAGAACGCGTCGCGGAACTGAAGCCGCGCGGCCTGATCCTCTCCGGCGGACCTGCCAGTGTCTATGCTCCCAATGCGCCGCGCTGCGATCCGCGGCTGTTCGATCTCGGTATTCCGGTGTTGGGCATCTGCTACGGCATGCAGTTGGCCTGTCAGGCGCTCGGCGGCAAAGTGTTGCCAGCCGAGCGCCGGGAGTTCGGCCCGGCCATCTGCCGCATCCGGGAAGCCAACGGACTCTTTGCCGGCGTGTCGGCAGAGACCACCGTGTGGATGAGCCACGGCGATCAAGTGCAACTGGTGCAGGGCGATTTCCTACCGCTGGCCTCCACCGATACTTGCCCCATGGCCGCCACGCGCCACCGCACACGCGCCGTCTACGGTTTGCAGTTTCATCCCGAAGTCAGCCACACGCCGCAGGGCACGCGCATCCTCCGCAATTTCCTCTACGATGTGTGCGGCTGCCAGGGATTATGGCAAATCGACTCTTTTTTATCGCAAACTGTAGCCAGCCTCGTTGAGCGCATTGGCAACAAGCGTGTCATCTGCGGTCTGTCCGGCGGCGTCGATTCCTCGGTGACGGCAGCCTTGCTGCTCCGCGCCGTCGGCCGGCAGGTATCGTGCATTTTCGTCGATAATGGCCTGTTGCGCCAGGGGGAAGTCGAGTCGGTCAAGCGCACCTTCACTGGCCATTTTCAGGCGGACCTGCACATCGTCGATGCCGGAGCGCGTTTTCTCCAGGCGCTGGAGGGCGTCAGCGATCCACAGGAAAAACGCCGCCGCATCGGCCACGTTTTCATCGACGTGTTCAAGGACGAGGCTCGCCACATTGAAGGCGCTCATTTCTTGGCCCAGGGCACGCTGTATCCCGATGTCATCGAGAGTGGCGGCACCGTGGATGGCCCCGCCGCCAACATCAAAACGCACCATAACGTCGGCGGACTTCCCAAGGAACTCGGCTTCGAGCTGATCGAGCCGCTCAAGGATCTGTTCAAAGATGAGGTGCGTAAATTGGGGCTGGAACTCGGTCTGCCGGAGACGTTGGTATATCGCCACCCCTTCCCTGGCCCCGGCCTGGCCGTGCGCTGCCTCGGGCCGGTGACGGCAGACCGCCTTCGTGTGCTGCGGCAAGCCGATGCAATTTTGCTCGAAGAGCTGAAACAATCGGGCTGGTATCGCAAGACGGCGCAAGCGTTCGCCGTGCTGCTGCCGATTCATTCTGTGGGTGTCATGGGCGATGGGAGAACATATGAAAACGTGATTGCATTGCGCATTGTGCAAACCGATGATTTCATGACCGCCGATTGGTCGAAGTTGCCTTATGACTTGCTGGGCAAGATCTCGGCGCGAATTGTCAACTCCGTGGCAGGCGTGAACCGGGTCGTCTATGATATAACCAGCAAGCCGCCGGCCACCATCGAATGGGAGTGAGCCTAAAATCGCCGCCAGAGAACCTCTTTCTCCCCGTGTGCGATCGGGTCAAAAAAGTGTCTGTGTGCGCTTGCTGCAGATTTCCCCAAATTTTTGAGCACCTTATTTTTTCACTTCCCCTGGCCGTAAGTCCTCTTATTTCTCTGATAATAGCGGCGGCTGGGATCGAACCAGCGACACGCGGCTTATGAAGCCGCTGCTCTAACCTCTGAGCTACGCCGCCAAAGTTGCTTTGTTTCGAGGACTTACGGTTATCTCTCTACTTTTGGTTGTCCTAATCGAACCTACAGTTTGGCGAACAGCCGCAGCGCGGGAAAGCCCTCGCAACCCGGAAGGCCATGGACCCAGCAGCCCAAATTGCTTAGAAGACGTTGCCATGTCCGAAAACAATTCTACCACGCTGGCACTGTCCGGCAAGCCCACCAGACTTCATCCAGATTTCTCGCGGATCCCTCTGGCAGTGTAAAAGAATCGCGGAAAGAACGGTTAGTTCCGCGGCGTTGATTCGTCTTCCTTTGGGTGCCGAGCAGCGGATTCCTCTGGCCCACGGACGGGGGCGGATGAAATAATGGAACTATGAGCGCAACACCGCCACCGGCCGATGCCAAGCGAGCGGACTTCGAGGCGCTGTACGAGCGTCACAGCCGCGAAGTCTGGGCGTTGGCCTATGCGCGGTGGATGAACGCCGATACCGCCCTGGACATCATGCAGGAGACCTTCCTGCGCCTGTGGAAACAACTGGAGGGTGGCGAGAAGATTCTCAATCCGCGTGCCTGGTTGCTGCGGGTGGCGCGCAATCTCGCTGAGGACTATGCTAAAAGCGCCTTTCGCCGCAACGGCACTCATCCGCCGCAGACGATGAACGGCGTACCCGCTCACCAGCCGTTGCCTTTGGAAAGTTTGGAACGCGAAGAAACCTTTGCGCAACTGCGCGAAGCGATGGAACAAATGCCGAAAGCGGATCGCGAGATCCTGACGCTGCGATACGCTCTAGATTACGAGACAGGGGAGATTGCGGAAATGCTGTCGATCAATGCCACGGCTGTGCATATGCGCTTGAGCCGTGCCCGGCAGCGTTTGGCCGAACGTCTCAAGGCCCAAGGCGTCGGCCAGTTGCCGTAAGTCCCCGCAGACCGGTTTCCGGTCAGGCGGAAGCCGCTCTCAACGAGAAGATGCTATGAGTGTTGTAGAACCGCCTCCCTCTCAACCCGGCGACGAGCTTGATGGCTTGCTTCGTGCCTTCATGCAAAGCCAACTGCCGCAGCCGTGGCCGCGCTGGCAGGACCGGCGAGACGTCGGTCCCACTATTCATCGGCCGACAACGAGATGGGAGCTAATGCGTAGCCGCTGGGCGCTGGCTGCTTCGGTGGCGCTGCTCCTCGTTGGCTCCTGGCTTTTGCCCAGCCGGTTTACCCCCGATGCTCAACGGGAACAAGAGCCAAACGGACTCATGATTAGCAATATCCCACCGGATATGCCCCAAAGACACAAGAACTCGAAACAAGGCGAGATCAAGAACAAATCTGGATTGGCTGCCGATGAGGGCGAACAACCTCCTGAATTGGAAGAATCGGATATGCCGATGCTCAGGTGACCGCCAAACAGGACCACGGTCGTAAGGGAACGGTGGAGGGATATTGCTCCCTTACGGCCGTGGCCCTGATGGATCGCCCTCTCTCAATCCGCGCAAGGTCGCCAAATTAACGGCATCCATATCGCCCTCTTCTCCGTCCTCCTTCGGCGTCTCCAGGATCATCGGTCGATGGTGAAAACGCCGATCATTAACCAGCAGACGGAATGGTTCCAGGCCCATCTCGCCCCGGCCAATGTGAGCATGCCGATCGACACGGCTGCCCTGCGGCTTGCGGCTGTCGTTAACATGGAAGAGACGCAAGCGGCGCAAACCAATGGTGCGCTCAAAAGCCCGCATGGTTGCCTCATACTCGGCAGCAGGTGCCAGCGCGTAGCCAGCCGCGAAGACGTGGCAGGTATCGAAACATACCCCCAATCGGTCCGCTTGCGATACCAGCGATAGAATGCGGGCCAAATGCTCAAAGCGGTATCCCAGCGTACTACCCTGGCCGGCAGTTGTCTCCAACAACACGCGGACCTTGCACACCGGCATTCGGCTGTGGATTTCATTGAGGGCGGCGGCAACGCGCGCCAAGCCTGCCTCTTCGCCGCTGTCCAGGTGCGCTCCCGGATGCATAATCAGGTAACGCAAGCCCAATCGCTCGGCCCGCCGCAACTCGACCAAGAACGTTTCCAGGGAACGGCGATAGAGCGCTTCATCCGGCGAGGCGAGATTGGTCAGATAGCAATCGTGCGCGGCCGGCTGGCGCAGCCGGCTTTGCCGCAAAGTACGGCGGAACTGACGCACTTCCTCATCGCTCAGCTCGCGTCCGTTCCACTGATTGGGCGCGTGCGTGAACAGTTGCACACAATCACAGCCGAGGGCCTGCGCTTGAAGCAAGGCGTTGTGAGGACCGCCAGCAATAGACAGATGAGCACCGAAAAGCGGCATTGCTTGCTCTCTTGGCTACGCGGTTGGTCCCAGTTCCTCGTTTCCAACCTCGATCCCGACGGCACGCAGCTGCTCGCACAGCGCCGGCACATTTTCCTGACGCACCACCAACGCTGTCGGCCCCAGGCGCTCTTCGATCCATTCACGTGTTTGCGGCCACTGCATCAGTCCATCGGCCATTTCTTCGTCAGCGACGTGCAGCACCAGATGATGTCGTAGATGCGGCGCTTCTGCCTCGCCGGCGGTCATCAACAACCGCGCCGCTGGCGGCAGCGGTTGGCCGGCACGCTGATGGAACCACATTTCCAGCATTGTCCGTGTCATTCCCGCTGCTCGGGCGGCACTTAGCGATGCCGGCGTGAGGCGATATTGGCGCCGGCCGGTGGAGAAATTGCCGATCAGCTCGGCGAAACGCGGCAATTCCGTTTCCAGTAGCAGGTCCGAACGCGCCCCGTCCACCGATAGCGTCACGCCGTCCGGCTCGACCTGGACGCACTTTTCCGGCGGCAAGGCATAGTCGCGCGTGCTGGTCAGACGGAAATGGCGAAACTCGATCGCTTCCTCGCTAGCGGCCACGGCCAAGCGATCTGAAAGTCGAGCAGCTGGCAGACCACGTCCCAACGCTTCGTTGAGATCTTCAGCGCTGCCGAACTCCAAGAGCGTCGCCGACGAATAGACGGTGATGCGGTCGCGCTTGTTCGACCAGGTTCGCAGCGAATCGAGCACGGCCGGCGGCACGCCGCGGGTGCTGTGCTGCTCCAGTGTCCGGCGGATGCTGTCAAATGACTGTCCGGCTTCGAGCGCGCGGTAGACCGTCTCTGGCTGCAATTGCAACGTGCAAGCGGCGCCCAATCCCTCCCAGGCCGCGAACTGCGTCAGACGAGCGATGAGGCTGCTCGTCAAACCCTGGCGATAGGCAATGATCTGCAAGTTCGGCTGCACCAGCAGCGTTTGCGTATGAACCGTCTCCAGGTTCGGGGCTTCTGTCAATCCCAGCAGCCAGCGGCCCGTCGGCGACAGCCGTACTCGCCAGCCGCCTCCCTCTGGATCTGGCCCCGTTCCAGAAGGGGATACAGGCGGGGGCATTACTTGCACCAGCCGCAGCTGGTAAGCCACGCCGAGCAGAAAGGTTTCCAGCCACGGCTTCTGCCGCGATGGACGCAGCGATTCGTTCGCCCAATAGGGATGTTGCGTAAGGATCCATTGTTCGATCGTCTCTGGATGCACCCAGGCGTCTTCGGGCAGACGCGCCAGCAATAAGAAGGCGAGCAGGTACGCCGAAGGGAAAGGATTGCCTGTCTGGGCCGCGAAACCGCGCCAGCCGTCCAGAGGGTTCCATGCTGACAGCCGGGGTAGATCGGTCCACAACGCTTCCAGCGTCGCCGCCAAGCCTTTTTCCCATACTGTCGGCAGCGGTCCCGCTCGCCACTCGCCGTCGCTATCGGTGAGAATGCCCTCTTGTTCGGCCAGCGCGATAGCCAGAAACGCCGCGTCCGGGACATCCGCCAAGCGATCCGCCGGCGCTGCATTGAGCAAGGCATCTTGCCCCAACCGCTCGAAATCGCGCTTGAAGAACTCGCCTTGCTGCGTGCATCGCAACGGCGCGGCGGATACCTGCTGCCATAGCACAGCCAGGCGCAGCAGCCACTCCAGACCATCGGTTTCCTGCCAGCCCGCTGCGTTCGCAAGAGTATCCCTTGCGGACGCAGCGGGTGAATCGGAGAGATCGGGCAAACCGAGATCTTCGCCCAGGGCGCGAGCCGCGATGGCCGGCGGCGCAAACACCAACAGCCCCTCTGGCCCCGGCGCTGCCATCCATTGCTCGAAACTTTTGAGCTTTCCCCTTGCTGGCCCGGCGGACGGGTGAGAAGAAGAAACGCCATTGGAACTCGGTGTTTTGTTGCTTCGCGGATGCCTTAGACCAGGATAGAGCATCCCCGCTTCGAGCAGTTCCAATACCGGTTGCAGTCCATCACTGTGTCCCAGTGCGAGGGTCAGCTCGACGAGATTGCCAAGATCCCAGTAGGGTTGCCGACTGTGACCGATCAGAGCCAGCACCCGGCGAGCGGGCGGCGTCAGATCTTGGAAACGGCGGTCGATGAGTACGGGATTAGCTATGGCGGCAGCGCTGCGTTCGATGAGGTCGGCAGCCGGCCACTGATTGCGCGGCTTGACCAGACGTGCAGCTACCTGACGCAGCAGCGCTTCATCGTAGCTGGCCAGGGCGTGTCGCTGTAACTCGGACCAATAGGAAGCATCGATAGCAGACATTTTACCCTTGCTGGCGCTGCGGGCTGGTAGGATGGAAAACCTGGGGGGTGTGACCCATTTTGTGCAACTCCTGGATCACCATCTCGACGCGGCCCGGTCGAATAAGCAGGACGCGATCCGTTAATCGGCCTACGATGTCCTGAGCCAGTTTCTTGCGGGCCAGCAACTCCTCGGCCAGTACGCCGTCTTCCGTCTGCACCAGGCAGACGCGGCGATGCAGCTTCACCGGAATACGAGCCCCCGAAGCAGGACGAATGGGATCATTCAACATGGCGGTATCCCCCCTCTCCCTGGACCAGCAAGGCGCCAAAGACGCCAAGAAAAAACGAAAAGGAACCAATAAAAATCTTACCAATTAACCACATGTTTCTGATTATTTATCTTTTTGCTCTCTTTTTTGTCCTGGTTCTCTTGGCGTTTTGGCGGTTAATTATCCAGCCGCGCGGGTTTCTTCCAGCATCTCTGCCCCGTCGAGAATCCGATAGCTGTAGCCCTGCTCAGTCAGAAACAGTTGGCGATGATGGGCGAAATCCTGCTCGCGGGTATCGCGGCTGACCAGGGTATAAAAATGGGCCGCCTCGCCGCTGCTCTTGGGCCGCAGGATGCGCCCCAGCCGCTGAGCTTCTTCTTGCCGCGAGCCGAACGTGCCCGAGACCTGAATCAACACGTTGGCATCCGGCAGGTCGAGAGCGAAGTTGCCTACCTTGGAGAGAATCAGCGAACGCACTTCGCCTTTGCGAAACTTGTCGTACAGATCTTCGCGTTCGCTGTTGCTGGTTTGGCCGGTGATGAGCGGGATGTTGAAGCGCTTGCGCAGTTGCCGCAGTTGTTTCAGATATTGCCCGATGATAAGCACGCGGCTGTCAGGATAGCGGTCGAGGAGACAGGCGACAACATCGTCTTTGGCGGGGTTCTCGCTGGCAATGCGGTATTTGTGGCGCCACTCGGCGACGGCGTATTCCATACGCAGCGGCTCCGGCATGGCCACGCGAATCTCAGCACAGGTCGCTTCAGCAATCCAGCCTTTCGTCTCCAATTCACGCCAGGGGACATCATATTTCTTCGGTCCGATGAGGCTGAACACATCGGCCTCGCGGCCATCCTCACGCACCAGCGTCGCCGTCAGGCCGAGTCGCCGCCGCGCCTGGATCTGCGCCGTCACGCGGAACACCGGCGCCGGCAGCAAGTGAACTTCATCGTAGATGATGAGGCCCCAATCGCGCTGGTCGAACAGTTGAAAATGCGGAAACTCTTCGCTCTTGTCCGGCCGATATGTCAAAATCTGGTAGGTGGCCAGCGTTACAGGGCCGATGTCTTTCGTTTCGCCGGTATATTCAGCAACCTGGTCTTCGGTCAAATCGGTGCGTTCGAGGATTTCACGGCGCCATTGTTTGACAGCGGTGATGCCGGTGGTCAGCACCAGTGTGGAGCGTTGCATCAAGGTCATGACAGCGATGCCGACGATGGTTTTGCCAGCGCCGCAGGGCAAGACAATGACGCCGGAGCCGCCACGCACATCGCCGCCGGCATAGAAGATATCCGCAGCATCGCGCTGATAATCACGCACATGAAAGGGCAAACCGGAGCGTGTCAAGCTGCGTAGGCGCATCGGCAAGGGGGCGCCTTCGGTGTAGCCGGCCAGATCTTCCGCTGGATAGCCGATGGCGATGAGCGCCTGCTTCAGCACGCCGCGATGGCCAGGTTCGATCAAAAAACTGTGCCGATCGATCCGTTTGCCGAGATAATCGCGCAACCGCGGCTGGCGGGCCAACTCCTCCAGCAGCGGCACATCATCGCATACCAGCCTAAGAGGGGGGAGCGAGGAGGGAGGAGTCTGTTCTTTCCCCTGCCGGGCCACCCGCTCCAGTTTGACACGGCCATAGCGGCTAACCAACTCACGGATGTCAGCGGCGAGGTTAGACGGCAACGGGAACTTACTGTAGCGGTCCAGCACGTCGAGCATGGCCTGGGCACTCATGCCAGCGGCGGCCGCGTTCCACAGCGACAACGGCGTCAGACGATAGGTATGAATGTGCTCCGGGCTTTTTTCCAGCTCGGCGAATGGCGCCAGCGCATCGCGGGCCTCGGTATAGCGGGGATTGTCAACCTCGACCAGGATGGAACGATCGCTCTGGATAATAAGAGGATTGCTGGCGTCGTAATGCATTCCCAATCAACCTTCTGCGTAGATCCCCACCGGCGGCGCCCCACGGCCCGAAAAGCGCAGTTTAGTTGTTGGGGGAAAACGACGCAAGGCGAGATGACAGGAGGAGTGTGCCACCAGATTTTGGCGAGGGGGGTTGCATCAGTGCAAGATCAAGCGACCTTTGGTTTGAAAAGTTCTACTTGCTCGTAACCCTGGTATACGGTGAACCCGCTCCTTGACTGCCTCAGCCGTCAACTGCCACTCCGGCTCGGTAATCGCTTTCTGGCCATGTCCCTCGAGAGCAAACGCCACAAGAACTTGCAATGCAGGTAGTTGCGACAAACACATGTGCTTTGGCACACTTGCTGTAAGCCCCTGATTTTTGGCTCCATAGCCAAGGTCCTCTCTTGAAATTGCCCGATCGCGACATAAGTCTGCATGGATGCGATCACGGCTTCCACTGGGGCCCTAGCTCGATCGTGTATTCCGTCTTGCCTTCCTCGATCTTGAAATTACCGGGAATGTTATGCATGATCTGGCCTCCCCTGGAGCCTGTCTTCTGCCGGATCAGTACCGCCGAATACGTACCCAGCGGCATCCAACCGATCTGGAAAGTCCCATCCTGTTGAATGGGTATACCCATCATCCCACCCTTTTCGTGAAAGAACAAGCGCAGGATAATTTTCTCATCATCTGGGAAACGGACGGGTTTACCCTCGTGAGTCAATCGTCCTGTGAAAGCATCAACCGTCGGCCCCTTGTACGGTTTTGAGTTGCAACCGCATAAGAAGCCGGCTAGCGCCAAGACGACGAGGAGGGTACGAAAGGAGAGTATCATAATCCACCTTTTGGGAAAAAGGAAACAAAAACCACCACAGGAGTGTGTTATGGGAAGTAGGCATTTGTCGGCGAAAGACCGGCTGACACCGGCCCTTCGCCGACTCATCCGCGGCGATGCCGCCGGATGCAAAGACAAATGTTGTCAGGAGCACTTACCAGGGGTCGGCAAACACGTCACCGCCAGCGGGAGTCGTCATACCGATGACGATGATGTTAGAGGTAGAGTACGACACTATATGAACGCTGCCATCAGCCATGCCCAGCGGGCTTCCACCGATGTACGGACCACCCCAGCGATTCCAGACGCCATCGTATCCGGGCCAAGGGAAGTCTTTGACGACCTGGAAAGTGCTGGAGAACCAACTCGTCCACCCCGGATTGACCCCATAGTTATTACCGGGGATAAAGGTAACATCCGGCTGGGAGGTGTTCATGGGACCGGCCATGTACCAGACACTGTCCGGCGTACAGCTGCGCACAAGCCCCATGCTGTCCGGGCCAGCACAGGCAACGGGGTCATCGTCTGTGTTTACTTGGGTCCCGTTTGATGCCGTAAAATATTCCTGGCCGCGGACGTTATAGGCATTGGTGTGGAGTGCCTTGAGGCCGGCCAAAATCGTGTTGGAAGTGCCATCGGGCATCTTGCCAATCCGCCAGGGAAAGGTGATCCAGGTGCTCGAGGGGCCGGTCCAATTCGGCTCGAAAGTAGGTGCGCTTTGTGGTCCGTACGTGTTTAAACCAGAACCGATAACCGTGGAATTGGCCGCGTAATCGGTTATCGGGCCAGCTCGATACATGGAGGACGTATTGGTTTGGTAAGTACCGATGTCCGCCGGATTAAACGGGACTGTAGACAACCCATTGCTGGGTCGCCCCGGATCGATGAGCGTCTTGACTGTAGTAGAATAACCCGGATAAGCTGGCGGTGTTCCCCAATTGTTGTACAGGTTCTGCTGCTCGATAAAGGGAAAAATCTTGTAAATCCAGCTGCATCCAGGGGCCATGGCGGGACGGGGCGGATTATCGGTCCAAGGAGGACCCCAATCCCAGCAGGTGTAATTCCAGGTTCCGTTGTGAGGAAGAGCGCCCAGCGTCTCATCATACATGTGGATGGCCAGGAGCAATTGTTTCAGGTTGTTAATGGACTGCGTACGTGCTGCTGCTTCGCGCACCTTTTGCACGGCCGGCAGCAGCAGCCCGATGAGGATCGCGATGATGGCAATCACCACCAGCAACTCGATCAGCGTGAATGCAGAACGTCGTCGCATGGAGAAAACTCCTTAAAGAAAAGTTAAAGGAAGTATGACCACGAGATCCTTACGAGGGCTGAGCCTCCTCCGCACTACGTTCCGTAGCATGGCAGAATAAAAGCGAATCTGTCAGACCCTCTATCTAACTAAACCCCGAATTTTCGTCGATCATTCGCGCCTGCGCGCGGGAGAGACGTTTTTTCTTTGCAAAGCCATGCGTCTCTTGCTACCATAGCTCATAGCTCTAGGAGAGCAGAAGAAAACAGTCGCGGCTCAGTTGCTCCATTTTCCCTCGTTCCCAGGTGAGATCCAGGGAACGAAAAGGATCAGCTGGCAGCAGCCGAGGTACGGCACGCTGGCAGGGTACTCTGCGGGCCAGACACGATCGCCTTTTGTTGAGGTGAGAACCTATGTCCTCTCCCTCCATCAACGTGGATGTGTTGCTCTCCCCGAATCGGGACAACTTTTCGGAAAAGCTGGGGCAGATTCTGCAAGCCTACCGTCCCTATCTGCTGGAAATCGCCCGCCGCGAGCTGGACCGGACTTTGCAAGCCAAGGGCGCCGCTTCCGACCTGGTACAGGAAACCTTCTTGGATGCGACGCGTCATTTTTCGCACTTCCACGGCGTCTCCAGCGCGCAGTTGCGGGCCTGGCTGCGTTGCCTTCTGTTACATCGCCTGTCGAAGCAAAGACGGCGCTTTTGCAAGACGCGCAAACGCGGCATCGACCGTGAATGCCGTCTGGAGGAAGTGGAAACCTCCTTGCTTGCCGCCGGTCCGACGCCCAGTCAGGTCGTCTCGACCGGTGAGCAACTGCAGCGGCTTCAGCAAGCGATCGAGGCTTTGCCGGAAGATTATCGCCTCGTTCTGCGTCTGCGCTATCATGAGGGACTGACCTTTGAGGCGATTGGGCCGCGGATGGGCCGGACAGCCAATGCGGCGCGGCTGTTGTGGCTGCGCGCGGTGGAGCGGATCAAGCAATCGCTGAGGACCGAGGCGGATGGCTGACGAAGCGGACTTGTGGCACGAACATCCCCTGGCGTCCCTGCTGGCAGCTTACGACGAGCAGTTGGCAGCCGGCGCCGCGCCCCCTTCGTTGCCGGAACACTGGCAGGAGGACGTGGAGGTATTGCGCCTGTTGGATCGCTTGCGCCCGCGCGATGGCCCTCCCTCCCTGAGCGGAGGGCGTCAGCTCCTGGAGCGTGAATCCCAGAGGGCAGACACCCCCCGCTCAGGGAGCGAGGAGCGTTACCAGTTGCTCCGCCTTCATGCCAGCGGTGCGATTGGCCATGTTTGGGCGGCGCGCGATGCGGAGCTGGACCGCGATGTGGCCCTCAAGGAGCTTAAGCCGGAACGGGCCGCCGACCCCGCCCTGATTGCTCGCTTTCTTCACGAGGCGCGTGTCACTAGCCGGCTCCAGCATCCGGGCATCGTGCCGATCTATGAGCTGGTTGCCGGCGATGGCGAGGAGCCGCCATTCTATACCATGCGGTTGGTCCACGGGCAAACGCTCGCTGAAGCAGCACGAGTTTATCACCAGAAACGAAAAGCGGGACAGGCCAAGCGAGTAGAATTCCTTCATCTGCTCCATGCTTTCCTCAGTGTGTGCAACACCGTTGCCTATGCCCATACGCGCGGCGTCATCCACCGCGACCTCAAAGGAGACAACGTCGTCTTAGGGGACTTCGGCGAAGTCATCGTGGTGGACTGGGGTTTCGCCAAGGTGCTCTCTCCGACGAGCGGGGCGGGTCTGCACTCGGATGAAGACCACCACCGGAGTGTTGATCCGCCTCGCTCGCCGGAGATAGATACCGAGGCACCGCCGGAACAGACGCAGGCGGGCGAAATGTTAGGCACGCCGGCGTACATGGCCCCCGAACAGGCGGAAGGGCGGCGGGCCGACATTGACGCGCGCACCGATGTGTTCGGCCTGGGCGCCATGCTGTATGAGATTTTGACGGGGCAGCCTCCCTTTGTCGGCGCGAGCACGGCAGAAGTGCTGGACAAGGCGCGGCGCAGCGAAGTGATGAATCCTCAGCTGGTCGCCTCCGACACGCCGCCGGCGCTGGCAGCCATCTGCCGGCGTGCGATGGCCCATCAGCCGGCCCAGCGCTATCCTTCTGCTGCTGAGCTGGCGCAGGAGCTGCAACACTGGCTGGCCGATGAGCCGGTGCAAGCCTACCGCGAACCATGGCCGGCCCGTTGCCTGCGCTGGATGCGGCGGCATCGTCTTGCCGTGGCCATCGTGCTGGCTGTGCTGGTCACCGGCTCGCTGTTGAGCGGCATCAGCATCGCCGTCATCAGCGACGCCCGGTCGCGGACGGCCCAGGCGCAGGAACGGGCCAAGGCCCAAGTCGCCGCTTTCCGCGCCGAGTTGTCCGAACAGAACCGGCGCCGGCTGGAAGAACAGCTCTACTTTCAGTATGTCGTTTCGGCCGAGCGTGAATTGGCCGCCAACAATCTCCTGCGTGCAGAGACGATCTTGGACAACTGCCCAAAGCGACTGCGCAACTGGGAGTGGTTTTATCTCCAGCGGCGTTGTCACGAAGAGCCGCGCACCTTCGCGGGCCATCAAGCGGCTGTCTCGGCCATCGCTTTCAGCCCCGATGGTCGACTGCTTGCCTCGGCCAGCCGTGATCAAACCGTCAAAGTCTGGGACCCAACCAGTGGTCAAACGCGCTGGACGCTGCGCGGCCATAACGATGTGGTCTCCGATGTCGCTTTCAGCCCCGATGGCCGTCTGCTCGCCTCTGCCGGCTGGGATTGCACCATTCGCCTGTGGGACAGCGAAACCGGCCGCCTGGCTGGCTCGTTCCCTTACGAGGGTCGCCGACTTTATCGTCTCGCTTTCCGCCCCGATGGCCGGCATATCGCTGCGATAGGGAACGACGGCCTTGAAATCCGCGATGTGGCCAAGGGAACACTCATCCACCGCTTTGAGCGCGAAGTCGGAGAGTGGCACTATCGGGTCTTGTACCATCCAAACGGCTCTCTATTGGCCTTGACGAGCAGTGGGGGCATTTATCTGCTCGATAGCGAGACCGGCCGCATGCTCCACCGCCTGGAGGTGCCTAATCAATACGTCAAGTGCCTCGCCTTCAGTCCCGATGGTCATCTGCTGGCCACAGGAGAAGGCGACCTGGCCTATGGTCATCCGGGCCGCGTCCGCTTGTGGCACCTCGACCAGGCCATGTCCTTTGCTCTCCTCGAAGGCCACACCGAGCCGATTTTCGCTCTGGCTTTCAGCCCCGATGGCACGCGGCTGTTCTCGGCCAGCCAGGACAAGACGGTGAAAGTATGGGACGTGGCTCATCGGCAAGAGGCGTTGACCCTGCGCGGCCATACGGACACCGTCACGGGTCTGGCCATCCATCCGGATGGCCACAGGTTGGCAACGGCCGGCGAGGATGGCCTGGTGCGTCTGTGGAATGGCACGCCGGGCGGACCGACGCGGTCGCCCCATGAAGTGTACTGCCTTAAGGGCCATGAGGACGCCGTCTTTTCCGCCGTCTTTCTTCCCGATGGCCGGCACCTTCTGTCGCTGAGCCATCAGGGCGACATCAAGATGTGGGATGCGCTGAACGGCCAACTGCTGGCCTCGTATGGCAATGGGCCGCAGGAAGGACTCAATTTTAGCCTGGCGGTCAGTCCGGATGGCCGATTGGCCGCCACCGCCAAGACGAACAGCCAAGTCTACCTGTACGAGACGGCGACAGGACGTTTGCTGCGGCAACTCATTGGCCACGGGGCCGGTCCCGTCCACAGCGTCGCCTTCAGTCCAGACGGCCAGCACCTCGCCAGCGTCGGCTGGGAGGACCGCACGGTGCGCGTCTGGCCGGTAGAGGGAGGCGAAGCGCTGGTGCTGCGCGGCCACGGCGAAGCGCTTTTGGGCGTGGCTTTCAGTCCCGATGGCCGCCGCATCGCCTCAGCGGGTTATGACAAGACGGTACGATTGTGGGACACGGCGACCGGACGTTGCCTCCACGTTTTACACGGCCATGCCAGCCGTATCAACAGTGTCGCTTTCAGCCACTCCGGCCAGCTGTTGGCCTCAGCCGGCAACGATCTCATCTGTATTTGGCGGGTAGATACAGGCCAACTCGTCGCGAAGCTGCGCGGCCATACCTCCGGCGTCAACGCCGCCGTTTTCTCCCCGGACGATCGCTGGCTCGCCTCGGCCAGCTCCGATACCACAGTGCGCTTGTGGGACGTCACCGCCGCTCGCTCCTTGTACATATTCCGCGGCCACGGCGATCGAGTGCATAGCGTCGCTTTCAGCCCGGACGGACGCCGTCTCTGCTCCGCCGCCCATGATCGAACCGTGCGAATATGGCAATTGCCATCGCCTTAGTTTAGCCGCCAGCCACAGGCGCCCAGGGGAGGTTTGCCGTACTCGCCTGCGGCTCACGGCTCAACAAGGACATCTGTGGCGCCGGCAGGCGTCAAAATCGAATGTCGGCATCATCAATCGTTGATTCGACTGGGGCAGGCACTTCGGATGGCGGCGTCTCTGACAGCGGCGGATCCGTCGGCGTTTCCGCCGCGGCCACTGCGGGTACTTTTTTCTTGGCCGAGCCGCGGCGCCGGCGCGATTTCTTCCTGGCCGGCTTGGCACTGGCAGCCGGTTGAGTACGCAACTCATCGCCAAAGCGCGTCACCACGTAGGTTCGACTGCGCTGGTCCCTCTCCAGTTCCAGCAGTCCTTCCTTCTGAGCATCTTCGAGCAACTCGCTGAAGGTGCGATAACCGTGATACGATTCGTTGAAGGATGGCTTCTTGCGTTTCATGGTGTCCTTGACCATCGACGACCACAGCACTTCCTTGTTCTCGCGGCGCAGGGCCAACAACGATTCCAAAAGCAGGGCGAATGCTTTGCGCTTGGTCTCTGGCAGGTGCGCATCCAGCGCCGGGGCCAGCACGGGAGTTTGGCCGAGATCTTCGTAGTAAATGAACTCGTCGCAGTTGTCGCGCAACAGATCCGAAGTCGATTCCTGCATGCCCAGGCCGATGACATGCTTGCCCAGCTCTTTGAGTTTGGACACCAGCGGCGAAAAATCGCTGTCGCCGGAGACAATGACAAAGGTATCGATATGTTCTTTCGAGTAGGCCAAATCCATGGCATCGACACACAGGCGAATGTCGGCGGAGTTTTTGCCACTTTGGGCGCGGCGCGGAATTTCAATCAGCTCGATGGCGGCCTCGTGCAGCTGAGTGGTGAAGCTGGCGAAACGGTTCCAATCGGCATAGGCTTTCTTGCAGACGATCTTGCCCTTCTCCACCAAGCGTTCGAGAACACGCTCAATGTCGAAACGATCACGCCGCCCCTGAAAACCCAGGGCCAGGTTCTCGAAGTCGATGAAGATGGCCAGCGAACGGTCCCCGTCATTCACGATAATTCCTCGTGATTTCTCGCGCCCCTTTCGGACACTATTTTCATTATAAGTGCTGGCAGACATACAAAACCCGGCCGGTCTGCAGCGCAAGCAAGAGTTCTTCCCTTGCTTGCGCTGCAGACTGGCCGGGTTTTGTACATTCGTCCTTACTTGCCGGCAGGCGGAGTGGGATTAGCCGGCCGGGCGATTTGACTGCGATTTTCACCGGGCACAAGTTTCCACCCTGGCGGTGCCTGCGGCGCATCGAAAGTGCGGCGATCCAGGGCCATGCCAACTTGCAAGTTGGGGATATCCCACAAGACTTCACTGCGATTGGCGTGCTCGAACCACAACTGCCGCGGCAGATAGTTGCTCTTGTTGAGCACCAGACGGGCACGCTGAAAATCGGCCTTGTCTGCAGCGGAGCGCGGTGAAATATACACATAGATATAATTAGCATCTTCTTTATCTAATTTCAACTCATAGCGCCTTTTGGCGTCCTCGGCCTTCATGCCGAACAGGAGGGTCAGCAGGTTGTTTTCCTCGCTGACTTGCCCTGGCTCCGGCTTGGGCAGTTTGTAGTAGCGAATTTCTTTTTGTTCGGGCAAAAACTGGTAGATATAGGCACCGGTACAGATGAATTTTTCTTTAAACTCTTTCTGACCCTCCACGCTCATTTGCAACAGGGCTAAATTTTGGGCGCTAGGTCCGCTGCCGGCCTTCATGTAGTAGGCCACGCCTGTCAGCTTCTGCACGCGCTCGAAAACCGGGTCTTTATCGATACGCGTCAATTGGGCGCCGAGGGTCTCAACTTTTTTCATCGCCGCTTCCCACCTGGCCAAATGCTCATCCAGTGCCTTGTTGTCGCCAGGGGGCGGCGCGGCGGGTGCTTGCTGCGCTTGTTGGGCAAGGGTCGGCAGGTTCGCCAACACCAAGACGACCAAGACTAAGCTGTAACGACGCATCGGTATCCTCCTCTGTTCTCCGCAGGGTCCGCTACGCCGTGCGGGAGGCGCGGCGGATGGAATCGATCTGCCAAGGCGTTATAGCATCTTCGACCACAGGCGCGAAGGGAAAGTTGCGTTTATCCGCCAGGGTGGGGTGTCCTTCCTGGCCATTGCCTTCACTTTTGCGCTCAAACTGGCACTACCCCCCTTGTCGGCGCGATCATCCGTCGATTCCCTGGAACAGCACGGTGCCTAAGCGAACCAGTGTCGCCCCTTCCTCGACGGCAATCTCGAAATCGTTGCTCATGCCCATCGACAGGTGCGGCAAGGGCCGGCCCAACTCCGCCGCCAAGCGATCGCGCAAGGTACGGAGAGAAGCAAACGTCGGCCGCGTCCGTTCGGGATCTTCCTCATATGCCGCCATCGTCATTAATCCCTCGATGCGAACATGGTGCAGCTTCGCCAGTCGCGGCGCCAATGCCGGCACCTCTTCGGGTGCGAAGCCGTGCTTGCTCGCCTCGCGGCTGGCGTTAACCTCCACCAGCGCCGGCACCCCCCCCCTTTCTTCTCCCTTTGGGGAGGGAAGGAGGCGTCGGCACGCTCCTTCCAATGCGTCCAACAAACGCAGGCTATCTACCGAATGAAGGCAATGAAGCAGCGGCAGGGTGCGCTCGATCTTGTTGCGTTGCAGATGACCGACCAGGTGCCAGCGCACGCCCGCTATCGCGGCGGCCTTGCGCCACAACTCTTGCGGCCGGCTCTCACCGAGATCATACACTCCCAGCTCCGGCAACAGCGCGGCAACCGTGACGGAGACCGTTTTGGTGACGGCGACAAGCGTGACCTCGTTCCGTTCTCGGCCCGCGCGCCGGCAGGCGGCACGGAGTCGTTCTTCCACGGCGGCCAGATTGTCGGCGATCCGCTGTCGACTTTCGGCCATGATTGGTTTTCCGTTTTCGGTTTTCGGTTTTTCGTCTTCAGTATACAGTTTATGGAGACTGGAAACTGAAAACCGAAAACCGAAAGTGGTGATTTTGCGATGGCTGACATTCGTGCGTTTCGCGCTTTCCGTTACGATCTGGGCCGGGTCGGCAATCTCAGCGATGTGGTCGCACCTCCCTACGATGTAATCGATCCGGCCTTGCAGCAGGCGCTCTACGACAAAAGCCCTTACAACGTCGTTCGCCTGGAACTCAACAAGGAAGAGCCGACCGATAACGAGACCGAGAACCGCTACACCCGTGCCGCCCGCTTCCTGCGGGATTGGCAGCGCGACGACATCTTGGTGCAGGACTCCGCCCGCAGTCTGTATGTGTGCTATCAAGATTTCGAGGTTGAGGGCCGGCGCTACACGCGGCACGGCTTTTTGGCGCGGGTCCGCCTGGAGCCGTTCGGCGCCGGCCGCATCTATGCCCACGAGGAAACGCTGGCCGGTCCCAAGGCCGATCGCCTGAAACTCTTTCATGCCACGGCCATGAACCTCAGTCCGATCTTCGGCCTCTACCCCGACCCGGATGGCGAAGTCCTCAAACACCTCGACGCTCAGGTAAGTCGTACTTTGCCGATCCAGGCTGTCGATCATCTCGGTGTCGTCAGCCGTTTGTGGCCCATCGCCGATCAACACTTCATCAGCACCGTGACCGGCCTGCTCGGTCCCAAGCCGGTCTTCATCGCCGACGGCCATCATCGCTACGAGACCAGCCTGCGCTACCTCGACGAGCGCCGCGCCGCTGGCGAAGTCCGCGATGACGAAGCTCCGCCCCATTTCACCCTCATGATGCTTGTGGGCATGAGCGATCCCGGCCTGATTATCCTGCCGACACATCGGCTCCTCTCCGGCATCCCCGATCTAACCGCCGATCGTCTGGCGGCAATCCTTACTCCGTACTTCACCATCGAGCGCATCGGCGCCGGCGAGCAAGCCGCCCGCCACACCTGGGAAATCCTCGAAGCCGACGGTTCGCAAGACCTTCTCGGCTTCGGCACCGTGTCAGACGGGGTCTGGCAAACGGCCCGTTTCCGTTCCCCGCAGCTGATGGCTGAGCGCGCCGCCAACCATAGCCCCGCCTGGCGCAGTCTCGCCGTCAGCATTTTGCACGTCGCCGTCCTCGATCATCTGCTGCCGCAAGCAACCGGACGCAACCCCGAATGCCAATATGTGCATCGGTTACGCGAAGTGATCGACGCCGTGTCGGCCCGGCAATGCCAGCTCGCCGCCTTGGTGCCGCCGGCCACGATGCAACACGTCGAGCAGATCGCCGGTAATCTCGAAAAGATGCCGCCCAAATCGACCTATTTTTATCCGAAGCTGCTCACGGGATTGGTGTTTAATTCGCTGAAGACGAGTTGAACTCTGTCGCGAGGCGATAAAAAAACGAAAAAAGCGGATCTGGGTGTCTCTCTCGATTTTGGCGAGTGGGGTTGCGTCAGCCCCCGAGGAGGTTCTTCCCCTCCCTCTCCCACCAGGAGGGAGGGAAAAGCCCCCTGGCACATAAGCCCTCCTACACGCCCCAATCAAGAGGGACACGCAGCGGATCTTGCCCAAAATGCGCTTGCTATCCGGCCAATTCATGGTATATTTTACCCTCGGTTCGGAGTTGGCTTGCTCCTCTCCCTCCAAGACTCCGGATTGCCTCTCTATCCACTCTTGCCGAGGAGGATTGGCTCCTATGGACGAAGCATACGATGATGGCTTTGTAGTCTACGTCCGCAGCCGGCGCGACAGGCAAGATCCACCGGAAGACAGTGAATGGCCGGTGATCACCTGCTCCAGTTACGAGGAAGCCTGCCGCATCCGGGAGACGCATCGCCGGCAGGCGCGCGATTGCGTCATCCGCTATGTCGGCCCCTCCGGCGGCGGCGATTAAATCGATACAGGGCATGCCCGCCGCGACCACGTAAACCGACCAGAGCCGTAGGGCAAGCGGCCCGCTTGCCCTACAGGACAGGTAAGTCCTTGACGCTTTTCCTTTCCCTCTCTATCTTGTTTATCTAATTGCTTGCTCTCGGTGCGGATGTTGTCTTTTCTTTATCTTTTCTCCCCTTCCCATTCTGAAAAATTTTCTCTTTTTATTTTTTCACTCAGGGTTGACAGTTCACGGTTGGGTAGATAGGTTAGTTCGGAAGTTTGGATAGCCTGGTTAAACTGTAGGGCCAGGTTGTTCAGCCGTCTGTTCAAGGTGAGCAGGCGGTATTTTTTCTTCACACCTTTTGAGGAGGATCAAGAGATGAAGAAATTCTTGCTCATGGCAGCGGTGGCGGCCGTGGCGTTGCTGGCGGATAGCCAATGGGCTTCCGCTCGGCGGGGCTGCGGCGGCGGCCGTCATGGCGGCTGCGGCGGCTGCGGCGGCTGCGGCATGATGATGGGCGGCTGCGGCATGGGCGGCTGTGGCCTGGGCTACGGCGGCTGCGGCATGGGCGGCTGTGGCCTGGGCTACGGCGGCTACGTGATGGGCGGCTGCGCTACCTGTGGTGGCGGCTACGTCCTGGGCAGCGGAAGCTGTTCCGGCGGCGTCTGTTCCATCACCGGCGGTGGAGCGGCTCATGCCCAGGCCACCGGCACGGAGGCCACCCTCATCGTCAACCTGCCCGAAGACGCCACGCTGACTATCGATGGCCAAGAGACAATCTCCACCTCGTCCCAGCGCGTGTTCGTGACGCCTGCCCTGGAACAAGGAAAGGAGTACGAATATACCCTCAAGGCCAAGGTCAAGCGTGACGGCAAGGTCGAAGTCGCCACGGCCAAGGTGACGATCCGTCCCGGCGAGGTCAGCCAGGTTGAACTGAAGCTGCCCGCTGAAGGCGTCGCCGCCCAATAAAGCAACCCCTCACCTCGGAACCGAGATGTCCCGAGGGGGCCGGGATGGCCCCCTCACCTGCTGGTCTTTTACAGTCGCGTTGGCCTTCACGCTCGCGGCCCGACAGGGCCTCTAAGGCTTCGGGGGCGCTGCTTTTTTCTCCCCCTCGGAGGCCATCAGCTGAAATTCCTTCCCCCCACCCTGCTGGCGAACGTACTCTTGGTAATGCTCCATCAGGATGCGCCGCACTTCCTGGATGGCCAACGGATGATGATGGACGTGGAAATGATCGGCCCGCACCGTTACCTCCGAGTCGGCGATGCTGGGAACGTCGAGATGCGCACTCGAATACGGCACGACGCCGTCGCCGTCATCACTGCCGCCGATTAACCAGAAGCCCACTTTGCTCGTCGATGCCGAAATGAGGCCAGCGATGGTGTGATAGTGAACATTTTGCGGGCGCGGCCGATTGGCCATCAATTTCAACGCTGGCGCTCCCGGCGCCAGCAGGTCGATGCTGG
>Ga0209061_1001815_pt1 | contig 31588 bp, 25 predicted proteins | sample Coa_R1_10_FD_187157 | JGI IMG/M metagenome (GOLD analysis project Ga0209061, IMG submission 187157) | Surface soil microbial communities from Centralia Pennsylvania, which are recovering from an underground coalmine fire - Coalmine... | ecosystem: Environmental > Terrestrial > Soil >... | reverse complement strand
TGCCTGCAAACAGAGAAATGGCAGTCTGGCCAGTTACCGACTGAGCTGGTTCCAGCCGGCAGTTTTGCTTCTACTTCTGTGTGCGCTACTTTTCAGTAGTCTGCGGGTTGACCAGTCATACGGGGTTTTGCCTTATTCGCGTGGCTTTGCTGAGCCGGGTGTAACCGCTCATGATCTATTAGCTCAACGCTTTATCGACATGATTCCTGCTTCAGCCTCTGTCTCTGCTCAAGACAATCTGGTGCCGCACATTAGCAATCGCACAAATATTTATCTCTTCCCTTATGGAGTTGGTGCTGCCGATTACATTTTTCTGGATGTGACGAGCAACTCTGTTTATCCCTATGACTCCAGCCAATATGTCAGTAAAGTAAAGAGTCTCCTCTTGCATAGCAATTATGGATTGATTGCCGCGCAGGATGGATATATTCTTTTGAAACGAGGTCTGGCCTCACCGGGCCTCTCTCCAATCTCACCAGTAGTTTCCGGCAGTGATGCCATTCCAAAAATGCCTGCTGCCTTCTGCTCGTTTATACATGTGCCAGAACAGCAAGTAACGGCGCCAATGCGGGTAGATTTTAACTTGCCCGATCAGGCCGATACAGACATTAGCCTGATTGGGTATCATGTAGCGCTGCCGGATACTTTTAGCATTATTACTCGCGAACTACAAGTGACAACATATTGGCGCGTGGGTCAGACTAGGCTTCCCTGGCTGAAAATCGAGACTTCTCTGGTTGACAATAATGGGAAAGAGATGTTTGCGAGCGATGATTTTTCGGGATTGTACTGGTGCCCTACTACTACCTGGCAGCCAGGCAGCGTGATTGAAATGACGACAAGCGTGCTTTATATTGGCAATGTGCCAGATGGGCCTGCTCACGTAACCGTTGCTCTCTTGCCCAATAATCCAGCCTCTACTACAATAAATGGCAAGAGTGAGGGATTACCATTTAAAATCGTGCAGGCCCCGAAGATGGTAAATGCTTTGCCAGGGAAGAATATTTTACAGTTGCAAACGTTTACGGTGTCCTGGTAATCTGAAGCTTCTCTGAGGCCACACCAGGAGTAGGTACACACCAGAAAGGGGTGTTGGTATGGGCGTATACCTGAATCAGCTACCGCCGACCGAAGTTGCGCGTCTAAAAGCCGAACTGGCCGAGACGTTGATCGCTCATTTCTGTTATCCGCGTTTTTATGATTATCGGATAAATGAGCTACGCACGCGCCCTGTAGACCGTGCCAAACGCCAGGAGGTCTGGCAATATTTGAACGCAGTTGATTTCAACGTGTGGGGGCGTGTGGACGTCGATTCGCCCGATTTTCAGCGCCAGGTGGAGCGTTTATTTATTCATTTCGTCCAACGAAATCGCAGTTTTTTTGGCGAGCAGGGACGTAAACGTATGGCCGATGTACGCGCGCTCATTACTAGCTGCTCAATCGCGCTGGCCGATGGTCTGCGTACCCACTTGCTTGGCAAGCAGGAAAATCCGCCCTTTGGCAGTCCACGCCCCGTCTCTTCCTGGTCCGCGCCCGGCAAAAGTGGGCAGGTTGAACTGGCCTGGGAACAGATTCTTGCCAGCACCATGCAATTGCAGCAGCAATTACTAGAAACGAGGAAAGAGGCTGCACCGGTGAGCGCTGTGCCCTCCGCTGCTACCATGCGTTCAAGCATCTCTCCTCGGCGCGCACGCCCGTCCAGGTTCACTGCGAATGATGCTACCGGGAGTGGCAACGGCCTCCATGAAGGCGAGGGAGCCTGGAGTGCTACAGAAAATAGACCAGTAAAGCCGGGTGAAGTACGCGCGTCAGGGCCTTTTTCGGCAGCTCCAAAAGAGGCTGAGCCGGCTCGTGCGAAGTTTCCGTCTTCCCCGAACTCGGCCGATGCGTTGCCAACGATGCCTTTACCTCTGAGCAAGGCTGAGAACACGTCCGCAGGTATTTCATCAACTGCCAGACCGGAGGTATCTCCGGGTATACCAGCGCGTCAGAGACGGGGCAGGCAAGCCGATGCTGCTGCTCTAGGGTCAACTGCGTCTTCTATGGTGCTATCACATCGCTCAGCCTCTCAGCCCTTGCCCTCTCCAAATGCTGCTCCATCCGCACTTCCAATAGCTTCAGCAACGCCGGGGGCGAGCGTAAGTGTAAAACAGTCGGAGAACCCTACTGTGCTGGTCGGCGATGAAGATGTGGTTATCTTTGAACAACTGCGCTACCAACTGGTTGTCTGGTTAAAGGTTGAGGCCGTGCATTTGGGGATTGAGCAGAGTGGCCAGGGAGCCTTCCAGCTCATCGAGGCGCTTCGCCGCGAGGAAGGAGTGGATATGGCTCGTCTCCAGGTAGTCTCTACTCTGCTTAATATGTGCGATCAGATCACTACCAGTGGCCGGGCTACTCTGTTCGATTATAGACAGGCTATGATGTTCTATTTGATGCATACGCGAGGCAATCGCTGATATGCTGCACAATATATGATGTAATTGGAACGACACATAGGCCATCTGTCAATATTTCAAGTGGAAAAATGAAAAGCCGGTATCTTCTGGATATCGGCCTCTTTTTGAGCGCTATATAAAAAAGTCATTAAGATTTCTGTGACAGGCTGGAAATTCCCTTGATTTCTCTTCCTTTGTCAGCTTAATTCATGCTATAAATATGTATGCATATATCTGTGTATGGATAGGTGGGATAATCCATACAACGTATGTAGAGCAGAACTTATCAGAAATATATGGGAGAAACAAGCTCTACGGCCTTGACTGTGAAAGGGGGTATGAACAGGCGATGGCGCGAAGCGGAGATATGACCGCCGAGGATATTGGTAGTATATTAGAAGCTGCGCATACGTACCAACGAAGTGGCATGTTGAGAGCAGAATGTTCTGAGGGGAAGGTCCGGGAAGAGGGAGAGCTTTACCTGCTTGCCGGGAGGCCAATTTATGCTCGTATAGGAACGCTAGTTGGACCTGAGGCCCTGAATCGCTTGTTGAGCTGGCGAAATGTTTCTTATTCCTTTACCTCTGATGAACCTCGGCCAATGGCTAATCTCGCTCCTACCGCTAGGTGGAGCGCTGATGCTATTCCTTCTCCTTATACCCTTTCCTCATTCCGCCCGACAACCAGTCCTCTTCCAAGACCCTCCACAGAGAGAGTGACTACCCCACCTCCGTTCCCCGCGTTGACGCCGCCGGTGGGAAATCCTGCCACCGGGCCTGACCCACTCCCCACACAGAGAGATGTGCCCGGAATGGAACGACTGGTACCCAGAAAAATCGGACCGGAGCAAAATCCTCTCTCCTTACCCCTGACGCGTCGGCAACGTGTGATCTATCTCCTGGTCGATGGACAACGCACAGTGGCCGATATCGCGCGTACTACCAGTAAGAGCATGTCGGATGTCAGGTTGATTCTCGGCGAATTGCAAGAGCAAGGTTTTATTGCTTTTGGCAACCAGTAGCAGGTGCTTTTTCTCGTTCCCAATCCTCTTTAATTTTAAGAGCGAACAGCGATTACGACGCTTGCTTTGTCTCTTATCTCAGGCGGCGGCGGTAATCGATGGAAGCAATTCGCGTAACTGTTCCATCCAATTACTGCCCAGGAGACGGCGAGGAATACGAATAACACCCTGTTGGACGCGCGCCTCGTTGCGAAACCGACGGTAAAGCACAATGCGATTGGGAACAACGCTCCGTTTGACTGTCAGAACGAAGTCATTATCCCTGGCTGCGATAGCTTCAAAGCCCAGCTGGCCGGCTTCGACTTTCAGGCGCACCATAGAGAGCAGATTTTGCACAGGGCGTGGTAGCGGCCCAAAACGATCGGTGAGTTCAGCCTCCATGGCTTCAACCTGCTCAGGTGTGCTTAAATTGGCCAGGCGCTGGTAGAATCTGACTTTCAAGGTGCGGTCGCCAATATACTCATCGGGGAGATACGAGTCAAGTGGGAGATCGACCTGGACGCTCGGAGCGGTGGCCGTCTCAACCCGCTTGCCTTGCAGCTCTTCCACAGCCTCGGCCAGGAGCTTGCAATACAGATCGAAGCCCACCGAGTTCATAAAACCAGATTGCTCGGCACCGAGCAGATTGCCGGCCCCGCGAATCTCCAGATCTTTCATGGCAATGCGAAAACCCGCGCCCAGTTCTGTCGCTTCAAAGATTGCGCGCAGGCGTTTTTCCTGCAATGGTGTAAGCCGGGCGTCCTTGTTATAGAGGAAGTAGGCGTAAGCCTGGTGGGTGCCACGACCAACGCGTCCGCGCAGTTGATAGAGCTGGGAGAGGCCGAACATCGAGGCATTGTTGACAATGATGGTGTTAGCGTTCGGGATATCCAGGCCATTCTCGATAATGGTTGTCGAAACCAGTACATCGTACTCTCCGGCTGAGAAATCCATCATGACGCGCTCCAGCTGGTCTTCGGGCATCTGTCCATGCCCAACGACAATCCGCGCCTCCGGAATGAGCTTCTGCAATTTCTGAGCGATTATCTGAATGCCCTGGATGCGGTTGTGAACAAAGAAGATCTGGCCGCCGCGATCTATTTCACGCAGAATCGCCTCGCGGATCAAACTTTCGTCATACTCGCGAATTGCTGTGCGGATAGGCAGGCGCTCTTGAGGAGGCGTTTCGATCACGCTCATATCGCGCACATTGACCAGTGACATGTGCAGCGTGCGCGGAATGGGCGTAGCCGTCATGGTCAGCACATCGACCTCATGGCGTAGTTGTTTCAACCGCTCTTTGTGAGCGACGCCGAAGCGCTGTTCCTCGTCGATCACCAGCAGACCGAGATTCAGGAACACAACATCTTTTTGCAGCAGGCGGTGCGTGCCAATGATGATATCAACGCGCCCCAGAGCCAGATCTTCCAGCACCTGCTTCTGTTCTTTTTCTGAGCGAAAGCGGCTGAGCAGTTCGACGCGCACGGGATAGGCTTTCAGCCGCTCTTTAAACGTATTAAAGTGCTGAAGAGCCAGGACGGTTGTCGGCACGAGGATAGCGACCTGGCGCTGATCAAGCACAGCCTTGAAGGCGGCGCGCAAGGCCACTTCTGTTTTGCCATAGCCAACGTCGCCACAGACGAGCCGGTCCATAGGGCGTGGGCGCTCCATGTCGGCCTTTACTTCCTCAATAGCGCGCGCCTGGTCGGGCGTCTCTTCATAAGGAAAGGCATCCTCCAGTTCTTGGAGCCAGGGTTGCTCGGAATCAGGCGGGTAGGCGTGTCCCTGGATCGCCTCTCTGGCACTGTAGAGGTTGAGCAAATCGCGCGCGATCTCCTGAACGCTCTCTTTCGTACGCGATTTTGCCCGCGTCCATTCGGAGGTACCCAGTTTGCTCAGAGCCGGAACCGCTTCGCCCATGCCAATGTAGCGTGTCACGCGGTCGAGTTGATCGGTTGGGATATAGAGTTTGTCGGTGCCGGCATAGCGAATCAGCAGGTATTCACGTTCCACGCCGGTTGAGTCGAGCTTGACCAGGCCCTCGAAACGCCCAATGCCATATTCCTGGTGAACAACATAATCACCGGGATTGACCTCTGCCAGGAAGTTGGCAGGGGTAATGATCTTGCGTCGCGGGGTTTTCTGGTGGCGCGACCAGCCGAAAATCTCCGTATCGGTGAAAATCTGCAGAGCCAGCGCGTGGGACTGCCAGCCCTCGCTGAGCTGCCCCTGGATTAGTATCAGGCTGCCGCTTTCGGGTAGCTCGTTGATATTACTGCCGGGACTCACATGCATAGCCGACTCGCCCAGGGTTGCCTCATCTCCCAGGACTTCAGAAAGGCGGCGGGCCTGAGCCGTTACGATGACCACGCGTTCGCGGTTATCCAGCGCTTTGCGGCAATCCTGAACAAAAGTGCGCAGGCGTCCGCCATAGGAATTGGGTGTCGTAAATTGCGGAACCAGGTATTCACTTCCATCTGGCCCGGCCAGAGCGAAATCATCTCCGCCTGCCAGGATACCAGCAAAGCGCAGCTGGCGATGCTGGTGCAGGCGTGGCTCCAGCTTTTCCCATGAAAGGTGGGCGTCGCGCAGGTGGGTTGGATTCTCGCGCTCCTGTTCGAGGCGAACTTTTACCTCCTGGGCCTGGCTGTCCAGGTCGAGAATATGGTTATGCAGGCTTTCGGGGTTATCCAGGATTAACAGGCCGCGCCTGGGCAGATAATCCAGGACGCTGGCCTCAGCATGCAGATAGGGCAGGTAGAAAGCAATATCGTCAAACGAACGGCGCTGGCGCAGCTCCTCCAAGTCGCGTTTCCAGCGCTCCTCTGCGTCGTGGTGCAGCATCGTGATATGAAGCTGTTCTAATTCTTTAGCTGCTTCGGGACCGCGTCCGGGCAGCGCCTCGCGTGCAGGCCCGATCAAGCAATCTGGCTGTGGATTGAGTGAGCGTTGCGTGGCGGGATCAAAGCTGCGCAGAGACTCCACCTCGTCGCCAAAGAACTCAACGCGCACAGGCCGAATCAGCGTTGGCGGAAACAGATCGACGATGCCTCCGCGATGGCTGAACTGTCCCGGCTCCTCCACCTCAGTTACCGGCTCGTATCCCAGGTTGTAGAGATGCTCTAGCAAAAGCGGTAGGTCAATCTCCTCACCCGGCTTTAAATCATAGAGCGCTGAAGACAGTTCCTGTGGAGGAATGACTGGCTGGGTGAGTGCGCGGGCCGAGCAAACAACAATTGCGTTGCGTTCGCGCTCCGTCAGGCTAATCAAAGCGTTCATGCGTTGCTGGGTTGTCAGAGCATCGCTGATCAATCGCTCATAGGGCAGAGCATCGCGATCGGGAAGAAAAAAGACATCCTCTGGTTGTTCGGTCAGGACCTTTAGCGTATCTGTCAACTGATTGGCTTCTGCTTCTGTAGCAGCAACGATCAGCAGTGGTTGGTGAAGCATTTTCGCCAGCGCAGCGATAACATAGGGGCGTGCTGCCTCCGTGATCCCGGTCAGAGCCGGAACTGTTGTGTTTTCCTGAAGATGTTTGACCAGGCGGCGAAACTCTGGCCGTTGTGCTAAAAGTGCAAGTAATCCCTTGAGTGTCACGTAATCCTCCCAATGAACACGACAAAAACCTGCTCTTCACAGGGTATGTTCACCCCGGCGAGCAGTTTTCTGCGTGTCCAGGCCCTCTTTGCTGGTTTCAGAGAGCTTCTACAGGCTCTCTTCCGGCCTTTCCACGGCTCCTATCATACATCAATGAAGGGCAAGCTGCAATATCCTGTCCTCCCTTACACAAAGACCGTGCTCAGCCTATCGAGAGCAGGATAATTGCTACAATGCCGAGAATCAGGCCGATCAAACCTTCTCATGAGAAACAGGCAGTCCGGTTAGAACGGTGTCCACGTCTGAGAGTGCTGAGAAGATGATGGATGCTCAGCAGTTGGCCGACATCAAATAAATCGATGAGGAGGTCATGACGGTACCTATCTTTCCTAAAGCAACCAGAGCTTCAGATTGTTGAAGGCAACGTCCGTGGGTTGCTGATAATCGTCAGCTATCAGACCTATCAGGCCAGTTTTAAACGTTCCATCGGCTGTGCTATCAAAGAATTGCTGATCAAGGTAGAGATAGAAAGTGTTACCCTCGGCTATCAGCGTGAGTTGATTTGCTTGACCTGGCTGGTAAAGACCTGTGGAACCGGATAAAAGTGTTTGAGATTGAGAAGCATTGGGACCAGTGTAAATGTAAAGACTGTAGCTACCAGATTCATTAATCTCAAACATGTAGAGCGCTCCGCTGTCAATATCAGCGCGGAAAACAATCCCGCCGTAATCGCCCTGGAGAATGTTTATATCAACTTGCAAGGCGAAATTGTTAAAAGACAGGTTTTCCGCTGTGCAATAGTAGAAGAAATTCGTTTGAGATGAAGATACGTTATAGCTCCCGTTCTTGAAACTACAGTTCGGGCCTTCGTCCCATCCACTACTGCTCTGGTGATCTAAAGACTCGTTCAGATACGGGTTGCCGGAGGTAGCTTGCTGATAGATATCTTGATAAACCTGGGCTGTAGCCTGTTCCCGCGCGGTGTCGGTTGCGTCAAAATTTGCCGTCTGGGTTTGTACTGAACTCACGGTATCGGTTGCCTGAGCATTGGCTGTGGCTGTTGCGCTTAGAAGTGCCTGGTTGGGTTGATAGTAGGTCAGATCATAGGTCAATTCGCTTGCGCCGAAAAGCAAGAGTACAAGGGCGATGCAGAGCGCACCAATAGCCATGCGATCTAGGCGCTTATTTCGTGCTTGTTGGGCAGGAGGGGTAAGCGGTGTAATCAAGACCTGTTGTGGTATATTTGGGCCTGGCATATCTCCGGGAGGGACGGATTGCCTTACGCTGATTTGCTGGTCAGGCTGCTGTATCGGATCGAGAGGAACATCTGTGTCACCGGTTGTGCCTACTGGCGGCTGTCCTGTCTGATTGGCATCCTCTTGAGAAGCAGAATGAACTGCTGGGAGTAAGCCTTCAGGCTGTGTGTCTTGCGATGTCATTTTTTCTCACCTATGTTTTGTGTGTTTGTAGGACGTGGTTCCTAAAGAACAGATATAGCTGAGCATATCTAATATAATACAACGTATTGCTGGAGGAAAGATAAAAAACGAATAATTCAGCATATGTCGCGGATATTGTAGTCAGTCAGTGCCTTTTAAAGATACGAGTAATTGGCGATTCAGAAAAGACCATGTATAGTAATAAAAAGATTTTCATGACAAACGATACATGACACGCCATTCAGAAAGCTGTGCCAGGGCTTTATGCAGAAGCGCCTGGTGATCCGGCACGAGAAGCCAGCGACTAACGCCGGAAGGATGGGGCAGCGGCAAGAAAAACGTTTCTCCGCGTTCTTGATAGGTACCAACGATCTCTTCCAGGCGTGTTTTGCCACAAAAGGTCTCGATGGCCATGCTGCCGACCAGCAGCACAACTCTGGGCCGGAGGATGCGCAATTCAGCGTCGAGGTAGGGGCGGCAGAGCGCGAGTTCGGCCGGTGAAGGGCGACGATCACCGTCTCCCCTGGGATTACGTCCGGGGTCGCAGCGTGTCAGCGAACTAAGATACGTGTGAGCATGCAGGTAGCCGGGAGGAAAGCCGGCCTGCTCCAGCCACTTCTGCAGGATACTGCCGCCCGGACCGCTGAACGAGCGACCTTTGGCTACAGAACGATGCCCAGGAGCCTGCCCAATGACCATTACGCGATTGTCGAGGCGTCCGCTCACCAGCGGAGAGGCCATCGCGATATACCGCCGCTCCTGGCACAGGCGGCAGGCTAGGATGCGCTGCTGCAGGGCTGCAAGCGCGGCAGCGCGTTCGCTCTCAAATGCCTTTTCCATGCTGGCCTGGGGTAGGAGATAATTCAGGATGCTCGTGTTCGTAATGTCTGGACAGGTGGTGATATCTGCCCTGGTAGTAGAGCAGCGGCGATGACTGCGGGCGGGCGTTCTCGCTATGCCCATTGCTGCCAGTGTGATTTGCTTCAGCAGTTGATTCCAGTAGCGTCCACCGTTCACTGTTTGTTCCTTGAAGCAGGAGTGTGTGTCCCTCGTAGCCCATAGCTTCGACCTGCCCCAGAAGGATCACGTGATCCCCACCGGGATATTCAGCGACGACGCGTGCGTCGATAAACCCTATATTTCCGTCAAGGATGGGCGACCCGGTGGCCGCGACATGGTAGCTGGCGTGGCAGAAGTGGACGTAGCGTTCTTCAGATTGCGAGGCAAAACCGTTGGAAAGCGTCTCCTGCTCCTGGCTCAGAATGTTCACCGCGAAGACTCCCCCTTCGCGGAGAAACGGCAACACCTGGCTACGTGCATCCACACAGATCAGCACCAGGAGGGGATGAAGGGAGACGGACGTAAACGAATTAACAGTCAATCCGGCTATGCCCGCCTGGCTCCTGGTTGTGGCAATAGTTACCCCTGTAACAAATTGCCCCATGACCTTGCGGAAGAAATCTGTATCGAGAGCCATGTTAAAACGAATTTCCTTTGAAACATCGATAAAGTGATAAGCGATAACTCCTCTGCTTGCTTTACTAGTATCGTGCGTCAAACGCGCCTTGTCAACTGACCTTTCGGACAGGGAGGGCAATCCCGTTGAGTTTGCGGTCTTCGGGTTTTTTAAGATCTATCGCAAAGAGGGGAAAAATAGAACAGGTGAGCGGCACCAGTAGACCTGGTTTGTTTGCACCCTTCTCTCAGATTATATATTCATGATAATATATTTGAACAAGGTATCCGAGATGCCGCAGCCTATTTTAGCAATCGGGAAGCTCTTGCAGAATACAAAAGCCTATTTTTATCAAGGTCTCTTGAAAGGTGTCAGAGCGCTGCCTGCCTGGGGAGCGTTGTGCTTGCTGTTCCTGGCGCTTCTGGCCTCGATCGTGCTTGGTGTAAGCTTTGGTACGACTCAAATTCCCCTGAGCACGATTATACGGATCTTATTGAATGGCACCGGGCTGTTTCATTTTGCGCGTCGCTGGGATTCTTCCATCGAACTGATCATCTGGCAGCTTCGTATGCCAGAGGTAGTTGGTACGGCTCTGGTAGGCGCGGCCCTGGCTGTGGCGGGCGCGCTTTTCCAGGCGATTTTGCGCAACCCGCTAGCCGACCCTTTTTTAATTGGCACCTCATCAGGCGCGGCCCTGGGAGCGGCTATAGCTTTCATCTTGCCCTTTAACACGATTTATGGTGTCTTTTTTCCGCTGACTTCGCTCTTCTCTTTTGTGGGGGCTATCGTGACGATCCTTTTCATCTACCTGCTTGCGCGCACTGGCGGTGAGACCCCGGTAGTTACTCTAATTCTGGCTGGAGTGGTCGTCAATGCTGTCCTGGTCGCTGCTCAAACGGTGCTGCTTACTCTGGCTTCAGGTAGCCAGTTTGGGGGAATTGTTGCCCTGTTTACCTGGCTCTCCGGCGGCGTTTCGATTGTGGATTGGCTGCCCGTAGTGGTTGTAGGCGCGATCATCGTTCCAGGTATCGCTCTGTCGCTCTGCCTGGCTGGTGTGCTGGACGCTTTCGGCCTGGGTGAGGAGAGCGCGGCTTATCTGGGCCTGCACGTCGAGCGCTATAAACTCCTGACTATCGCTCTTGCCTCCTTAATCACCGCGGCAGCAGTCTCGATTAGCGGCTTAATCGGCTTTGTGGGCCTGATGATTCCCCATGTAATGCGTCTCTTGCTGGGGCCGCGCCATCGTTTGCTCTTGCCGGCCTCAGCTTTTGGCGGAGCGATCTTCCTGGTACTGGCCGATCTCCTGGCCCGCGTAGTTCTGGCTCCTAATGTGCTTCCGGTAGGCGTTTTTACCGCCCTGGTTGGCGCACCTTTCTTTCTGTTTTTGCTGAAAAATACCAAGCGAGCCTATAAATGGTAAAGGTTTCCCAATCTATACCACAGGAGCGCACGCGAGCTGCTCCTCTGGTAGAAATAGATGACCTCGCCTTTGGATACACAAACCAGCCGCTTTTATATGGGGTGCAGGTGAGCGTGTGGAGTGGTGAAATGGTGGGCCTGCTTGGCCCAAATGGATCGGGCAAAACCACTCTGTTGCGCCTGCTCAGCGGCATTTTACATCCTCAACAGGGGCGTATCCTGCTGGACGGGCGCGATCTGGCGGCCTGGGGCAGGCGCGGAACTGCGCGGCGTGTCGCTGTGGTGCCACAGGAGTTGCAGGTACCCTTTGCTTTCACTGTGGAGCAGATGGTCTCTCTTGGCCGTACTCCGTTTATCAACCTGTTAGGAACCAGAACCAGCCGGGATCGCGAGATCGTGAGAGAGGCTATGCATGTTGCCGAGGTTGATCCGCTGGCCGAGCGTGTCTTTAACGAATTAAGTGGAGGCGAGCGTCAGCGCGTTATGATCGCCATGGCTCTTGCGCAGCAACCACGCTTGCTTTTACTCGATGAACCCACCTCTCATCTTGACATAAAATATCAGATTGAGGTGCTGGAACTGGTGCGGCGTCTCAATCGCGAAACTGGCGTGACGGTTATCGCTGCCATGCACGATCTCAATCTGGCCGCGCGTTATTTTCCGCGTCTCTTGCTTTTCCAAAGAGGAATCGTGGCCGATGGTGGTCCGGCGGAAGTCCTGGAGCCGCGCTTGCTCCAGCGAGTGTATGGCGTAGCTGTCCAGGTTGGTGTGATGCCGGGCGCGGAACATTTAAGCGTGTTGCCGCCGGGTGATCCGGTTTCTTCTGAAGAGAGGAGAGAAGAACCGATCAAAATCCATGTTATGGCTGGAGGAGGCTCTGGAGGGCTGGTCATGCGCGCGCTGGCCGATGCCGGTCTATCTTTTAGCGCGGGGGTGCTCAATATTGGTGACAGCGATTATACCCTGGCCTTGCGCCTGGCTGCCGAAGTCATTGCCGAGCAACCTTTTGCCCCTATTTCCGAGGCCGCGTGCCTGCGCCTGCGGGGATGCCTGCGAACGGTTTCCCTGCTTATCCTCTGTCCCATGCCTGTTGGACCAGGCAACCTGGTCCTTTTGCAAGAGGCGCTGGCTGTTTGCCGGCGAGGTATACCGGTGCTTCTGCTGCTTTCTCCCGGCGGACCCGGCATGGCAGCAACGCAAGATCTCTCGCCGGAGGTTCTGGCCCGCCTTTTGAACACGCCAGAGCGTGATTACGCGCATGGCAAAGGAGCCAGATTACTTTGTCAACTTGTGGAGGCGGGAGCAACTCTTATCGCCACCGCAGGTGAGGCAGTGGTGTATGCCAGGCATATGATTCGGGAGGATCATAGCCTTTTCTTGTGAAGGAAGGCCGATAGATTGTCTGGATCTGTATGACCGTTTCCATGTTATAATAAAGCGAAAATAGCAGTGGAATCCACGTCCAACAGAAAGCGCCTCGAACGTGCTCCTGGAGCCTTTTTTCGTGCCAATAGGGTGCATATTCAGGTAAGTCAGATAGAGACGATTCGCGAGCATGGATGAACCAGGACAAGATGCAGTAGTATTGCGCCTGCCTTCAACTTTGGGCACGTATAGTGGCGGAAAAAGCCAGATCCTTTTGCATGCAACCACGCTGGAGGAGTTGCTTGCGGAACTGGCACGCTTGCATCCTGCTGTCTGGCAGTATCTATGTACGACCGATGGCCAGGTACGTGATCACGTTAAGATCTTCGTGAATAACGCGCTGGTTACGAGCGACGATGATCTAGATATCGCGCTTAACCCTGGCCAGGAAGTGATTGTGCTGCCAGCAACCACGTGATAGATAGGAAAGATTCCTGGTGCAAACTGAACCACAAGAACCTCTGGAAGCTGCTCAATCTACCTCCCCTGTCCTTTCAGGCAACGAAATCGCCAGAGCAAAACGTCCACTTGGACCCTGGCGTGTCCTGCGCGATCGCGATTATGCTTTACTCTTCTGGGGAGAATTGATCTCTGCTACAGGAACGCAGATGCAAGTTGTGGCTGTGGCCTGGCAGGTCTTTTTGCTCACTCATTCTGCCATTGCTCTTGGCCTGATCGGTCTAATGCAGGCCATTCCGCGCCTGATTTTTTCGCTGGCGGGAGGCGTGCTAGCCGATGTTCTGGATCGGCGTAAGATACTCATGATTGTTAATCTGGCCATGATGAGTTTCTCTACTATTCTGGGACTTTGTACCGATCTACACATGATCAATATTCCTCTTATTTACGTCGTGGTTCTTTTAAGCGCTGCCGTCTCTTCTTTTGAATACCCAACCCGTCAGGCTATTGTGCCCACCCTGGTTCCCCGCGACCAGATGGCCGACGCGCTTTCATTGAATTCGGTTATGATGCAGCTCACCTCAATTGTTGGGCCGACAGCGGGAGGCTTTGCTCTTGCCTGGCTGGGTGTAGCCAACACCTACTGGTTTGATGTAGTTTCTTACCTAGTAGTGGTTGGCTCGCTCTTTTTTATGGTAGTCCCGCGCGTGCCAGTAGAGAAGCGTGCTCGCGCAGGCTTTGGCGCTCTATTTGATGGTATCCGCTTTCTACGCGTCCACCCGATCATTCTAGCGGTACTCACGCTGGACTTTTGCGCGACTTTCTTTGGCTCACCGCGCGCCCTGCTACCGGTCTATGCCCAGGACATTATGCATGTCGGTCCGCAGGGGCTTGGAATATTGCTGGCTGCAACCTCCATTGGGGCGGTGGCGCTGGCCCCCTTTACCGGTGTGTTCACGCATATCAAACGCCAGGGGCTCGGCGTGGCGCTGGCGGTCATTATCTGGGGGCTGTGCATTACGGCCTTTGGCCTGTTTCCCGATCCGTTCTGGCTCGGCGTGCTTTTGCTGGCAGGAGCAGGCGCAGCAGATATGGTCAGCATGATTCTGCGTGGCATTATCATCCAGTTCACCACGCCTGACGAATTTCGCGGGCGCATCAGCGCCGTGAACGGCATGTTTGTTATTGGTGGGCCTATGCTTGGCCAGTTTGAATCAGGTCTGATTGGAGGCCTCTTCACACCTATGTTCTCCGTCGTCAGCGGCGGCCTCGCCTGTATTCTTGCTACGCTTGTGATTCTCGCGCTCGTGCCAGGCCTGGCCAGAGTCAAAGTGGAGTGAAGAAAATACGACTTTTCTACTACTCTAGATAGAACTGCTTGCATTTTTAAAATGTTTCCAGCATAATAGCTGCGCAAGCACGTTTAGTTGTCACGTAGTGGTTGGAAGGAAAGGAACATGCTGTCAAGGGTGCAAAGCTGCGCGGTTATTGGGCTGGAGGGGGCGTTGATCGAAGTAGAACTGGATATCTCCAACGGACTGCAACTCTTTCAAATCGTCGGTCTTCCCGACGCTGCTGTCAACGAGTCCCGCGAACGAGTGCGTTCAGCTATTAAAAATAGCGGCTGCCTCTTTCCCTTTAAACGGGTCATTGTCAACCTCGCTCCCGCCGACCTGCGTAAAGAGGGCCCGGCCTACGATCTTCCTATAGCCATAGGGATACTGATTGCTTCCCAGCATATTATGCTGAGCGAGGAAGACTCGCGCAAGATGCTCTTCCTGGGCGAGCTTTCGCTGGATGGGACGCTGCGCCATACAAACGGTATTCTCCCGATGGTCGCCCTGGCTAGCGAAAAGCAGGTGAGCGAGGTCTTTGTGCCCGCATCCGATGCTATGGAGGCTGCTCTTGTCAAGGGAGTGACTATCTATCCGGTGGAAACGCTGGCGCAATTGATTGCTCATCTCAACGGGGAGCAGCGTATCGAGCCATATGTGCCGGATGAGCGCCTGCTGGAAGAGACTGAACAGACGCTCTACGGCCAGGATATGGCGGCAGTGCGTGGCCAGGAACATGTCAAACGCGCGCTGGAGGTCGCTGCTAGCGGCGGGCACAATCTGTTGATGAGCGGGCCGCCAGGATCGGGTAAAACGCTGCTTGCCCGCTCGACTCCCTCGATTCTGCCGCGTATGGCTATCGATGAAGCTCTGGAGGTCACCAAGATCTATAGCGTCAGCGGAATGCTGCCGGCTGATAAACCTCTGATCTTACAGCGGCCCTTTCGCGCCCCCCACCACACAATCAGCCATGCCGGGCTGGTTGGGGGCGGGCGCATGCCGCGCCCTGGCGAGATCAGTCTTTCTCATCGCGGTGTGCTCTTTCTCGATGAGCTTCCCGAATTCGGGCAGAATGTACTGGAGGTAATGCGCCAGCCGTTGGAAGATAAGCTGGTCACCATCTCGCGCGCCCAGGGTACGATCACCTACCCGGCCAACTTTATGCTTATCGCGGCTATGAATCCCTGCCCCTGTGGCTACTATGGTGATCCCGTGCGCGAGTGTACCTGCACGTCTACCGCGATCATGCGTTACCAGAAACGCATCAGCGGTCCTTTGCTGGATCGCATCGATATCCATGTTGAAGTGCCGCGCATCGATTATGAGAAGCTGGCCGACAAGCGCAGGGCCGAAGATTCCGCGACCATTCGCGCCCGGGTACAGGCCGCGCGCGAGCGCCAGTTGCAACGCCTGGTGGGCACGCGGCTTACCTGCAATGCTGAAATGGGACCGGCAGAGGTCCGCGAGTTTTGCAATGTTGATTCCTCGGGTGAGAAGCTGCTCAAAGCCGCGACTCAGCAGCTCCATCTATCCGCCCGTGCCTATCATCGCGTGCTTAAACTGGCCCGCACTATTGCTGATCTTGCGGGCAGCGAGCTAATCCAGGCAAACCATCTGGCCGAGGCCATTCAGTATAGGCCCAGAGTAGGAATGTAGTGTTTATTTGATGGCTCTGACTCCAATCAGCCGTTGGGAGGTCTCAAAGACTGGGTGTGACTGGAAATGAGATACCGCGGCCTGCTGAAACTCTTGCTCCAGTGTCTCATCGTAAAGGCGGCTCTCGCGCCAGCAGGCATAGAAGTCTGCGGCCGAGTCGAATCTCAGCGGGTTTTCAAACGGTATGACCTCTACCTGCGGGAAAACATCGCGAGCGCATGGCAAGCCGATTCTTTCAATGAAGAGCAAAGCCCGATTTTCTTGCAGAGATGCCTCGTGGTGTAAAGCAGCCTGGAAAAGCCTGAGTTCCGCGAGATCTTTCCTGGAGGGTCCATAGAAAAAGAAGATACCACCTGGCTTGAGCGCCTGATGGACCGCGCGAAAAACCTCCTGTGGCTGCCTGACATGATAGAGTGCGCGTGTGCCAAGGGCGCGGTCGAAATCCTCCCGGCGCAAGTGGCCACCGAGGTCATCGAGATGAAGATAAAGAAAACGGATACGCTGCTCCAGGCCATTCTTCTGGCTGGTCTGCGAGAGCGCTTGCAACACTGTGTATGAGCGATCAATGGCCAGAACATGGCCTTCATAGCCCACCGCTTGAGCCAGAGTCAGCGTCTGGAAGACGGTTCCGCAGCCAACATTCAGGACGCTGTCTCCCTGGCGTACCTCTAGCTGGTTGATGACCCAGGTATTGAAATCAACTCTCTCATGTTCGGCGCAGGCTGTACTACCCTGCTGGAGTGCAGCGATATTCCGATAAAAGCTCTCCGTCATGCCTTATTTCCTTTCACTCGCCAGCGCGGAGATTCCCTGACGACGGATAGCCGGGATGATTTTCGCCAGGTTGATATCGAAAATACTTGCATCGCACAATGGCTGTTCCCTCGTTGCAAGATCAAAAAATTCCTGCAAGCGCTCTGGGGCAGGCGCATCCTCGTCGCCCCACCAGATGGGATGAAGGATCATCTGTAAAACCGGGCCGCCGGGTTGGGCCATCTGCGAGATAGGATTGCCATTTCGCCAGGAGCCTCCACTATCTGAAATACACCATCTGCGCAATTCGCCCGCGTCAGCGTTGACCAGCCCGTTTACCAGCAAATGGCCGCCGAATAACAGAGGGATAGGGCGCTGAAGCGAAAGGGAACGCACCGGCCTGCACGTAATCTGCTCAATACGTTCGCATGCTGCGCGAATCTCCGCTTCGATGAGGCGCAGGTACGAGGGACTCTGGCCCGTCTCGTGAGCTAGATCGAAATGTAAACCTACCTCGTGTCCCATCTGGACAAGCTCCAATAAAAAGATTCGCGCCTGCCGTCCATTGAGTGAATACAACGGGGAATCCGGTCGTACCAGGTAAGTGGCGGAAAGATTGTGCTCATGCTCAATCTCCGCCATACGTAATCCCTTGTTCAGGGAGAGCTTGATATCGTGGCGTAAGAAAAGGATGGGTGTGCCAACATTGGGAAGCACATTGGGCGCTTCGCTCAAGCGGTGGATACTAAAGTGACTTCTAGCCGCGTAGAGAAGCCGCCGAAAAGATGTGTAGCTAAAATCAACTGACTGTCCTGGATGCATGTTAACCTCCTCCGTCTCCAACTACAACTTCCAATGACACCTCTCGTGTCCATATATCCAGGGAAGAGATATGTTTATACGTTTTACGTGAATATTCTTACTTTCTTTCCCCTTATCAGTTCATCTGATCTGATATGCTAACATCCATTATAACACGCACTGCCAATAGACATTCTTTAAAAGAGTATCTTTAGAAGGTCTTTTTCGCTTGCTTGCTTGCCAGATACCGATCTCAGCACTATACTAGCATCTGTTCTGATCGTGGTGAGATGTATCTATTCGGAGTAACAACGTGAGACGAGCAAGTGTAGACCAGGTAAAACATCTGATTGTGATAGGAAGTGGCAAGGGAGGAGTGGGGAAATCGACGGTGAGTATCAATCTGGCCATTGCCCTGGCCAGACAGGGGTATGCCGTTGGTTTGCTTGACGGCGATACCTATGGCCCCAGTGTGCCCTTGATGCTAGGTATTCGCAGGCGTGATGAGAGTCATGGTTGGCAGGGCACGCTTCCGCTGGCATCTCGGCAGAAGCTCTTACCTGAACAGATGCTGCAGCCACTTTTGCGCTATGGTATCAAAGTAATGTCGGTTGGCTTTTTTGTGGGCGAGGAGCAGGCAGTCGCTCCTATGCCCGATGTGCAGGGCATGCTAATCCGTCAGTTGCTTTTTACGGTGAACTGGGGGCAGTTGGATTATTTAATCATAGATCTGCCGCCGGGCAATGGAGAGCCGCAAGCAACGCTGGTGCGCGAACTGGAACTTGCCGGTGCGATCCTGGTGACAACTCCCCAGGATGTAGCGCGTCTTGATACTGCCAGAGCGCTGGCTATGTTTCGTGATTCCGGGGTGCGTGTACTCGGTCTGGTCAATAATATGAGCGGCTTCACTTGTCCTCACTGCGGAGAGATTGTGGAAATTTTTCCATCCGGGCGTGAGGCGGGCGCTCCCCTGGATGATTTGCCGGTGCTCTGTACGATTCCGCTTCATCCCCCAACTGCTGCCAGCGGTGATAACGGCCGGCCGGCAGTGGTGAGTTTAGCGGCGTCTTCTCCCGCCCGTGCGTTTCATGCTCTGGCCACGCAAGTCTCCGCTCTGCTCGATGCTTCACCTGGATCTGGCGCGCAGCAGGAAGAGCCACCTGAGGACGATGTGCAATGAAAGAAAGAGTTAAAGGGTGGTTGGCAGCGTTTGCGTATCGTCTCATTGTTTTATGCACGTTCGGGCAGATCTCTCCAATCCTGGGTACGGGGGTGATTGTCGAACGGGAGGGCAAAATTCTATGCATCGAACGCAGCGATGGAAGAGGCTATGGCCTGCCTGGCGGCATTGTTCGCTCGAAAGAAACTGTTGAGCAGTGCGTTCTGCGCGAGACTTACGAAGAGACTGGCTATAGAGTCCAGATTACTGGTCTGGTAGGCATCTACTCTTCCCACGGGCGCGATTCTCGTTTCCGGTCTGTTTCGATTACTTACAAGGGCACTGTACTCAGTGGCTCCTTACACTCTTCTGGTGAAGGCCGACCTTGCTGGCAAGCTCCGGCAGATATTTTTGGACGCATGGCCTTCGACAACGAAACAATGGTAAAAGATTTTTTGAGTGGCCACCTGCGTCTCTTCTGATTTTTCCTGGATCGTGAAGGGAGCCTCATGCTAAGCTTTGCAGCGTTGTAGAAGAAGAGGTGGAGTTCAGGCAAGCGAACCGGTTTACAGGATATAATATCCGAAACAGCGGTGGCGTTTTAATGCTGAGAGGAGTTGTATTATGCCGATCTGTCCACTTTGCGATGATACCGGGTTACAGAACTCGGACTCTACGCACCCTGAGTTTTGCACATGCGCTATGGGCAAACAAGCTCGCCGGGAGTGGCAGGCCAGTCGTGGAACGAGCCGGGGAAGTACCCACCCTCGGCCGGCTAGCTTTATCGATATTTCTAACCTGGAGGACGTAAATGCCAGCGTCGATGCCATGCGTGCTTCATTACTGGGGGCCAGTTCCGGCGAAACCGAGTCGCCTGTCAGGCTTTCGGCTGCTTCGTTGCTCTACCAGGTCGCGCACGCCGGGCACGAAGTTTCGGTCTATGAGGCTACCCAGCTCTATGAACTGGCCAAAGCACTGGAAGGCTTTCTGACCGCATTAGCGCCCATCGGGCGTAATGCAAAACGCTGAGATAAGAGTGCATTGTGCAAGAAACACTTTGCAGGAAAAAGCAAAAACGGATCTATCTGTACAATGAATCAGGAGGTCCGTTCTTTGCGTTTGCAGACTCTGCGTGTCCTGATTGATGGAAGTCAGCGCTTGCGCTGCACTACAAAATCAATAAGCTCGTCAAGTACGTCTCGATTGGGAGTGGCCGGGAAATGGAGGAGAGCCTCTCGCGCCTTCTCCGCGTAGGTATAGGCGTCTTTTTGCGCTCGTTCCACGCTGCCTCCGGCCAGCACCCAGTCGATTACTTCGCGGATCTCTCGCTCGTCGTGATTCGCCTCATGCAACAACCTTTGCACCTGCTGGTGGTGCCCATTCTGCGGCTGTTCTTGCAGCGCATAGATCAGTGGTAGGGTGACCATGCCCTGGCGCAGATCGTTGCCTGCTGGCTTGCCGGTAGTGCTCTGATCTTCAGTATAATCAAGGATATCGTCGATAATCTGGAAAGCGATGCCCAGGTTCAGACCATATGTATACAACAGCTCAACTTCCTCGTCTGAGGCCCCGCTGATGATAGCGCCGCCTTTGCAACAGGCAGCAATCAAACAGGCAGTTTTGTGAGTGATTTTCTCATAGTAGCTTTGCAGGGTCAGGCCGGCTTGCCCGGCGGTTATTAGCTCCAGAATTGTGCCCTCACAAACGGTCGCGACGGTATCCGAGAAGAGATGATCGATGCGTGGGTCTTCGATATCGGCGATCAAACCGGCTGTTTTGGCGAAATAGTAATCGCCAAGCAAAATCGCGACCTGGTCGCCCCAGAGCGCATTGACTGTGGGATTCCCCCGGCGAGTCAGGGCCTTATCAACAATATCATCGTGAATGAGCGTCGCTAAATGAACCATCTCAAAGGCAACACTCAGGAAAAGCAATTTGTCCAGGCGATAGTGATTCAGCTTGCCGGAAAGCAGGGTGAGTGCAGTCCTAAGACGCTTGCCGGGTGAACCCAACGCATGCATAGATGCAGAATTCAGGATGTCGAGTCCAGAGGTTGCTCGTTCCTTGAAGGTGAGATCTACTTGCTCTAGATCTGGCTCGATACTTGCAAACAGGCGGCTCAAAGTGGCCGTGTCATTCATTATCAGGACTCTCCATTTCGGGCAATGTTGGTATCCTCTCAAAAGCGGAGGCGAGTCGCACAAGATATCCCCTCCTCGGATATCAAGATATTGTGCTCTTTTTCTATCTACATAAAATTATAACACGGCTCAGTCGTCAAAATGAATGAGCATCCTCACCCATCGAGGCTTTGTCTGAGTGCTCCTGGTTTAGACGCTAGCGGTCGTATCCAGTTCCATCAAATCCTCCTGAACGTAGCCCGCGGTCATATTAAACTCGTCCAGGGCGTCCAGGGCGCTGCGATATTCTTGCCAAGTCAGGCGGCGATTGATCACCGGATCATTGACAGCTTTCCAGGCCGGGAAATACTGATCCATCAGACTGACCGGCGTGTCTGGCCCTAACTCTTCAGCGATCCAGCGCAGAACTTCGCGTGTGCCGGAAATGTCTTCTGGCATAACCAGATGGCGGATCAGGAGACCGCGCCGGGCAATTCCTTCCTCGTCAAGCTGCAAAGGTCCCACCTGGCGATACATTTCACGCAGCGCAAGCCGGTTGGTCTCGACATAATGGGGCATTTTCGAGGTGCGCAGGGCGTTTTTGTTGTCCGCATATTTAGCATCGGGCAGGTAAATATCTACAACGCCATCTAGCAGTTGCAGTGTTTCCAGGTTCTCGTACCCAGCACAATTATAGACCAGTGGCAAGCGCAGACCTTGCTCGCACGCGATTACGAGCGCCTTGAGAATCTGGGGAACGAAATGCGTGGGAGTTACCAGATCCAGATTGTGGCAGCGTCTCCTTTGTAGGGACATCATCATGCTGGCTAGGCGTTCTGGTCCTACGCGATGGCCGAGTCCTCCCTGGCTCAAAGGAAAATTCTGGCAATAGGTGCAGCGCGCCTGGCAGTAGCCAAAAAAGATAGTGCCTGCACCTCGTGTTCCACTGATGGGTGGCTCTTCGCGCCGGTGGACGTTCCAGGAAGCGACAATCGCCTCGGTTTTAGAGTGGCAAACGCCTGTTTTTCCGGCGATGCGATTACAGCGACAATTCTGTGGGCAGATGGTGCAGCTACGCAGAATTTCCCACGCGGCCTCTGCGCGTCTTGCCAACTCCCCGGTTTCATAGAGCTGAAGGTAGCCTGGATAGAGCATAAGGATACTTCTCACCTCCCTTGTTGCCTGTTTCCCTCGATAAACACGTGCTCGCGCCTGCGATATTTGCTTATCCCGCCATATATCTACGAATGTGCGAAAAACGAGTGAAACTCGTTTTTCGCACATTCGTAGATATATGGCGGAGAAGTGCGCGCACTCTGCGAGATCTATTGACCAGTTGCAGGCCAGCGATAGCCACGCTGGAAAGGGCGTAATACCGGTCCCTGCGTGTCGCTGGCCTTTTGCTTGCCAGTTTTAGCCTTTTCAGCCCTTGCTGCTTCTTCTCTGGTATGGGCCGTTTTCACCATTTTGATTTTATGCGCTTTTCGCCCTCCAGGTTGCTTCATGAGCCGGGCAGGTCGCTTTGCCGTTGTTTCCCGTTCGCGCTTTTTCGGAGCTACGGGAATATGCGGCATCAAGTTCTCGGCCTCTTCTTCCACTTCGGTCCAGAAACGAGCCTGCTCCCGCTGCTGAGGGCGTGAGCCTTTCAACACCCGGCCATCTTGCAGGCGGGTGACGTGTTTCTCGTATGGTGGCTGCGGTGGTCGCTCAGAGTACTTCATCTGCTCAGGCTCATCGAACTGTTCATAGTCTCCCTCGAACTGTGCGCTTTCAGCGCGATCACTTGTTTTCTCTTGCCAGGATAGCGCACGCTCCGATGGCTTGCCTCGATACTGCTGCCGAGTTTCTGAGTATCCGCGCCGGCTTTTGGGGCGGCTCTGCCTGTGTGGATCGTAGCTGCGTCTGCCACGTGCAAAATTTTCTTCTTCCTTATGGGAGCGCTCAAAAGGGCGGGGCCTGGACTCTTCTCGGTAATCCTGCCGTCCTGGGCCGCCAGAGCGGCGCGTGTCGAACCGCGAAGGCCCTCTCTCCTGAGATCGGTTTCTACTCTGGTTGTGGCTGGTGGAGCCGTTCGATTGTGTGCTTGCTTCTCTTGTCCAGCGCTTGTTATACGGACCTGGCGGACTTCCCGGTACACGCTGCTCAGGCTCATTGAAACGTCGTGGGCCTGTTCTCGGTGACGGTTCGCGTCGCGGCTGATATCCGTTCTGATTGAAGGAGGAAGAAGGCGAGTCATAGCTCTGCCGGCGGGCTTCAGAGGAGCGGTGAGTGTATGGCTGCCTGGATCTCTCAAACGCCGGAGTGGATTGTCCAGGGCGTTGAAAGGGCGGCCTGTTCGCGCTCTGACGTGGGCGGTAATCCGCGTGGGCGCGAGATGCACCATTTTCCCAGCCGCGATCAACTGCATCGCGGCTCAGTCGTGGGCGCGCGGGCCTGGAAGATTGATCTTCTCTGTACCTGCCTGAAGATGTGTTGCGAGAGAAAGGCCCTGTGTTCTCTCGCGGCTGATTACGAAAGTTTTTAGTCATGCGTTCCTTTCAAAAATGGGGGCTGTGGTCTACGGGGAGAGCAGATTGGCAGGACTTTTTTCTCTTTTCCCGTTGGTCCACCTGATAGTTGCGGCACACATTTTCCTCTGTGACCGTTTGCACAGGGGAGATGCCGTTTGTTGCTAATTCGGCTCTTTATTCCCAAACGCTGGCAAGCGTAGCTTTTATTCCCAACTACTTTGCTCCACGAGCGCGACCTCTGCATCGTTTTACGTTTTCAAGGATAGAGCAGACTCGAACATCTGCATTCAGTATAGCATACGTTGTCTTTTCTGGCGATGACTATTCATTGTTGAGGTATTTTTCATTTTGAGTGCTGCTGGAGAAAGGAGAGTTTGAGCCTACGGTGTTGCCGTTGGCACGGGCACTGCTCCCCCCTTTAGCGGCACTGGAGCATAGGTTTGGGTATTACTGCCATACATTGCCAGCTTGTTTTGCGCGATCTCATCGGGCAAAAGCGGGCGTAGCATCACGACATAGTAGTTGCCATCTTCCAGAAACATGCCTTGCTGCTTGCCCTGCAAGGCTTGTTCGATTCCTTGCAGGTCTTGATTGCTAGGTAAATAGGCCACAAGCGGAGCGGTATAGGTCAGGCAGCCATTGTCTGCGTTTGGCCCAGTTTGATCCTGCGGGATAGCCCCGCACTCGTAGATCGCGGTATTCGCCAGGCTTAGATCAGTCAACGGCCACTGCGGAATGGCTAAGTTCTGCGCAGCGGTGAAGTCGGCCCGGAACGTCTGATAGACCAGCAGGGCCATCTTTTGTGAGGTATACGTGCTTTCTGGCCCGATTAATGCGCTCTTGATCGCGCTAATTGCGTTGCCCAGTTGACGATATTCCTGCATATCCTGGGAACTCTCTGCTAGATTGCCGAAAGGCCCATAAATAAACTGATAGTTCTGCCCGTTTAGCGCAACTTGAAGTAGGGTGACATTCTGATCGGGAAGGTCGTCGAAAATTTGGCGATGCATCTGTTGCAACTTATCTGTGCTGGTCAGCATTTGTAGCAGGTTTTGTATCGCATCGCTTGACAGTGACCCTTTCTGGAGTTGCAGACCGGCCCCTGTAATAAAGGTACCATCGCCATAGATGCTAATCTCAGGGGTCAGTTCCAGATCACCAACCTTGCCTCCGCCATAAAACAGGCGTATCAGGACATCCTGGGGTTGCGTGCTATAGGTAATGGTGCTGCCGGTGTTTGTCTGGATGGTCTGGCGGTGGCTGGTATTCTGCCCATTGTCGCAGGCTACTAGGAACAAGGCCAGAAGACAGAGTACTATACCACCTCTGTAACCTCGCCCAGGCCACCTCTGGAGGCGCTTGTTTTCGAGATACTGTAGCGATTTCATGCGTTACCTTGTCCAGACTCTTCATAAAAGCGATAGCCAATCATTTTATATACCAGTTTAGCAGCCAGAAAGTCAGCATATATCTGGCCTGGCGTGGGGCAGAGTTCTACGACGTCCATGGCGACAATCGTCGTGCGCCGGCAGATTTCGCGGAAGAGAGCCAGCAATTGGTACCAGTGTAGTCCGCCAGGTTCCGGCGTGCCCACCGCCGGCATCTCTGCGGGATCAATTGCATCCAGGTCGATTGTCACGTAGGTATGCTTGCTCAGGCGCATCCAGGGAATGTTTGCTGTGCCATTGGCCATCTGGTAAGCCCAGACAATCGCGACGTCCGGCTTGCTCTTTAGAAACTCGGCCTCTTCCGGGCTAAAGCTGCGCACACCAATCTCTGTCAGAGGGATACCCATTTCTACCACGCGCCGCTCAATCGAGGCATGTGAGAGGCGCGTACCTTCATATTCATCTCGCAGGTCGCCATGGGCATCGATATGTACAACGGTCAGGTCGGGGAAAAAGTTGCGCGCTTCGGCAATGGGAAGCGCGGAGAGAGAATGTTCGCCACCGAGGATCAAGGGAAGCTGGCCACGTTCCAGGGTTTCGCGTACCGCCTTTCCAGTTCTATCGAGAGCCGCCGCGTGATCCAGGCCGGCGTAATCGAGAGCAGGGCGTGTGTAGACACCAACCTCAATGGGGCACCAGTCCAGTTCCTCGTCATAAAGTTCCATCTGGCTGGAAGCATCCAGAATCGCCTGTGGCCCATGTCTGGTGCCTTGTCTATAGCAAACGCTATATTCAAGCGGGGCTGGAATGATCGTCACACGTGCTGTGGCAGGGTCGCAGTGCGGCGCATCGGGCGCGCCAAACTGGGTGACAGGCGAATCGGTCATCGTATTACACTCTTCCTTCTTCTTAGCGCACCGCCCTTTTCACCATGCGTTCAGCCATGGCAGCTTCATAGCGGTCAGGATCAGGCGATTCCGGCCGCAGTGAGCGCGTTGCGCGTACAACGTAATGCGCTTCCACATCATCGGTCTGGAACATTTCTTTCGCGAAAGCGATAGCATCTTCCTGACTGAAATCCTTACACGAACAGATGTCGATGTCAACCTCGCCGTACTCCGGCCAGGCATGCATGCTGATATGGCTCTGTGCGATCACAACAAAACCTGACATACCAGCATCCAGCGGGTTAGAGGTTTCAATGTCGTACAGGTGGACCGGACTGACCTTCTCCATATCAATCCGACCAGGGTACTCATCCAGCACGCGCCGCAGTAACGGCTCGTCGGTTAGAACCTCGCGGCTACACCCGTAAAGCTCCAACATCAAATGCATCAGCATCTTTTTTGTTTTCTCCTCTTAAATTGTACCAAACAAAGCCGCTGCCAGCGTCACTGCCATTGTTGGCAACGCTTCTTACACGGTGTTACCAAATCGAACACCGAAGGATATTTTATATTAGATTTGACAGCTAATGTCAAGCCAATTTGACCTAATCTTCAGAAAGGACTGCCAGTAGTCATTAGGTCGCACCAAAGACCTGGGGAACGTTCGGGTCTTTCCGTGTTTTCGCGTTTTTGAGAGGGTTCTCAAGGGGAAGCTTTACCTCGAAGGTTGAGCCATGACCGATCTCGCTTTCTACGGTGATGGTCCCGCCCATGTGTTCAATGATCTTCGCCGCAATATGCAATCCCATCCCCAGGCCGGGAACTGCCCTCTGGCTTGGATCAAAGGCCCGATAGAAGCGCTCGAAGATTTTCTCGTGCTGCTCTTTAGGGATACCAATGCCGTGATCGCGCACTTTAACAGTGACCGCCTCTAGGCAGCCGCCCACCTCTATCTCGATCAGAGGAGCATCAGGAGCATATTTGATCGCATTGCTAATCAAGTTGATAAAAACCTGGGCAAGCTGATTTTTATCCCCGATCAGTGGACCGGGTGCCGCGCCATGAACAACGATAGTATGGGCCTCGCTCATCTGCTGCATGGTTTCGACCACGTCCTGAAGCAGCTCGTCCAGGTTGATGGTCTCCTGAAGGAATTCCAACCTACCCTCCTGGATTTTGGATACATCCAGCAGCTCCCCAATCAATCTTTCCAATTGCTTAACCTTCGTCTCCATTCTGGTAAGAGCAGGAGCCGCGCTGGATATGCCTTGCCTGGCCAGGTGCTTGCCCAGCAGTTGCGTTTGGAGCTTTAAGGAGGTCAGAGGCGTCTTAAGTTCATGGCTGGCCATGCTGAGAAAATCATCTTTGCGCCGTTCCAGTTCCTTGCGCGCGGAATTATCCAGCACAAAGCTAACAATCAGGCGTGGATGGTCCTGAAAGAGAATGCCCCCGATGAGAACGGGAAGACAGCTGCCATCTTTACAGACCATATCTACTTCAATTGGCGTATGCTGCCCACGCACAGCTAATTCCTGAAGCGCGTAGTCGAAGAGATGCATATCTCCCGGTGAAGTCAACCTTGCTCTGTTCAGCTCTCGGTTGTGTACCTCTTCGTGGGTATAGCCAGACATGCGAAGGAACGCTTCGTTAGCTTCCACAATTATTCCCTCGTCCTCTTCGCTGGAGGTGATCCCGATGATATTGGAATTAATCAGGGCGCGGATACGCTCCTGGCTCTGGCGTAGGGCTTCTTCAGTACGTTTCTGTTCATCAATATCGGTGCTGGTGCCAAACCACTTGACAATCTGGCCCGTTTCGTCACGCACCGGGGTAGCGCGGCTCAAAAACCAGCGGTATTCTCCGCTTTTGCCATTCCTGAGACGATATTCGATCTCGTAGGGATTTCCTGTAACAAGGGAGTGCTGCCGAAGTGTCCATGCACGTTCATAATCATCCGGGTGCAAAAATTGGCGCCATCCCTGTCCCAGGAGGTCTTCAGGAGAGGCATGAAAATAATCATAGCTGCGCGGATTAAAATACGTCGCTGTGCCGTCTGGCGCTGTTGTCCAGACAAGCTGGGGGATCGTTTCGGCCAGCACTCGCCAGCTCTCTTCGCTCTCCTTGAGCCGTTGCTCCGCTCGCTTCTGCTCATCGATATCGGTGCAGGTGCCCAGCCAGTACTGAATGGTCCCCCAGCGGTTCCTGAACGGTTTGCCTCTGGCCAGAAACCAGCGATATTCCCCTGTCTTACCGTTGCGGATACGATGTATCACCTCATAAGGTGTACCGGTGCGGACAGAAGTTTGCCACGTCTCAAGAACGTGGTGCCGATCATCGGGATGAAAGATTTGAACCCATCCGTTCCCCTGTAATTGTTCAGCGGTCAGGTTAGTATAGTCGCACCATGGTTGGTTCGCATATTCAGCGGACCCATCGGGGCGCATTATCCACACAAAGTGAGGAATAGACTCTACCAGGGTACGAAGTTCTTTTTCGGCACGCTTGCGCTCTGTAATATCCCGGCCGGTACAGAGAAGATACATCACCTGGTTGTTGGCATCACAATGGGGGGTAATCGTCATGACCATATCCAGGTAGATACCTGGTTTGGAGCGAAGCCTGGCCTCAAAGCGCACGATATCTCCCTTGCTTGCTGCTTGTTCTATGGCCTTGTGCAGTTGCTGTTGGACAGCAGGATCATATGACCAGGAAGGAAAATCTGTGAGCGGTTTGCCAGTGACTTTCTCGCGCTGGATCTGCGCGCTATCTAAGGAATGCTGATCCATATCCACAATCAGCCCGTCAGGGGTCAGAACCGCTGCCCCATCGGCGAAGCTTTCCAGAAGGTCACGGTAGATATCTGGCAGAAGTGACGGGTTAAGGTGTGGTACGAGTGGAGCGCTTGCAGGTGGCTTTTCATGGCGCATTGTGTTGTAGATATCCCTTTCCCCCTATCTAATTCCTGGGATAAAGTGCTGACTCTTCTCCTTCGTTGTCGAAGTACGTTGTTCCAGAATTCTATTGTAGTTTACCCTGCAAGGGGGAGAGATGAACAGCTCATCTGGTGGTATCGCTTGATTCTCATGAGAGATAGAAAGGGGTAGCTCGTGAGCGCCGTAGGCCATTTTCTGGGTTACTTCCCCGGCGTGGTACAATCCTGAGTATTGACAGGCACTTTCTCCATAGAAAGCGAGGTCTACTAGTGGAGAATACGACGCAGCATAGTCATGACATCGATTACTGCGCCTGGCTTGAGCGGTGGGACCGCCAACAAGCGGGGCATATGCCCTCGCGTGAAGAGCGCTTTACGGTAATGCTGGAAGCCTTGGACGTTCTGTTACCTTCTTCTTTCCTTGCGCTGGATCTGGCGTGTGGTCCTGGCTCTTTGAGTCAGCGCCTGCTCACTCGTTTTCCTGACGCTCGCTGTCTGGCCGTTGATCTGGACCCCGTTCTTCTGACTCTGGGACGCGGCGCCCTGGGAGACATGGGGGGAAGATTGCGCTGGATCGAGGCAGATATTCGCGATCCAGCCTGGACTACTCTGCTGAATGTGGCTCAGGTAGACGCTGTGCTGACGACTACGGCGCTTCACTGGTTACGCCCGGAGACGCTTCTTCCTCTTTACCAACAACTGGCTAACCTGATCCGCCCAGGCGGGCTATTTCTCAACGGAGACCGTTTGCGCTTCCCTCCCCATCTGCCAGCTTTTCTTGCCCTGGCCGAGCATCACGAGCAAATGATGATTCAGCCGGAGAGTGAGACCTGGCGCCAGTGGTGGGATGAGCTTACCAAAGAGCCGTCTCTCGCTGAACAGTTTGCCGAGCGCGAGCGGCGTTTCCGCTGGAGGGATCACGATGAAATCTGGCAGACGCTCGATTTGCACGAGGCAGCGCTGCGCAATGCAGGCTTTCGCGAGGTCGGTGTGTGCTGGCAAGAACTGGATAACCGGGTGCTGCTGGCTATGCGCTAGGTATGCCAGCTTTCATGTCATTTTAAAGAGTAGATAAGAACTGAAGGAGTAACATATGGCAGATATTCCACAAGGCTTTATAAGACTTGCCGGTAGCGAGCGCAGATTACCACCTCATGCGCGCTGGATCGAACCGGTCGATCCTCAACAGCGCATTGAAGTGAGCGTCTATGTGAGGGATCCTGCACCGGACGATCAGGCGGGAAATGTCGATGTGTACGCCCGGCGGCCGGGCCCGCAGGTGAGCAGGGAGGAGTATATTGCCAGACACAGCGCTGACCCGAACGATATAGCGGTGATTGAGAGGTTTGCGCGTGAGCATCATCTCACAGTTGTTGACGTAGACCCGACCTCGCGAAAAATAGTGCTTTCTGGCACAGTTCACCATCTGACCACAGCTTTCGCTACACAGCTTCATCATTATGAGCATGAAGGCGTGAGGTTTCGCGGGCGCTCTGGCTATCTACACGTACCTGACTATGTTGATCAAATCGTCACGGGCGTTTTTGGCCTGGATGATCGACCCCAGGCGCGGGCGCATCTACGTTTCTCTCCCCTTGCCGCTCCCCGCAATGCGTATACCCTGCCGCAACTTACTCAGCTCTATGACTTTCCCACAGGGATAGATGGCAGTGGCGAGTGTATCGGGCTGATTGAGCTTGGCGGTGGCTATAACGACCAGGATCTCATAACGTTCTTCCAGCAACTTGGCCTCACCAAACCTCAGATACTCAGTGTCTCGGTAGATGGCGCGCAGAACAGCCCCTCTGGAGACCCGAACAGCGCGGATGGCGAGGTAGCTCTAGATATTGAAGTGGTCGGAGCCGTCGCTCCCGGGGCGCGCATCGTTGTGTACTTCGCGCCAAATACTGACCGTGGCTTTCTGGATGCGATTACTCAGGCCATCCACGATACGACGAATAATCCGTCGATCATTTCAATCAGCTGGGGCGGGCCTGAAGCAAGCTGGACCAGCCAGGCTATGACAACGATGGACCAGGCTTTTCAGGCGGCAGCATCATTGGGGATCACGGTATGTGTTGCTGCCGGTGACAATGGTTCAAGCGATGGAGTAAACGATCAAAAAGCCCATGTGGATTTTCCTGCATCCAGCCCCAATGTGCTCGGCTGCGGCGGTACGCGGCTGGACTCATCGGATGGCCAGATCGTTGATGAGGTGGTGTGGAATGAATCGGCGAATGGAGATGGGGCAACCGGCGGGGGGGTCAGCGATTTCTTCTCCCTGCCAACCTGGCAGGCGAACGCCCATGTCCCGCCTTCGGTGAATGACCAGCACAGTGGGCGCGGCGTGCCAGATGTCTCTGGTGACGCCGATCCTGAAACGGGCTACCAGGTCTACGTCGATGGCCAGAGCGCGCCCATCGGTGGAACCAGCGCAGTCGCTCCTCTGTGGGCGGGTCTGCTCGCACTGGTCAATCAGAAACGCGGCAAGGCCGTTGGCTACTTGAATCCCTACCTCTATCAAAATTATCAGCAGCTCTCGCAGAGTAAAGCCCTGCGCGATGTCACCAGCGGCAACAACGGCGCCTACTCAGCCGGCCCCGGCTGGGATGCCTGCACCGGCCTCGGTACACCTGATGGCTCACGCTTGCTCCAGGCGCTTCTGGCTTCAGGTGGCTAGGCGCAGGATCGACAGGATCCCTTCGTGAGAAAAATCAGAGGGAAGCAATGCGCTTGCCTCTGATTTTTTAGTGTGTGCCTTACAACTGTGTATACGCAGCAAAGCCAGGCCACGCGCCCGGCAAATCAAATTGCTGTGGGATATATCCTCGCTTTTGCCGGCCCTCTCCTGATCTCCATCTCCGTCTCGATCTACGTA
>Ga0209061_1001814_pt1 | contig 31600 bp, 27 predicted proteins | sample Coa_R1_10_FD_187157 | JGI IMG/M metagenome (GOLD analysis project Ga0209061, IMG submission 187157) | Surface soil microbial communities from Centralia Pennsylvania, which are recovering from an underground coalmine fire - Coalmine... | ecosystem: Environmental > Terrestrial > Soil >... | reverse complement strand
CGGCGGTGGCGCGGGTGAGGGTCGCTCCCCGGTCACAGTGGCGGGACCGCGCCGGATTCGCACCGGCTTCCTCCGCTGCCGTCCTTGACCGAACGTGCCGAGTAGACCACAGCCGCCGCGGCCCGTCAACCCTCCTCGCCCGGCTGGCCTGCGGCCGGCTGCCCGCCGAGGCCGCCGGCGAGGGCCTGCGGCATGACGGTCCGGGACCGCCGGCGAGGGCCTGCGGCATGACGGTCCGGGACCGCCGGCGAGGGCCTGCGGCATGACGGTCCGGGACCGGCGGCGGGCCGCCCAGGCGCCGGCGCCGGGACGGGACCGCGGCGCCGGCCCCGAGTACCGCCCGGTCGCGCCGGGCTCCGGCACCCGCGCGGCACCGGCGCTGGCCCCGGAAACCCGCAGCCGCACGGAGTACTACCGGGCGCTCCGGGCGGCCGAAGGCGCGGCGGCCGCGGGCGGGGACGGGACGGCAGCCGCCCGGCCGGAGGCGTCCGGCTGGGACGGCGCGGATGGCGGCAGCCGGCCGCCATTGGATGCAATCCAGGTGAGTCCCGAACGCGCCAGGCATACTTGACGGAGACCAAGGCTGAGGGCTTGACGGAGACCAAGGCTGAGGGCATGACAGCGGATCCGGGGCGGACAGCCTGGGGGCAGCCGGGCGCGGCGGCCCCGTCAGTCACACGGACCCCAGCAGCTTCTGAGGTGCGGGGCCGCATGGTGATCGTTGGCGCAACGAGCCCCACCAGCGCGGATCGTTGGCGCAACGTGCCCCTGGAGCGGGCACAAGGCGCGGCGGCGGGAGGACCCAGTGGACATCACCCAGCTCATCCTCGATGACCACCATGAGCAGCGGCGGCTGTTCGCGATCCTGGAACAGGTCGACCGCGCGGACACCGAGGCGCTGTCCGCGGTGTGGGGGCGGCTCGCCGCGTTCCTCGAGCTGCACGCGGCCGCCGAGGAGGCGATCTTCTATCCGGTGCTGCTGCAGGCGGGCCTGGCCGCGCGCCGGGCCGCCGGCGTCGAGGAGGAGACCGTGGACGCCATCCGCGACCACAACGAGATACGGGACGCGGTGGCGGAGGTGGGCCGGCATCTGGTCGGCGGCGACGGCTGGTTCGCCGCGGTCGCCGCGGCGAACCAGGCCAACAGCGACCACATGGCCGAGGAGGAGCGCGAGGCGCTGACCGACTTCCGCCGCCTGGCCAGCCTGGAGCGCCGGCACGAGCTTGCCGTCGCCTTCGTCGCCTTCGAGGCGCGCAACTTCGCCGGCGTCCCGCCGGTGGACAAGGACCCGGCCAGGTACGTGCGGCAGGCCGAGCAGGGCGGGCCGCGCCAGGCAGGGTCGCTCAGCATCGGCAGCCTCAAGCGGGGCTGAGCGCCGCCGCCGGGGCGTCCCGCCCCGCCTGGCCGGCGCGATCGCCGGCCAGGCGGCCGCAGCCATGACCGCACCGCGGTCACCCGGGTGCCGCCGCGGCGGCACCCGGGGCCGGCCTGCCGGAGCCGGCGGCCCTGCCGGGCAGGGCCGCCGGCTCCGGGTCAGTGCCGCGCCGCGGCCTCAGTAGCTGTCCTGCCAGCTCGCGCCGAAGCTGCTGCCGGCGGCGAACAGCGGCGAGATGCTGTCCAGCGCGTAGCTGTCGGTGGCGTCCACCATCGTGATCGAGGTGACGCCCGGGCCGGACCCGATGCTCGCCGTGTTGCCGTCCGAGGTCTGCGAGCCGCTGGCCAGCGTCCAGCCGGTGAAGAAGGCCAGCGGCGTGATACCGATCGGGAACGCCGGCCGCTCGGCGATCCACTCCGCGCTGCTGTCCTGGCAGGCGCTGCAGGCCTGCACGGTGGAGAAGCTGTTCGCCGGGTGGCTGACGTCGGTGAGCGCCAGCGTGTAGCTGGCGCCGGACCGGGTCACCGAGGCGGCGATCAGGTCGCCGGGCAGCACCGAGCTGCCGACGGTGACCGAGTTCCCCGGGTACATCTCCCACCACGAGTAGTAGTACGGCTGGCCCTCGAAGCAGTAGGCGAGCGTGCCGTCCTGCTCCACGGTTGCGTCGCTCAGGCCGTCGAGGCCGACCCAGAACGCGGCCAGTTCCTGCTCCTCGCCGCAGAAGGCGGCCGGCTGCCGCCAGCGTCCCGAGACCGCGGTGAACGAGCCGGGCGCGGCGGTATCCGCGTAACCGGACCAGTTGTAGCTGCCAGTCGCGCCGGCGCCCAGGGCGCCGGCGCGTGCGTTCACGGTGGACGGCGTCACGCCGCGCGGGCCGCCGCCGCGTCCCGGGACGTTGAACGGCCGGGTGCCGCGCAGGTACCGCAGCAGCGAGGCCCGCGCCTGCGCCGCGAGCGCCGCCCGGTGCGCGGCGGCCCCCGGCGCCGCCCGGTGCGCGGCGGCACCGGCCGCCGCGACCGCGCCTCCCGCCGCTATGACCGCCGCGGCGGCGAAGCCGGCCACGGCCGCGCGGGCCCGCGGGCTGGTCATCGTCATCGGCCTGGCTCCCCTCCCTGTGTCACTTTGCTGGTGTGCCAGGACAGGGCGCCGCGCAAACTTGCGCCTTTTTGTTGCATGTCACGTGATCTAGCGTGAATATCCGCGGATTCCGGGCGCCGCGGGCGGCGGCTGCCCGGCGCGGGCGGCACCGTGCCGCGGCCCGGCCGTCCGGAACCGGGTACCGGCAGTAATGCAGTAACCCAGTATCAGCGGGGAGTGACCAGGTACTGGCGCAGGTAGAGGTCGCGGAAGGTGACCGGGCCGCGCGGGCCGGGCACCGCGTCGATGTTGATCCCGGTCTCCGGCACCGACAGCAGCTTGAACCCGTCGAGCAGCCGGGTGGTCGAGTTCCAGAACGCGCCGGTGCCCGCGTAGCTGCCGAGGAACTCCCCGGCGGCCTGCCGGTCCTGCGTGACGATGGCCGCGGCGAGGCCGGAGGTCTGCTCGTTGGCGATCCGCGCGGCCTCCCCCGGGCCGGCCGCCCGCGCCACCGTCACCGTGGCCTCGTGCCCGGCGTCCAGAGCCCACTCGTGGCCGAGCGGGTGCGCGTGCGGCGGCAGCGACATGGCGATGCCCAGCCGGTCCAGCAGCCGCCGCAGCCGCGGCAGCAGCTCGTCCCACCGCGAGTCGTGCACGAGCAGCAGGTTCAGCCGGTTGCAGACGCCGAGCCTGTCCAGGCTGGCCTCGACCAGCCGCTCGGCCATGGCGGTATCGGCGGCCGCGTCCAGGTACAGCACGGCTCCGCCGTCGGCGTGCGCCATGGTCCGCACGCCGTGCCGGGCCGCCTCGGCGGCCAGCGCCCTGGTGCTGTCCCCGCTGCCGCGCAGGATGACCAGCGGGATCAGCCCGGGCTGGCTGACCAGCGCGCGGGCGGCTGCCTGGCCCGGCGTGCGGACCAGCTGGATCATGGCGGGGTCCAGGCCCGCCTGCCGCAGGCCAGGGCCGATGACCGCGTCGGCCAGCGCGACCGCGGACCGGATCGCGGCAGACCCGGTGCGCAGCACGCCGGCATTGCGCGACTTGACGAACTGCGAGGCGATGTCGACCACGACGTTCGGCCTGGCCTCGAAGTTGGCGCCGATCACGCCGACCGGCCTGCGCCGTTCGGCCAGCAGCAGGCCGCCCGGCAGTTCCCTGACCGGGCGCTGCGGCGGCTCGGCCGGGACCTCGGCCAGCGCGCGGAGCTGGCCGGCGATGGCGTCGAGCCGGGCCGCGTCCAGGCGCAGCCGGTCCAGCAGCGCGCCGCCGGTGCCGTCCGCCCGCGCGGCGCGGACGTCCTTGTCGTTGGCCGCCAGCACCTCCGCGGCGGCGCGGCCCAGCCGGTCCGCCATCGCGCGCAGCGCGTCGTCCAGCTGCCCGTCGGGGACGCCGGCCAGGCCGGCGACCGTGCCGTGCGCGGCCCGCGCCGCGGCCGCCACCGCCTGCCGTGCTTGCGCGTCCGCGGCCGTCGCGGTCAGGGTGCCGTCAGCAGTCATGCTCGTAGGCTATCCGTGATCGCGTGACCGAAGGCTGCATCACCGACGCCGGCCAGCGGCGGCCGGGCGTGCCCTCTCCCCGCCGTCCCCCGGGCGCAGCGGGGGGGCGTCCAGGCCGCAGTGCGACCCGCGCGGCGCCGCCCGCCGGCAGGCGGCCCGGCCCGGGTTGCGGATGGTCACGGCGGCGAGCAGCCCGCCCGCCGCGCAGAACGCCGCGGCGTAGGCCGCCGCCGCCTTGAAGCCGTGCGCGAGCGCGGCCGGGTGCAGGTAGCTGTGCCCGGTGATGCCGCCGAGCGCGGGAAGCACGGCGACCGCGATCAGCCCGGCCGCCCTGGCCACGTCGTTGTTGACCGCGGAGGCGACGCCGGACTGCTCGGCGGGCGCGGCCGCCATCGCGGTCGCGGTCAGCGGCGCGACGTTGATCGCCAGCCCGAGCCCGAACACCGCCACCGCGGGCAGCACGACCGACAGGTAGCCGCCGCGGTCGCCGGCGCGGGTGAACAGCGCCAGGCCCGCGGCGATCACCACCGGCCCCGCCGACATCTGCAGCCGCGGGCCGATCCGGGCGGCCAGCGCCCCGGACCGCGACGACAGCAGCAGCATGATGGCGGTCACCGGCAGCAGCGACGTCCCGGCCTGCAGCGGGCTGTACCCGTGCACGACCTGCAGCACGGTGGGCACCAGGAACAGCACGCCGCCGAGCGCCGCGTAGACCACGAACGTGACCGCGTTGGCCGCCGAGAACTGCCGGGACGCGAACACCCGCAGCGGCAGCACCGGACGGGCCGCGCGCCGCTCGGCCAGCACGAACAGGACGAGCAGCGCCGCGCCGGCCGCCAGCGGCGCCAGCACCGGCACCGACGCCCAGCCCGACGAGGACGCCTCGGTGAGGCCGTAGGCCAGGCCCGCCAGCGCGCCGCTGACCAGCGCCGCCCCCATGACGTCCAGCCGCGGCGCCGGGCCGGGTGCCCGGGACTCCGGCACGTGTTTCGCGGCGATGGCGAGCGCCGCGGCCGCGACCGGGAGGTTGATGAGGAACACCAGCCGCCACGACACCGCGCCGATCAGCCAGCCGCCGAGGAACGGGCCGGCCGCGGTGGCGACGCCGCCGAGCCCGGACCAGGCGCCGATCGCCGCCGGGCGGTCCTGCTCGGCGAATGACGCCTGCAGGATCGCCAGGCTGCCCGGGGTCAGCAGCGCCCCGCCCGCCCCCTGCAGCGCCCGGGCCGCGATCAGCACCCCGGTGTCCGGGGCCAGCCCGCACGCCAGCGAGGCGGCGGCGAACCAGGCGGTGCCGACCGCGAACATGCGCCGCCGGCCGTAGCCGTCGCCGAGCGTCCCGCCGAGCAGCAGCAGCCCGGCCAGCGTGAGCGTGTAGCCGTTGACCACCCACTGGACGCTGGCCAGGCCCGCGCGGAAGTCGCGCCCGATGGCCGGCAGCGCGATGCCCACGACGGTCGCGTCCAGCGCGGTGATACCGGAGCCGAGCACGGTGGCGGCGACCACCCAGCGCCCGCGGGCGCTGGCCAGCCGCAAGCCACCCGGCTGCGGGAGGGCCGCGGCCTGCGGCGTGGCCGTCCCGCTCATCGCCCCGCCTTCCCGGCCGGGGACCGCGCACCCCCGGCCGTTCGGTATCACCAGCGTCCCACCCTAGCCGGAACGAGCGGGCGTGACCCGGCCCCGGGCACCGGCGGGCGGCCCGGCGGGAACCGGGCTCCCGCTACTTCAGGCAGACGCCGAGCGGGCCCAGGTGCAGGCACAGGCCGCTGCCGGTCGGCGAGGGGACCGGCGACGGCAGCGGCACCGACACCCCCACGCCGAGCGAGGCGACCGGCGAGGCATCCACCGAGACGCCGGCCGAGACGCCGGCCGAGCCGGTGCCCGTCCCGGACCCGCCGGAGCCAGCCGGCCCGGTGGACCCGCCGGAGCCGGCGGGCCCGGTGGAGCCGGCCGGCTCGCCGGAGCCGGCGGGCTCGCCGCCCGCGGCCGACGCGGCGGCGGTGGGCCGCGGCTGAGCCGAGGCCACCAGCCTGCTGGCTGGGCCGCTGGCACCGGGGCCGGCGGGCTGCGACGGCTCCGGGTCCGGCGCCCCCGCCGCCGGCGCCGCGGGCGCGGAGCCGAAGACCGGCGGCAGGCCGGCAACCCGCGGCACGTGCAGCACCTGGACGGATACCGCGGACAGCGCGAGGAACACGATCGCGCCGCCGGACACCACCATGACCGGCACGGTGGTCCCCGCCGGGTGCAAGCGGAACGCGGCGCCCGCCTGGCCCAGCATGGTCCTGATCCGGTCGGCGAGCAGGGCCAGCGCAAGCTGCGGCGCGGGCAGCCGGGGGCCGTAGCCCCTGCGGGCCGACAGCCGGAGCCTGCGCAGCGCGGCCCGGCGCTGCTGCGCGGTCAGGCCGGGAAGCAGGTAGACGACGGTGCTGCGGCCGTGACGCTCGGCCGCCGCGTGTAACCCGGGAGCAAGCTCGTCCGGGCCGCGGTACTGCACCTTAATCATCGCTGCGCCCGTCCATGTGCACTTCCTCCCCACACCATGACACCGGTAAGTGCACGCCCCCCCGCCGAGGCGTCCGGTTCCGTATCATAGCTCAGCGGTATGCCGCGTTCACAGGAAGTTCACCCGAAACGGCGCTTTCGGCACCTAGATCACCGAGGAGTTAGGCTGCCAGCGTGATATCCGCCCAGGCGGCGTCGCCCGGCGGCACCAGGACGCGGCGGGCCGGCGCCCCCGCCGGGCTGGCCACGCCCTGGGCGCTGCTGGCCGCGCTGGCCGGCGGCGCGGCGCTGTACGCGTCCTTCCCGCCCGTCGGGGCCTGGCCGCTGGCGGTGCTCGGCCCGGCGCTGCTGGTCGTCGCGCTGGCCGGGCGCAGCCTGCGCGCATCGCTGGCGTGCGGGCTGGCGTTCGGGCTGGCGCTGTTCGTCCCGCTGCTGTCCTGGCTGGTCAACGTGGCCTGGTACGCCTGGGGCGCGCTGGCCGCCGCCGAGGCGGTGGTCTTCGCCGTGCTCGCCGTCGGCCAGCGGCTGCTGCTGCGGACTCGCTGGTGGCCGGCGGCGGTGGCCGGCTGGTGGGTGGCCGCCGAGGCGGTCAGGGACCGGTGGCCGTTCCCCTTCCCGTGGGGCAGGCTGGCGATGAGCCAGGCCGGCGCGCCGGACGCGCACTGGATCGCGGTCGGCGGCGCGCCGCTGCTGAGCTTCCTGATCGCCCTGGCCGGCGCCATGGCCGGCCGGGCGGCGCTGGCGGCGCTGCGCCGCCCGGCCGGGCGGCGGCCCGGCCGGGCGGGTCCCGCGCTTGCCGCGGCGGTGACGGCCGGGCTGGTGCTGGCCGGCGGCGCGCTGCCCGTCGATCCGGTCGCGGGCGCGCCGCGGACCGAGGTCGCCGCCATCCAGGGCAACGTGCCGCGGGCGCGGAACCTGCCGCAGCAGCTCAACGACACCGAGGTCACCCAGGACCACGTCGCGGTCACCGAACGCCTGGCCGCGCAGGTCGCCTCGGGCCGCCGGCCGCCGCCCGACCTGGTGATCTGGCCGGAGAACTCCACCGACCTCGACCCGTACGAGTACCCGGCCAGCTACGCCGAGGTGGCCGCCGCGGTGGCCGCGGTGGGCCGGCCGGTGCTGGTCGGCGAGGTGCTGGACAACCCCAGGCGCAACGTCGGCCAGCTGTGGCTGCCCGGCCCCGCCCGCCCCGGGCCCATCTACGTCAAGCGCCAGCTCGTCCCGTTCGGCGAGTACATCCCGTTCCGCGGCATCATCTCGCACATCACCTCGCTCACCCAGCTGCAGCCGGTCAACTTCACCCCGGGCCATGCGGCGGTGGTGTTCCGGGTCGGGAAGATCCGGCTCGGCGACGTGATCTGCTACGAGGTGGCGTTCGACTCGCTGGTGCGGTCCGAGGTCACCGCCGGGGCGAACCTGCTGGCGGTGCAGTCGAACGACGCGGACTTCGAGATCGACGGGCAGCTCGGCGAGAGCGAGCAGCAGATCGCGATGGCGCGGATGCGGGCGGTGGAAAGCGACCGCGCGGTGGTGTACGCCTCCACCACCGGGGACAGCGCGATCATCGCGCCGGATGGCCGGGTGATCACCGGCAGCGGCGCCTGGCGGCAGGCGATCCTGCAGGCGCGGGTCCCGCTGGTCGGCTACCGGACGCTGGCGGACCGGGTCGGGGCGTGGCCGGAGTACGTGATCGTCCTGCTCACCGTGCTGTGGCTCGGGTGGGCCGTGCGGGTGGGGTGGCAGGGCCGGCGGGCGCGGTGAGCGGCGGGCGTGCGGCGCGCGGCTAGGCTAGGCGGCGCGGTGGCGGATCAGCCAGACGGTGGCCGTGCCGAGCAGCACCGACAGCAGCAGCAGCCAGTCTCCCTCGATGAACTGGAAGTGCCAGAAGCGGCTGGCGGGCTGGTAGGTGAACATCTTCACGTAGCCCTGCTCGGCGAACCACTGCTGCACCGCCTGCCGGGTCGGCAGCCCGCCCGCCAGCCGGAGCTGGCGGCTGAGGGCATCGATCTCGGCCTGGCTGGCCGACCGTCCGCCGGGCGCGGTCCACCACTGGCTGAGCAGCCACGGCACGCCCTGGCCGGTCCCGCCCGCCGAGTCGATCAGCCCCGTGCCGGTCAGCGGCGCCTCGTAGTGCTCGCGGAGGCAGAAGACGGCGGCAAGCAGCAGGCCGGTCCAGCCCGCTATCGCCGTGACGATCGCCGGGATCATCCGCCGGGTGAGCGCGCCGGCGAACACGCTGACCGTGAACGCCAGCAGCGTCCAGCCCGCGAACGCGGCCCCGCGCAGGTCGAAGATCTGCGGCGCCAGCGGGCTGTCCTGGCCGAGCTGGAGCAGCGGGCGGTAGTACCAGGAGAACAGCGCGCTGACCGCGGCCGCGGCGCCGGTCGCCAGCGCCGCGAGCGGCACGAGCCTGGCGAGCAGCCACCGGCTGCGGCCGCAGCCTTGCGTCCAGGACAGCCGGAACGTGCCCGTCTCCAGCTCCCTGGCGACCATCGGGCCGCCGACCAGCGCGCCGACCAGGATCGGCACGACCTGCAGCACGCCGGCCACCGCCTGCGCGCCGTCGTAGTAGTCGTTGATGAACACGGTCTCCTGCGTGCTGCAGGAACTCGCGGTCAGCGGCGTGCAGCCGCTCAGCCCGAAGCTGCTCAGCGCCGAGCGCATCTGCAGCCCGGTGACCAGCATCCAGACGCTGACGCCGCCGAGCAGCGCCACGGCGCCGCCCAGCGCGAGCCGGTGCTGCCGCCAGCCCGCCCAGGCGAGCGCGCGCCACGGCACCGGCCGGACGCCTGCCGCGGACGCGGCCGCATCCGCGGCGCCGATCGCGGTCATGATGCCACCGTTTCGGAGTCGGCCGCGGCCGGCGAGGGCAGCGCCGAGGCGCCGGGCTGGCGGAGGTAGCCGAGGACCATCTCCTCCAGGCCCGCCGGCCTGGCCTGCCAGCCCTCCGGCAGCGGGCCGTCCTCGTGCCCTGCTTCCGCTTGCTCACGGCCAGCCCGGGCCGGTCAGCTTCCAGATGTCATGTAGCCGCGCAGCGACTGAACGCAGGTGCCGTCGTAGATGTAGGGCTTGACGGCGGCGGCGTTCATGTTCTGCCTGGTGATCGCGATCATCGGCGTGTAGACGTGGGCCTGGACCTTCGTGCCCGCGACCGCGCTGACAGCCTGGTCCACGGCGTCGGCGCCCTCGGCCGCGGGGTCCTGGGCCACGGTCAGCGCTATGGCGCCGGTGAGGAGCCCGGTCATCTGGAACGGGCCGGCGTCGAAGGTGCCGAGCTTGACGCGGCCGGTCATGCCCGCCTGGGCGATGGCGGATTCCGCGCCCCGGGCGGCGTCCTGCGTCATGGCGAGCACCCCGGCCAGGTCGTGGTGCGCCTTGATATCGCCCGCCACCAGGCTCGCCGCGTCCGCCGCGGAGCCGGCCGCGTCATCCTGCGTGCCGAGCACGGTGATGCCGGGGTAGCGGCTGGCCATCTCGTCGCGGAAGGCCCGGATTCTGGTGCCGGCCGGGGAGCCGCCGTCCGGCGCGGTGAGCACGGCCACGCTGCCGGTCCCGCCGAGCAGCCGGCCGAGGCTGTCCGCCGCCGCCCTGCCGCCGGCGGTGTTGTCGGAGGTGACACGGGACGCGCCCAGGGTGTTGTCGTCGATCGACGTGTCCGCGAAGATGACCTTGGTGTCGTTCTCCTGCACCACATAGAGGTCCTGGCTGAGCGAGGCGCCGGCTGCCACGGCCTGGTGCAGGGACGCGCTGCTGGCCGGCGAGATGATCAGCGCGTCGGGGTTGCCCACGATCACGCCCTGGACGAGGGGCCGCTGCTGAGCGACGGTGAACTGCTGCGGGGCGACGGTAACGAGGCTGATGCCGAGCTTCCTTGCCTCCTGCGCCGCGCCGCATTCCATCGACAGGGAAAAGGCGCTCCCCTGGCTCTCGGCGATCATCTCGATCGTGGTGTCGGGGCTTACCAGGCTTTCGGTTGCGCCGGCGGCGGCGCACCCGGCGAGCGCTCCTGCCAGCGCCAGCGCGGCCGCCGCTCCCGCGGGAACCCGCCAGCTGACGGTCTGTCCCGGCATGCTTCCCTCCCGTCCTCCGGATCCGGACGAGCCGCCGATATGTGCCATTTATCGCGATGATAGAAGCGGCGAGCTGCCGTCTGCGGCGGAAAGCCGGAAATGCAGCGCCGTGGTTCTCCGGCGCGGGCCGCGCATCGTTCTCGATAATTTCCAGGCGTGTTTCCCGCCACGGAGCGGCCGTGGCGGGAAACACGAAGCGGATTTCCGGCGCTGCCTCTTCTACATTCCGGTCGCGTTCTCCTTGTGTCCTGAGCGCCCGGCGGGCACCTTCTGGTCGTAGGCGCCGCCGACGGTGCCGCCGGGAACCTTCGCGGTCTGCTGGGCGGTGTTGTAGGTGACCGCGGTCGCGACTCCGTTCCCGTCGAGGGTCAGCGTGACCGGGTTGGTCAGGCCGAAGTTCGCGCACTTCAGGTTGACGAACGAGGCACTCAGCCGCGCTCCCATGAACGTGGCCAGGTTGTTGCCGACCGCCGGCACCGGGGAGGTGAAGTTGGCCTCCATCGCCATGTCCAGCTTGAGCCTGGCCGGCGCGATGTTGACCATGTTCTGGCAGTACGCCGCCGCGTTCTGGTTGAGGCTGTTGCTGGAGGTCATGCTGGCCTGGGAGTTCGCTCCGCCGACCATGCCGACGTCGGCGGACATGCCCCGCCCGAACCCGATCCGCCCGGAGCCGCCACGGCCGAAGCCGAAGCCCAGCTGCAGCGGCGGCTGGTCCTCCAGGGCACGGTACGCGTCGGTCTTGCCCACGCTGAACTGGCCGCCGACCAGCAGCTGCGGGTCGTTGACCGGCAGCAGGGCGGTCACCTTCGCCGGGTTCTGCCGGGCGCTCAGCTCGTCGAGCGCCTGAGAGCCGGAGACGCCGTTGGGCTCGGTGATGCTGGTCCCCTCGAACGGCTTGCAGCCGAGGGCGGGATCCACGAACAGGTCGAGCAGCCCGTTGTCGCTGCCGTTCGCGATCGTCGTCGCGCCGCCCATGGCATTCTTGTTGGCCGCCGAGTTCTGGGCCGTCTGGCCGTTGCCGTTGAGCAGGTACTCGGTGACCGTGTTGTCGCTTTGGTCCTGGTCGATCAGCGAGAAGCTGCGGGTGATGTCGCACGGCTGCCCGTCATTGCCCATGCCGGCCGGCGGGACCTTCAGCATGCCCTGGGCGATCTGCCTGTTGGCATCGGCGAAGAACGCGGCGGCGTTGCAGGCCGACGTCTGGCTGATGACGGAGTTGTTGAACGCATCGATGCACCGGCCCTGCACCGCGCCCTGGCCCTCGAGGACCAGAGTGTTGCCGTTGAACCCGATGTTGATGATCACCTGCGAGCCCGGCTGGATGGCCGGCGCCGCCGGCGGCGCCGCGGGCGTCGTGCCCTCGGTGATGACCAGCGGGTCGTACACCTGGACCTGGCCGTCCGGCGCCAGGATCGTAGCCTCGACGAACGCCTGGAGACTCGGGTTGGCTTCCGAGCAGCCGTCGGCGAGCTGCCACGGCGTGGCAAGGCCCTGGGCGCTGAGCGGGTTGGCCGGCACGAACAGGGTGCAGTTCATCGAGTTGGCCGCCTGCGCGGCCGTCTGGTTCAGGTTGACCGGGTTGCCCGCGGCGTCGACCGCGTCCGCCCCCGCGAGGTCGGCACCGCCCCGGCCGAAGCCGTTGAAGTCCAGCGCCGGCGCGCCGGCCGTCGGGCTGGCCGTGGCCGATCCGCTCGCGCACGGCGACGGCGTCGCCGCCGGTGCCGCCGCGGCGGCGCTGGCGCTCGCGGACGGCGAGGCGCAAGAACCCAGCGCCGACTGGCTGATCGTCGTGGCGTTGCCTCCCGAGACCGCCAGGATGATCCCGAGAGTCAGGCCCAACGCCATCGGTATGGCGAGTGGGACCGCGATGCGCGCCGCGCGAGTGCTCCTTCCGCGGCGGCGCCATGCGGACCGATGCCCGCTGAGCATTCGATCCACCTCCATGGATGTCCGCTGTGAGCTCCCGGTGGATCACCGTAGACCCGGCCCGGGCCGAAATCCGGGAATTCAGAAGATTTGCGTTTTGTCCGGTTCTATGGGCCAGGCGGGGCGGAAACCTCGGTAATTGATTGCCAAGTCCTAACGTCGCAGGCTACGGGGTGCAAGAGTTACCGAGATCGTCTCGTGATAGGAAGCTGGCCCATGGTGCGTCATCGCGGCAGCTCCGCTAGGTGACAGAAAGTAGTTAGCAAAACTCTCCGGGTAGGCGGCAGGTATTTCGCAGATGTTACGTCCGGGTCTCCGGCCGCGGCCGGCGGCGGTGCCGTGCCGGGCAGGCCACGGGCCTGCCCGGCGGGACGCGGCCTGCCGGTGAGCAGGGGCGGGGGGGTCCCGGGCACGGGCCGGGACCGGGGGGCCGGGACCGGGGGGCCGGGACCGGGGGGCCGGTCCCGGGCACGCCGCCCGGCCCGGGAACGCCGCCCGGCCCCGGCCGGGGCCTAGCCAAGGCCCTGCCCGCCGGGCGGAGCCGGCGCGCCACAGACCGTCAGGCACCTCCCCGGATTGCCGCTACCGCCGCGCGGGCCGGCGCGGCAATAACCGGGCGCCCGCGGCCCGGGAAACTGAGACCAGCGCAGGCAGCCGGTGACACAAGAAATGATCAGGACAAGGCTGTCATTCAAATTACCCGCCTGGGCCGGCGCCATTTCCGGGCATTCCGCTGCCTCGTTTCTGTCACTGCTCATCTGGCCGATATCGGCGGCGCCTGCCGGAGGCGGCCGCCGGCGGCGCGCCTGCGGCCCCGGACAGCGGCCTGGCGGCAGGCTCCCCCGGGCCCTCCCGGCGCCGCGGCCGGCCGCGCCCGCCCGGCCGCCCGCGGCGCGCATGCACCGGCAACCTTTCCCGGTGCATGCGCGTCTGTCTGTAGGAGGAGTTGTTATCCGGCCTTGCCAGCTTCGAGAGATACGCTCGCTACCGTTGTTTCTTTACCGACCACGCCGAGGGGACGGTGCCGTGTCGCGATCAGGAAGGCTCCGCAGCAAGCGGCCCGCGCTGCCCGCCGACGGGATCGCCGCCGCGCAGGGCCGGCGGCGGTCGCCGCGGCGGCGCGGCGTGGCGCTGACGGCCAGCAGCGCCGCGCTGGTGCTGGCCGCAGGCGTCGCGATCGCGCTCCTCGCCTCGCCGGGAGGCCACGCCGCTCCGCTCTCGTCCGCCTCGCGCGCGGCCGCCAGCAAGCCGCTGCGCCCGGCGGCAGCGCTGCGCGTGGTGTCGGTGACCCCGGCCGCGGGAGCGCACGGCGTCAACGGCACCGATCCGATCCGGGTGCGGTTCTCCGCGCCGCTCGCCGCGGCCTCCCCGATGCCACGGCTGTCGCCGGCCATCGCCGGGTCCTGGGCGGTCGCCGGCGACGAGGCGGTGTTCACCCCCGCGGTGGGGTACTTCCAGCACACGCGCGTGACGGTGACGATCCCCGGCGGCGCCGCGGGCATGGTGTCGGCGGCCGGGGCCAGGGCCGGCGCCGGCGGCCTGCTCGCCTCCCCGGTGTCCGAGAGCTTCACCACCGGCTGGTTCAGCACGCTGCGGCTGCAGCAGTTGCTGGCCCAGCTCGGGTACCTGCCGCTGACCTGGACGTCCCTGGCGCCGCAGGCCATCAGCCCGGCCGACGCCAAGGCCGAGCTGTCCGCCGCCTACGACCCGCCGGCCGGGACCTTCGCCTGGCAGGGCAGCTACCCGTGGAACCTCACCAGCCAGTGGAAGGCCGGCTCGGCCAACATCCTCGACGCGGGCGCGGTGCGGACCTTCGAGTACGACCACGGCCTGACCATGGACGGCATCGCCGGGACCAACGTGTGGTCCGGCCTGCTCAAGGCGGTGGCAGCCGGGCAGGACAACCAGCACGGCTACACCTATGCGCTGGCCGACCAGAGCATCCCGGAGACGCTGACCATCTGGCACGACGGCAGCGTGGTGCTGAAGAGCCCGGCGAACACCGGCATCCCGGCATCCCCCACCGTGGACGGCACCTTCCCGGTGTACGAGCGGTTCTACTTCACCCACATGCAGGGGACCAACCCCGACGGCAGCCACTACGACGACCCGGTCTGGTACGTGTCCTACTTCAACGGCGGCGACGCCGTGCACTACTTCCCGCGCGGCAGCTACGGCTGGAACCAGAGCCTGGGCTGCGTGGAGCTGCCGTGGGACCAGGCCAAGACGGCCTACTCGTACCTCACCTACGGCAGCCTGGTCACGGTCATCGGCCCGGTCGGCGGCTGAGCCTGCGGCCCCGGCGGCGCGGCGGCCGCGGGCGCCGCCCGGCCGCGCAGCGCGCCCATGCGGGCCGCGAACCGGGAACCCGGGACCGCGGCGGCGACGCGTTCGGCCTCGGCGGCGGTGTCGACGTCGGTGAGCTCGGGCAGCAGCCGCACCCGCAGCCCCGCCCGCCGCAGCCGGGCAAGCTGCAGCCTGCCGGTATCCGCGCGCGACATGGGGACGCCGAGCACCAGCCCCGGGTCGGTCTCGCGCAGGCCGAGCAGCCAGAAGCCCCCGTCGCTGGCCATGCCGAACGTAGCGTCGGCAACCCCGGACAGCAGCGGCTCGGCGGCGGCCGCCAGCAGCGCCGGCGTCACCTGCGGGGTGTCCATGCCGATCAGCACCGCGGGCGCCGGGAAGGCGGCGCTCGCGTCGGCCAGCGCCCAGGCGATGCGCTCGTCCAGGCCCGCGCCGCGCTGGGCGAGGAGGTCGAATCCGGGCGGCAGCCAGCGGCCGGCCGCGCCGTCCAGCGCCAGCACCCGCCGGGCGACCGGCGCGCCGGACACCGCGGCCAGGGTGTCGGCCAGCGCCGCCTCGGCGAGCGAGGCCGCCTCCGCCGGGGTGAACGGCGGCGTGAGGCGGGTCTTGACCCGCCCGGGAACCGGCTGCTTCGCGATGACCACCACCTGGACCGCCCCGGCGGCGGTCATGGGGAGGCGGGCGCCGCGGCGGTGGCGAGCACCCGGCGCATGTCCCTGACCGCCCGGACCGTGCCGCCGAGAGTGCCGGTGACCTTCGACTTCCCGGTGCGCGGGTAGTAGGGCACGGCGACCTCCGCGATCCGCCAGCCGGCCTGCGCGGCCCGCAGCACCATCTCCAGCGGGTAGCCGAACCGGCGGTCCGAGGTCGGCAGCGCCAGCAGCGCCTCCCGCCTGGCGGCACGCATCGGCCCGAGGTCGGTCAGCGGCAGGCCGGCCCTGCGCCGCAGCTCGGCGGCCAGCACCGCGTTGCCGAGCCTGGCGTGCAGCGGCCAGGCGCCCCGGCCGGTGACCGAGCGCCGGCCCAGCATCAGGTCGGCGTCGCCCGCCAGCACCGGACCTGCCACCAGCGGCAGGTCGGCCGGGTCGAGGGAGGCGTCGGCGTCCATGATGCAGACCACCGCGCCGGCCGCCCGCAGCAGGCCCGCGTGGCAGGCGGCACCGAAGCCGCGCTGCGGCACGGGGACCACGAGCGCGCCGTGGCCGGCGGCGACGGCCGCGGAGCCGTCGATGGAGCCGTTGTCCGCCACGATGGGCCGGTAACCCGGCGGCATCCGGGACAGCACCCAGGGCAGCGCGCCTGCCTCGTTGAGGCACGGCAGGATCACGTCGATGTCCATGGCGCCCGACAGTACTTGGGCGGCGGGCCGGCGGAGCCGGTAACGCCGCCGGGCCGCCCTTACGAAGCTGTGACGGCGCCGGCGGGCCGGCCTGCGGCGGGCTGCGGCGTGGTTTGCTGCATGGCGTGCGGGTACTGGTGACCGGCGCGGCGGGCTTCATCGGGTCGCATGTCGCGGAGACGATGACGGCCGCCGGCCATGAGGTGCGGGGCCTGGACTCGCTGGCGCCCGCCGTGCACGGCGGCCGGCCGTCCCACCTCGCCGGCGACCTGGTGGTCGGCGACGTGCGGGACCCGGCGGCGGTGGACCGGGCGCTGGCCGGGGTGGACGCGGTGTGCCACCAGGCGGCGATGGTGGGGCTGGGCGTGGACCTGTCGGACCTGCCCGGCTACATGGACGTCAACGTCACCGGCACCGCGGTGCTGCTGGAGGCCATGGGCCGGCACGGCATACCACGGCTGGTGCTCGCCTCGTCCATGGTCGTCTACGGCGAGGGAGCCTACGACTGCGCGCGGCACGGCCGGGTGCGCCCGGCGCCGCGTCATCCCGCCGACCTGGCCCGGGGGCTGTTCGAGCCGCGCTGCCCGCGGTGCGCGCGGCCGCTGGCCACGGCGGCCGTCACCGAGGACGCGCCGCTGGACCCGCGCAACGGCTACGCCGCCAGCAAGGTGGCCCAGGAGCACCTGGCGGCGACCTGGGCGCGGACCTGCGGCGGCGCGGCGATCGGGCTCCGCTACCACAACGTGTACGGCCCGCGGATGCCACGGGACACGCCGTACTCGGGGGTGGCGGCGATCTTCCGGTCCTGCCTGGAGAACGGGGTCCCGCCGCGCGTGTTCGAGGACGGCGGCCAGCGGCGCGACTTCGTGCACGTCGGCGACGTGGCCCGCGCCAACCTGCTCGCCCTCGACGCGGCCGGCCGGGCGCTCAGCGGCGGTGCCGCCGCGGATGACGGCGCCGGCGCGCTGCGGTGCTACAACGTCGCCAGCGGCGAGCCGCACACGGTCGGCGAGATGGCCGCCGCCCTCGCCGCCGCGTTCGGCTGTGGCATCGAGCCCGCGGTGACCGGTGAGTTCCGCCTCGGCGACGTCAGGCACATCGTGGCCTCCCCGGCCGCCGCCGAGCGCGACCTCGGGTTCCGGGCGCAGGTTTCCTTCGCCGACGGCATGGCCGGGTTCGCCCGCGCCCCGCTCCGCGAGCCGGCCGCGCCGCCGCCCCGCCAGCCGCTGTCCCGGTCCGGCTCGGCGTGACGCCGCCATCCGGGCTGGCGAACCGCGGTCAGTTCGGGGCGGGGGCGGGGCGGCGGCGCGGGACCGTGCGGGTGAGCGCTGGCACGCCCGGGCGCGCCAGCGGCAGCCGGATCAGGAACTGGCAGCCGGGGCCCGCGTTGCGCACCGCGATCTGCCCGGAATGCGCCTCGACGATGCCGCGCGCGATCGACAGGCCGAGCCCGGCGCCCTCGCTGGGCCCGGGGGTGCGCGCCGACTCGCCGCGGAACGCCACGTCGAACACCCGCGGCAGGTCCTGCGGCGGGATCCCGCCGCAGGCATCCGACACGCTCACGCACGCCATGCCGCCCTGCAGCTCGGCCAGCACGTCCACCACCCCGTCCGACGGCGTGTGCCTGATCGCGTTGGTCACCAGGTTGCGCAGCGCGCGGCCCATCTCCGCGGTGTCGATGTAGACGGGCATGCCGCGCACCGCGGCCCCGGTGAGCCTGACGCCCTTGGCCCTGGCCACCGGCTCGGCGCTGGCCACGACCTCAGCGACCACGTCCTCCAGCCCGACCAGGCGCCGCGACAGCTTGAGCGCGCCCGCGTGGATGCGGGACAGCTCGAACAGGTCGTCGATCATCACGGACAGCCGGTCGACCTCGCGGCGGATCTGGGTGTGGTACTGCGAAACCGTGCGCGGGTCGACCACGACCTGGTCCTCGAGCGCCTCCGCCATGGCGCGCAGCCCGGCCAGCGGGGTCCGCAGGTCATGGCTGACCCAGGCGACCAGCTCGCGCCGGCTGGCCTCGAGGGCCCGCTCCCGGGACCTGGCCCGGGCCAGGCGCTCGTGCGCGGCGGCCAGGCCCTCGGACAGCTCCGCCAGCTCGGCGGGCAGCGTCAGGCTCGGCGGGATGAAGACGCCATTCTCGCCAACCCCCTGCACCGCCGACGACAGCGCCCGGCCGGCCCTGACCAGCCGCCGCCCGACGAACAGCGCCACCGCGAGCCCGGCCAGGCCGGCGATCGCCATCAGGTCCAGCACCACCTTCTGGTCGACTCCGGGCAGCATGCGGTAGGCGATCACGCCGGTGCCGGCGACCGTGGTGAACACGGAGGTGAGCACGATGACGGTCACCATCACCGCGACGGACCGCGCCGCCAGCGCGCGCAGCGCGACCAGGCCGATGGCGGTGATCACCAGCGCGAGCACGGCGGTGACGGCCGAGATGTACTCGAGGTCGGACAGCTGGATGCCGGCGGGGAGCTGGAAGCCCCCGGCGGCGAGCGCGCTCACGCCGCCCCCGGCTCGTACCGGTACCCGACACCCCAGACCGTCACGATGCGCCTGGGCATGGTGGGGTCGGCCTCCAGCTTCTCGCGCAGCCGCCGCACGTGCACGGTGACGGTGGAGGTGTCGCCGAACGTCCAGCTCCACACCTCGGCCAGCAGCTGCTCCCTGGTGAAGGCCTTGCGCGGGTTCCGCATCAGGAAGACGAGCAGGTCGTACTCGCGCGAGGTGAGCTGGACCAGCGTGCCCGACGCCCTGACCTCGTGCGCGGCCAGGTCCACGACCAGGTCGCCGTCGGCGATCGTCCCGGTGTCGGCCCTGTCCGGCAGCCCGGCGCCCCGCGACCTGCGCAGCACCGAACGCACCCGCAGCGCGAGCTCGCGCGGGCTGAACGGCTTGGTCACGTAGTCGTCGGCGCCTGTCTCGAAGCCGACCAGGCGGTCGGTCTCGTCGCCGAGCGCGGTCAGCATGACGACCGGGATCGGCCAGCGCTCCCGCAGCCTGCGGCATACCTCGAGGCCGTCCATGCCCGGCAGCATCAGGTCCAGCACCACCAGGTCGGGCGGCTTCTCGGCGACCTTGCGCAGCGCCTCGTATCCGTCCTGTGCGCGCTCGACGGTGTGGCCGTCGCGCATCAGGTACCGTCCCACGACGTCCGCGACGGTGGGATCGTCGTCGACGATGACGATCCGGGCCGGCGGGTCGGGATGGCTCACCGGGGCCGGCCGTTCCGGAAGGCGGGGAGGGTCACGTCTCCACGGTACGGCGTGAACGCGCGGCACAGCCAGCGAACCGATCGGCTGCCGTCCCTGCCGTCACGGAACCGTAAGCACCGTGACGATTGTGTAAGTTCGGCGCCGGCCGGCGCCTAACCGGCCGCGGGACATCGCGCCCGGGTGAACACTGGGGCAGGCAAGGGCCACAAGGTCACGAAGGGTGGGAGTCCGCGTGATCGGGGAACTCTACGAGCGCGCGCTGGCCGGCCGGGCGCGGCCGGTGGTCGAGCGCGCCGGCGGCGGGCGCGCGCCGCTGCGCGTGGACGGCTGGCTGCACGGCAGCCCCGGCGACAGGTCGCTGCTGGACCGCTGTCAGGGCCCCACGCTCGACATCGGCTCCGGGCCCGGCCGGCTCACCGTCGCCCTGGCCGAGCGCGGCATTCCCGCCCTCGGCATCGACATCACGCCGTACGCCGTCGACCTCGCCCGCTCCTCGGGCGCGCTGGTGATGCTGCGCGACGTGTTCGACCGGGTGCCGGGCACCGGCCGCTGGGCGACGGCACTGCTGGCGGACGGGAACATCGGCATCGGCGGCGACCCGGCGGCCCTGCTGCGGCGGGTCGGCGAGCTGCTCGCGCCGGAAGGCCGCGCCCTCGTCGAGCTCGAGCCGCCCGGGCGGCCGCTGCGCCGGGAGCGCGTCCGGCTGTGCCACGCCGGGCTGGCCGGCGCCTGGTTCCCGTGGGCGTACGTCGGCGCCGACCACATCGAGGACGTCGCCGGGGACGCCGGGCTCGGCGACGTCGAGACCTGGACCGTCGAGGGACGCTGGTTCGCCGAGATCGGCTGCCGCCGCGTGCCCGCCGGACGGCCGGCGGCGAGCGGGGCCGGGGAGCGCTGATGCCGGCGTCGGTGACCCCGCGGCTGCGCGTGGCCGGGATCTGCGCGGCGCTGGCGGCGCTGGCCGGGCTGGTGCTGCTGCTGGTGCGCCCCGCCCTGGACCCGGCGCGGATCCGGCCGCTGCCGCTGCTGATCGGCGCCTGGCTCGCGTTCGGTGCCGCCGCGTGGCTGCTGCGCCGGGTGCCGCTGCGTGCCGCGGTGCCGCTGATCCTGATCGGTGGCGTCGCCGTCCAGCTGGCCGCGGTGTCCGCGCCGCCGCAGAACAGCAACGACCTGTACCGGTACATCTGGGACGGGAGGGTGCAGGCGGCGGGGATCGACCCGTACGCCTACGTGCCCGCGGCCAGGCAACTGGCCGGGCTGCGGGATCAGTTGCTGTGGCACCGGGATGCGGAGTACTGCATCTCGCCGCGGTACGCCGCGCTGCATCCGGCCGCGGACCTGGCGCCCGGCTGCACCAGGATCAACAGGCCGGCGGTGCCCACCATCTACCCGCCGGTGGCCGAGGCGTACTTCCTCGGGGTGCACTACCTGCCGTCGGCCGGCGACTCGACCACGCCGATCCAGGCGGCCACGGCATTCGCCGCCGTGCTCATCACGGCCGGCCTGCTGCTCGGCCTCGGCCGGCTGGGCAGGGACGTGCGGGCGGCCGCGCTGTGGTCGTGGTGCCCGACGGTCGCGCTGGAGGCCGGCAATAGCGCCCATGTGGACGTGATCGCGGTGGGGATCGCCGCGGCCGCGCTGCTGACCCTGGCCACCGCCCGCACCGCCCGCCGCAGGGTACTCGGCGGGGTGCTGCTCGGCCTGGCCATCGCGACCAAGCTGACGCCCCTGCTCACCGTGCCGGGCGTGCTGCGGCGCCGCTGGCTGCCGGTCACCGCGGCGGCCGGCGCCGCGATCGCGGCGGTCTACCTGCCGCACCTGCTGGCGGCCGACGGCAAGGTCCTCGGGTTCTTGCCCGGCTACCTGCAGCAGGAGGGCTACGACAACGGGACCAGGTTCGGCATCATCGGGATCGTCGTCACCGGCTGGCTGGCCATCGCCGCGGCGGTGCTCATCCTTTCCGCGGTCGCCCTCGCCGTGCTGCTGCACTGCGACCCGGGCCGGCCCTGGCAGGGCGGGGTGGTGATGACGGCGGCCGCCCTGGCCGTCGCCACGCCCTCCTTCCAGTGGTACGCGCTGCTGCTGGTGATGCTCGTGGCCCTGGACGGCCGGCCCGAGTGGCTCGCGTTCGCCGCCGGCGGCTACTACTCCGCCGAGGCGGCCAGGCTGGGACCGCTCGTCGTGCCGGGCCGGCTGCACAACGCGGTCGCCTACGGCGTGCCGGTGCTGGTCGTCGCCGTCGGCTGGCTGGTACGCCGCCAGATCGCCGGGCGCGCCGCGTGCCGCCCGCAGATCCAGCCGGAACCGGTGTCCGCGCCGGCGGACCGGGCGGCCGCGGCCTCGCTGCGCGCATGAGCGCCGCCCTTTCTTACCTGTTGCTTACCCGCGACGCAAAGCCCGAACGGCGGCGGCCGCCAGGGCCGTGAATAGGTGCATGAGCTACGACCAGTGGCGCACCCCGCCGCGCGATATGGGACGCTGGACGCAGGCGACCCCGGTGCGGCAGGACCGGCCGGCCCACCCCGCCCGCGGCGAAGCCGGGTACGGCGACACCACCAGCGGATATGACTGGAGCGGTGACCGCGGCACCGCGGGGTATCCCGCCGGGACCTGGTATGCCGGCGGCACGGGCGGGTACGGCGGCACGGGCGGGTACGGCGCCGGGGACCGCCTCGAGGCCGGCGGCACCGCCGGCGCGGCCCGGGGCTGGCCGGCAGGCCGGGAACCGGCCCGAGCCGGGCGGATCGCCGGGGCGCTGACCGGGCTGCTCGCCGCGGCGGCGGCCATCGGCGTCGCCACGCTCGCGGCGGCTTTCGTCCGGCCGCAGGCGTCGCCGGTCATCGCCGTGGGCGGCGCGTTCATCGACCGGACCCCGCCGGCGCTGAAGAATTTCGCGGTCGAGCACTTCGGCGAGAACGACAAGACCGTGCTGCTGCTGGGCATGTACGTGACGATCGCGCTGATCGCGATGGCGATCGGCTGCCTGGCCCGCCGCGGTGCCGCGATCGGCGTGGCCGGCATCGCGGCGTTCGGGCTGCTCGGCGCCTTCGTCGCGCTCACCAGGCCGGAGAGCCGGGTGACCGACATCATCCCGTCGGTCATCGGCGGCCTCGCCGGCGTCGCGGCCTTCCTGTGGCTGGCGCGCGCGGCGGCGCCGGCGGCACCGGGCGGGCGGGCCCGCCGCGGCCACCGGAGGGCGCGATGAACACCGCCATCGACCGCCGCAGGTTCCTGACCGCCGGCGGGACCGTCGCCGCCGCGGCGGCCGCGGCCGGCGTCGGCGGCCAGGCGCTGTCCGACAGGCGGTTCTCGGTGAACACCGCCGCGGTGCGGCTCGCCGCCCCGGCGGCCGGGCCGAAGGCGCTGCCCAGGGACGTCGCGCTGGACATCCCCGGCCTGTCACCGTTCTTCACGCCGAACCCGCAGTTCTACCGGGTGGACACCGCCCTGGTGGTGCCCCAGGTCCCCCCGTCGGCCTGGGCGCTGCGCATCCACGGCATGGTGGACAACCCGATGACCCTCACGTTCGACGACCTGATGAAGCGGCCGATGATCGAGCACGACGTCACGCTGACCTGCGTGTCGGAAAGCGTCGGCGGCAGCTACATCGGCAACGCCCGCTGGGAGGGCACGCTGCTGGCCGGCCTGCTCCGCGAGGCGCGGGTCCGGGCCGGCGCGGACCAGATCGTGATGCGCGACGTCAACGGCATGACCATCGGCGTGGCCACCGACCCGGTGCTGGACGGCAGGGCGTCGCTGCTGGCGATCGGCATGAACGGCCAGCCGCTGCCGGTCGCGCACGGCTTCCCGGTGCGGGTGGTGGTGCCCGGGCTGTACGGCTACGTGTCGGCGTGCAAGTGGGTCGTCGACATGGAACTCACCACGTTCCGCGCGTTCGACGCCTACTGGGTGCAGCGCGGCTGGTCCCGGCAGGCGCCGATCAAGACCGAATCGCGCATCGACGTCCCGAAGGCGGGCGCCAGCCTGCCCGCCGGCAAGGTCGCGGTCGCCGGCGTCGCCTGGGCGCAGCACCGCGGCATCGAGGCGGTGGAGGTCTACGCCGACGGCACCTGGCACCCGGCGCGGCTGGCCGCGCAGGACACCATCGACACCTGGCGCCAGTGGTACTACGTCTGGGACGCCGCCCCGGGACGGCACACGCTCAAGGTCCGCGCCACCGACAAGACCGGCCACACCCAGACCGCGGTGGTGCACCGCACCGAGCCGGACGGCGCCACCGGCTACCACACGATCAACGTCACCGTGACCTGATCCGCCCGGCCTGGCGCCGGCCGGCCGCCGGCGCGTACCCGCTTGGCGCGCCGGCGGCTTCCCTTGCCCGGGCGGCCGCTCCGGTGCCGTTGGCATGCTGGGCGTCCTCGCCCCGCCGGACACCATCGGCCAGGTCATCGGCATCGCGGCCTACGGGGTGCCATCGCGGTCCGCGGCCTGCCCGCCTGCCAGGGCTGCCGGGGCTGCCCGGTTTAGCCGCGATGAACGGCTGACGGACCGCACGCAGCAGCGACCACCCGGCGAACCTGCGGAGCTACGAAGCCTCCCCTTCGCCGCCCTTCTGCCACTGCGGCCAGACGCCGGCCACCTGGCGGGTGGGGACGTTGAGCCGGTTGTAGACGTTGGTGGTGGCGATCCACAGCAGCAAGGCGGCAAGGCCCCGCTCGTCGTAGTGCCGGGCGGCCTCGTCCCAGATCGAGTCCGGCACCGGGTCGGGCCGGTCGGCCAGCCGGGTGACGGCCTCGGCCAGCGCCAGCGCGGCGCGCTCGGCGTCGGTGAAGTACGGCGCGTCCCGCCAGGCGGCCACCGTGGCCAGCCGGTCGTCGGTCTCGCCCGCCTTCCTGGCGTGGGCCGTGCCGGACTGCACGCAGAAGCTGCAGCCGTTGATCTGGCTGGCGCGCAGGTGTACCAGGCCGAGCGTGGCCTCGGGCACGCCGCCGGAGTTCGCGGCGGCGGTCAGCGCCTGGATGGCCCGCGTGGCCTCGGGAATGATCACGCCCGGGTTCTGCATCCGCTGGTGCATGTCTGGTCTCCTCCGTGTCACATCGGCGGGGTTCCGCCTGTCACCGGTATGACAGGCTGTGGCGGAGGAGTGTGACCGATGAGCGAGCCGGGGGCGAGCGGGAGCGCCGGGCGCGAGCTGGACTGGCTGGCCGGGCGGTTCGAGGAGAACCGGGACCGGCTGCGCGGGGTGGCCTACCGGATGCTCGGCTCGGCGGCCGAGGCCGACGACGCGGTGCAGGAAACCTGGCTGCGGGTCAGCCGCGCCGGCGCCGGCGAGGTGGAGAACCTGGCAGGCTGGCTGACCACCATCACCGCCCGGGTGTGCCTGACCATGCTCCAGGCCCGCAGGTCGCGGCGCGAGGAGCCGGCCGGCGCGCGCCCGCCGGAGCCCGCGGGCCGCCGCGACGGCGACGGCCCCGAGGACCAGGCGGTGCTCGCCGACTCGGTCGGGCTGGCGCTGCTGGCGGTCCTCGACACGCTGTCGCCGGCCGAGCGGGTCGCGCTCGTCCTGCACGACATGTTCGCGGTGACCTTCGAGGAGATCGCCCCGATCCTGGACCGGTCGCCGGCCGCGGCCCGCCAGCTCGCCAGCCGCGCCCGCCGCCGCGTCCAGGGAACAGCCCCGGACGCCGCCGCGGACCGGGCCCGGCAGCGCACGGTCGTCGCCGCCTTCCTCGCCGCCTCCCGGCGCGGCGACTTCGCCGCGCTGCTGCGGCTGCTCGACCCGGACGTGGTGCTGCGGGCCGACCGGGCGGCGGTGCGGCTCGGCGCGCCCGGGCGGCTCCGCGGCGCCCGCGACGTGGCCGGCACCTTCTGCGGCCGCGCCCGGGCCGCGCGGCTGGCCCTCATCGACGGCCTCGCCGGGCTGGCGTGGGCGCCCGGCGGGCGACCCCGGGTGGTCTTCACCTTCACGATCAGCGGCGGCACGATCGCCGCCATCGACATGACCGCCGACCCCGGCCGCCTGCGCCGGCTCGACGTGGCCATCACCGGCGGCTGAGACAGGGCCCAGCCGGTCAGTCCGCCGAACGGACGGTGGTTCCTTCCTGCGCCGCCTCGGGTTCCGCCGCCGTGGCCGGCGGCCGCCGCGGGTACAGCGGCCCGCGCCGCAGCAGCGTGCCGCACGCCACGGCGCCGAGCGCGAAGATGCCCGCCGTCCACCAGAACCCGACCGTGTAGCCGTGCACGAGCGACTGCTGGACCAGCGCCGCGCCGGGGCGGCCGGCCACGATCGTCCGGGGGTTCAGGTGGGATGCCAGGAAACCGGTCGTGGCGCTGGCCACCATCGTGTTCAGCAGCGCGGTGCCGATCGAGCCGCCGAGCTGCTGGCCCACGTTGATCGTCGCCGAGGCCACGCCCGCGTCGTACGGCGCGACGCCGTAGGTGCCGGTGTTCACCGCGGGGGCGATCACCAGGCCGAGGCCGACCGCGGTCACCATCAGCGGCCCGAGGATGGCCGAGGCGTACCCGGAGTGGACGCCGATCCCGGTCAGCCAGACCATGCCGGCCGCCGCGACCAGCATGCCGAGCCCGACCAGCGGCTTGGGGCCGGTCCGCGGCATCAGCACGACCTGGCCCGCGTTGGCCGACACCATCAGCACGCCGATCATGGGCAGGTACGCGAACCCGGTGACGATCGGCGTGTAGCCGAGGGTGGTCTGCAGGTAGTAGGTGACGAACAGGAAGATGCCGAACATGCCGGCGCTGACGATCAGCATCGCCAGGTAGGCGCCGCCCCGGTTGCGGTCCAGCACCACCCGGGGCGGCAGCAGCGGCTGCCCGGCGCGCGCCTGCCAGGCGGCGAACGCGGCGAGCGCGGCGGCGCCGGCGGCCAGGAAGCCCCAGGTCGACGGCGTGTGCCAGCCGTGCGTGGCGGCGTTGGCAAGCCCGTAGACCAGGCAGAACATCGCCCCGCCGACCAGCGCGGCGCCGGCCACGTCCAGCCGCTGGCCGCCGCGGGCCGGCTCCCGGCGCAGCAGCACCGCCGCGCCGGCCAGCGCCAGCCCGGCGAAGACCAGGTTCACGTACAGCGTCCACCGCCAGGACAGGTAGGAGGTCAGCGCGCCGCCGAGCAGCAGCCCGACCGCGCCGCCGGCCCCGGCGATCGCGCCGAAGACGCCGAACGCCTTGCCGCGGTCCTTCGGGTCGGAGAACGTGTCGGTCAGGATGGACAGCGCCGAGGGCGCCATGACCGCCGCGAACACGCCCTGGCAGGCGCGGGCGGTCACCAGCATGGCGAAGCTGGTCGACGCCCCGCCCACGGCGGAGACGAGCGCGAAGCCCGCCAGGCCCGCCATGAACGTGACCTTGCGGCCGAGCAGGTCGGCGAGCCGCCCGCCGAGCAGCAGCAGGCTGCCGAACGCCAGCGCGTACGCGGTCACCACCCACTGCCTGTCCACCGTGGCGAAATGCAGCGACCGCTGCGCGGACGGCAGCGCGATGTTCACCACCGTCAGGTCGAGGACGATCATGAGCTGGGCGAGGCCGATGGTCGCCAGCACCAGCCAGCGCCGCGGGTCCGCCGACGCCCGGTCCGCCCCCGTCTGCGCTGCCGCGTCCGGCGGCACGCCGATCTCGGGCATCCGGTGCCCCCTGCCTGGATTCGTGATCCTCATACCCTGGAGACGACGCCGCCCGCAGCGGTGTGACATCTCCTGGGTCCTTCTCCCGCCACGGTATCACGAAGCGGAGATGGCATCTCCGTTCGGTACCCTGGTTCCATGACATCGGCAGGCGCCGGCACGGCCCCGGCCGCCGGCAACCGCATGCTGCGCAGCGACGCGGAGCGCAACCGGCGCCGCATCCTGCGCGCCGCCGCCGAGGTGTTCACCGAGCGCGGCCTCGGCGCCACCCTGGACGACGTGGCGCGCCAGGCCGGCGTCGGCGTGGGCACCGTCTACCGCCGGTTCCCCGACAAGGAGGCCCTGGTCCGGGAGCTGTTCACCGAGCGGGTCGACGCCCTGGTGGCCGACACCGAGAGGGCGTGCGCCGCGCCGGACCCGTGGGCCGGGCTGACCTGGTACCTGGAGCACGTCGCGGCGATGTTCTCCGGCGACCTCGGCTTCCGCCAGCTGATGATGTTCGGCAGCTACGGCGCCGCCTGCAGCGGGTACGCGCGGGACCGGATGCGGCCGGTGGTGACCCGGCTGGTCGAGCGGGCGCAGGCGGCCGGGCAGGTCCGCCGGGACCTGGCGCCCACCGACATCCCGTTCATCCTGCTCATGGTGACCGGCGCCGCCGAGCACGCCCGGGAGGTCCGCCCCGAGGTGTGGCGCCGCTACCTCACGCTGATCCTGGACGGCCTGCGCCCCGCGCGTTCCGGGGTGACCCCGCTGGCCGTCCCCGCGCTCGGCCCGGACCAGATGGCCCGCGCCTTCCTCACCCACGGCCGCCGCCTCGCCCGGCGCAGGCACGGCGCCCCGTAGACACAGTGCGGCAAATCGTAGCCGACGAAACGACCCGAACGTAACGGCTCAGGAGTAAAGTACTCCGCACGCCAAACCAGGACAGAAAGGGTCGCCGATGCTCCGTCGAGCTCACTGCTTCACCATCGCGGGGATGCTGGGGCTGGCCAGCGCGTCGGTGTTCGCGGCGGCGCCCATTGCGGGCGCAGCCGCGGGTGCCGCCGCCGTAGGCGTCGAGCCAGCGTCAATCATTCACCATCTGGCCTCGAAGACCCAGCCGCCCAGCGAGGCCGAGTGCCTCGCCGCGTTCGGCATCCCCTGCTACGGCCCGCAGCAGGTCGAGACCGCGTACGACGAGGGACCGCTGTACGCGCGCGGGATCACCGGCAAGGGCGAGACGATCGTGATCGTCGACGCGTTCGGGTCGCCGACCATCCAGTCCGACCTCGCCACCTTCGACGCGGAGACCGGCCTGCCCGCGCCGCCGTCGTTCAAGGTCATCCAGCCGGCCGGCGCGGTGCCGCCGTATGACCCCAGCAACGGCACCATGGTCGGCTGGGCCGGGGAGACCACCCTGGACGTCGAGTACTCGCACACGATGGCGCCGGGCGCGAACATCCTGCTGGTGGAGACCCCGGTCGCCGAGACCGAGGGCACCGCCGGGTTCCCGCAGATCGTCGAGGCGGAGAACTACGTCATCGACCATCACCTCGGCCAGGTGATCAGCCAGAGCTTCGCCGCGACCGAGCAGACCTTCCCGAACAAGGGGTCGCTGCTCAGCCTGCGCGGCGCCTACATCAACGCCTACCACCATGGCGTGACCGTGCTCGGCTCCGCCGGCGACACCGGCGCGGCCAACTACTCCAACGCGGCCGGGACCGAGCTGTTCACGTTCCCGACGGTGAACTGGCCCGCCAGCGACCCGCTGGTCACCGGGCTGGGCGGCACGCGGCTGTCGCTGAACGCCGCCGGCCAGCACACCGCGCCGGACGTGGTATGGAACGACACCTACAACACGGCCCTCAACGAGCTGTTCTTCGGCGACGCCGGCCCGAACCCGCTGGCCACCGGCGGCGGGCTGTCGGCGGTGTTCCACCGGCCGCGGTACCAGGACGGCGTCGCCGGCGTCGTCGGCCGGGCCCGCGGCGTGCCGGACATCTCGATGAGCGCGGCCTGCTCCGCTCCCGTGCTCACCTACCAGAGCTTCGCCCCCCAGACACCCGGCTGGTACCTGACCTGCGGGACCAGCGAGGCCAGCCCGCTGTTCGCCGGGGTGGTGGCCCAGGCCGACCAGGTGGCCCACCACTCCCTGGGCCTGATCAACCCGGCGCTGTACGCGCTGCTGGCCGCGCACGCGCCCGGCCTGGTGCCGGTCACCAGCGGGAACAACACGGTGTCGTTCACCCAGAACGGGACGACCTACACCGTGCAGGGTTTCAGCGCCCGGCAGGGGTACAGCGCGGTGGCGGGCGTCGGCACCGTCGACGCCGCCCTGTTCGTCCCCGAACTGGCCCTCACCGCCTCCCACCTCCCGCCGGGACGTCCCTGACCGGCGGCGCCGCGGGTGCCCGCGGGGCGGCGGCGAGTCCTCGCCGCCGCCCCGCGGCCGGTCAGCCGGCCGCCGCGCCGAGGGCGGCCAGCAGGTCGTCGAGCGCGTCGATGCTGTGCGCGCTCACCACGGCGTCGCAGTACGGCCAGGCGGCGGCCATCCCGCCGACCTCGGGGCTGTACCGCGGGGACTGGGTGCGCGGATTGGCCCACACGATCCGGTGCGCGACGCGGGACAGCCTGGCCATCTGCGCGCCGAGCAGCGCCGGGTCGCCGGTCTCCCAGCCGTCGGAGATGATCAGCACCACCGCGCCGCGGGCCATGCCGCGGCAGCCGTAGCGGTCGTTGAACTGCTTGACCGACGCGCCGATCCTGGTGCCGCCGGACCAGTCGGGCGCCGCCTCGCCGGCCTTGGCCAGCATGGTGTCCGGGCTGGCGGCGGCCAGCGCCGGCGTCAGCCTGGTCAGCCTGGTCGCGAAGCTGAACACCTCCGGCCGCGGCCCGCCGCGCGACGGGCCGCCGGACAGGCAGTACAGCAGCATCAGCAGCGCGCGGGCGTACGGCTCCATGGAGCCGGAGATGTCGCACAGCACCACCAGGCGGCGCGGCCTGGTCCGCGGCGCGCGCCGCGCGATCCGTATCGCCTCGCCGCCGCTGCGCCGCGCCCGGCGCAAGGTGCCGCGCAGGTCCGGCCGCCTGCCGTTCCTGGCGTCGCGGTACCTGCGGGTGCGCCGCGGCGGCACGGCCATGGTCATCTCGCGCATCAGCGTCACCAGCTGGCGCAGCTCGGCGGCGGACAGCTCGGTGAAGTCGCGGCCGCGCAGCCTCTCGGCGGCCGAGGCGACCTGGCGGAGGGCGGGCACCTCCCGCAGCGGCTCGTCGCCGTCGGCGGCCGGGGCGGGCCGGGTGCCGTCCGCGGTCGCCAGCCAGCGGCCGGGTTCCGGCGGCCGGGCGTGGCCGTCGCCGTCGGCGCGCTGGCCCCCGGGGTCGGCGGGGCGGCGCGGGCCGGGCGGCTGCGGCACCGCGCCCGGCGGCGCCGGCGGGGCGGGGGTGCCGAACAGCGCCGCGAACACCCGCTCGAACGTGGCGACCTGGCCGGGGTCGGACACCAGCGTGGCCAGCGCGCAGGCGTGCAGGTCCGCCAGCGAGCGCACCGGCATGACGGTCACGGCGCGGGCAAGCCGCTCGCAGCGGTCGGGGCCGACCGGGAGCCCGGCGGCGTGCAGCGCGGCGCCGAGCCCGGCCGCCAGCGCGGCCGCGTCCGGTGCGGGAAGCACGGATGCGCCGCCCGGCGCGGCGGGCGACGCCGCGCCATTGTCAGTCACCGGAGCCGACGACCGCCGCGAGCCCGGACCGGCGCACCGCGTCGACGTCCTCCGGGTACTTCAGCACCGTGCTCATCGTCTCGCCCGCCGCCCGGCCGTCCAGCTCGCCGGCCCCGAAGACGGTCAGCGCGGACGCCCAGCTGATCGCCTCGGAGATGCCCGGCGGCTTGGTCAGCTCCAGGCCGCGCAGCCGGTTCACCGCGGCCGCCACCTGCCCGGCAAGCCGGTCGCCCGCGGCCGGCACCCGGCGCCTGATGATCTCCGCGACCCGCGCCGCGTCGGGGTAGGCGATCCAGTGGTACAGGCAGCGGCGCTTCAGCGCGTCGTGCAGGTCCCTGGTCCTGTTCGAGGTCAGCACGGTGACCGGGGGCAGCGCGGCCCGCTGGGTGCCCAGCTCGGGGATCGTCACCGCCGCCTCGGCGAGCAACTCGAACAGGAACGCCTCGAACTCGTCGTCGGCCCGGTCCACCTCGTCGATGAGCAGCACCGCCGGGCGCGGCCCCGGGTGCAGCAGCGCGGTCAGCAGCGGCCTGGCCAGCAGGTAATCCCGGGTGAACAGGTCAGAGTCCGAGATGTGCTGGCCTTCGGCCTCGGCCAGCCTGATGGCCAGCAGCTGGCGCGGGTAGTTCCACTCGTACAGCGCCTCGGCTGCCGCGATGCCCTCGTAGCACTGCAGCCGCACCAGCGGCGTGTCCAGCGCGCTGGCCAGGGCCTTGGCGGCCTCGGTCTTGCCCACGCCCGGCTCGCCCTCCAGCAGGATCGGCTGGCCCATCCGCACGGCGAGGAACAGCGCGGCGGCAAGCTGGCCGCCGGCCAGGTAGCCGACCGCCTCCAGGGCGGCGGCGAGCGCGCCGGCATCGGGGAACCGCTGGTCCAGGGTGTCTGCCGGCGTGCTGCTCACAACTTCGCAGTGTATCTTTCCGGGTCAGCCGCGAACGAATCACGGCAGGCCGGGCAGCAGAAGTACACCGTCGTCGCGCCGTGGCGCAGCCGCGGGGTC
>Ga0209061_1001813_pt1 | contig 31607 bp, 30 predicted proteins | sample Coa_R1_10_FD_187157 | JGI IMG/M metagenome (GOLD analysis project Ga0209061, IMG submission 187157) | Surface soil microbial communities from Centralia Pennsylvania, which are recovering from an underground coalmine fire - Coalmine... | ecosystem: Environmental > Terrestrial > Soil >... | reverse complement strand
TGGCCAATGCTTCGCTCCGGCAAAATCGTTGTGGCTCCGGCTCGCCATCGCTTTCAAGGCCGTTGGTGGGACCGCATCGCCCATCAACCGCTGCGCCGTTGTCCTGACCAACCTGCCAGCCGCGACATGCTCGAAAAATGGCTTGCCCCCTATCGGGCGGACCTGGCAGCTTGGCCTCTGTATATTTCTCTGGACAAAGATGTGTTGACCGCAGCCGAAGCAGTGGTGAATTGGGATTCCGGCTGCCTGACTGCGGCGGAAGTATGGGCGATTCTGGAAGGGTTCACGAACGCGGCCGGCGGCGAACTGGCAGGCATGGATGTGGTGGGGGATTGGTCGCCGGTCTATCTGCACGGTTGGGCGCGGCAGCTCCTGCATTGGACCGAGCATCCGGGGCTGGCCATCGACCCCAACGAGGCGATGCGGCGAAATCAGGCATTGAACTTGCGCTTGATCAAGTGTGTATCAGAAGTTTTGACCTGGTGCGTGGGGCGTGTTAACGTTCCGGTTGGATATTCACCGGGGCGTTGACACGCCCTACACACCGGGTGACAACCCCTGATCAGCATTTTCTCAGCACGCCGACCAGCACGCCGAGGATGCACGACTGCGAATGGGGATTCAAATAGATCGGCTGCATCTTGCTGTTGGCCGGCTCCAGACGCACTTGTCCTCTTTCCCGATAGTAACGCTTCAACGTAACCTCGTTATCGATCATCGCTACCACACGCTCACCGTTATTGGCCGTTGCCTGTTTGCGGATGACCACATAATCGCCATCGTCGATATGATCGTCGATCATCGACTGTCCATGCACGCGCAGGGCATAATGATCCTTGCCGCAGAACATGCTGCTGAAATCGAGGCGCTCTTCCTGAGCGACGGCTTCGATGGGCGGCCCGGCAGCCACAGAGCCAACCAGGGGAAGTTCCGCACCTGGTGGCCGGTGATTGACGAGTTGGATAGCCCGCGCCGATTTATCCTTGCGGATAATCAAGCCCTTGTTGACCAGAGCATTCAAATGGCACATCACGCCGTTGGGCGACTTGATGCGAAAAGCATCGCCGATCTCGCGCACGGTCGGCCCGTAGCCGCGCGATTCGATCTTGTCCTTGATGAACTCGTAGATCTCGCGCTGCCGCCGCGTCAACTTGCTGAGGTCCGCCATGTTCCTTCCTCCTTACGAGGTTGTGTGGTGTATGTTCAGGGTCGATAACCCGTTGCCCTCTTGGGTTGCTTGGGGTGCTTACGCAACTCCGCTCGCCGTTCTGCATCGCCCTATCTTCACTATCGGGCTTGCTTTATGTGTACCTTAGTATATTAGACGTTCGTACACAAGGAAAGAGAAATTTTTGGCATTTATCGCATTTTTGTGTATGGTCAAGCGAAGAGGGGGTATGCGGCCTTGGAGGAAGTGATTTATGAAGCCTTTGTCGGCGCCCTGGTGGTTTATGCCGACTTTGGCCGCCCTGTTGGAGCGGCGGGATTTGGCGGCTATGCACATGTGTCAATTGATGCATGGCATTCTCGACGGCGCGTGCGGCGAAGTGGAAACGGCAGCATTGTTAGTGGCCCTGCACGCCAAGGGCGAGACAGCTGACGAACTGGCGGCGGCAGCGGCAGTGCTGCGCGAGCATTGTCTTCCCTTGGCTGCCGGACGTGAGGACGTGCTGGACACCTGCGGTACCGGCGGTGATGGCAGCTGCACTTTCAACATCAGTACGGCAACCGCTCTGGTTGCCGCCGCCGCTGGTGTGCCGGTCGTCAAGCATGGCAATCGTGCCGTGTCTGGCCGCAGCGGCAGTGCCGATGTTCTCGCCGTCCTGGGAGTGCGCGTCGAAGGGGACGCCCAATCGGCGCGACGCTGCCTGCAGCGCGCTGGCATGGCATTTTGTCTGGCGCCGCTGTTCCATCCACGCTTGCAGCATGTCGGCGAAGTGCGGCGCCGGTTGGGCGTGCCGACGCTGTTCAATTGTCTGGGACCGCTGGCCAATCCAGCGGGCGCGGCCTATCAACTTCTCGGTGTGGGCCGGGCAGAATGGCTCGATCGTCTCGCTGCGGCGCTGGCACGTTTGGGCACGCGTCATGCTCTGTTGGTGTGTGGCCGCGATGGACTGGATGAAGTCAGCTTATCGGGGCCGACATTGGTACGCGAAGTGCGCGGCAATACAGTGGCCGCTGCCGAATGGACGCCGGACGATTTTGGTCTCGCTCCCTGCCGTCTCGACGAGTTGCGCGTCGAAGGTCCGCAAGAGAGTGCTGCCGTCATTCGGGCGGTGTTGCAGGGCGAAGAAGGACCGGCGCGCCGCATGGTATTGGCTAATGCGGCGGCGGCGCTCATGGCAGCAGAAAAAGCGGCATCGCTGCCTGAAGGCGTGGCCCAAGCGATGCACGCCATCGATAGCGGCCGGGCTCTTGGGGTGCTGAACGATCTCGTCTCGCTATCGCAACCTAGTGAGCGGGACGTGTAAACGCTCCATGGAGATCAGCGGAGCGTGTAAACACCCTGCTCACCGGGTTTGAAATCGAACAAGGAATCGTGCTATGGCACGTAAGCTCATTATCGTGACGGACCCCGGCATTGATGGTGCGTTTGCGGTGGCACTGGCTCTGCGTGATCCGGAGTTGGATTTGATCGGTCTGGCGGCCACGGCCGGCAACGTATCGGCGGAACAGGCGACGCGCAACGTCCACATTCTCATCGAGCAGTTCGATCCGCCGCGTTGGCCGCGCCTGGGCGCTGCCTTGCCGCTGGAGTTCGACATCGACGCCGTCAAACTGCACGGCAGCGGCGGACTGGGCGGCCTCGATTTCCCTTGCGCCCAGCTGCACCATCCTCATCCCAGCGATAAACTCATTAGCGATCTGGTTCATCTTTATCCCAACGAAGTGGCCGTCGTACTCATGGGGCCGCTCAGCACCTTTGCCCGCGTCCTCGATCGCGATGCGGAGGTGGCCACCTTGGTCGAACGGCTGATTGTGGTGGGCGGCTCCTGGCACGAGCCGGGCGATGCCAGTGCCGTGGCCGAATTTCACTTCTTCTGTGATCCCCCCGCTGCCCGTCAGGTGCTCCGCTGCGGCGCCCCGATTACCCTCTTGCCGTTGGACGTGACCCGTAAGCTGTTGTTCGCACCAACCGAACTGCTGTCTTTGCCAGACTCGGAATCGCCGACCACGCATTTTCTGCGACAAATCGTGCCCCAGGGCATCACGGGCGCGGCGAGCCTCTACGGTATCGAGGGGTTCTATCTGCAAGACGTGCTTGGCCTCATTCCGCTGGTGATGCCGCATGCCCTGACAACCCGGCCCGTAGTTGCTGATGTCGAGCTGCGCGGCGAACTGACGCGCGGCATGAGTGTCTTCGATGTGCGCTGGGGCGTCTCGGCCAAGCCCAACGTCGAACTGGCCACCAGCGTCGATGTTGTCGCAGTACGCCAGTACATTCAACGCATCCTTGGTGCCGATTGATCGAGCGAACCTATCCTGTACTGCTAACCACGACCACTGCTCGCACATCGAAAACATTCTTTACCGGAGAGACGACTTTTGGATTTTTCCTGAGCGCCCCTTGCCTCCCGATGCAGATTTGGTAATACAATTTTTATATTTGTCATAACAATGATGCGGTAGTGACAGAGCATTGTCGAAAGCTTCTTTGCCGGAAAGGCTTTTTCGTAAGGTTTTCTCCAATGGCTCTTGCCTCCAGAAGCAGATTTGGTAATACGATTTTTATATTATTCATACAAAACAGTGCGACAGCGATAGAACGCTGTCGAAACGCGGGTTGAAGATGTGTGACGATTCAGACGGAAAACAACAATTTGTCTCCTTTCGCGTTGACCGTGGGTAGAAAGCGATAAAAAGGAGATTCTATGTAGACTATACCCAAAAGTGCTTCACTACGAACAGGAGTTTCGCCATGTATGTGACCAGCAAGCGGTGTGTTTCCGGGTTCACGCTGATCGAGTTGTTGGTGGTGATCGCCCTCATTGCCATCCTGATCGGTTTGCTGCTGCCGGCTGTACAGAAGGTGCGTGATGCAGCGGCTCGCTCTTCCTGCAGCAACAATCTCAAGCAGATCGGGCTGGCACTTCATAACTATGAAGTCACTTTCAACTATTTCCCTGCCTGCGGCATCGGTCCTTTCAACGACGGCACTGCTTACAACAACGGCTGGATGACGTTTCTTCTGCCTTTCGTCGAGCAGAACAACGTCTTTGCCCAATTCGACCGCAACGCCAACTGGTACGATGCTGTCAATCAGCCGGCGGTCAACGTCCAAATCAAGGTCTATCAGTGCCCTGCTTCGGTGGGCAATCATGTCTCTAGTGGTGTCATCGACGATTTGTTTTATCTCGGCGGCGGTCCGATCTCCGCCGCCACCAGTGATTATGTGAATCTTGGGTACGTTGATAACAAGTTGTACAACGCCAATGGACTCCCCCTGCCCGGCGGCGTCTCCTACCCGCAGGGAATGATTACCCAGCCTCTATTCGGTTCTGCTCCGCCGGGCGGCACTCCCGGCTTTCCGATGGCCGCCATTAGCGACGGCCTGTCAAACACGATCGGTGTCTCTGAATGCTCCAACCGTCCGCAACTCTGGGTTAAGGGCCGCCCCAGTGCTACGCCTGTCGCGGGAAGCTTTATCGGCACCACAGACAGTTCCGGACTCATTGTGTTTGGCGGTCCCTGGGCCAGCGACTTAAAAATGCTGGGTCCTATGGGTTCCACAGCAGATGGCCTGAGCAAACCCGGCTCTTGCATGATCAATTGCAATAACAGCTGGGAGGTCTATAGCAATCACACCGGCGGAGCCAATGCCGTCATGGGCGACGGCTCCGTCCGTTTTCTGTCCCAGAGCATCAGCCCAGTCGTCTTCGCCGCTCTCATCACCCGCGCCGGCGGCGAGGTCATTCCCTCGGATTATTGATCGAACCCTGACGACTAACCCTCTTTGTTCTTTGGAGGACCATCTATGTGTCGTTCCCCGCATGATTCCCCTCGCCCTCGGAACTATCTACTGGCTCTGTTATCGCTGTTGTTGATGACAATCACAGCGGCAGCGGACCAGTCTGGCAAACCTGTATGGGATGTCAAGGCAGCTGGTCATCTGTTAAGCCGTACCAGCTTCAGTGCTTCGCCGGAGGAGGCGGCGCGCCTGGCTGCCTTGCCACTCGATCGCGCCGTGCAACAGCTTCTTGACGAGGCCGCTGCTGCCAAGCCTCCGAAACGGCCCAGCTGGGTGCGTGATCAATGGATCAACGGCGGACGCCGCTGGTCGGACATGAGCGCTGAAGAATACCTCATTATCCTGCGCCGCAACAGTGCGCGCAACCGTGCCGAGTTGGCCGATTTGAAAGCCTGGTGGCTGCAACAGATGATGGACACGAAGGCTCCCTTGCGCGAACAGATGACGCTGTTCTGGCACGGCCATTTCACCAGCGGCACCAACAAAGTGTTCAACCTGTCTCAAGGGTTTTATCAGCAAAACGAGACGTGGCGCAAGTATGCCCTTGGCAATTTCCGCGACTTCCTCGAAGCGGTCACTTTGGATCCAGCCATGATGGCGTATCTCGATCTGGAAAGGAGTAATAAGACTCATCCCAACGAGAACTATGCCCGCGAACTGATGGAGCTATTCACGCTGGGCGTTGGCAATTACACGGAGAAAGACGTCCAAGAAGTGGCCCGCGCCCTGACGGGCTGGACGCTGGACGCTCCTCCAGGCACGGTCATTGTGAAACGGCCCACCGCGCCGGATCGTCTGGTGTTTCCATCCATCACCCGCGAGGGGTTGGTCCCCACGTTTGTACCGCAATGGCACGATGACGGCGTGAAACGGATTTTCGGCAAAAGCGGGCGTTTTGGTTTGAAAGAAGTCCTCGATGTTATTGTCGCCCAGCCTGCTTGCGGCCGTCACCTGGCAGGCAAATTGATCGCCTATTTCGGCGCCCACGATCCCGAAGGCAAACTCCGCGAGCGCATGGCCGAGGCATTCCGTTCCAGCAAATACGAGATTCGCCCTATGTTGGAAGTCTTGTTCACCGCGCCAGAGTTCTATGCGCTGGAAGCACGGGGCAATCAAATTAAAGGCCCGGTGCGTCTGCTTATCGGTGCCTGCCGCGACCTGCGGCTCGAGGTAAAAGCGACACCGACCCTCGCTCAATTCACCGCTCTACTTGGGCAAGAGCTGTTTAACCCGCCGACGGTGAAAGGTTGGCCATCGGGCAAAAGCTGGATAACGGCCAGCACCCTGGCGCTGCGCTGCCGTCTTGGCGAGATGCTCCTCGACGGTAAGGAGATCACTGGTACAGAACCGTTGGGCCGCCAGCGCCTGATGGCCCTCTCGCAAAATCCGCAAGAAGCAGCGGCCACAACGAAGCGACTCCTGGAGATCGATGCCGAGCGTGCCGAGATGGAGAAAAAAGACGGCATCCAGGTGCGCTTTGATGCAGACAGGCTTGTCGCCGCAAAAATGGCGGACAACCCGGAAAAGCTGGTCGATGCCTTGTTGGAACGCATGGTTGTCACCAAGGTTCGCTCGTTGACACGCTTGACCTTGATCGACGCCTGCGCCGGCGTGCCGGCTGCTGACCGACCGGCCTTGGCCATACGCCTGATCTTGGCATCGCCGGAATACCAGTTGGAGTAACGAACTACCGAACGTTTTGTGTCCGAATCATCTTGTTCAAGGAGTTTTTACCATGACATACCTGTTTGATCGTCGTCGTTTCAACCGCGTCCTTGGACTGACCGCCCTGAGCGCCACGGTGCCCACTTTTTTGTACAAGACCGGGGCGATCTTGGCTGGTGACGCACAGCGCGGCATTGCTCCACTGCCTGGACTCAAAGACAACCATGTCCTCGTTCTCGTTCAGCTCGCCGGAGGGAATGATGGACTCAACACGCTAATCCCTTATAGGGACGATGCCTATTACAAAGCGCGGCCGAAAATCAGCATTGCGGCCGACAAAGTCCTCAAGCTCGACGACAGGCTTGGCTTGCATCCGGAAATGGTAGAGCTGCATCGTCTCTATAAAGATGGCGGATTGACCATCGTGACTAATGTCGGCTATCCCAACCCCAATCGTTCCCATTTCGCCTCGATGGACATCTGGGAGACGGCTTCGCCGTCTCACCGCATCGGCCGGACAGGCTGGATCGGTCGCTACTTTGACAATGAGTGTACGGGGGTGCCGGGCGCCATGCTCGGTCTGCGTCTGGGTGAACAGCAAGCGTTAACATTCGTCGGCGAGCGATCACGCACAGCCACCTTCGCCAATCCTGCCGTGCTCGATGCCAGTGTCTCCAGGGCAGCTGCCAAGGGACTGGAAAAACTCAGCGACATCGAGCCAACTGGCATCAGCGCCCTCGACTTCGTGCAACGGACGAAGAATGAGACACGCACACTGGCCCAGCGTCTTCGTTCGGCCGTGTGCGACAATAAGTCTCCAATAGACTATCCGCCGTTCGCTCTGTGCCAGTCGTTGAAGCTGGTGGCCCAAATGATCGCCGCAGAAATTCCGACGCGCGTTTTCTATGTCACGCATGGCGGCTTCGATACGCACTCGGCTCAGGCCAACCGCCACGCTGGTCTGTTGCAGGAACTGAGCCAAGCGTTGAGTTTGTTTCAGCGTGACCTGAAAGCGCGAGGGCATCTCGATCGTGTGTTGCTGCTGACGTTCTCGGAGTTCGGCCGGCGCATCGAAGAAAATCGCCAGGCCGGCACCGATCACGGCACGGCCAACGTGATGTTCCTGCTCGGCGGCCATGTCAATCCGGGCATCCACGGCACGCCCCCCGACCTCGGCCACCGCGACGAACAGGGCGACTTGATTTTCAAGATCGATTTCCGAGCCGTTTACGCTGGCGTCCTCCGCGACTGGTTGCACGCCGACCCGACTCGCGTACTCAATGGTAAATTCGACCCCGCCCCTGTGGTGAAAATCTGACCGGCTCTTTAGGTAAGGAGGATCTCATGCCAACAATTTTTGCAGTTTATTTCGCCCTCTTTCTGTTCCTCACCTCGCCTCCTGGCAACACCTCCGGCGAACGCGAGCGGATCATCGCCGAGTTCACCAACCGAGGCGGCCGAATAAAACAGGACGATAAACGTCCGGAAAAGCCGATCGTCAACGTAGATCTGCATCGAGCCGCCATCGGCGATAAGGAAATGGTTCTCCTGGAAGGACTGACCGAAGTGCATACGCTCGATCTCAGCTACACGAGGACCACTGATGAAGGGTTAAAACATATAAGGGGTCTAAAAAAGCTGAAGGTATTAGCACTGCACGGTACGGCGGTGACGGACAAAGGCCTTCGTAACCTGGCGGAATTGACCAACCTGGAAACCTTGTTCCTCGCAGAGACAGCCATCACCGACCAGGGGTTAGAGCATTTGCAGAAGTTGACCAGGCTCCAGGCATTGGAACTGGATCATACACGCATTGGCAACGCTGGCTTGGCCAAGCTAGCTGAGCTGAAGGGACTGCGACGGCTGGAGCTGGCCGGTACATCAGTCAGCGACAGCGGACTACACTATTTGTATGGTCTGCGCCAACTTCGTTCTGTCGATCTATTCAAGAGTCTGGTTACTTCCGCTGGCTGTCGGCGCCTACAAGCAGCGTTGCCGGAGACGCGCGTCACGCACTGAACGGAGAAGCATGGTTGACCACTCTATTGGGGCCGCGATCGCAAGGGGGCTGCCTGCTCAACTGCTCCCTTACGATCGCGGCTCGGTTGGTGAATCCGTGGCGTCTCCCCGCCAAAATGCTTACAATAACTCCTATGCACGTACTGCAACTTTGCTCCCGATCGGCCGGCGAGGTACGCCGGCCTTTACTCGAAGTGCCGGCCGAGGAACTGCTCGCGTGGCTGCAAGCGCGCGGGCAAGCGCCGCTGCGCGCTCGCCAAATGCGCCGCTGGCTGTTGGCCGGGCGGGCCACGACGTTCGAGCAGATGAGCGATCTGCCCAGGCACCTGCGCGAGGATTTGGCGACGACGTTTCGACCGCTGGGCAGCGCCATCGCCCGCCATCTGATTGCGCGCGATGGTACGCACAAATTGCTGCTGCGCTTACCGGATGATCAAGTGATCGAATGCGTGCTGCTGCACGAGGCGGATCGGCGGACAGTATGCATCAGTACGCAAGTCGGCTGCGGAATGGGCTGCGTTTTCTGCGCCAGCGGTCTGGGCGGGCTGGTCCGCAATCTGACGGCCGGCGAGATTCTGGAACAGTTGATCCATGCGCGCAACCTGCTACCGGTTGAGGAACGGCTGACGCACATCGTCGTCATGGGGATGGGGGAGCCGTTAGCCAATCTCGATGCCCTGCTGGAGGCACTGGCCGTGGCCACGTCGCCGGAAGGATTGGGCATCGGTGCCCGGCACGTTACCATCTCAACAGTGGGACTGCCGGCCAAGATTCGCCAACTCGCCGACCTGAGAAAACAGTATCACCTGGCCGTATCGCTGCATGCTCCCAATGACGAGCTGCGCTCGCGCATCGTGCCGACCAACGCTAAGACGGGACTGGCGGCCATCCTGGAAGCAGCCGATTACTTCTACGCCGTGACAGGCCGGCAAGTTACCTATGAATATGTGTTACTGCGCAACATCAACGATCAGCCGGCGCACGCTGTCGAGTTGGCCAAGCTGCTGCGCGGTCGGCAGGTGCACGTCAACCTGATTCCATTCAACGATGTAGAGGGGTTGCCGTATCGTCGACTCACGCAGCAAGCACTGACGGACTTCGTGGCCATCCTGCGCGGCGCCGGTCTGAGTGTGAAGGTGCGCAAACGCAAAGGCGCCGACATCGACGCTGCTTGCGGCCAGCTTCGTCGCACCGCCCTGGCGGAACCTGCGCTACCGTCTGGGGTTGGATGAAGAAGAACGAATCACAGAGTCGCAGAGAACACGGACAGGAAAAAAAGAGAGAAAGCAAAACGAAAGGCAAATTAACAAATAAAAGACATTTAAATTAAACTATTTCTCTTCTTCTCGGTGTCTCTGTGACTCTGTGGTTAATTTTTGGGGGCTGTCGTGAGTGCGACCGGCAAGAGCAGCACGCAACTGGCCCTCCGCGATCCGGACATCCGGCTTATGCTGCGCGTGCGCGACGATGATGCCGGCGCCTTCGAGGAGCTGGTCGAGCTGTATCAGCAGCGCCTCGTCGCCCTCATGCACCATCTGGTCGGCAATGCCGAAGAGGCGGAGGACCTGGCGCAGGAAGTTTTTCTGCGCGTCTACCGCTCGCGCAAGCAATATCGGCCGCGCTCAAAGTTCTCCACCTGGCTGTTCACTATCGCCAACAATTTGGCCCTCAATGCCTTGCGTTCGCGGCAGCGTAAGCCAATGCTGTCGCTGCCGGCCCAAGATTCGGGACCGCTGGGGCCGCGGCCGGCCGAGCAGTTGGTCCGCGATCGCGGCAGCGGTCCCATGCGGCGCCTGGAGCGGCAAGAGCTGGCCGAGCGCATCCGTCAGGCGCTGGAAGGATTGAATGAACGACAGCGCATGGCCGTGGTACTCAACAAGTTCGAAGACATGAACTATGCCGAGATCGCCGAAGTCATGGGGCTGACCACCAAGGCGGTCAAATCGCTGTTGAGTCGGGCGCGCGAGAACCTCCGCGCCGCGCTGAGCAGCTACATTTATATGGACGGCGAACGTGTCCCGGAAGGTTCGGATTGATCGTTTCGGATATTGAGGAAATGAAAATGGCCAAAGCGTCTCCCCTCAGCGAACAAGAACGGGCTGACCTGGTGGCCTACCTTGACGGCGAATTGACGGGCGAGGCTGCCCGCGCTTTGGAGGCGAAGCTGAGCCTCGATCCGGCAGCTCGTGCCGAGGCCGACGCTTTACGCCGCACCTGGGAATTGCTCGATTTTCTGCCACAACCGCAGCCGTCGCTCCGCTTTACCCATCACACCCTGCAACGCCTGGCACCGCTGCAGGCCGATGAACAACGGCGCCGGCAACGTTGGTGCATACGCTGCCTCGGTCTGGGCTGGGTAGCGGCCCTGCTGTTTTCTGCATGGGTCGGCTACGTGGGTTACAACTGGCTCGTACCCCGCGAACCCGGCGAACGCGAATTGCTTCAAGATTTGCGCATCATCGAAAACAAACGCCTGTACGATCACATCGAGGACCTCGATTTTTGGCGAGCACTCGACGCACCGGATCTGTTCGGCGAGGAGACATCGAATTCCTGAGGGAGGCGCACGTGACCATCTCTCGTTCTAGCTTGCTGTTGTTGCCTGTACTGGTCTTTGGCTTGGCGGCCACGCCCAGCGAAGAGGGAACGTCCGCCGCATCGGACGCCGCCTATCTCGAACGCAATCGCCAATTGCTGAATAAGTGGAAGGCCGATCCGGAGCATTATGCCCGACTCCAGCGCGATCTGCGCGACTTCTGGGCGCTGCCCGAACCCAAGCGCCGGCAGCTCCGCCAGGTCGATCACGCTTTTCATCAGCTGAATGTCAAGATGCAAAAAAGACTGTGGAGGGTTGCGGAGCGCTACGTCGCCTGGCTGGAGCGCTTGCCGGAAGCCGAGCGGCAACAGATCGAAAAGACGAAGGACACTTCAGAAAGATTGCACTTGATTCGGACGATCCGCGAACGGCAATGGATCGAGCACTTGCCGCGGAAAGTACGCGAAGACCTGGAGAAACTGCCACCGGAGGCGCGAGCAGCTCAGATTATCCAGCTACGCAAACAAGAACGACAACAACGCCTGCTGTGGAGCCGGCCTCCGGCAGCGAAACAGCGAGGCAAGTAAGAAATTATCATCCCAGGCGGCGTCAGTCCCCTGAGCGAATCTCAGGGGACTGACGCCGCCTGGGATGGAGGCACTTTACCCTTTGGCGTTCGTTTTCACAGACGGATCATCGGCTACGTTGACCCAGACGTGGACGTGCGGTTCACCGCGGAAATACCAGACGAATGCTGGACCTTCCAGACGCCAATTGTCCCATTCCTGGTCCTCACCGATGTCGCCATCCTTGTAGAAGGCCAGGCTGCATTTGTCCAATCCGCCTTGCTTGCGCAGGCATTCCAGAGCTTCTTCTTGATCTTCCTTACGATAGGGTTCGAGCAGGAGCATCAGCACTTTTTGTAGCTCGGCTTTTTGGTCTCTGGAGAGCTCCGTCACCGGAATGCCGGGGAAACCGCCCTTGGCGCCCCGGAAAGCCACGGCCGATTCTCGAGGCCGTTTGTCCACCAGAGCGGCTTTTTGTTGCTTGCCGTCGAGCATCTGATAGACGAGATTAGCACGGCGGCCTTGCTCCCAGAAGACGTTGCCAGGATGGCCCGGCTTTTCATTGAAATCGCTGGCGGCATGGCCATAAAAGATTGGCCCGCCGAAGGCGACATGTGCTTCCGAGTTGCCATCGGCGCGGATGGTCATATGCCGGCCGGTCATGACGAACTCGAACTTGTCGCTGCCGGGCTGGCCGAAGATAGCGATGCTCTGCTCGGCGCCCCACGGTTTGCCGCCCGTATCATCGCGCAACTGCTTGAGAAAACGGGCGTACCACTCTGGGTTAACGATGCTCCGGAAAATGTCGTGGATGATGATCTGCTGTTGCTTGGTGTAAAAATTGCTACGGATATGCGGCTTGGTAATCTGCCAGTTATTCGACACGCGCGTCCGCAACAGTCCACGTTCGGGATCGACATAATCCCAATCGAAACAGATGACTTTTTTCTGTTTGTCGGTCAAGGTGTCGTAGAGCGCCTTGACGGCGGTTTCGGCGGGGCTGCTTCTGCTGGGCACAATGGCCTCCTTCGCCGTGGCGAACAGCGGCAGGCCGACCGTGGAGGCAGCCGCCGTCACACTCACGGTGCGCAGAAAATCACGGCGATCCAGGTTCACATCGCTTGTTTCACAGTCCGGACACACCCTTTTCTTGTCCATGATGTTGCTCCCTTTGTTACAAAGGCAGGTTAAGCAGGAGGCTTGTCTGTCTCCCAAGGTAACACAGTATGCGGCACACCGCCAGTATTTCATCGAATAAATTTGGTGGGCCGTAGCCAACCGGAGAACGCGAAACCCACGCTTCCCGGTGGGGCGCAGCTAACCTTCCGGCGGCAGGGGCGTGGCGCCAGGCGGGGGAGTACCTTTGCCCGCCCGGATATAGACGGCCCGCAGGCGCTCGTATTCAGCGGGGGTCAATCGTTCCAGATCGGTGGCGCCGCCTCGGGCGGCTTGCTGAAAGAGTTGCTTGAGAAACGGAACGCACCAGCCGCAGCCGGTACCGGCGCCGCCGCATTCCGATAATTGACTGGCGACGCGCGGTTTTTCCAGGCGGAGAAAATGGAGCAACTTCCGCTTGGTAACATGAAAACAGTAACAAACCTTGGCATCGAGATCCATGTCGGCCTCCTCTCCTATTGTATCGCCAGGTTCGCTAATTTTCCTCCTTGCCCGCGCTGGCACGCGGAGGACAAATTGCTCTGGCGTCTACGAGGCCGAATGCTTATAGAAGGACCGGCTCGAATTGTTGTCGTTGCTTCTTCGGGACCGGGTGCTGTCATGGCGATCGCACAGTCCGCTCGCATTCATCCCACAGCCGTCGTCTCTGCGGAGGCCGACCTGGGTGAAGATGTTCAGGTTGGACCTTACGTGGTGATTGAAGGCGAGGTCCGCATCGGTGCCGGCTGCGTATTGCGGCCGGGCGCCCACCTGATCGGTCCACTGATAATGGGCTGTCACAACACCGTCTTCAGCGGCGCTGTACTTGGCGAGCAGCCGCAGCACCTCCGCTATGCCGGCGAGCCGACGCGCCTGGTCATCGGCGATTACAACATCATCCGCGAGCACGTCACCATCCACCGCGGCACCACCCAATCGTGGGAGACACGCATCGGCCACCACAATTTCCTGATGGCCCACAGCCACATCGCCCATGATTGCAAGATCGGCAATCACTGCATCATTGCCAATGGTGCCCTCTTGGCTGGCCACTGTGTTCTCGAAGACAACGTCTATCTGTCCGGCAACTGCGCCCTGCATCAATTCGTCCGCGTGGGCCGCCTGGCCCTGCTCAGCGGCATCTCGGCCACCACCAAGGACATCCCGCCTTTCATCATTCAGCAGCGCATCAACTGTGTGGTCGGCGTCAACGTCGTCGGCATGCGCCGGGCTGGCATTCCCACGGCGAACATCGATGCTGTCCGCCAGGCTTTTCATCTGCTCTATCGCAGCCACCTGCTGCTGCCAGCCGCCCTGAACCAGATGGAACGTGAGCTGGGCCACGTCGCCGAAGTCGCCGAAATGCTCGCTTTCATCCGTGCCTCGTCGCGCGGCATCATTCTGCACATCGACCGCGACGCCGCCGCGTAAAAAACGATCGCACAAACCGCACGGCGGATACAATTAAGTTAAGGGGGCCGTGCGTCCGATCAAACCTCCCAGTTTTACTCCCTGATAGACACCTCGGAGGACCGTATGTTCGATGAGTTGGAACGATTGCGCGGCGTGAAGGAATTATTCGCTCTGTTACAGCATTATCAACAAGTGGGCGAGGCCGATCGCCAAGCGTGGCAAGATCGCTTGATCGAAATGGAAGGTGTCGAGCCGCGCCAATTGGTGAAGCTGCACGGCGAGTTGCTGGCCTATGGCTGGCTGGAACAGAACACCGGCTCGACTCCTGTGTTGCGTGCGGGAGCGGTAGCGAATTGTTATCGCATCACCCCCGCTGGCCTTCGCGCACTCAAACAGGTTCGCACACAGGAAATGCAGACGGTTTAGGAATTGGTTCTGCACGGAATCAGGGGTAAAATAAGAGTAGATGCTCCAATCCCGACCGGACGAACTCAGGTCTGGTCGTGCCGAAGAGGCCCCTATCATGAAAGCTGCCACCCTTATCGAATATGGAGTTCCCATTGATCCCCAGCTTATGGTGACGCCGCCAGAGGCAACGGAGCTGGAGCTGGAGCCAGGACATCCCGGCTTGGGTGATACGGCATATATCCAGCGGCGCAAGGAGCTATTCGCTCTGTGCCGCAAGCACCGTCTGGAACGTCTCGGCCCGCCGCTTATCGATTACAACGCCGAAGAAACTCGCATCTGGCGCGAAGTCAGCCCGAAGCTCGACGAATTGCACCGCCAATACGCTTGCCAGATTTATCTCCAGGCCAAGCGCGCGTTGGCTATCACCCGCGAGGAAATTCCGCAGCTCCGACATCTCAGCGAGCGCTTGCGTCGCGAGACGAACATGCATCTTGTCCCCGCTGAGGGCGCTCTGCCGTATCGAACGTTTTATCAGTACATCGGGCAGCGCGGTTTTCCGGTGACGCAGTTCATCCGCCACGGCTCGCATCCGGAATTCACGCCGGAGCCGGACATGATCCACGATTGTCTCGGCCATGTCCCGCCGCTGATGAACCGTGACTATGCCGAGTTACTTGTCCTTATCGGCAAGGCCGTGTCTACTACGACGGATGGCGAGCAGGTGCTGGCCCTCAAGCGCTTTAGCTGGTTCAGCATCGAGTTCGGTCTCTTGGAAGAAGTGGGCGAAATTAAAGTGTTCGGCGCCGGCATTCTATCTTCGATCGGCGAGATCCCTTATTCTTTGTTCTCCCCCGATGTGGTGCGGCGGCCGTTCGAGACTGATGTGGTCATCAACACCGACTACGATCCGTCGCGCATGCAGGATCAACTGTTCATCGCGCCGTCGTTTCCCTTCCTGCGCCGCGAGCTGGAAACATTGGTGCGCCGGTTTGGGATACCGGTTTTGTAAACGTTTAGCCGCAAGCCACAGATGAAGGCATTCGCCTGTGACGTGCGGCCAACCGAAGGCGAGGATTGTTCCATGAGCCATCCAGATATTCCCCTTCGTGGTATCGATCATGTCCGCTTTTTCGTCGGCAACGCCCGCCAGTCGGCTTACTTCTATCGCAACGCCTTCGGCTTTGACGTGATCGCCTACGCTGGTCTAGAAACCAAGACCCGGCACGAAGCCGGTTACGTTCTCCGCCAAGGCGACATTACCTTTGTCCTCGCCTCGCCCTTGAGTCCTGAACATCCCGACAGTTATCGCATCATTCAGCACGGCGACGGCGTGCAAGACATCGCCTTGGCTGTGGATGACGTGCCTGCTGCCTATCGTATCGCTACCGAGCGTGGTGCTATTGGCGTCACGCCGCCGACCTTGCTCGAAGATGAATACGGCGTTTATGAATACGCCAGCATCCGGGCCTACGGCGATACTACGCATAGTTTCGTCAACCGCGATCGCTATCGCGGCGTATTTGCACCAGGATACAGACCGCTTGATCCCGATCGTTACAGCCCGCGCACCTTCCACCCGGTTGGTCTGAAATCGATCGATCACATCGTCGGCAACGTCGAAGAAGGCAAGATGAACGAATGGGTACGTTTTTATGAGCAGGTCCTTGGCTTTTCGCAGCTCATCAGCTTCGATGATAAGGACATTAGCACAGAATATTCGGCGCTGATGTCGAAGGTGGTGCAGGGCGGCGGCGGGCGCATCAAGTTCCCGATCAACGAGCCGGCCAAGGGCCGCCGCCGCTCACAGATCGAAGAGTATCTGAATTTCTATCACGGCCCTGGTGTGCAGCACATCGCCCTGGCCACGGACAACATCGTCGCAACGGTGCGTGCTCTGCGACACAACGATGTTTCGTTCCTGCGTGTGCCGCGGACCTATTACGAGATGCTGCCGGCACGCATCGGTGCCATCGACGAAGACATTGCAGAGTTGGCCGATCTGGGCATTCTCGTGGACCGTGATGACGAAGGCTACATGCTACAAATTTTTACCAAACCGGTCGAAGATCGACCGACGTTGTTTTTCGAGATCATCGAACGGCACGGCTCCAAGAGCTTCGGCAAGGGCAATTTCAAGGCACTGTTCGAAGCGATCGAGCGCGAACAGGCCCGCCGCGGAACACTGTAAAGAAAACGAACTGCCAAGACGCCAAGGAAAAAAAGAGATAGGAAAGGAAAACGAGCAACCACACATTCCAGCAGTTAATGCTTTTTCTCTCTCTTTTCCATTTTTGATTCCTTGGCATTCATGGCGTCTTGGTGGTTCAGCTTCTTGGGAGAGAGAACATGCCCCCGTATCGACAAATCGGCTCGCTGCCGCGCAAGCGGCACATTGCCCACCGGCAGGAACCAGGCTACCGCAATGAGGGCATCTACTACGAAGAGGTTGTCACCACCGCCGGCTTTGGCCGCGCTTACAGCATCGCCTATCACCTGCGGCCGCCGACACGCGTTCGCAAAGTCGAAGCGGCGGGACAATGGACGTTGGATTTTGCTGAGGAACCGGCGCTGCGGCACCATCATCTGAAATCCGGACAGATGAAGCCAGGCGGCGATCCCATCACCGGGCGCGTGCCGCTGCTGGTCAATTCGGACATTACCATCGCCCGCTGCCGTCCTGCCGGGCCACAGACCGAGCTGTATCGCAATGCTGCCGCCGATGAAGTCCTTTTCATTCACAAGGGACGCGGGACCTTATCCAGCATGTTCGGCGTGCTGCCATTCAAGCCCTACGATTATGTTGTCATTCCGCGTTGCCTTACCTACCGGCTCGATTTCGAGGCCGGCGTACAGCCAGATCTGCTCGTCATCGAGGCAGCAAACAATGTGGGCATTCCGCCGCGTTATCTCAATCCCGAGGGACAACTCCGCCTCGGCGCTCCATTCAGTGAGCGGGATCTGCATGGGCCACGCGAACTGCTCGTCATCGACCGCGAAGAAGATGTTACGGTCCTCATCAAAGATGGCTGCCGGCTGACACGCTACACCCTGGCGCAGCATCCCTTCGATGTGGTCGGCTGGGACGGCTTCGTCTATCCATTCACGTTCAACGCCGACGATTTCGAGCCGATCACCGGCACAGTCCATCAGCCGCCCCCGGTGCAGCAGACCTTCGAGGCGACCGGTTTCGTGTTGTGTACCTTCGCGCCGCGAATGCTCGATACGCATCCCGAAGCGATCAAAGTGCCGTATGCGCATTCCAACGTGCAGTCCGATGAGGTGCTGTATTACGTGCGTGGCCAGTTCGGCAGCCGTCGCGGCGTCGAGGAGGGGTCATTCACATTGCATCCGCGTGGCATCCCGCATGGACCGCATCCGGGCACCATCGTCGCCAGCCGGGCTATGACGCGCACCGACGAGCTTGCTGTCATGATCGATACGGTGCAGCCGTTGCAATTGACACGACAAGCGATGAAAATAGACGATCCAAATTATCCGTATAGTTGGCTGGATTAGAGCGAACTAAGCCGCCAAGAGGCCAAGAAAGAATAAGAAAAAAGCCGAGAGAACAGAGAAAAATCTAAGCCTTCATACGGATTCTCTGTTACTCTCTTTCTTTTCTCTTAGCGTCCGTGGCGTCTTGGCGGATTTAGTTCTTTTATTCATAAACATCGCGGTAGATGTTTTCCCATTCGTCGACGCACTGTTCCAGCGCCGCCAACAGCGCCGGATCGAACTGTCCCGGTGAATGCCGAATCACGTCCAGGGCCTCAGCATGTGTCATGGCAGCTTTGTGCTGGCGCTGGCGGCGCAGGGCGTCGTAGACATCAGCGACGGCGACGAGGCGGGCGGCAGCGGGAATGGCATCGCCGCAGAGACGGTCTGGATAGCCGCGGCCATCATAGCGTTCGTGATGGTGCCGCACGATTGCCCGTGCCATACCCAGAAACTCCAGTGAATGACCGTGTTCCCGGCCCAACACTTCGAGAATGCGATCGCCGATCAAGGGATGCGTTTCCACCAAGGCGCGTTCCGCGGGCGTGAGCTGGCCTGGCTTGAGCAGCACGTTATCGGGCAGGCCGATTTTACCGATGTCGTGTAGCGGCACGCAGCGCTCGAGTTGCTCGAGGAAGCGATCGTCGATGAGGCCGGCCCACGGTAGTCGGTGGGCGGCTTGTTGGGCCAGGACCCGCGTGTACAGCTGCAAGCGGCGGAGATGGCCGGGCGTTTCCCCGTCGCGTGACTCAGCCATTTTGGCCATCGCGAACAACAGGGCGTCCTGGGCGCGGCGCACGTCCTCATCACGCGATTCCAGGCTCTGCTGCAACTGTTGATTGGTCAGCACCAGCTGCTCGGTGAGCATGTGAATGCGCTCCTGGGCGTCCTTCATCTTCAGAGCGTGGCCGACCTTGGCAAGGAGCTGGCGCGGCTCAAATGGTTTGGGGATATAGTCATCGGCGCCGCGCGGCAGCGCTTCGGCGAGATCATTTTGATCGCCGCGGCCAGAGATCACGATGATTTTCAGGTGCGGATTGGTCGAGCGCTCGCGGAGCCGACGACAGATCTCGTAACCATCCATGTCGGGTAAACCCAGGTCGAGCAAGATCAAATCGAATGGGCTGCCCTTGTCTTCGCTGGACAGGGCCGCCGCCAGGGCTGAGGTTCCATCCTTAGCCTCGACGCAATCGACCTGAAGCGATTGCAAGATGACACGGTGCAGCATGCGCACGTGAAGCTCGTCATCCACAATCAGAGCGCGACGGCGTCTGAAGAGTTCGGCGTTCGACGTTCGGCGTTCGGAGTGTTGAGTGCCGAATTCGGAACTCTGAGACTCCGAACTCCGAACTCGGCATTCTGAACTCAGAAAGGGCGTCAGGGCATTCATGACGGCCAGGGGCGTGGGCAGACGCCGGGCGGGATTGCGGTCCATCATCTGGGCGAGAAGGCAATCGAGCTCCGGAGGAGCGTCGGGCCGTAGCTCGCGCAACCGGCGCGGCTCTTTTTCCTGCAAAGCACGCAGGGCGGCGCCAACGTGGCGAACAATCGGATAGGGCGGCTCGCCGGTCAGCAGCCAAAACAAGGTGGCGCCCAGGCCATAGATATCCGCTTCCTTGCCTACCGCCGAGGGATCGTGACTCTGCTCCGGCGCCATAAATTCCAGGCTGCCCAGCAAGGCACGCGGGTCGGTGAGCCGGCTGCAAAATTGTCGAGCCAGTCCGAAATCAACCAACTTCACCTGCCCTGTTGTAGTCAGCAAGAGGTTGGAAGGTTTGATATCGCGGTGGACCAGGTGGCGATCGTGGGCCGCTTGCAAGCCGCTGGCTGCCTGATGAATGTAGCGGCACGCCGTCGCCACATCGCACGGCCCCTTGTCGAGGACCAGCCGTTCCAGGTCGCCGCCCTCGACCAGTTCCATCACCAGGTAAATCAACTCCGGCAGCGAAGCATCCTCCGGCACCACGGCCCCGGCATCGAAAGCCATGATGATGTGCGTGTGGCACAATTCGGCCAATACCCGCATCTCGGCATAGAAACGCTGCCGCACGGAAAACGGACAGTCTTCGTCCACCGGCAGCACCTTGACGGCGACGCGGCGTTTCATCAGACAGTGCTCGGCCAGAAAGACCACGCCCATACCGCCACTGCCCAGCCGATCCAGGACGCGATAATTGCCCAGCACCAGACCATGCGTCGAGCCGGCCAACACCCGCTCTAGCTGATAACTGGTTAGTAGGCCGGCCTGCACCAAGGCCTGACCGAGTTGCATGCCGCTGCTGTATTCGGCCAGCCGGTTCTCTCGCTCGCTGAGGAAGGAATCGACAACTTCCGCTGGCAGCAGCTGGAGCTGAACGATCTTGCGGAGGAAGGTACGCGCGTCGGCGGGCAGATGGGGAGTAGCAGAGCGTTTATCTTCCGGGGCATCCTCGGAGGCGATGTTGTGCCGAAGGACGCCGACGATAGTGCCGGGACTGTCTCTATCCACCGGCTTGCTTGGCGTGCAACAGTGTGTCTCACAGGGGACGAAGTCAGAGGGGGTTGCCATATTTTCGTCCTCGCGAACGAATGCGGAATGTCTTGTCTTGGCGAAAACTCGAACAAGTATAGGCTGTGATCCGTTCGCGGGCAAAAGACTCTGGCCAGCGGGGCGTTTCCATGCTTCGTTCGTCGTTCATTACTCTTGTCATCTGCTGCCGTAGGGAATAACCTTCTCTGCGGGAACCTGATCCTTTGCAGGAGATACCTATGAAACGGCGTGCAGCAATCACGTTTACGGCAGCTTTGTTGGGACTTGGTTTTTGGTCGTTAACTGCCCTGAGCGCGGACGATGACGAAAAGAAAGCCGCCCAGGAAGCGGTCCTCAAACTCGTGGAGGCCATGAACAAGGGAGGCGATGTCAAGGGCCAAATCGCGGCCATCACCCAGAAGTTCGATGAACTGGAACCGATCATGTGGGTGTACAAGCCGAAAAAGAAGGGGGGTATTGGCATGGGACCGAACGGCGTCGATGACATCGAGCTGACCATCGGCAAGATGGGCGGCCCCAAGTACAAGATGACCCCCAAGAAGATTGCTGATCTGAAAGACGACCTTATCCGGGCTGGTGAGTTGAGCAAAGCCATTGCTGCAATCGCCGAACAGGACAAATATGCCCAGAACTATGCCAAGAAAGATCTGGCCAAGTGGAAAAACTACACCAAGGACATGAAAAAAGGCGCCGACGAGTTGATTCAGGCAGTCAAAAGCGAAAACGCCGATAAAATCAAGAAGGCGGCGACCAACCTCAGCAAGAGCTGCACGGACTGTCATAGCGATTTCCGCGAATGATCGTACATCTCTTTTGCTCATCCGCAGCATAAACAGGGGGCTTTCATCTCTGGCTTGTGCTGCGGATGGGCAGGTGATTTACAGCCGCTTCTCCCCCTGCTAGACTAGAGAGTGAAAACTCTCACGCGGTCACAGGGGGTAAGCATGTCGAAAGCCATCGTGGATCCGGCGGAGTTGCGGCGCTTCGCTCATAACTTGAAACATTTTAATAACGAATTGCAGCACCAGCTGGCCGTTCTCCAGGGGCAGTTCGCCGGACTCGGCGATACCTGGCGCGATCAGGAGCACGAGCGTTTCGCCCAGCAGTTCGCCGAGGCCGTCCAGGTGCTGGCGCGCTTCATGGAAGCATCGCAGCAGCAAATTCCCTATTTGATCCGCAAAGCAGAGCGCATCGAAGAATATCTGCAACAACGCTGACCAATACTCATGAGCCAATCCGCACAAGTCCAATCGCTCGACGCCCTCAAGGCACTGCACGCCGCCCTGGCCCGTTACGGTCCGGAGGCACTGGAAGCGCTGGGCGCGGCCGAAATGGAGATTCGGCGTGTCTTTGATTATCTGCACGATCAACTCAAGCACTGGCAGCGCCAGGTCGAGAGACGCCACGAGGAAGTCAACCGCGCCCGTGCCGATTTGGCTCATGCCCGCGGCCTTCGCCAGGGCGAGCGCAGCGGCTACGTCGAGCAAGAGATCGCTCTGCGCAAGGCCCAGAATCGGCTGCGTGAGGCCGAAGAAAAAGTGGCCATTGTCAAGCGGTGGCTGGTACATTTGCCGCAGGCTATCAACGAGTATGAAGGACCGGCACGACGCCTGGCCGGTTTGCTCGACGCTGATCTGAAACAAGGGCTGGCGGTCCTGGAGAACAAAATTGCCCTCCTCGAAGCCTACATGGCCGTGTCTACGGCCGAGCCGCCAGCTCCGCCGGGAGGAATATCATGAGCTTGACCACTTCGTCGATCAGCTTGGCCGACGGACTGAAAACCGCCGCCACGCATTGGGAAGAAGCCCGCGCCGGCTGGGACGATCCGATTGCCCAAGCATTCGAGAGTAACTATTGGCTGCCCTTGAAAAACCAGGTCGAGGCCGCTCTGGCCGCTCTCGATCGGCTCGCCCCCATCCTGGCCCGCGCGCGGGAAGAATGTTCATAAAGGTCCCGGTTAGCTGCGGCTCGCAGGGGTGCGCGAACGCGCTCTCCTGTGGGGTACGGCTAACCGATGAGGTAATTGGACAAGTGCCATGCCTGAAGCTGCCTTGATCGCTCGGCAACGGGCGCTGTTGCGCGACCTGATTCAGCATGCTGCCGAGCGTGCCCGCAGCGAGCCGGCCATCGCGGCGGCGCTGCGGGAACAAGAGGATAGCATCGAGATCGCCTTCGCCGAGGCCCGCGAGGCGCTGGAACACCGCCGCATGCAGGAAGAGGAAGAAAACGAGCGGCAGATCGAGCAAGCACGCAGCAGCATCGAGACCCGCTACAAGGCCGATCAGGACGCCGCTCAGCGCGAGTTCGTACACCGGCGCGGGCAGATTCTGGAACGCGAAGAGAGCGAAAAAGAAGCGGCCAAGGCGGCGTATCAGGAAGCATGCTGGACCATCGCTGCCGTTCTCGAAGGGGCCAAGAACGAAGCTGAGCAGGAGCTGCGCGATAACAAAGCGCGCCTGCAGGCGCGTCTCGACGACTTGCACGACATCCACAAACAAGCCCGCGCCCTGCTCACGGAATGGAAACAGCCGATCGACGAGATCGAAGCTGAGATGGATGCTTCTCTTCCCCCTTCCTCAAAGGGGGAGGGAAGGGGAGGACCTCCCAAGTTGTCCGAATGCGTCGCCGAGGCACGGCACCAGCTCGAACAGTTACAGCAGCTGGCGCGGCCGGTAATTTGGCCGCTATTGAGACTGTTTCTTCCCGGAGTGGTGCGCAAGCGAGTCCGTGCCGTGTACGGGCCGCTCTATCAAATCGTCGTCAACGCCGACAGCACGCGGCAGCTATTGCTTGACCGTTACGAGAGTGATTTTCGTCAACGCATTCTGGCGGCCAAGAAAAAGCACAATGATGAAGTCCGCCATGCGCACGCTTGCTATCAGGAGAAACGCGCTGCCAGCACGCGCCGTCGGGAGGAGGATCTGCTGCCCATTGAGGAACGCTATCAGCATCTGCGCGAGGAGAACGAGAAACGCCGCAGCGATGACCTGCGGCAAGCAGATGAGCTTTACGAGCACCGCCGTCTCGAGATTCGTTATCGCTACGAAAAAGAGATGCATAACCTGTCGACTCGCCGCCAGCAACAGCTTCGGGAAATTCACGAACGCCACGACCGCGACTGGAACAACTTGGTCGAAAATTGGCGGCAGGCCATGACCCGGCTGCGCACGGCCGTCGCCGACATCAATGCAATCACGCGCCGCCTCATGCCCGGCTGGGACGATCCGTCGTGGCAGTCATGGCAGCCGCCCGCCGCGGTGCCGCCGGTGTTGCGCCTGGGCCAATACCACGTCCGTATGGCTCAAGTGCCTAAAGCGATCCCCAATGATCCGGAATTGCAAGCCATGACGCCCGCCGAATTTGATTTGCCAGCCCTGTGCGATTTCCCGGCGCGTTCGTCACTGTTGTTGCAGGCCAGCGATGCCGGACGCTCTGTCGCTGTGCAAACGCTGCAAGCGATCGTCTTCCGTCTGCTCGCGTCGCTGCCGGCCGGCAAGGTGCGCTTCGTCATCGTCGATCCGGTCGGCCTGGGCCAGAATTTCGCTGCCTTCATGCATCTGGCCGACTACGACGAACAGCTGGTCGCCAGCCGCATTTGGACCGAGACGCCGCACATCGAGCAGCGCCTGGCTGATCTGACCTTGCACATGGAGAACGTCATCCAGAAGTACCTGCGCAACCAATACGAGACGATTATGGATTACAACGCCCAGGCCGGCGAAGTGGCTGAGCCGTTCCGCGTCCTGGTCGTTGCCAATTTTCCTGTGAATTTCAGCCCAGAGGCGATTCGCCGGCTGTTGAGTATCATGCAGAGCGGCCCGCGCTGCGGCGTCCTCACCCTCGTCAGCGTCGATACCAAAGTGCCGTTGCCCAAGGGCTTTGACCTCACGGATCTGGAAGCGAGTAGTCTGAATTTCATCTGGGACGGCCAGCGTTTCCGTTGGAAAGATTCGGATTTTGGCCCGTATCCGCTGACGTTGGAAGCGCCGCCGGATAACGATTTTGCGAATCGCATTCTCGCTCAAATTGGTCAGGCCGCTGTCAATGCTCAGCGCGTTGAGGTGCCATTCGAGTTCATCGCACCACCGCCGGAGGAATGGTGGCATGCCGACAGCCGCAAAGGGTTGCGCGTCCCTCTCGGCCGGGCCGGGGCCACGCAGCGGCAATGTCTCGATCTGGGCAAAGGCACGGCTCAGCACGCCCTCATCGCCGGCAAGACCGGCTCCGGTAAATCAACGCTCCTGCACGCCCTCATCACCAACCTCGCCTTGCTCTACAGCCCCGATGAAGTCGAACTGTATCTGATCGACTTCAAGAAAGGCGTCGAATTCAAGACCTATGCCATCCACAATTTGCCGCACGCGCGCGTCATTGCCATCGAGAGCGAGCGCGAATTTGGCCTGAGCGTTTTACAGCGTCTTGATGCCGAGCTGCGGCAACGCGGCGAACGTTTCCGTGAAATCCACGCCCAGGACCTCAACGCGTTTCGCCAGGCCAAACCCGATGAACGCATGCCGCGCGTACTGCTGATCGTCGATGAGTTCCAGGAATTTTTCACCGAAGACGATCGCATTTCTCAGGAAGCAGCGCAGCTGCTCGATCGCCTCGTCCGTCAGGGGCGGGCTTTCGGTATGCACATCCTGCTCGGTTCGCAGACGCTTGGCGGCGCCTACACACTGGCCCGCAGCACCATCGATCAGATGGCTGTGCGCATCGCTTTGCAGTGTAGTGAGGCCGACGCCCACCTGATCCTCAGCGATGACAACTCTGCCGCCCGCCTGCTGTCGCGCCCCGGCGAGGCCATCTACAATGATGCCAACGGATTAGTCGAAGGGAATAATCCGTTTCAAGTCGTCTGGCTCGGCGACGACCGCCGCGAGCACTATTTGACCCGCATTCACGATCTCGCTGTGCAGCGTCCGCCGCTGCTCCGCGAAACGCCGATCGTCTTCGAGGGCAATGCTCCCGCCGATGTGTCACGCAATCATCTACTCAACCAATATCTTACCGGGGCCGTGACGGCCGAGGCTGAGGACCGACGCGAACAACGTGCCTGGCTCGGCGAAGCAATGGCCATCAACGAACTGACCGCCGCTCCGTTCCGCCGCCACCACGGCAGCAATCTGCTGCTTATTGGTCAACAGGAAGAAACATCGCTCGGCATGTTGGCCACCGCTGTCGTCAGTCTCGCCGCCCAGATGGGACCGGATGAATCGACTCGCTTCTACATCGTGGACGGCCGGCAAGCCGATGCTCCCACCGATGGCCCGCTGGCTCGTCTGCCGGAAGTGCTGCCGCAGATGATCCGCCTGTCCGGCTGGCGCGATGTACCCGTTCTCATGGCCGAATTGAGCGCGGAACTGGAACGACGGCAAAAGGATACAGGAGTTGCACTGTCGCTTTATCTTATATTGTTTGGCGTGCAGCGCCTGCGTGATCTGCGCAAACAGGAAGACGATTTCAGCTTCCTGCGCAAAGGCGACGAAGCCCCCAACCCCGCCCAACAATTCGCCACTCTGCTGCGTGAAGGCCCGCCTCTTGGCATTCACACGCTGATGTGGTGCGATACACTTAACAATCTCCAGCGCACTCTCGACCGCTCCTCGATGCGCGAATTGGCCATGCGTGTCGTTTTCCAGATGAACGTCAGCGATTCGAGCAATCTGATCGACAGCCCGGCGGCGAGCAAACTCGGCCTGCACCGGGCGCTGTATTTCAATGAGGAAGACGGGCGGCTTGATAAGTTCCGGCCCTATGGTTTGCCTTCGGAAGCATGGCTGCGGCGCGTGCAGGAGCAATTGCGCCGCCGCATCGAGGCAAAAGAGAGCGCGGCCCTGCCGTGAGGCGATTGGGAGAAGCAGAATATGACGGCCGCAAATCTGTGCTACTCGGAAGTCCGGATGACAGATTTCGCTGTGACGATGTGGAGCTGGACCAACAAGGCCACATCCTGTTTGCCCCCAGCCGCGAGGAACTGCGGATCCACTTGGGAACGATGGTTGGTTCGGCACCCACGGGCCTGAGCCTGAAGGTGTCCAGTGGTTAGGACGTTAGGGGGTCTAGGGAAACATTAGACACAACACACGTCCGACGAGACCTGCGTAGCGACCGTTTCGCGCTTGCTTGGCTCCCATCGTCGCATCGTATACACTGAACCGAGAACCCAAAATTCACCCCTTGCGTGCCTCCCGAGGACAGAAGAGGGCGAATTATCTTTATGGATCGCGTTACTATCGTCTGCTTCCTTGCCTCCTACGCGGCGGCCTTGGTCCTGGAATTGCTTTACCAAATCCGGCCGCTGCCGGTGCTCCGCTGGTTGGCTCTGGCTTTCGGGGCGGCGGGGCTGGCGGCACAGACGATTTTTCTGGCGGTGCAGCGGCCGCCACTCATCTGGCAGTATGGCTGGATGTTGTTTTTAGCCTGGATTTTGGCCATCTTCTACCTGGTCGGCTCCGTGCATCATCGCCGCTTGTCCTGGGGTTTGTTCGTGTTGCCCCTGGTGCTCGGCCTGGTCGGTCTGGGGGCAGCGTTCGGCCGACCGGCTGATAGCGCTTATTTGCCCTCCGAGAAAGTGTTATCTCTTCCAGCCGCCTGGGGGATCCTTCACGGTTGGCTGCTACTGTTGGCTGCCGTCGGTCTGTGCATCGGCTTCCTGGCCAGCCTGATGTATCTTGTGCAAGCTCATCGTCTTCGCGCCAAGACGCTGCCCGGCCATGGCCTGCGCCTGTGGAGTCTGGAACGCATCGAGGCCATGAATCGCCGGGCCATTGTCCTCGCTTTTCCGCTTCTGACAGCGGGAATGCTTGTCGGCCTGATTCTCATGTTTCAGGAGCACCTGTCCGGCTGGACCGATCCGCGCGTGCTCGCTTCTATCGTCTTGTGGCTGACGTTCGCTCTGCTGTTGTATTTGCGTTTCGGTTATCATCTGCGTGGCCGGCCGGTCGCCCTCTTGACGATCCTGACCTTTGTGCTGCTGGTCGGCTGCATCGCCCTGCCCCATTGGGGGCAAGGAGGCGGGCGATGATCCTTCTGGCCATCGGATGCAGCTACAAAACCACGCCTGTCGAAATCCGTGAACGCCTCGCTTTCAAGGACGAACAACTCAGCCGCGCTCACACCGAACTGTGCGCTGGCTTCGACTGTGAGGCTGTCATCCTCAGCACGTGTAATCGGGTGGAACTGTACGCTGGCTGCGTCCGCGACAATCCTCAAGCGACGTACGAGTTAGATGCGGAGTCTATCGCCGAGTTTTTAGCAGATTTTCATAATATACCTTTCTCTATTATACGTCCTCATTTGTATATTCATCGCCAAGCCGAGGCAGTGCATCACCTGTTCCGTGTCGCCGCCAGCCTCGACAGCATGATCGTCGGCGAAGGCCAAATCGCCGGTCAGGTCAAACGGGCCTACGAGCAAGCCGTCCGCGATAACAGTGTCGGCCCGCTGTTGCACGCTCTGTTTCGTCACGCCCGCCGCGTGGCTCGCCGCGTCCGCACCGAAACCGGCATCGCTCACGGCCACGTCTCCGTTTCCAGCGCCGCCGTCGATTATGTCAAGCAAGTGTTCGATCATTTCAACGATAAGACGATCCTCGTTATTGGTGCCGGCAAAATGGGCGAGCTGACGCTAAAGCACCTGCGGCGACTGAACCCGCGGCACATCTGGGTCACCAACCGCAGCCCTGAAAAAGCAGAGTCCGTGGCCAAAGGCTGCGGCGGCGAGGCGATGCCGTGGCAACGGCTTGACGAATTGCTGGCCCGTACCGATATTGTGCTGAGCACCACAGGCGCTCCCGAACTGGTTGTGACACGCCACCGCTACGAGCAGATCGCCGCTCGGCGCACCGGCGGCCCACTGGTCATTCTCGACATCGCCGTGCCGCGCGACTTCGATCCGAGCATCCACGACGGCGACCGTACATGTTTATTCAACATTGATGATCTCAAACGTATCCGTGAAGCTACGTTGGCCGATCGTCTCAAGCACGTCGAGCCGGCCGAGGCGATCGTACAACAGGAAACGAAAGCATTCCTCAAGGACTGGGCACGGCGACGACATGGCCCGGTGATTGCCCGATTGACGCAAGATCTCGATTCCAAACGCCGCGAGATCGTAAGCGAGCTTTTAGGCAAGCTGAACGGCCGGCTAACTGACGAAGACCGCCGTCACATTGAGGGAGCTTTTCGCCTGCTGATGAACCGAATCTTGCACGGCCCCATCACAGCGCTGACGGAAGAAACGCATAGTGGCAGCGGCGGACATACACTGCTCGATGCTTTGCGGAAACTGTTCCGGTTGCAAGAATAAGAAAAATCCGAACGATGAAAAGAGCAATGATCAAGAAAGACCAGCAGTAGAGCAATGCAAAAAACTTCAGGGCGAATTCTACGACTGTGCTTCAACTCCGGAAAGGATCGAAACCTTCACGTTTGTCTGGGAATGCCCGGAAGGGTGGACTACGGAATGGGCTGAGGCTTCAAGTACAACTCCAGTTTTTGTTCGGTGATACCATGCCGAAAGTAGTCAGCGAGGATCTGGTGCGGCTCACACGTAACGTGAAGAAGATACAACTCCAAGAGATTTGTCTCTCGGAATCGTCTTGTAAATTGGGCACCATCAGGGCAGGAAAACTTCCTACCAGGGCCATGCAGTCAATCGGCATCCAGCTACAAGCCGACAAGGAAACCCAGCAAGCCACGGTAAGGATTTTGTTCAAGCTCGTCGTCACATACGACGAGCCGGAGGACGCTGATCCGCCGATCTCGGTTACCGCGGCATTTGTCCTTCACGATGCCATTGCTAAAGCATTTCCCAAGAAGATCCTGAAACAAACCGTACGCAGTACAGCCACCATGATGGCCTGGTCGTACTGGAGAGACTTTGTCCATTCGATGACGATGCGAATGGGACTCCCCGCGTTTCCGATTCCCTTGTTCAGTGTGACGGATCTTGAAGAATATCCGAGGACGACCGAGGAATAGAAACCCTCGTAAGCAGTTCCACCTCACCGCAATGTTATGGGAGGTTGCTTGGTACACTCATTGGTCACTGGCGGCGCGGGATTCATCGGCAGCCATCTCGTCGAGGCATTGCTAGCGCGCGGCCAACGTGTTGTTGTGCTCGACGATTTATCTACCGGATCCCTCGCCAATCTCGAGCGTGTTCAGGGTAATCCTCGGCTGCGCTTCGTCCACGACAGCATCACTAACGAAAGCTGTTTGAACGAGTTGCTCGACGAAGCCGACGAGGTATATCACCTCGCTGCTGTGGTCGGGGTACGCCGCGTGCTGACCGATCCGGAACGTACGGTGGCCACCAATGTCGAACCGGTTGAGGCGATCCTGCGCCGCTTGAGTATCCGGCCCAAACCGCTGTTTCTGGCCAGTACCAGCGAAATCTACGGGAAGAATCCCAAATCACCACTGGCCGAGGAGGATGATTTCATCTTCGGCCCCACGACACGCAGCCGCTGGGTCTATGCGTGCAGCAAGGCCATCGATGAATACCTGGCCCTGGCGCAGCATCGGCGCGACAGGCTGCCGGTGGTGATCGGACGTTTTTTCAACGTGGCCGGTCCTCGTCAGGTAGGGAACTATGGCATGGTGCTGCCGTGTTTTGTCGATCAGGCGCTGGCGGGCGGGCCGTTGCTTGTTCACGACGACGGCCGACAGGTGCGCTGCTTCGCTCATGTCGTTGATGTAGTGTATGCTGTCGTGAAACTGATGGCCTGTTCAGCGGCGTATGGGCAGGCCTTCAATCTCGGCAGCGATACACCCGTGACCATCCGCGAATTGGCTGAGACCATCGTTCGTCTGGTCAATCCCAGCGCGGCTATCGAACATGTCTCATATGAACAAGCGTTTCCTCCTGGGTTTGAGGACATTCGCTGCCGCATTCCCGATTTGACGCGCGTGCGTCAAACCATCGATTATCGGCCGCGCTGCAGCCTGGAAGACATTATCCGCGATGTAGTGGCCTGGAAGCGCCGCGAAAAGCGATCGGAGCTGCGATCATAAAGAGGTCGGCGCCCGTACAGCGGGCTTGTCTGTGGCAAAATCTTCAGGTAAGCTAGGCTATCTTTTCTCTCACTCCAGTTGTGTCCCTGGCGTATCTCATCGATGAGATGCCCTTTACAATTACGGCTTCGATGAGGAGCTACAACCATGGCGACAGTCCGCGACATTCTGGCGAAAAAAGGGCGGCAAGTCTGGTCCATCGGCGGTGAAGCGACCGTTCTGGAAGCCGCCCGCTTCATGACCGAGCGCAAAATCGGTGCCCTGCTTGTCCTCGATGGCGAACACATCGCAGGCATGTTCAGTGAACGCGACATTCTTCAGCGCGTCGTTGCTGAGGGCCGCGATCCGGCCCATACCACCGTCCGCGACGTTATGACTGTCGAAGTCGCTTGTTGCACCCCCGATACTTCTTTGGAGGAAGCACGAGGTGCTATGAAAAATCGCCGCATCCGCCACCTCCCGGTCGTAGATGGCGACGAGCGTCTCCTCGGCCTCATCTCTATCGGCGACTTGAACGCCTTCCAGGTCGCCGATCAGGAGCAAACGATTTTCCTCCTGAATGAATATCTCTATGGCCGAGTCTGAGAGGTTGTCGATCGTCAATCGTTCCGGAAAAGAATTTTTTCATCCCCCTTGCCGGTTCCGGAGAACGATGTAGAATGCAAAAGTCGCCCCTGAAAGCGATGGCCCCTCTGGGGTGGACGCATAGTTCTTTGACAACAGGGCAGCGGTAGAAGTTGCAATTCACAAGCGGCGGCGTCCGGGTGTGGGGAGGCGGATTCGTGCTTCCCGGCCGGACGACGTTTCTTGCGATCTCTGCATGAGCCTGAGAGAG
>Ga0209061_1001812_pt1 | contig 31614 bp, 27 predicted proteins | sample Coa_R1_10_FD_187157 | JGI IMG/M metagenome (GOLD analysis project Ga0209061, IMG submission 187157) | Surface soil microbial communities from Centralia Pennsylvania, which are recovering from an underground coalmine fire - Coalmine... | ecosystem: Environmental > Terrestrial > Soil >... | reverse complement strand
TACCGGGGGCTCCTGGCGCCTCCCCGGACCGGACTTGCACCGGCTGGTCATCGCAAGCTTGTCGCTCGGTTACGTCATGCACACTCCTTTGCAGTCATGGCGCGCCCGAGCTGCTGGACGCACGTGGATTCAGGTTTAGTTACAAACAAGCTTGGGAACTGCTTGGAAAGGCCCTGGCTTTACGTACATGTGTTTGGCCTCTGGTGGCACCAAAAAACCCTGCCGCGCGCCTTGACACGAGAGCAAAGCCGCGGCAAGATACTGGTCTAGACCACGTGGTCTAGACCGTCAGTACCTGGTTGGCGTCGAGCTCTTCACGGCTCACGCCCGCCCACAGCCCACAAAGGGGAACGGAGCGCATGAAAAAGCCCTATCTCGCGTCTACCGCAGCCATGCTAGCCGCAGCGACGGCGCTGGGCCCGGCCGCCGCTCAAGTGGCGTCAGCTCAGGCCAGCCACACCCTGACGGTGTGGCTCATGACTGGGGAAATCACACCAGCGGTCTCCAACCAAGTGAACGCTGCGTTCGAAAAACAATACCCCGGTTGGAAAGTCAACATCGAGGTACAGCAGTGGTCGGGCATCTCGACCAAGCTGGTAGCAGCGCTCGCCAGCTCGAGCCCACCTGATGCAATGGAAATCGGCAACACCGACGTGGCTGAGTTCGCAGCCTCAGGCGGGCTGGAGGACCTCGCTGGCGTCAAATCGCAACTGCCCAACCACGCAGACTGGCTTTCGGGCCTCGAGGGCCCCGCTGAGTACAACGGCGGCCTGTACGCAGTGCCGCTACTGGCCGGTGACCGCGTGGTCATCTACAACAAGGCCATGTTCGCAAAAGCAGGGATCCACTCGGTGCCCACCAGCATCGACCAGCTCCTCAATGACGGCACGGCACTGAAGAACGCTTTTTCAAACGTTAAGGACTTCTCGCCCCTGTACCTCCCGGGCGAGTACTGGTACGCTGGGCTCCCCCTCCTGTGGGCTTACGGAGGCCAGGTCGCCGTCAAGCACGGGGACAGGTGGGTGGGCGACCTCACGTCCAAGGCCTCGCTTGCCGGCCTTCAGGAGTTCCAGACCATCCAGAACGACCTGTCCGTCCCCAGCTCACGCGACGTCAACACCAACGCCCCGGACCAAGACTCTGTGTTCGCTGAAGGCAAGGCTGCCATGATCGTGGGTGGTGGCTGGGAACTGGGGGCCATCACTTCAGACAACAAAGCCCTGAAGGGAGACCTCGGGACTTTCGTGTTCCCAGGGCCCACCCCTGGCAAGCCCGCCCCCGTGTTCGTGGGCGGCTCTGACATCGGCATAGCTGCCAACAGCCCCAACCGGGCCCAGGCGCTCGCCTGGGTGAAGCTCATGACGAGCCCGAAGTTCCAAGTCGAAATGGCAAAGGTGGACGGCCTAATGCCCAACGCCACGTCGTTGCTCGGCCTCGGGGCCAAGCTCCCCAACCAGGGGGACTTCTATAAGGCCGCAGAAGTCAGCGACTTCACGCCACCTACCCCAGGGTGGGCAACTGTCGAGGCGGACAACGTGATGGAGACGTTGTTCTCCCAAGTCGCGGAGGGCAAGCAAAACGTGGCCCAGATTGCGAAGTCCGTCGACGCCCAGCTTGGCACGCTCCTGAACGCCCGGTCGTAGCCCGACCAACAGGACGCCGAAACAGGACCACCACAGGCCCACAGCTCCTTCGCAATGGTGCCGGCACCCACCCCTGCACCGGCCTCTCCCAGCCCCCAAGCGGGGCTGGGCAGCCGGCGCCGTAGTGTGAGCGCGCTCGGCGCGGACGCTGCAACTAAAAGCGGGGCTCCCTCCCGCAGGTCTAAGTCGGCAACCGCCGGCGCGCTCAGCTGGCGCCGGCTCCGGCGCAAGCTTGTGCCTCTAGCGTTGCTGTTCCCAGCCGTCGCATTGCTAGGGGGCCTCCTCGGCTGGCCAATCGGTGACCTAGTCGCCACATCTTTTCAACAAGTCGGGCTTTTCCAGCTGATCAGCCACCACGTGGTCTGGGACGGGCTGGCCAACTACAAGCAGCTGTTCACGTCTGGCCAGCTCGCTACCTCGCTCGAACAAACGGCTCTTTTCGTGCTCGCCTGCGTCGGGCTGACAATGGCGGTCGGCACTGGCGTCGCGTTGGTTATGAAAAGGCTCGGCAAGCCCATGCGGACGGCTTTGTCTCTTTCTATGCTGCTGGCCTGGGCAATGCCGAGCGCAGCAGCCTCGATAGTTTGGTCTTGGCTTTTCGAAACCCAGTGGGGCGTGGTGAACTACCTGCTCGACGGCCTGGGGCTTCACTTCACCAACCATGACTGGTTCGCAAGCTCACTGTCTGCGTACGGCGTCATAACGGCAATGATCGTCTGGCAGGCAGTCCCCTTCGTAGCCCTCACCTTGTACTCGGCGTTTACCCTCGTGCCCGACGACGTCGTCGAGGCCGCCGCCGTGGACGGTGCCTCCCTAGCTGCCACGTTCCGCCAGGTGACAATGCCCATCGTGAGGCCGATCTTCGTACTTTTGACCGTCTTGTCGGTGATATGGGACGGCAACGTGTTCAACCAGGTCTGGTTCTTGACCGGCGGACGGGCAGAGGTCATCAACGTGGTGCCCCTTGGCGTTTGGCAGTACATAGAAGCCTTCGCTTCCCAGCAGTACGGCCTAGGAGCCTCGGTGGCCGTCGTGACGGTGCTGCTGCTGCTGGCCGTGACCGGCTACTACATCCGAGCCATGGTCCGTGCCGGCGAGGTGAGCCCATGAGAGGCCCAGACCGCCGCCTACAGGGCCCAACGCCCAATTCCCGTCCCTCATTGCGCCTTGCTGCAGGGAGGCCCGATGAGCAGCGCTAGGAGGATGGCCGGCGCCCGCACGGCCAGTTACCAAAAGATGACCTGGGTCTGGCGAGCTGTTGCCATCGCTTTTATGCTCGTGACCCTTTTCCCGGTCTATTGGATGGTGCAGTCTGCTTTCGAACCAAACGGCGAGATCACCTCCCTCACCCCAAGCTTTTTCCCGGTCCACTTCACCCTCCACGACTTCGTCGATGCCGTCGACAGGCCATGGTTCTGGGACGACGCCAGGAACAGCCTTGTGGTAGTGACGTCAGCGGTCGTGCTGGTGCTGGTAATCGCCTTCTTGGCCGCGACGGCCGTGGTCCGCTTCCGGCTGAGGGGCGCAAAGGCGTTCTTGGTCTTGGTGCTGGTCGTGCAGATGGTGCCCACTACTGCGCTCGTCATCCCCTTGTTCTTGTTGCTGGACCGCTACCACTTGACAGACAGCTACGTCGGCCTAGTCCTCACCTACGTGGCCTTGACACTCCCGTTCACCATCTGGGCACTGAGGGGCTTCGTCCGCTCCGTGCCCGTGGACTTGGAAGAGGCGGCTATGGTAGACGGGGCAAGCCGTTTCGGGGCCTTCGTACGGATCCTCTTCCCTCTCGTGCTGCCTGGGCTGGTCACAACGGGGGTTTTCTCCTTCATAACTGCATGGAACGACTTCTTGTACGCTAACGTGATCATGCAGCAGAACTACCGCCAAACACTGCCGGTATGGCTGTTTTCCTTCAGTACGAACACTGGCACTGACTACGGAGGGCTCATGGCCGCCTGTACGGTCATGTCCCTGCCCGTGGTCGCCTTCTTCCTCGCAGTGCAGAGGCGCATCGTGAGCGGCATCACGGCAGGAGCGGTAAAGGGCTAGCGGGCCGGGCAATGGGAGGCGAACTATGAGCGAGGGGGGCCGCCGGATGGCGGAGGAGATGGCCGAGCAGCCCGAGAGGCTGGCCGAGCTGATCGCGCGCCGAGGCGAGATTGCCAGCCAAGTACTGGAGGCGCTCCCGCGACCTCTTGCCGGCACAGCTCTGGTCGCACGGGGCTCATCGGACCACGCTGCCACCTTCGGCGCTTACCTGCTCGAGATCGCCACCAACCGCCCAGTCGCTTTGGTGTCGCCAAGCGTCCTCACTTTGTACAGAGCTGAGACCGACTTCTCCGGGTTCTTGGTGATCTCGGTCAGCCAGTCAGGCCGCACCCCCGAGATAGTCGAAGTCACCGAGCGCGCCAGGAAAAAAGGGGCCTGCACTGTGGCCTTCACCAACGACGCCACCAGCCCTCTGGCCGAGGCGGCACAGCTGGTGGTGGACCTTGGCGCCGGCCAAGAGCGAGCCGTCCCGGCGACCAAGACCGTGACGGCACAGCTGGCAGCCTTCGCGCTCGTGGCGAGCGCGCTCGGCGACATAGGCCTGACGGCGCGCTCGCTGGCGGAGCTGCCTGGCCAAGTTGCCACGGTCTTGGCCGACCCCGGGCCGGCCGAGGCGGTAGCCGAGTGGCTGGACGGTGCAGACCGGATGGTGGCAGTCGCGCGGGGCATCCTTTACGGGGCAGCTCGCGAGGTGGCGTTGAAGGTCGAGGAGACGACGGCCCTGTTCACGGCCGGTTACTCGGCTGCCGACTTGAGGCATGGGCCCATCGCCATAGCGCCGACGGGCCTGCCAGTGCTTGCGCTCGCGCACCCAGGGCCAGTCGCCGCGGACGTGATGGGCCTCGCAGGCGAGCTCTCCCACCGAGGGGCGAAGGTCAACCTCGGCGGCCCATTGCCAGGCAGTGCCCTGCCTTGGCCAGTTGAAGCACCCGAAGCCTTGGCACCAGTGCTTGCGGTTGTGCGCGGCCAGCAGCTCGCGCTCGCCCTCGCTAGGCGGCTAGGGCGCGACCCCGACCACCCCCCTGGGCTCAACAAGGTCACAGCCACATGAGGCGCTTCGTCCTGGTAGCTGACCGGGTGGCCACTCCCTATGAGCTGCTGTCCGACGGCTTCGTGGTAGTCGAAGGCGCCAGCGTCCGCGAGGTCGGCCGCGGTCGGCCGCCGGCCAACGGAGGCCCTGTGGTGGAACTAGGAGGACTCCTGGTCGCCCCCGGGTTCATAGACCTGCACGTCCACGGCGGCGGAGGCCACGACGTAAACCGCCCCACGCCCGAAGAGGTGGCCCAAGCGGCCCGCAGCGTGGCAGCCTTCCACGCAAGCCATGGGACCACCTCGCTGGTTGCTACCACCGTTTCGGACTCTCACGAGGTGCTCTTGTCGGCAGTCCAAGGCATTGCGGAGGTGTCGGAGGAGCCAAGCTCTGGTGTCCTCGGTACCAACCTGGAAGGCCCCTATATCTCCCGAGTGCGCGCGGGGGCCCAGTACCCGAGCGCGCTGCGCCTACCTTCGAAACCCGAGTTCTCGCAATTGCTCGACAAAGCCCGGGGGACGCTCCGGCTCATCACCGTGGCGCCTGAGCTGCCCGGCGCGCTCGAGGTCATCCGAACTGCTGCGGCAGCCGGCGTGGTGGCCTCGATTGGCCACACTGATGCCGACTATGCTGCGGCTGCCGCTGCTTTCGACGCTGGGGCGAGGCACGTCACGCACCTTTTCAACGCAATGCCGTCGCTGCACCACCGCCGCCCCGGGCCCGCTGGCGCTGCGCTGGGCGACCCTAGGGTGTCCGTGGAACTAGTGTCCGACGGTGTGCACGTGCACCCCGCCGTCATCTCCCTCGTGGCGAACTTGGCCGCAGAACGCTTGGTCTTGGTGACCGACGCGATCGGCCCAGCCGGAGCGCCTCCTGGGAGGTACCACTTGGGGCCGGTCGAGGTGCTCGTTTCTGAAGACCGCTCAGTGCTAGCCGACGGGAGCGGCACAGTCGCAGGGAGCGTCCTCACTATGGACAAAGCGGTTAGCTTTGCGGTGCGCAAAGCCGGCGTACCCCTCTTGGTGGCCCTCCAAGCCGCCTCCTACAACCCCGCAAGTGTGCTAGGCGAAAAACGCAAAGGCCGCCTTGCCCCGGGCGCCGACGCTGACCTAGTCGTGCTCAGTACCGACCTCCACGCTCTAGCGACCGTCCGAGGCGGTCGCGTCGTCCACGACCCGCGCAAGCTCCTTGGTGCAGTAATGGCAGCGTCATGAACCCTATCGTCCCAAAGCCCCAAATCTTGCACGAGGCTCACGGTGGCGCTGTGCTGTCCGACGGGATGCTGGTCGCAGCAGACGCCGGCTGCGCTGAGGTAGCGGACCTCTTAGCCGGCGAGCTACAGGCAGCGACAGGGTGGAAGGTGCACAGGGGAGAAGAAAATCTCCCGACCCCCGGAGGGACAATTTACCTAGGGCTGGGCTCGGGCCTGCCAGCTGAGGGCTACAGCCTGCGTGTTGGCGAGGGGAGGGTAACCATTGCCGGGGGGTCGGCTGCCGGAGCATTTTACGGCACTAGGACGCTCCGCCAACTGCTGCCCCCAAGCTTGCTGCGTTCTGCCCCTGCCAAAAGGGTAGGCGCGGTGGCCTTGGACGGCCTGGAAGTACAAGACTCACCGCGCTTTGGTTGGCGGGGCCTGCTGTTCGACGTCGCCCGCCACTATTTCCCCAAGCAGTTCCTGTTGCGGCTGGTGGACCTGATGAGCTTCCACAAGCTCAACGTCTTGCACCTGCACCTTACCGACGACCAAGGTTGGCGGGCCCAAATAGACCGGTACCCCCTTCTCACCAGCGTCGGGGCGTGGAGACGCGAGTCCCCCTTGGGCCACCAACGCTCGGGGAAAAAAGACGGCAAGCCACACGGCGGGTTCTACACCAAAGCGGACCTCGCCGAGCTTTGTTCCTACGCGTCCCGGCGCTACGTAACGGTCGTCCCAGAAGTCGACATGCCTGGCCACACCCAAGCTGCGGTCGCCGCTTACCCTGAGCTCGGCAACACAGGCCAACAACTAGAGGTCTCGACAGACTGGGGGATCAGCGAGCACGTCTTGAACATGGAGGAAAGTACAGCCGATTTCTGTGCACAAGTGCTCGAGGAGGTAATGGACGTCTTTAGCTCCCCCTATGTCCACATTGGGGGGGACGAGTGCCCAACGGCCGAGTGGGAGGTCAGCCCGCGGGCGCAGGAGCTCATCGAAAGACGCGGGCTCGCTGGGCCGCGGGCGTTGCAGGGCTGGTTCACCTCGCGCATAGCCAGCGCTGTTGCCGAGCGCGCCAAAACCCTTATCTGCTGGGAGGAGGTACTTGACGCCGGCGCGCCGGCCGGCACGGTCATCGAAGCCTGGAGGTCGCAAACTGCTGCCGCTGCGGCCGAGCGCGCCGCCCGACAGGGCCACCAGGTGGTAATGGCGCCCGAACCCTGGTGCTATTTCGACTGGGCCTACAGCGACGACCCTGCTGAGCCGCTCGCCATCCGTCCTGCCATAAGCGTCGAGCAGGCGTACAGCTTCGAACCCTTGCCAGCTGGGTTACCTGCAGAGCTTGCAGGCAACGTCTTAGGGGCGCAGTGCCAGCTTTGGACCGAGTACGTGCCGTCGTCGGAGCATGCCGAGTACATGTTGTGGCCACGAGCGTGTGCTTTCGCGGAGACAGTGTGGTCAGGCCCCGAGCGCGACTGGGACGATTTCCAAAGGCGTCTCGCAGCCCACCTGGAGCGCCTCGACGCGATCGGGGTCAATTACCGGCCTCTAAATGGGCCGAACCCTGGCCAGGCGCGGCTGTGGCGCGCTGGCCAGCCCCCGAGGAGCGCTTAGCAGACTTGGCCCTGTAGAGCTCGGCGTCGGCCTGCCTTGTGAGCGCAGCCATGGCGGACAGCGGGCCTGACGCAACGCCACCGCTCACTGACACTTTGGCGCCTGGCGCGATGTGGTCCCAACCAAGCGCCGCCACCTTGGCAGCCACCTCTTCGGCGCGTTTGCGGGCAGCTTCGGCACCTGCCCCTCCCAGGAGCAAGGCAAACTCGTCCCCGCCGATCCGAGCAGCGAAGTCCCCCGGGCGCACATTGGCAGTTAGCACATCAGCCAGTTGACGGAGCACTGCGTCACCGGCGCAGTGGCCGAAACGGTCGTTCAGTGGCTTCAAGTCATCGAGGTCGAACAGCAACAGTGCACCCTCCTCGACCCCCGCAGCCAGCAGTTGTTCTATCTGGCGCTTGAAGCCTCGTCGGTTGGCGAGCCCTGTCAACGGGTCCGTGTAGGCATGGTGCAACAGGGTGTCGCGTTCCTGGCGCATCCGCTCTAAAGCGAGCGTCGCACGCATGCCCGCAAGGGTGGCGAGCCGGCTACTTTCGCGCTGCGACGCAAAGGCTTTTGCCAGTCGCAGCCCCGCCGTTGCTTTGTAGCCAACCTGGGCCTCCAGCTCGACGGCTTGGCGCAGCGCCATGAAGTACGCTGGGCCTTGCGAGCCATCTTCGGCCAATAGCTCGACTGCACGCTCCGCAAAGGTGGTGGCCGCAGCTCGGTCTTGTGCGCACAACGCCTTGGCCAAGTAGAGCTGCCCTTGCCACTCTGCGAGTTCCTCGCTGTTGCCCGCACGTGACAGGGCTTCGTCCAAGTCCTTGCTGCGCTGCTTGCCGGCGAGCACGTCCATCACCAGTGCTGCCATGTGCACATGGTCCCTCCACGCGGAGGGCATGTCGAGGCCCTCACAGGTGGCGACCAGCTCGGCCTGGGCCCTGCGGAGCCGGCGTACGCCTTCCAGGTCACCTACTTCTCTTAGAGCGTGAGCTAGGTCCACTTGGACCATCACTCGGTCGAACGCGAGTGCAGCCCTGTGGAGGTACGGGTCCTTGGCGTAGGGGTCTACGGTGTCGACCATGGCTTCGCAAGCCGCAAACTGCTCGTCGGCCAGCTCCCAAAGCTGGCGGTGCCAAAACGAGAAGCCCACGCGAAAGTGCGCCGCCGTGCGGACCACGGGGTCGCCACCTTCGGCCTCGAGCATGACGGCTGCCCGGGCTAGGTCTTCGTCAGCTTGGCCTCCCATCTCGCCCCGCTTCACGATCGCCACCCATGCTCGCCATGCCAGCGCCAAGGCGACCATGTCGTCGTCGCCGTCAGCGCTAGCACGTTCGAGCAGCCGGCGCACCTCCTCCTCGGCATCGCCTCCGCCCTCGGCGGCGTGCCGCAGCAGGCCATAAAGGCCAGAGCGGGCTACCTCAGGCCATTGGCGCCTTTCGGCCTCCTCCACCATGGCGGCGAAGTCCTCGGGCCTACCCGGCAGGTCGCACTCAAACGGCCAGCGCGCAGCGTACAGGCGCTCGTCCCCGACCTCGGGCGCCCAAGGCTTGCCAGCAGGCCACGCCAGTTGCTCGCCCATGGCCTCGTCCTCCAAACGTTCGACTTCCGCAAGATGTTGGTCGGCGTGCCAACCTTGCGTCTTTAGCGAGGCGTGCTAGCTTTTCTCGACGCGGCAAAACCAGAAAGTGAGGCGACCCTGGCCCCGAAGGCCACAACTATGAGAGGGCTTGACGACGACGGGCAGCTGCCGGCGCGGCCTCACCCCAAGTACTACGTCGTGAAGGGGCGCCTGGCTGAGATGCTCGAGAGGCTCGCGCCAGGTGACACCTTGCCTCCCGAGCGCTCGCTCGCCGAAAGCTTTTCCACGAGCCGCACTACGGTCCGCCAAGCCTTGCGAGAGCTCACGATCGAGGGCCGTCTCGTACGCATGCACGGCCGGGGCACGTTCGCTGCTCTCCCCAAGGTGGCGCAGCCGCTCCAGCTCACCAGCTACACCGAGGACATGCGCCGGCAGGGGCTCGCTTCGCGCTCGCGCCTTTTGTCAGTCGACTACTTGCCAGCAGACGAGGAGCTGGCCGAACGCCTGGAGGTACGCCGCCGCTCGCGCGTGCTCAGGCTGAAACGCCTGCGCCTGGCACGACGTCCCCTCCCCGTAGCCAACACGGCTAGCGAAGGGGGTTCCCTGGGCGCCGACGAGCCCATGGCCATAGAAACCACCCACCTCGAAGCCGCCCGCTTCCCGGGTTTGGCCAAACACCTGGGCGACTCGGTCTCTTTGTACGCTGTGCTTGCCGAGGCCTATGGGGCCCACCTGACGACCGCAGAGGAGACCATCGAGACCGTGCCCGCACCTCCCTACGAGGCTGAGCTGCTCGAGGTGGCCGTCGGCTACCCCATGCTCCTGCTGACCCGCTTGAGCCGCGACAGTGCCGGGCGCCCCGTCGAGTACGTGACCTCCTTTTACCGAGGAGACCGGTACAAGTTCGTCGCCCAGCTCCAGCCGCCGGCACCGGCCTAAGCCGAGGCGCCCTGCGGCGGGTGGCGGCACAGCCGGGTCGCCGTGCCAAGCTGACGGGCAAATTACCATCGCAAAGGTGGACAAGAGCCGGCGACGGAGCACCGCAACCTCAAACTTCGGCGTCGGGCGGAGAGAGGGCCATGATGCGACTGGCTTTTACTCGAGGTTCACCGCCCCCCAGCTGAGCAGGTCCCAGAGGGTGGCCCCGCCGGCACCTATTGCGGATCCCTTCGTCGTCGGCGACGCGCGTAACATGGACGCCGTCGCTGACGGTTCGGTCGCCCTGGTGGTTACCTCACCTCCGTACTTTGCGGGCAAGGCCTACGAACAAGAACTAGCTCGTGAAGGTGTGCCCTCCTCTTACCTCGAGTACCTCGAGCTGCTCACCGACGTTTTCGCTGAGTGCAAGCGCAAGCTGGAACCAGGTGGCCGCATCGCTGTCAACGTGGCCAACCTGGGGCGCAAGCCTTACCGGAGCCTTTCTGCAGATGTGATAAGGATCTTGCAGGACGACCTGGGCTTGCTCCTGCGGGGGGAGCTGATCTGGCAAAAGGGGGAGGGGGCCAGCGGGTCGTGCGCCTGGGGGTCGTTCCGCAGCGCAGCGAACCCCGTGCTGCGAGACATTACAGAAAGGGTGGTCGTCGCTAGCAAAGGCCGCTTCGACCGTGCCCTCACGGTCAAACAGCGCCAGGCCAGAGGCCTCCCCTACGAAAGCACCCTGATGACCGACGACTTTTTGGCCCTCACCTTGGACCTTTGGCACATTGCGCCGGAAAGTGCGCGCCGCGTCGGCCACCCCGCCCCGTTCCCTGTCGAGCTACCTGAGCAACTGGTACGGCTGTACACCTTCAAGGACGACCTCGTCCTCGACCCTTTCATGGGGAGCGGGTCCGCTCTGGTGGCGGCAGCGCGCCTCGGGCGGCGCTATATAGGCTACGACCTGGACCCCAACTACGTTGCCATCGCCCGAAGGCGGGTCGAAGCGGAACAGGCTCGGATGGCCAGCTGTCACCACCGCGCAGAAGCTAGCTCGGGCCACCACAGCGCGGGAGCTAGCTCGGACGGAGGCGTCCAAGACGCTGGCGCTGATAGGCACTTCGAGCGCGCAGCCGTGCGCGACGGCAAACCCGCCCACCGCCTGGCCGAACAAGTGCTGACAGAAGCGGGTTTCGTTGTCCGTAGCCAAGCCCACCGCGTCCCGGGCACCGGGGTAAAGGTCAGCTTCGTCGCCCAAGACGCTAACGGCGGCACGTGGTTGTTCGATGTGGCAGGGACTTTCAGGAGCTACCGCGGGGGCCTGTCGCACATGGGGGCCGTCTGGAAGTGGCTCGGTAGGGCCCACGCGCTGCGAGGGCGCGTGCCACACGACGTACCTGTCGTAGCCCTCACCACGGACTTGCCTCGAAGGCCGAGCGAGGGGGACACGGCACTGCGCGCAGCCGGCCCGAACGCCTTCTTCGACGCCATCGAAATGCTCTCAGCGACAGGTCGCCGCCGGCTTGCGAGCTACGCGCGCGGTGGCCACACCAAAAAGCCCCTCCCAGGGTTTTGGTCGGAGGCCGACCTTGCACGCAGGTGAGCAGATGAGCCACGTTAGGTGCCATATGCTGGCACGGCGGCTGGTCGAGCCGAGCTAAAGGGTTGAAAGGGCGCGCATGGCCTACACGGGCGACGTGAGCGTGGGAGGGCCGCCTGGTGCCAGGGAGCTGCCAGGCCTCATCGTGCGCAAGGTCGCGGTCGGCCCGATGGAAAACAACGCGTACTTGCTCACCTGCACCCTGACGCGCACGTCCGTGCTGATAGACGCCGCCAACGAAGCCGAGCGCCTGCTCGAACTGGTTGGGGACGCCAAGCTCGCGGCCGTCGTCACCACTCACGGGCACTGGGACCACTGGCAAGCGCTGGCGCAAGTCCAAGCCAGCACTGGTGCAGACGTGCTAGCTCACGCCGATGACGCGGGGGACCTACCGGTGAGGGTGACCAGGGCCCTCCACCACGGCGACACTGTCGAGGTCGGTATGGCCAGGCTTTCAGTAGTCCACCTGCGCGGCCACACCCCCGGCAGCATTGCCCTCTACTACGACGCCGACGGCCGGCTCGCCGCGTCCCCCCACCTTTTCACAGGGGACTCCCTGTTCCCCGGCGGCCCCGGCAACACCGGTAACGACCCACAGCGTTTCGCCCAGCTGATGAGCGACCTCGAAGAGCGCGTCTTTTCAAAGTTGCCAGATGCGACGTGGGTCTACCCCGGGCACGGCAAAGACACCACACTGGGAGCACAACGGCCTCACATCCCCGAATGGCGCGCCCGAGGCTGGTGACACGCGAGCCTCGCGGAACGAGCACTCGCACACGCCTGCCGCTGCTTACCGCCAGAGCCCGCCTTGGGCCCACTGCCAGAGCCTGCTTTGGGTTTACTGCCATAGGCTGCCTTGGGTGCTCACCTTCGTACGGGCTACTACCTGCCCGCAGTGGACGACGACGCGCTCTTCAGTCGCGCCCGCCACTGCCTCGTCCGTACCGGACGCCCGTATGGCCAAGAGATCTGCTTTGTCACCTGGCCTCACCCGAGCGGGCTCGAGGCCCATGCAGGCTCGAGCTGCCTCGCTTACCATGCGGTAGGCCTGCTCGGTACCTAGGTGCCCTGCGGCCACCACCAATGCAGCCGTCTCCATAGGGTCTGCACGTCCCAGGGGGTTGAAAGGGTCCCTCAAGTTGTCGCCTCCGGCTGCCAACACGACGCCGGCTTCTTCGAGGACCGCTAGAGGCGCCAACCCCCTCGGCACTGCCGTGAGAAACTGGCGGCCCTGCAGATAAAGGTTGGTTTGCGGCAGGGCCACCACGGCGACTCCGGCCGCACGAGCCTGCCGCGCCAGCGCCCGCGCGCGCTCCAAAGGCTGCTGGCCAAGGCTCACGCAATGCGAGGCTGTGGCCTTGCCCCCAAGGCTGAGGTGCTCGACCCGAGAGATGAACCTCTCGAGCGTCACGACGTCGGGCTCGGTCGTCTCGTCAACGTGGAGGTCGATGGGCACGCCGGCATCCGCCGCTGCTTCGGTAAGCACGTCCACTGCCTCGAGAGGTTCGGCGTCGAGCCATGGGCAGCCTCCCACCACGTCAGCTCCAGCGGCGAGGGCTTCGCTCAGCCACCTGCGCCCCTCGGCACCGCGCCGGCCTGTCACGGGTTGCACCGGTAGTGCAGCCAATTGTAGGTCGACAACGCCTACGAGTTCGCGCCGCAGCGCCAACAGGGCGACAAGTGCCCGAGCCTGCGCCGCACCGCCGACGTCGACGTGGGAACGGATCGCAGTAAACCCATGCTTGACCGCCAGCTCTACCGCCCGCCGAGCGCGCGCGGCGACCTCGTCTGTGGTCATCGACAGGTGCAGGCCCCCAACGGCTTCCACGGCGTCACGCAGGCCGTTGGCGGGCTTGGGGCGGCAACCGCCGAGGAACGCTTTGTCCAAATGCGCGTGCGGCTCGCAAGGGGCTGCAAGCACGGCCCAGCCTTCGAGCTCGAGCCGGTCAGCCCTGGCCGAAAGACGGTGGCGTGGGGCTCGCTGCCCCACCGCAACGACGCGGCCCTCTGCGAGGAGCACGTCGCAGGGCCGTCCCGCGCCGTCGTGAGTGCCGCTAATCAATAGTGGCGGCGCTGCGCCACCGACCTGGTCACGTGCCAATGGCATGATGTATGATATGTTGCGGCACACGAGCGAGCTGGACCCTGTCGCGGGCGCTGATGGTGCCCTGCGTCGCGCAGGTGACGGGCCACGGGCACGAAGGTTGCGCCCCGTCAGGCGCAACAGCCCTACCCAACAGGTACGAGAGCAGCTCCTGCAGGCCATTGAGGCTGGTGATTACGCCCAGGGCGACCTCCTCCCCTCAGAACGCGCCCTGTGCGAAACCTTCGGTGTCAGCCGCGTCAGCGTACGTGAAGCCATCGCTGGCCTAGAAGCACTTGGGCTAGTCACGGTCCAGCACGGGAAGGGCGCGTACGTTGCTGGCCCTCTAAGAGAGCAGTTGTCGGGGCCTTTCCAGCGGTACCTTGACGCGCACCGCGAGGAGCTGCTGGAGCTGCTCAACGTGCGCGGCGCCCTAGACGAGCTGGCGGCTGCTGAGGCTGCTCGGCACGGTACTCGGAGCTCCCTGCGGGCCGTGCAACGCGCCCACGAGGCCTTCCGGCGGCTGGCGCAGTTGCCAGATGTCGACCTCACCCAGCTCGCCGCATTGGACACCCAGTTCCATGTCGCGATCGCGAACGCTTCGCGTAACCAGTTGCTGCACAAACTGCTCGCCGACCTTCATAGCGCCATGCAGGACTCCCGCCGGATGACCCTCGCCCGGTCCGAGCGCCAACCGCAGTTGTCCGTCGCCCAGCACCAGTCCATCCTGGCCGCGATCGTGGCCGGCGACCCTGAAATGGCGCGTCTCGAGGCCAACCGCCACCTGGCAGGGCTTCGTTCCTGGCTTGAAAGTATTGGGCGGCCGAGCAAGCCGTCGCGGTCGCGCTGAGCTGCTCGCCCGTCGCGCCAACCTGGATTGACAGCCAAAGAGGCACTGGTATGATAACAGTCATGTTTGGAACCGGTGGCCCGGCCAACTTTTGGCCCCCTGACCGGGCCTGTCCGGCCGTCAGGACGACCAGCGCCAGGAGGCACTGTGGCGGAAGCCACTGAGCTTTGCGGCGGCCCTGCGCTCGTACAGGCCGGCCAGCGGGCAGCGCGGTTGTCGTTCCGCCACATCAGCCTCCAGTTCCCTGACGGCACTGCTGCACTTCAAGACGTCAGCCTCGAGGTCGTGGACGGCGAGTTCGTAGCCCTCATCGGCCCCTCCGGCTGCGGCAAGTCAACTTTGCTCAAGATTGCGTCGGGGCTGCTCGAGGCTTCCTCGGGCGAGGTCTCCTGTGACCGCACAGGCCTCGGCTATGTCTTCCAGGACCCGACCTTGCTGCCTTGGCGCCGAGTGCAGAAGAACATCGAACTGTTCGCCGAGCTCCACGGGGTCCCGAAGGCCGAGCGGGCCGAACGTGCCCGCCAGGCGCTCGAGCTGGTGGGGCTGAGCGGGGCTGGGGGCAAGTTCCCCAAGGCCCTTTCTGGTGGTATGCGCTCGCGCGTCTCGTTGGCCCGCTCGCTGATATTGCACCCCCGCTTGTTCCTTTTCGACGAGCCTTTCGCAGCGGTAGACGAGATAACCAGAGAACGGCTCAACGACGAGATCATCAGGCTGTTCTGCATGGAGCACTTCGCGGCCGTGTTCGTGACCCACTCTATAACCGAAGCCTGTTACCTGGCCTCGCGCGTCGTGGTAATGACCAAAGGCCCGGGCCGGGTGCACGCCAGCGTCCAGGTCCCCTTTGCGTACCCAAGGACGCCCGAGGTCCGCTACGACCCTGACTTCGTAGCTATCACCAAACGAGTTTCAGCACTCTTGCGAGAAGGCAACGAGCAAGTGGAGGCCCGGGCCTGAGGTCGTCCCCGTTACTGCTCGAGCCTGGGCGGCCCTTGAACGGCACCGGCCCTGAGGGCGCAGCGGGCGACGCGCCCGTGGCGCCAAGGGCCCGGCACCGGGTTGCGCGCCAGGTCCTGCCACCGCTGGTACTTCTCGTGCTGGCGGCCGGGACCTGGGAGTTCGTGAGCTATGTCGTGCTCGACCCGAGCCGCAGGTTCCTGCTGCCACCGCTCCAAGAAGTACTGCAACAGTCCTTTGGCGTCGGCGCCAACCTAATAACTTTGGCCAGCGCCCTCGGCGTCACGTCCGAGCTGGCCGTGATCGGCCTAGCCATCGCGATGGCGCTCGGCGTCTCCATCGCCGTGGTTATGAGCCAGTCGCCGTTCTTGGAACGAGGGCTCTACCCGTACCTGGTCTTGCTCCAGACGGTGCCAATCTTGGCCCTGGTCCCCCTCATCGGGTTTTGGCTGGGTTTCAGCGCGACGGCGCGCATTGTCGTTTGTGTGCTCATCGCGTTGTTCCCGATCATCGCCAACACCACCCTGGGCCTCAACTCGGCCTCGTCCGCTCACCACGACCTTTTCAAGCTGCACAGGGCAAGCAGGGCGACGGTCTTGCGAAAGCTGATGTTGCCGGCCGCCCTCCCGGCGATGTTCACAGGCTTCAGGATCTCGGCAGGCTTGAGCGTGGTGGGCGAGATCGTCGGTGGGTTTTTCTTCCAAAGGGGGCCGACAGACCTCGGTATCCTGATCAATTCCTATGTAGACAACCTCAATGGGCCCTTGCTGTTCGGTGCCATTTTGTTCTCCGCAGTACTGGGCGTCATCGTGTTTTGGGCCTTTACCACCCTGGGCCGTGTAGTCTTCGGCCCCTGGAAGGAATAACCAAGCCATGCGCCAACATGGCCATTGCCCCCAACCCTCCTCCAACAGGAGCCCGACCCAAGGAGCACAGCAACTGTGAAAACAACAACGTCCACCCTTGCCGTCACGGCGATGTGCACCCTCGCCGTCGCCACCGCTGGGCTCGCGCCAGCGGCAGACGCGGCTACAACAACAAGCCTCGGCACTGCTACGAAGCTCGCAGCCGCCGCTACCCCGCCGGCGGACCTGAGCGGCGTCTGCCCGTCCACAGTCAAGATCCAGGTCAACTGGACACCTGAAGCCGAACAGGGTGCCTATTACGAACTTGCCTCAAGCAACGGCACCATAAACGCGAGCCAAAAATACTACACCGCCTCGCTGGTAGACCCCTTCACCGGCGGCCCGACTGGAGTAAAGGTGGAGCTCATCGCCGGTGGCCCTGCGGTCGGCTACACCAACCCAGAAAGGCTGCTGTACGAAGACCCGTCCATCCTCCTGGGGATGGACGCCACTGACTCACAAATCGAGGCCTTCCCAACCAGCCCCACCATTGGCATCGTCTCGCCTATGTTGACTTACGACAACGTGTTCTTCTGGAACCCAGCCAAGGTCCACTTGGACGGCATCGCTGGCATTGCTAAGACCAAGGCAACCGTGCTGACCTATGGGGCCAAGGGCGCCCTCAACCTCTACCTTGAGGCCAAAGGTTGGCTCAGTGCAAGCCAGGTGGACGGGAGCTACAACGGCACGCCTGACCAGTTCGTTGCCACTGGTGGAGACGTCATCTCAGGCGGCTACGCTACCTACGAGCCCTACTACTATTCCCACGAGCTCAAGGCCTGGGACAAGCCCATAGCCTACGAGCTAGTAGCCAACACAGGTTATAACCCTTACTCAGAAGACACCTTCACGACTCCCAAGAACTTGGCCAAGTACGCTGCTTGCTTTTCCCGGCTCGTACCCATGTTGCAAGAGGCACAGATCGCCTACGAGAAGAGCCCTGCTCGAGTTGACGAGCTGATCGTCAAGCTCGACGACGCCTACAAGATCGGCGGTGGCTACAACTTGGCGGTGGCTGAGTACGCCCGCAACACGCTCCTCGCAGACAAGATAGTTGCCGACCCCCCGAGCGGGGCCTTTGGGAGCTTCACCATGTCCCGGGTGAACGCCCTGATCTCCCTGCTTGAATCAACGAAATCGGTCGTAGGCTTGCCCAAGGGCTTCTCGGCTACCTCGATTGAGACCAACAAGTTCATCGACCCCAACATCCACATGACTTTCTACAAAGGCCCCTACCACAACACCAGTGGCGTGATCATCGAGCCTTGAGGCCTTGCGCAGTACCTGAGGCCCTGCACGCTGCAGACGCGTGCGGGGCCTTTGCCGAGGGGGCCCAGCCAACAAAAAGGAGGCCTGAAGCGTGGCCACAGTCAGTGAACTTGACCTTCCCGTAATTGACCTGGCGTCGGAAGAGTACGAGGCAGACCCCTATAGGGCCTTCGCTGCGGCTCGCGCCCAAAGCTGGCTCGCTCGTGTGGGCAAGGGGTACGGCGTACTGGCCCATGCGGACGCTAAAGCCATCTTCCGCCACCCAGATTTCCAAGTCTCTTTCAGCTACGTCGACCGCAACCTGAGCGAGTACCTCTACCAGCGCTCTCGCTCCGGCCTAATGAACATGCACGGCGAGGAGCATGCCCGCCTACGCAGCACGGCAAGCAGGGCACTGCGCTCGAGGTTCTTGGACTCGTTGCGCGCCCCGATACGGGCCATTGTCGACGACCTGTTGGACAAAGTGCTCAGCCAAGGCGCCTGCGACTTCGTAAAGGACGTCATCGACCCTTTCCCTGCGCTGGTAATGGCCCCCATCCTCGGAGTGCCGTTCGCAGACATACCCGACATCGACCGTTGGGCTAGCGACTCGGTCGCTATCTTCGACAGCACTCGGCTGAGCGAACAGGCCCCGCGCATCGAGGCCGCAGCGCGAGAGCTAGACGACTACGTAGCGGGGCTCGTAGAGGAGCGCCGCCGCAACCCGGGCCCCGACGTCGTCAGCGAGCTGGTACGGGCACAGCAAGAGGAAGCCAAGCTGAGCGAGGCAGAGTTGACAATGCTGGTGGCCTCGTTGGTCCCAGCAGCGCTCGACACAACCCGCGGCCAACTTGGCTTCACGGTCGAGTGCCTCCTCTCGAACCCAAGCCAGTGGGCTCAACTGGTGGCGAACCCTGACTTGGCTGAACGCGCCGTCGAAGAAGGGCTCCGCTTCGCGCCTGCCATAAGCGGTATCCCGCACCAGGCGGTGCGTGACACCTCCTACCGTGAAGTCGGCTTCCCCGCCGGGACGATGGTAGCCATCTACCCACGAGCGGCCAACCGCGACCCCGCCGCCTTCCCAGACCCCGACGCCTTCATAATCACTCGTGAGCAAACCACCCACTACACCTTTGGGTTTGGCCCTCACGCCTGCCTTGGCGCGCCAGTAGCCCGCATCGAAATGGCCGAGGCACTTCGCGTCATGGCCAAACGGATCTTGACCTGGGAGCTCGCCGGCGAAGTCACCCACCAACCCATGTCCTCCAACGGCAACCGCTTGAGCATGCCCGTCAGGTTTACTGCGGAAGTTCGACAACTATGAGGGGTATGAAGCTCAGGGTCGACCTTGGCCGTTGCCAAGGCCACGGGCTGTGCGCACAGGTAGCGCCCAAGCTGTTCGAGCTGGGGCCGGACGAACGCGCCCGCCTCCTGTTGCCACCTGGCACCGAGGTGCCCGAAGGCCAAGTGAGCTCGGCAGAGGACGCAATTGCCATGTGCCCAGAAGCAGCCATCAGTCGCCAGCCCTCCGAAGAGGACTAGCCAGGCCTCCCGCCGTTCAGGACAGCTCGTCGTCGGGGACGGTCACGCAGCGCCCGGTACCCTGGGCCGCAGGGTCTACGGTGCCGTCTTCAGCGACCACCCGCCCCCGGGACACCGTGAGGACGGGCCAGCCCCTCAGTTTCCAACCCTGGTAGAGGCAGGTACCCTTACCTCGGTAGTCCACGACCTTTTCAAGGTCGAGGTCCACGACCGTGAGGTCAGCGTCAGCGCCTACGGCCAAAGCGCCTTTCCGAGGTAGCAGCCCAAAGCGCCGCGCAGGGTTGTAGGAGTTGAGGCGTACCAGCCTCGTAAGGGGCAGACCTCGCCCGTGGTAGCCAAAGTGGAGCATGAGGGCAAGCTCCCAGGCGAAAGAGACCACCCCCGGTTTCTCCGACCACAAGTCGCCGCCAGTCTTTTGGAAGGGGACATGGTCGGTGCCCAAGGTGTCTACCGAACCGTCTAGCAAGCCGGCCCACAGGCCCTCTTGGTCCTCGCGCTCGCGCAATGGAGGAGAGATCTTGGCCTCCGGCCCGAGGTCCGGGTCATGGGCCGTGCGCGTCAGGTAGTGAGGGCAAGTCTCCATCATGATGTCAACGCCACGCTCTTTGGCTTGTCGGGCCAGCGACGGGCCGCTGCCTACGCTTGTGTGGACGATGTACAGTGGGCAGCGCGTGACCTCTGCCAGCTTGATGACGCGTACGATCGCCTCTTCTTCGACGAACGACGGCCGCGACTCGCTGTAAGCTGCCAGGTCTTGGCGGCCGGTAGCCATCATTTCCTTCTTCAACAAGTAGGCGAGCTCAGTGTTCTCGCAATGGACGGAGACGACTCCTCGGGGTAGCTTCGCGGCTTGCCTCATGGCGCCGAACACCCAGGCATCGGTCGACGAAACGATGCCAATAGGGTTGCCTGGCTCGTAGCCCATGTGGCACTTGAACGACTGTACGCCGGTCTCGGCCGCCACTTGGGGAACCTCTGCGATGTGGTCCTCACGCTGGATCCCGAAATGGAACCCAAAATCTATGTGAGCCTGGGCCTCACCCCTGGCCCGGCGCTCTTTGTAGAAGGGGATGTAAGAACCATGGGGGTTCCTTATGAAAAGCAGTACGGTCGTCACGCCACCCGCCGCTGCCGCAGCCGTTTCGGTCGCCATGTCGTCGTCGTAGTCATAATTGACCCCCAGGTGGCAGTGGGGGTCTACGACCCCAGGCATGAGGACGCGGCCGTCGAGGTCTATCGTCCGCCGGCTTTCGGGCAAGGCGTCGTCTTCCCCGAGCGCGACTATCTTCCCACCGCTAATGGCAACGCCCCCATGGAACTCCCCAGCGTGGGTAACGACGCGTCCAGCGCGCAATACCAGGTCAGCTTTCATCCAGGTCAGCTTTCATCCAGGTCAGCTTTCACCGAGGCCTCCTCCTTTGGTGCTCAACGACCCTGCGTGAGATGCCCGCCCATTGGCTGCGACCGACAGTGACGGGTGCCGAGCGCCCCATGCCACGTGCCCAGACCGCTCGGTGCCCCAATTGGCGGGCGAGCTCGAGGTCGACGCTACCTGGCGGCGCTGCGATGTCGACAACCAACGACCCAGTTGGTAGAGCCGAAAGCACCTCACGGCCCACCACTGGCGCCGGCACGGTGGAAAAGAGCATTGCAAGCTCGCGCGACGCGTTCTTTAGCTCCTCCAAGCCATGAGGGGTGCAAGCGGCCGCGTATGCCTCAGCCCGCTGGACCGGGTTGCGTGCAAAGACGTGCACCTCCGAGCCCAGCATGCGCAGCGAACGCGCTAAAAGGCTCCCTATGTTGCCAAAACCAATTACCCCGACGGCGGTCGCGTGCAACGTGACCGGGCTATTGGCGACGGCGGTCGCTACCACACCTTCCACTACGGCAGGAGCACGCATGAGCATCAGCTCGACATCATCTTCGTACTCGATGAGCACGGTAGAGGTGGCAGCAGCTGCCTCTCTCAGGTTGTCATCGGCCCGGCCCAGGATGACCGCGGCACCCGGTGCCAGGCGCCCTAGCAGGCTCGGGCCAGGGACCACCCTCTCAGGGGCACAGGGCGCGTACAGGCTGCCATCAGAGGAAATACCAGGCACAGGGAACAGGGCATAGTCTGCCCCGTCCATGGCTTCGTCAGCAGAGCCCACCAGCTGCGCGCCGGGGATGCCGTCAGCCGGCCAAGGGAACCCGTAGCAGCGGACCACAGCACCTTCTTGGGCAGCGAGCCGTGCGATCTCCTGCTCGCGCTCGTCCCCGCACACCACCGCAACCACTAGGCCGACGAGGGCACGTACGGGCTCTTGGGCCGGTAGTCCTGCCTTGGTGGGAGTAGCGCTGCTCACTGGCGCACCATGGCGACTAGGTCGTCTGCGCTCAGGCCGGCTATGCCAAGGGCTTCAGCTCCAAGGTCGGGTGGCATCTCGTCGCCCACCAGCACACGCCCCAACCAAAGCAGGCTGGAAGCGACAGGCAAATCGGCCTTGGCCACAGCCGCCAGGGCCAAAAGGGGTGCAAGCCCAAAGGCGAAGTCCTCTTTGTAATAACGATGGGCCAACGACGAAGGGGCCCTTATAGACAAATTGGCCTGACCTGTGCGTACCAGGTCAGCAGTGGTGACAACCGTGCTCTTGCCCGCCGGTCTCCCAGGCTTGGTAGCGTCAGGGCAGGGCCCGTCGTCAACGGTGCCCAGGCGTTGCATCTCCCCCGCCAGTGGAGGGAGCCGATGGCCCAGCCGGGCGGCCACCTCGAGGCGCTCGCTGTCGAGAGCGTCCACGACGCGGCCCACCCCATCAGTCATGGCGTCCGCATAAAACCTGAAGCCTCCTTTTGTAGCTTCGACCCACGCGGCAGCCAACAACGCAACAGGCGGGTGGAGCACCAGGTTGACGTTGGACAAACTGGAAGCCAGCACGTCGCAGAAGTCCAGTTCGCAGCTCCAGAGCTGTCCAGCGAGCTTTGCCGCCTCCGCGTGCGCCGGGAGGCTGCCGCAGCGGAGCTGCCGAGCCCTGCCGGTCACCCGTACACCCTCACCGGGCTGAGCCCGGCAGACGTAAGGCAAGCTAGACAGCTCGGCTACGGGTGGGCACCTCCCCCCACTTTTTTGGAAGACCTCGCGCAAATGTAGGGCTCCCCCCGTGTGGCCTGGGCTCAGCACGACAGGTGCATCCCAACCCCGGTGGGCGAGGTCAGCGAACAGTTGGCCGTGGAGGAACGCGGGGAGGCTAACGACGGCCGCCGTAGCCCCCTCAAGAGCCCGGTCGAGGTCGGCCGTCACCAACTCCAATATTGCCTCTCCATCTCCGAGGAGCCCGCTGTAGGGCACCACCCCGGTGGCATAGGGCGCCACGGTGGCCGGGTTGCGGGACCAAAGGTGCACTCGGGAGCCCGCCTGAGTGAGCTCGACAGCGTTCGCCAGCCCGCCTGAGCCCGCTCCAAGCACAGCAACCGTGCTCACGGCGAAAATGAGCTCATAGCCTCAGGCGCCCCTGACGACGCTAGGCGCGAGCAACAGCCCCTCAGGGCTGTTCCGGCGCAAGCCTCATACCGCATAGCGTTCCAGTTTGGCCCGGTCCACCTCCACCCCCAGCCCAGGGCCTTCAGGGGCCATCACCACTCCGTCGACTAAGCAGAAGGGCTCGGTGATGAGGTCGTCGGCATAATAGACGCCCGCTACCTGCGGCCCGGGAGAACCTGCCGGCTTGGAGACCGGGCAAACGCTGGGCAGCACCGCGTTGGGCAACACGGTGGCGAGGGCGAGGTTGGCGGCGTTGCCTATGCCCGTCTCGATGGAGCCCCCGATGTCGCAAGCCATGCCCAGCCGGCTGGCCAACTCTGCCTGTTGGCGTGCCCGGAAAAGGCCGCCAGGCTTGGTCACATAGCAAGAAAAGCAACTGGCGGCATTGAGCTGGTGGAGCTCAAGGATATCTTCAACCGTCCAGGCGGATTCGTCTGCCATGATGGCGGTGCTGACTCGTTCCGCCACGCGCGCCAAGCCGACGGCACCGGCGACGGGCTGCTCGCAGATGAAAAGCCCGTGCTCTTCTTGGCGCAGAGTCACCCTAACGGCCTCGCCCACCGAGCGGTAACCCTCGTTGGCGTCCACCCTGATCTTGACCGAGCCTCCGAGGCGCCGGCGCAGTTCAGCGACCAGTACCACGTCGCGCTCGGGGTCCAAGCCCGTTTTGCACTTTATGGTCCGGGCTCCTTCGTCGACCGCTTGGGCAGCCTCGTCGTAGCAACGGCTGAGCTCCATGATCCCGAGCGAATGAGCCAGCTCTATGCCGGGGCGTAGCCGGCCACCGAGCAAAGACGACACCGGCAAGCCCAACCACTTGCCTGCCGCGTCATAGCAGGCCATGTCCACTGCCGCCTTAGCATAGGGGTGCCCCTTGACGACCCTGTCCATTGCCTCGTGCACGACACCTATTTCGCAAGGGTCAACACCTCTCAGGGCTACAGCCAAATAGTCGCTCACTATATGACGGACGGTCTCGGGCGTTTCACCGTAATAACGCATCGCAGCGCCGCCCCAAGTCACGCCGGCGGGCGCTTCGCCCCAGCCCACCACTCCCTCGTCGGTGCACGCTTCGACGATGGCGTGGTGGCCTATCGGCGTCGACATCTTGCTGGCCCAATTGTGGTCCCTGCGCGTGGGCAGTTTGACGACGTGCACCTTGACCTCAGTGAGCTTCATTCGAAGACCTCAGAGAGCTTCATTCGAAAAGTTCTACTTCGTTGCCATCAGGGTCGCACAGGTACACCGTAAGGCCGTAAGGGCCTGCACCGGGGCCGCGGACGACCGAAAAGCCCCTTGCCACGGCCCTCTCAGCCAGCTCAGCTACCGTCTGAGCCTGGAAGCACAGGTGCTCGAGCGAGCTCACCCGGCCCTGTGCCGCCACAAGCCCAAGACCCTGTTCGGTCACTACGAGCTCACGGCCTGAGCCACGGAACGGCTCCCTCTTGCGGACCGACAAACCGAGCACGTCCACGTAAAACTCGAGGCTTCGGGCCAGGTCGGAAACCTCGAGCAAGACGTGGTGAAGGCTTCGGGCCCGTGGGGCCAAAGACCCTTCCAGCCATCGGCAGACGTCGTCGGCGCACGCCAGGACGCCGAAGTACTGTGCCCAGACCTCCTGAGCTGCCTTGAGCCACTGCGGCCTCACCGACGCGATGGCATCGGTAATGGCGACCACGTCGTAGTCACGCAGGTACGCCTCGCGCAGTGTTGTCTCCACGCAGGCGTTGGCCGTTACGCCCCCAACGAACAGGGCCCTCACCCCAAGCATGTCGAGCAAGGCACGAAGGCGCGTCTCGTAAAAGGAACCAAAGCGGTGCTTGGTCACCACAAAGGTCGGGTCGTCAGCTAGGTCAGCCAGCTCCTCGACCAAGGCGGAGTCCCACGAGCCCGCCAGGGCGGAGACCTGCTTTCGCTTGGCAGTATGGGGCGCCAAGGTCTTGGCCGCCCGGCTCGCGTCCCCGGCCAGGTGGACCTGCCTCGTCCATACGACGGGCAACCCCGCCTCCCTGAAAGACACTGCCAACCTCCGTACAGTGCCAAAGATGGCGCGCGCTGGCGAGACGTCGACCCCCGAAACCCCAAGCGTGCCTGCCGGGTGGCAGAACGCGTTCTGCATGTCGATAATGAGCAGTGCGCTGCGCTTAGGTTCCAGCGCCTTTATAGAGTCAAAGCCATCGGTGCTCATTGGCGCACCGTCACGCCTGCCCTCTGTCACGCCTGCCCTCTGTCAACCCCGAGGGCCCCCGAGCGCGCCCAGTTTTCTTTAGTGTACTCCTGGAGCACGACATGAAGAGCTTCAGGGTCGGCGTCGGCATGCTCGACCATGGCGTCAGTTATGGCCTTAACTAGCGCTCGCTTTTGTGCCAGGGAGCGGCCTTCCCACATATGCACGATCACAAACGGCACCAGTTCACCACCTACCTCTCGTTGACCACTTCACCACAAGGTGGGCTTGGCATCGAAATTAATGTGCTTCGTCTCGGTGAACTCCAAGATCCCCTCGAGGCCCTGCTGGCGGCCGAGCCCCGAGCGCCGGAAGCCACCGACTTCAGCTTCGGGATAGAAATGGTGGTAAGTGTTGACCCAGACCGTACCCGAGCGCAACGCTCGGCCCACTCTCCATGCGCGGTCCAGGTTGGTGGTCCACACCCCCGCCGCCAAGCCGAACTCTGTGCTTTCGGCCATCTGCAGCGCCTCCTCCTCGTCTTTGAACGAGTGGACCGTCAACACCGGGCCGAAGATCTCTTCTTGCACAACGCGCGAGCCATGGGGCAAGTCTGCTATCACGGTTGCCGGCACAAAGTTGCCGCGCTCTAGCGCCGGGTCGGCTGGCAGCTCGCCTCCTGCCAGGATCGTGCCCTCCTTGCGCCCTAACTCCACGTACTCCATGACTACTTGGCGCTGGTGAGCCGAGGCCAAGGGGGCAAGCGTCGTCGACGCTTCGAGGGGGTCGCCCATCCGGAGGCCGTTGACGCGTCCCAAGAGCCGGCTGACGAAGTAGTCGTAAATGGGCGCCTCGACAAGCAACCTGCTCCCTGCGGTACAAATCTGGCCAGACGTCGTGAACACCGCGTTCATAGCGCCGTCCAGGGCCTTGTCAAGGTTGGCGTCGGCGAAGATTATGTTGGGCGACTTGCCACCCAGCTCTAGGGCGACCTTGCGCAGCCCTTCGGCCGCCTTGCGCATGACGCCGACGCCCGTAGCCGACTCGCCCGTGAAAGCGACCATGTCCACCCGCGCGTGCGACACCAAGGCCTCCCCGACCACGCTCCCGGGCCCAATAAGGCAGCTCAGTACCCCGTCGGGCAAAGCTGGGTCGTCGGCCAACAGCTCAAGCCCTTCCACTGTGATGGCAGGAGTGAGGCTGGCTGGCTTTACGATGCAAGCATTGCCGGCAGCCAAGGCCGGCGCAAGGGAACGTACCAACAAGGTAAGAGGCCAGTTCCACGGGGTAATTACAGCCACCACTCCAACGGGCTCGCGCAGGACCACTCCGTGAGCGAAGTCACCGAGGACGGCCGAGCGGCCGTACAGCGCCCGGGCAAGCCCAGCGTAGTACTCAACCATCTCGGCCGAGCCGAGGACCTCCGAGCGGGCCTCACCTATCGTCTTACCCTGCTCGCGGGTGAGAAGCTCCGCCAAAGGGCCAACATTTTTGCGCAACTTCTCTGCAAAACGCCAAAGGACGCCTGCCCTCAGGCGCCCATCGTTGCGCCAGGGTGTGCTCGCGAACGCGTCAGCGGCCCTGGCCACGGCTTGGTCGACGTCGGCGACGGTGGACGAGCGCACCGAAGCCACCAGCTCCTGCGTGGTGGGGTCAAGGTCGTCGAAGGTCCCTCCGCTGGCTAAGGCACAGCGTGACCCTTTCCTTGGCACTTCAAGAGGAGCCCACTGCTGGCGAGCGGTCCCAACCTCGTTCACTACTGCCTCCCTGGGGGCTGAAAAGGACAAGTCAATCGATTACCAAGAGCTCATCGGTGTTGGTACGGTCGGACAGCACACGGCTGCCGTGGTCCTCGACGGCTACCATGTCCTTGATCTGCATCCCAAAGCCATAACCAGTACGGTAGACAAGGGGCTCTACCCCCATGACGAGGCCCGGCTCAAGGACGCTCGTGTCAGAGCTGGCAAGGTACGGCGGCTCGTGGAGGTCAAGGCCGATCCCGTGCCCAACAAAAGCGATCGGGGTCATCCCCATCCGCTCGAACCGTGAACGGAAGGCCTCGTAAACATGCCGGGCGCTCGCACCTGGGACCATCGCTGAGAGGACCGACCACTTGCACTCAACGAGGTCGTGGTAAACACGCTCGGCCGGCCGGCTCGGCTCCCCCACTACTGCCGTACGGCACACGCCGGCATGGTAACCGTCTATGACAGGGAAGATCTCTATACGGCAAATGTCGCCAGGGCCCAGCTCGCGGTTGGTAGGGCCCACGTTGGGCAGCTGGCTCCGAGGGCCACTGGCTACGATCATGAGCTTGAACTGCTGAGCCCCATAGCCGTACACCGCCCGGGTCAGTGCCCCCGCCAGGTCCATTTCGGTGCAACCCGCCCCCACTGCTCGGCAACTGTCGGCAATAGCCAGGTCTGCTATGCGGGACAACCTCTCCAGCAGGACAAGCTCCTGAGCGGTCTTGGTGCGCCGGCAACGGGCCAATAGCACGTCAGCAGCATCAAGGCGGCTGGAAGGTAACAATTTGGCCAGCTCTTCGTGGTCTCGGACCGACAAGTACGACAGCTCCGTACCAATGCGCCCACTGGCCACCCCGAGGTCGGCCAACAGCTCGGCCAGGGCCCCCATCGCGCTCCCTCCGAACTCTGCCCAGGTCCGCAGGTCGAGGTCAGGGCGGGACTCTCTTACGGCCGTCTCCTCCATGTCGACGCACACCATGGCTTCCCTGCCGTCCGCGCAAAGGACAGCCGCCGCGTGCCGCCAGCGCATCAACGACTGAGAAGGGACCACCACGCCGGACACGTACGCCACGTTCTCAGGCGAAAGGCAGACCAAGGCGTCGAAGCCGGCCTCTGCGGCCTCCTCGCACAACCGCTTCTGAACGGCTGCCCTCGCGCCGTGCACTGAACTGGTAATACGTCTGATAACATCAGAACCGAGAGCGCTTGTCAAACCGGGCGCTCCCAACCTGGAGGAGCGCCATGCCCGAGCCAAGCGACGCCCAGCTGAGCCAACCGACAACTACCCTCATCGAAAACCTAGAGTTCATAATCACCGTCGACAGTGCCGACCGAGTCGTACGGGGTGGGAGCCTCCTAGTCGAGGGGGACCGCTTGGCAGACGTAGCCCCCTCAGCTGACGTCCGCAGCCGCCTGCCCAAGCGCGTCGACCGGGTTGTGGACGGCCGGCGCCTGGGTGCGGTCCCCGGGTTGGTCGACAGCCACGTCCACCTTTCCGAAACGCTCAGCCGAGCCGTCTTCCCTGACGTACTGGCGACGCGGCCGTGGGTGTTCCATTGGGCCAAGCCCTTCTACGCTCACGTCCTGCCCGAGGACGAGTCGGTCAGCGTCCTACTGGGCGCCGCGGAAATGCTGCGCAGCGGGACTACCTGCTTCTTGGACATGGGCTCGCAGACCGACGCCGGCATTACTGCCAGGGCTGCAGCGTCGGTCGGCATCCGTGGCATTGTCGGGCGTCACGCTGCTGACCGCAAGCCGGACGACATCCCCGCCGGGTGGTCGGAAGAAATGCTCGAGCACCACTTCTTTGGGAGCACAGCAGAGGCGCTCGCAGTGCTCGAGTCGCAGGTGCGGGACTGGCACGGCTACGCCGGAGGGCTCATCCGTTGCTGGGTCAACATCGAAGGTAAGGAACCGTGCACTCTTGAGCTGCACGTCCAAGCGAGAGCGCTGGCGGAAAGGCTGGGGGTAGGCACCACCTACCACATCGCCTCCAGCATCGAAGAAGCACGCAGCTGCGAAAAGAAGTACGGCCGCTGGCCAGTGGCACGTACCGCCGAGGCCGGCGGCCTCGGGGCCAACCTCGTACTGGCCCACGCAGTGGCGCTCACCGACGAGGAGGTAAACCTTTTGGCCGAGCATGGCACTTCGGTTGCCTTCTGCCCCTCGAGCAGCCTGAAACTGGCTAAGGGCGCGACAGCCATCGGTAAGTACCCAGAGCTCATCGGCGCCGGCGTGACCGTAGGGCTGGGCACTGACGGCGTCTCGGCTTCCGGAAACCTCAACTTGCACCGGCAGGTGCACCTCGTAGCCGGCCTGTTCAAGGACGCCCGCCTCGACCCTTACCAGGTAGGTGCGCGCAAGGCCCTTCGCATGGCCACCATTGACGGCGCTCGCGCTCTAGGTTGGGACAACGAAATCGGCTCTTTGGAGGTTGGCAAACAAGCCGACTTCGTCCTGTTCGACCTGGACCACCACGAGTGGGTGCCCTACGGCGACCCCTTGCAGGCGCTTGTGTGGTCGGCTAGCCCAGCAAGCATCGCCCAAACTTGGGTGGCAGGCCGCCCCCTGTTCGTTGACGGCAAGGTCGTTACCCTCGACGAAGCATCGGTGCGCGCTGAGGCACGACGACGAGCGGCTGACATTGTAAGGCGTGCAGGGCTGGACCAAGACGTGCCCGTCGAGACCACGCTTTATGATTGAGCTGCTTTATGATTGAGCTGCTTTAGCACTCAAGTTCCCCGACTGACCCCCTAAGTGCAGGGCTGGCAACCCTCCCATCGAAGGGGTCGACCTGTGGGCCCCTGCTCATTTTGACACCGACGTGCTCTCGGCCTTCAGCCGGATTGAAAGAGGAGGCGCTCTCTCCGCCGAGGAGGCAGGCCTACGCCTCAGGGCGCTTTAGCAGTACGTTTCCACCCAGATTTACGAACCTATCGCCCCCTCACCACAACATTTCTGCCGTAACGGCTGTAACGACGGCGCCACTTGACGCATCCACCGTCTTCCGACTCTCGATCGTCCGTGCGCCTACTTTTCTACGTGGTTCATCGCCGAAGGAAAAGCTCGATCACGGGGAGGAGGGCTTCCAGCCCTTAGCCGGTCGGTCACGGGGACGAGGGCTCTCAGCGTCAAGGACGCTGCGACGGCTGCCGATGTTGTTGTTACGCTCTGGTCGGACTAGGGAGGTGTGAGGTTGCCCAGTATCGAAAGGCTTGCCGCCTACCGGCGTTGCGCGGAACGCATCGACCGAGAGTGGGCAAAGTTCCTGGTGCGGCGCCAGGAGCACCTTGCCCAAGCGGAGAGGTTCGGCTCGGCACCAGAGAGGGCCACAGAGCAGGTTCTCTCCGCCCTGTTCACCGATGTTCTCGACTGGCCCGTCGCCCATGTCAACTACCAATTGGAGAGAGCGGACATCGTGCTCACGAGCCCAGGGGTGCGGTGGTTGGTCGTCGAAGCCAAGCGCCCCGGTCTCCTGGTTTGGCACCGAAGCGCGGTCGAAAAGGCGCTCGACCAAGCATGCCGCTACGCTGACGAGCAGAAGGTGCACGCCGTCGCGATCAGCGATGGCCAAATGCTCTACGCGGCGGACCGGGTAAGTGGAGGGCTCCGGGACCGGGTCTTCGTGGACCTGACTAGTGCTGTCCCGCCAAAGGACTTGTGGTGGTTGAGCGTCTATGGCATCTATAGGGCCCGAGAGGACATAGCGAGTGCCAACCCACAGCTCCCGCCAGAGTGCCCCCCCGGTGAACCGGAACTGTCTTCCGTCGAGCACAGCAGCGACCTCCTGCACCCGAAGTACCGCTTGCCTGCGCGCTGCTTCGCTTATGTCGGCAACGCAACAGACCCTAAGACTTGGAAGCTCCCGTACCGGGCCCTAGATGGCGCCATAGACCTTAAGCGGTTGCCTATGGCCATAAACGCTGTCCTCAAGACCTACCGCGGCGTACGTGCTGCTATACCTGAGGCCGCCGTACCTGATGTCCTCGTACGGCTCGCCATGGCTGCGAAGGCGGCTGGTCACTTAGAAAGACCGTGCTCTGACGGTCCCACAGACTGCTATCAGTGGCTGGCCGCAGCCTTGGAGCAAGAAGGGCGCTTGGCCGACATCTAGATCCTTTAGGTCCTTGTCCTGCTGGGCCAAGAACCATTGGCACGAGTACCGATGACGATGTCCTCACGGAGTCAGGGCCAGTCGGAGCGGCACCGGCGAACCCAATGAGGGAGCTCGGCGGACGCGCACACCTCTACCCAGGCGACCGTGTGGCTGACCGGCTCGGCACCCGACGGCTCGAAGCCTCCGCCGGGCCGCCCGGCCGGACGTAACCGTCCTCCAGCACCGAGACGCCGCCGCCCTGCCTTGCCCATCCCTCGACTCGCCGGCGGTGGCCGGCCAGGAGCCCCAGGCCAGGGGTAGGCTCGAGCGACGCCTACCGGTCCGGGTGGTCCTTAGTCGGCCCTACGAAGAGCTCGCGCTCGTTCAGGCCGCGCTCGTAAGTCATGGCCCCGTGCTCCACGGCCCGACGGGCGTAGCCCTTGAAGAAGCGCACCGACCTGGATGGGATTGCCCTCGCGTCCCGGCCCAGGTGGGCCCGCGGCTGGCTCGTCCCTGGGCTACGCTCTCCAATGGTGCCTTTGCCTGCCAAGTGGTGTCCCTTGCCCTCCTTGTCCTACAGCGGCTGCCAACGCCGCGAGGTTTGTAGGCGAAGAGTTGGCCAGGGAGCCTCCCATGGTCGCGCTCGGGAGGTAAAGTAGCAGGTCAGAAAGACACAAGGAGAGGTGCGAGAGCGGCCGAATCGGGCTCACTGCTAATGAGTTGACGGGCTAACCCCCGTCCGAGGGTTCAAATCCCTCCCTCTCCGCCAGGAGGTCTTCACATTTGACCTCAAATCATCTTTACATTTGGGTGTGACCACCTGAGGTGGCTGGCCAGGGCGGTGCGGGTGCGTGCGTTCCCAAAGGTTTCGCCCGTAGCTTTGTTGGCCCGCCCCGG